>Ga0179591_1370874_pt1 | contig 18338 bp, 21 predicted proteins | sample CZOMad2_1_08_16f_FD_182891 | JGI IMG/M metagenome (GOLD analysis project Ga0179591, IMG submission 182891) | Vadose zone soil fungal communities from Angelo Coast Range Reserve, California, USA - CZOMad2_1_08_16fungal (PacBio error correction) | ecosystem: Environmental > Terrestrial > Soil >... | reverse complement strand
TTTCACGTTCCTTGGCAGGTAATCAGGAGTGAGGTTTTTCTATTTCCACGAGTCCGGTTCCGCCCTCAGACTGTGGCCCTTTTTTTTCCCCCATAAGTCTTTCTCACAAAAGCTTCTTTTCTTCCGAGGAGTGCTACCCCATTGGAGCGAATATTACGACTAACTCGCAGGCCACTTTTTCCTTCCCGCGCTGCTTTATTTAGTACTCTCGAGAAGCCGGTGAAAGGGGAGGATGGGTTGAGAGGTTTGAAGTAAGAGAGGAGGGAGGGGTGTTTGTCTTCCAACCAAACGAAGAAGATTATCCCCGGGTGATTTATTTTCGTCATCCCCTTTTTGGGCAGTTCTGTACCGTCACGATTACCTCGGCTTGACTTCCTCGATTGGTTCCTTCCAGACTTTCTTCAGAGGTACCTTGACCACGCAGTTCTTGACTTATGCAGTTTTTCCGGTTAATAGTCTCCCCGGTTACTGATTTTTTTTTGTACCCCTCTTTGATCGGGTTTTATTTTTTCCCTGTGTCTTTTTTTTCTAGATTATAGTCTCCCCCTTTGGGGACCTTTGGAGAGCCTTCACCGCCCCAATGTAGTGCGCGGCTTTCAGGAGAGTCCCTTTTAGGAAAGCTCTAAAAATTCTCCCCAACTTGTGAAGGCCCATTTTTAAAGCCCCCTCCTTTTATAATACTCCTAGCTACTTTTTTGATAAACCCCAGCTTTAGCGAACCCCTAACATCAGACAGATCGTTCCTCACGTTTTCCCAGAGAGACCCCCTCCTCTGTTTTGTTTTTTTTCTGATTTTCGAAGCCTACTTCGCGTGTTACTCACACATAGATCTTTCAGTCCTTTTTTCCCAAAAAACGTTCCCAGCGTCTACAATCCTACTTTTTTTCCCCCAGAAGTCAACGGACGATCATTGAGTCCCGTCGTCGAAGGTTTATTGAGGACCCTCCTAACCCGTCTCCGCGAGGTCTGTAGTTACAAGAAATCACTTTTTCTTGAAATCTTCATAAAAAGTCCTCCCTCGTTCAGACACCCCCCTAGCGGCGATTGCCTTTTCTTCGTTTGAATCTAGGACTTTCGTCCCCACAGAGTTCTGAGGCTTTTCATGTTCCTTTTTAGATTTCCCTCCCCATATAAGCTTCACGGTAACCAGAATCCCCTTCGAGCCGACCCTTTTGCTCAAGACCCTTTTTTGACGTCTTAATGACCCCCCGGAAAGCTATTCGATTCCCCCCCCCCCCCCAACAGTATTTTTTTTTTCCCTCCACGTTTCGGTTTTCAAACCGCGATACTTTCCGGGCCATGAAGGCCCTTGCACCCCCTTCCCCCTGGTCTCCTGCTCTTAGAAAGGAACTAAATTTCCTCCTTAGAGGCTGTTGAGTGCCATCCGATTCGACTTCCTCCCGAAAGGTTTTTGTTCACCCTGCCGTTTCCCATGACCTTAATAAACCCCCCTCTCGACATTCCTCCGGACGGTATGATTTTGAACTTCGATCTGTTTTTTTTTTTCCCTCACTTCGTCTGTGGCAGTGGGAAGCGGCTCCCTTGCTTCTTTGCTGACCCTTCTTGACTTCCCTGTTTATGGGAACGTCATCCGAAAAAGATGTTTTTTGTCACGATCTCTAAATCCAAACCCTTTCGCCCCTTCACGTTTGGGCACGGAGTTTTAACCTCAGATTTTTCATCTGAAGTGCTCTGGATCCTCTTCGATTCAAATAAGACTTTTGTCTACCGCTTCACGTTTTTCCTCGCGTTTGTCTTTCGTTTTACTTTGCCAGGAAGAGTTTCGATTAAATCTGTGGGACGCGCTTCGGAACGGTGTTGCGACTGGACACCTATCGTCCTCTTACTTACGGCCGACTTCTAGAGGAATTTGTGATGTTTCCCCTCCGTTCCTTTTTTCCTTTGTTCTCTCTTACCCTTCTGCTCAAGACTCTACGCCCGTACCCCCTTTTTGCAAACTATGTGCGTCCCCCTCAGTTCCTACTTTTCGCTAAGACTTCCAAGGATGGCCCCCCCTGTAGGCTTTGATCGTCTGCCAGGACCCCTTCGTTGGGACTTTTTCCAGTGGTCTTGGTCTCGAACTTTGAGTTGGTAAGAAGATTTCCCTTTTTTGTCTAGAGCATTAATCTTCTCATGTGATATCAGCAGGAGCCAGTGATTTCAAATTTCCCAAACCAGCAGCTTTTCAAATCTTCATTTTAAGCCCTACCCCGATCGATTTGAAGTCCCCTCCCCCTTCCCCCTTCAGACACCTGAACATCCCCCCCCCATTATATTTGGCCACAAGATTCTTTTCCTTGCGCGTTTTTCTGAGTCCCAGCAGATCCCCCACCCCGGACCCTTTTGTCAGCAATGATTAGTCGAGACGTCCTTACTGACGAAGTACCCTTTTTACATGTTTTTTAGGGTTTTCCATAGAATTTCCTCCTCCCTCAATGATTAACTGTTACTTACTTCCTGTAATACCCGTTGTCGTGGACTTCCGTACACCCTCCTGCCCTTCTCCCTGACTAACAAAAATCCAACCATCTCTTTTTTTCCCGTTAAGCTTTTTTTTCCTCTTTTTGGTGCAAGCTTCTAAAATGGTTTTTAGAATCTTCCCCCTTTCGTTGGAACCTTTTCTTTTCTCACCTTTACGAACAGTTGCGAGGCGATAGATTGCGGTTGGGGCTTCCCCCCTTTTCCCCTCACTATGTCCTTCCCCGGTTCCTCAAGGTAATACTTTTTTGGAAAATTTCCCCTCCCCTTTTTGTTTTGTTTTGATTGTGGATTCTTTATTTTTCGTTCTCGATGTTCTCATTCTGATTGTAGACGTAGTGACTTCCTTAGAACTTTCTCAGATCCTTTCCGTTCTCGACCCCCTCAATACCTCTGGCGCGGAACGGTCGTTCTCCCGAAGACTCACCGTCGCTTTCCCCCTATGAGTTTTTAAGACTCCTGGTCAGGTTTTTTCTCTGTTCCCTCCCCCCAGTTGTACTTCCTCAACCCCCTACGAGTTTGCTTTTCGTAGGAAATTCAGACGACTTTGTGTCGGTTTAACGGTGACAAACGTTTTCTCGTGGGTAAGATTTAAAAGGTCTCTTTTCTTGTGGCCCTTCTTCCTAGGAAACAAGAAAAAACTAAAAGAAAAGAAAATCCACAAAATCTTGGTAGTTAATATGGAGACCTCAGGGTTTTCAATAGTTTCCCCGAGGAATTTGAAGTGTCGGAGATTTACGCCCTTCTCCTCCAGATTCTTGTTCCTGACCGATCCCCCCCCTCCTCCCTTTCCAGTGTGCGGTCGGGCTTCGCGAGTTTCTCGCCTCTTCTCCTAGCGAATTCACGTAGAGGGTGATAGTGGTGATTCTTTTTTTTGAAGGAACAAAAGTGCTCTTCTTTTGAATGAAATGATCTCAGTTCTTTTTGTCCAATCCTAGCCTTTAACCCATATTATTAGAAGAGGCGAGCTCCATTACTTGGGGGACCCCCGGGGTCTTTTACTTTGGACCTAGTCCCACGAGACCCGAGGATGAAAGAATTAGTAGGCCCGGACTTCGAGTAAAACGGGACAGTCCCCAGTAATGGAAAAACAAATTTCCCTTAATTACGGGTTACCGAGATTCCCCTCTTCCAGAGTCTCCCGACGGAGGGACGGGTGACGTTCCAGGAAGACCCCCCCCCCCCCCAAATTTTTTCCGCTGGTTTTAGTTCTTTCCCTCAGACTCTGACCTTAAGCGTCGAATCCTTTTCTTTGAACTTCACACCTGGGTGTTCTTCGTGATTTGTGTCATCATTGTAGAAAAGGATCTCTGCAAACCAAGTCGAACGGGCCCTTACCCTTTTCTCGGTAGTACACACCCACTGCTTTCTGATTTGTCCCATCCCCACAAGCCGAGACAATCCTCTCTTTTTTTTTTTGTGTTTCCCTCGCCAAACCGAACGACGCGACTTTTTTTGTGGGCTCTGAGCTTGTAACCGCTCGGGACAAGACCCGTCTAATCCATCCGGTTTACATCCTCCCCCCTTGACTTTCTTTCCCTCGAAGTCTAGTGTTCCGGTACCACCCCAGCCGATTAAGGTTTCCAACCCCTCACCTTTCACCTAGGATCCCAACTCATTCTGTTTTCGCGTAAGTTTTTCCCGGTATTCCTTTCGTGTCCCCTTAGGTCCCTTGCAAGAGTATTTGAGAAGACACCAATTCAATAGGTCTTCTTTTATCGAATTCTCCATACCCTTATTCTTTAGACCTTTACCAATTAATGAATCTGATTACCTTCTCAAGAACCCTTCTTTTCTAAACCCCCTATAGCAGGAGAGTTTCAATTTACTGCAAATTCTCCCAGACCCCCGGTACCCTTCTTTTGAAGTTTCTCCCTCTCTTTCTTGCGATAGAGTAACAATCATCGTTTTACTTACGAAGCTACTATTTGGACCCGAGCCCCTTCGCACCCTTTTCATCCCCTTTTACCGACTCGAGCGACGAGGTCTTTTTTTTTTTCTTTCCCCCTGAGACTCGCACAAGTTTTCGCGTCCCCCTGTACAACTAGTTTACCTTTCGCCGCAGTTTGTATTCCCGGTTCGCCTTAAAAAATTCCCTCTTCCTTGTTTTCGTAGAGTCTTTAGTGTTCCGTCCGATGCAAATTGCGCGTTATTCCTGTTAAACTCCGGGCGGGGTTTTTTCCCGTCTCCAGGGTAACCCTTTTTCTTTGACCACCTTATGAGACTCCTAAACTATTCCCCCCCCACCCCCAACCCCCCCCCCCTTTCGCCCCCGGTTTCCGTAGATCCTCCTTCGTCTGAGATGTTTTTTTCTGAACTTTTGTTTGAGAGATTCCTTTCTCTCTTTTTTTTCCTTTTCTTTTCCGCTTAGTGCATGCTTCCGATTCCCCCCCCCCTTGATAGAAGTCCCTTCCGACTTAGCATGGTTTTCCCCTCTGGGGTTCTTTTTCCTCTTGAAGATTGCCCACTGTACGCGAGTTTTTAGAATCTATTCCTCCCTTTCTCGGCAGAATTACACTCTAACCCGTTTTCCCCCTTCCTTCTGTTATCTTTTGCCTTCAGGAATACAAGAAACGGCTTTGGCATGTTACGGACCTTCTGTGAGGTCACATTGAACTTTTCGGCCTCTTCTGGGACTTCCTCCCCTTTACGAATTCGACAGCGACGATGATACCTTCTCAAAGACCTTCCTTCCCCCACAGTAGATTACTGTGATTCTTTGATTTTTTTTTTTTACATACCTATCAACCCCTCGTCTACAAGACAGAAGCAAAAGGTCCCTGAGGTTGATTGAGGGTCTGAGGTCCCCCCCCCTAAATCCTTTTGAACTTTTGACCAATTAGAGAGTCTGTTTATTAGAGTACCCTTCGTTCATAAACTTTGACCCCTCGCTTCCCCTATTCATCTTTGCATGAAAAGGTATTGTTTCCCCCTATTAGCTTTTCGGCGATTCCCCCTGTTTGAACTTATTGACCATCAATTTCCTTTTTTGTGAATACCTTCTCAATACCCTCCAAGTCCTTCCCTCGTATGCCAGCTCGGAGACGCTCTTGCCGTTTTCCCCCCTGATTGAATCTTTTTTGAACTTCCCGAGATAGATGTTGTCACAAATCCTTTTGTTGTTCTCCGTTTTTTTCCGGGATATTTTCGCTCTTACAGGTCCGGATACTTGCTGTCGAAGGATTTCTTACCGAATTCCCTCTTTATTCTTCTTTAGTGAACCTAACAATCTCCGTTTTGCCGAGGTTGCAGTACCCCTCCAATTCCCCCCCCGCGCTTTTTACGCCCCCCGAGGACGTTCTTTCAGTTTTCAAGTTTCACTTTATTTCCGCGTGTCCCCTTTGACGCTTTTTTATATCCCCTCGTGAGGGAGAGGAGTTACCTTTCTTCTTTCGAGACTTACCCAAATGTCTTCCTCTAGTTTCTCTCCGATAGAAACTTGGAGATTAAGTAGGACCTCGGTGCTCCGCCCACCCCCCCCCTGAGAAGTCCCCTTTTTTTGGGTTTCTCCTTTACCTCTTTCACATTTCCTTTCGTCAAAGCTGTATTGAATTTCTTGCTTCGGTTCCTCGAGGCGATCATGGTAGAAGCCCCTGCTTATGTGTTCTTTTCCCTTTTTATGATTTTCTCCCCTCCTGGACAGAACTTCTTTTTTTTCTCTATAGTAGCAGAAGTAGTATTAGAACCTATCCCACCGAACCCCCCCCCTATACTATATTTTCCCTTTTTTTTTGGTGAGCCTTTTTTTGGGGTGCTGTCCTCCCCTCTTTTCCGACGACGTCAAACCTCCTTAGATGTTTCATTCAAGCAGATTAGCAAGGACCGAACAAATCCTTACCACTTTTTTCTTTAGACCATTTCTTCTTAGGTTTCCCCCTTAACTCCCCCTCCCAGAGCGGCTATATGCAAATCGTTCCTCTAAATCCTTTTTCCCTTCCATCACCCCCCACAACCCGACCCTGGTCTTCCCAATGAGGGTTTCCCTCTGATCAGGCAGGCTTCCCAATTCCCTAGAGACGTTTCCTGACTTTTAACTCCAGTTCTGTACGACCCTCATTTCTTTTCGATTCGCGCGGCATCACCTTACGCAGCGCATCTAAACTGTGCCAGATCCAGTAATCTTCCTTTCAACGTTTTTTTTTTCCCTTTTTTCAAGGATTGCAAGATTTCAGTACCCAACTGCCACTTCCGTAATTTGCGATGTTGCTTGGTTTTAACTCGTTCCTTACACAGTCGGCAACCGCGATGGTGAGTTCTCCTCCTCAAGCAGTCTTCTCCCACTTCCCTTCCGACTCCCTCCAGACTTCTCCCCCGTTTTCTCTATGTACAGTCGTGAGCTAAACTCCCCTTTAGCGCGTAGAAAACCCTTCTTTACACCTCCTTCGTGGGATTCCTTTTTTATTTTGCATTTTTTTTTTTCTCCAGTTAATCTGCTTGCAGTAAGTGCTTATTTTCGCGGAGACCTTTCTGCTGGTCGCAACGGCGCGGTGGGTGTGGGGTCTCTTTTTTTTTTATTCGTAATTTCGATGAACTTTTCCCTTTCTTTTCCCTCAAGAGTCTTTTCAGAAGAAACTATACCGCCCCCTAAATGTTACACTTATGAATATCCTAAACACTCGCCGGTATCTTCCTTGCCTTTTTTGACAGCTAATCAAGAATGTTACTTGGAAAGGAAACTCTTTTTTTCCGTGCTTGTGAGGATTACCCTCGCCTTTGAGATATTACCCCTCTCGCCTTTTTCGAGTTTTTGTGCAATTATTCTGGAGCCCCCTCAAATTCAAAATCAAAGATCAATCCAGGTTTCCCAGTGAGCTTTTTAGGTCGTCTAGGTTATATTGCGGCTTTCCAGCCCCCCCCTCTTTAAACGTGATTGAGGATTGTTTCTCCTATGCCCCCCTTTTTAAAGATATCTTAAGGTTTCAACAATTGTCACGAAGCCGTTTTCTGCTTTTTTTTCTTACTTGGAACTCCTCCGGTATTTTGTCTTTTATTTATAAGTTTCTCGGGTAATGACTATGTTTGTTTATACTTCCCCTTTTTAATTTTATCAAGAAGCTCCCCTCCCCCCAGACCCATCTTTAGTCGATTGACCTTGCTCGCAGTCCCTTCCCTAGGTCCGACCCCAAAAGGTTTCTTGCTTGTCTTCTCATGACGCCCTCCTCTGACCACATGAAATTATCAGCTAATTTTCTCCCACGAAACTCGACGACTCCCCAACTTCCCTATTTTTTTTTTTTTTAGTTTCTTTTTGTGTTTTTGGTTTTTTTTTTTTTTTTTTTTTTTTTTTTTTTTTTTTTTTTTTTTTTTTGTTTTTTTTTGTTTTGGTGTGTGGTTTTTTTGTTTTTGTTTTTTTTGGTGGGTTTGCTCTGAAGTCCTCCTTCGACCTTACAGGAGCTGGGCGCGATTAGCACGAGAGCTCCGGTAAGCCGTGGTTTTGCTCGACTTTTCCCCTGCCCCCCCTGTACCCCTTGCCCCCCATCAAGCTAGTTCAACATCCCCCCGCAAATCCAGGGGTCCAGAACTTCTCTATCCAGTTTCCATTGAATCCCGGGTTCACTCTACGATAACCCCTCTTTACCCGCACCTTGTCAGTTATCCCTTTTCCTGAACTTTCTCTTAATTCAAACCGAACGCGTCTTTCTATCCTAATGATCCTTCGATTTTCCTGGGGTTGGGGCCGTCATTTTTCTTTAAAACGGATAAGAGATTAGTTAGATTAGAGTATTTAAACGCCTTTTCCCTTTGAATCCGAATTTTCCTAATCTGGAACCGAATTTTCTCCTTTCCAGCAGGTGTTACGGTTTATTGACCCTCCTCCGAACTTTCCAGCCAGTGAGGCTGAGACCCCCCACTGGATACCTTAGAGGAATTACCCCCCTCCCCAACTTTCCCGAGATTTTTTCTGCTTTTGCCAGCTCCGATTTTTATTATGAGGTAGAGGAATATCCCTCTACAATTTTTTTTTCCCCTTTACTGGAATCCCTCAATTGAGAGTTCCAAAAAGACATTGGATAAAGGACCTTTCCTTAGCCTGACCGCCCATTCTATAAATTGCCTGAAGGAAGTGTATGGTTCACCGCCGCATAGGATGTTTTTTTTCACTCGTCTACTCAGGACGTTTTCTCCCCTTCCTAACCCCCCCAGTGATGGTACGTAGGGAGAACAGTTGACTTGGTCCTCCCTTAACCTTCACCATTTTCATACGGTTTCTTTTCCACGATCAAAATACTGGCGATAAAGAGAGCTCCTTGTTTCAACTAGCCTATAATGCGTCTTGGAATCAGCAACCCCCCCCACAAGATCATAGTAGATACAGCTCGTTTTATCTTATCCCCCTAAACCTTGGGTGGTACTTAAAGCTCCCCCCGTTTTAGCTTGTTTCCGACCATTTGTATCCCCCGGAGTCTCTAATAAACTCTAAGCCAAACAAACCCCCCAGTTCGTTTTTTTAAGACTAGGATGCCCCAACTCGAGGCTTTCCTTTCCTTCCAGCGAGAATGTTCTGTGGGGGTGGACGGCCTTTTTCTGCTTCAATGCAGTATTCCCCCCCCCCCACTCCCCCGACCCGTCTCGCTATGAAATTCTTCCTTTGATTGGATTCTTGTACTTTCCTTTTTGGACGGACGAAGCGCGAAGACGACGGAACCGGCGTCCATCATGTCTCGTGTCTTGATCAAAGTTAGTTTTCCCTCTTTTATTTCCCCTGGAGACTCTTACGTTATAAGATTTGTTGCCTGTGGGTCTCCCAGGGAAGTCCCCTCTCTCCCTCCCCCTAAAGTCGCCTTGCCAAGGGATCACCTTTTCCTAGACCTTCCGGCAATCCTCAGAGAGATTTCCAAAGAAAGACTCCCCCCTAGATTTAATTCCCTTGCTCCCCCCCCATCTTTTTCCTTTCTCCGGTTCTCCTCGCCGCCCTGCAACGCAATAGGAGCTCCACTACCTCTTCAAACTTGTCGAGAGACTTACGAGTTTCCCCTATGTTTTTTGTGCGGTTTGTTTTTTTGTCCCACCTTGACCAGCGTCCTCCCTTATCTGATCGGCCCCCCCTTTTTCCGGGGATTTTTGAATTCCACCCCCCCCCCCCCCCCCACCCACACACCACCCCCACCACCCCCAAAAAAAGCTCCAAACCAACCCCCAACCAATCAAAAACACAATCCCCACAAAGCCCACAACACCGCCCCCCCCCCCACACTCCAACTCCCCTTACCCCCCCCACAAACACATCGACTCAACACCCCCCATCCCCCCCCAACCCCCACATACAAACCCCGTCCCCGATTCCTCCATATTTTTTCCGTATTCTTTTCCCAGGACGACCCCCATTAATCTTCATTATTTAGCATAGCTGGACCTCTTTTGTAAAGTGTTCTTGACAGGATGAAGTTTTCTCTCTTTTTGTTTTCTTCCAGCCCATCTTTCTAGGTCATGGTGCTGTGCGAACATATCTCAATTCTACATCGGCCTTCCCATTATTTTTTTTCCTTCCCTGTTTGTTGTTTCTATTTGAGGATTATATTTCCTGGACGACTTTTCCTTTCGTTCCTCACCGGCCCCAAAGTCTATTTCCCCAGGTTTCCCGAACAACCCCCCCCCCCCCCAATGCTCCGCGCGACGGTCTCTTTTTTTTTTTCCCACGAAACTTTTTTCCCCTTTTTTTTCCCGCGTTGATCATCGGCCTCGTCGCAGGTTGAAATCGACACCTCTTCCCCCCCTTTTGCAACGGGCCAACACTGATCAGCTTTCTTCAATTTCGTGCCGGACTTTCCAATAGCGTTCCCTTACAGTCCATTTCCGACTCAGGGAAAAGGTTCTTCGGACGGACAGATGGACTCTTTTTCTTTGATATCCCCCCCGCAACCCCCCTAGTATTCCCCCTTTTTCTTAGCGACCAATAAAGTCGGCAAGCGTGTGGTATCCCCTGATTGACTTTTTTTTTCCTCGAAGCCTTTCTTAAGACTTTTTTTCCTTTTTCCGTAAATAGATATGGTAGTATGTCTTCGCGATCCCTGATTTTCTTGCTTGATCTTTTCTCCCCCTTCACGTTCTATTTTGATTGAAATCGTTTGAATTGGACACACGGACGAAGGTTTCCATATTTTTTTCCTCTCTATTCCGTCCAACAGAAGATTTCGGAACCGGATGACTCGAAGATGTTCCCCTTCCAGCTCGTTTGTAAAGACTCTTACCCCCCCTTGCACCTCCTCCGAGACACTCGTTGAACAGGTAGAGTTCCCCTCCAGTTCCAAGGCAGGACACCCCACCCACCCCATGGATTACAGGTGTTTTTTTCAGTAACTTGAAGGAGCTCCTGCCCCCTCTGGGTTTTACGTTATACAGAATTCCCCTCCCGGGATTTGTGAGGCGAGTCCTTCACAGCCCCCCCAAACCCACTCCCGTTTTTTCCTTCCTTCCCTTTACTGTACTCTTCGCCGAAACCTTCCCTAAATAGTCCCCCCGGCATCTTGTTACGTTTTAGTTCGCGGTATGCAAAAACTTTCGATACTGGAACAAAACCGTTATGAAGCTTTCCTCTCCCCAACTCCCCTCGTTTGGTGATGTCTTGGCTCTGCCCTCCCCCCCGACTTTTTTCAGTTAGAACTCCCCGATTTTTTTTTTTTTCCATTCGACCCCTTCTCCCGCATGCCCTACTTAGTGCATTCCGAGGTTGTTCGAGAAGTTTTAGACTAGGGTCCTGTCTTTTTCCGGTTTCCCCCCGACAACCCTTTCGACCTTTGGCGGCGCACCGGGTTCCCTCGAAAGGTTTTTCCCCCCCGCACTTTCTCTTCTTGGTATTTTCACTGACCCTGTGATTTTTTAGGAGTCCCCCAGTTTCCTCCTTCCTTACCGCGGTTCCAGTGGCCTTTAATCATACAGGTCGTTTTCCCCAATAAATTTTTCCGGTCGTGAACTGTAGATTTCCCCCCCTTCAAATAGGACTCGGGAGTAAATTTCTAGAAGTCTTCCCCTCCGTCGTGTGTCTGAGGAATGAAGTCCTCGATGTCATGGCCGTTTTCCCTCCCCCGCCCACGGCGACCTTCCTCTTCTCTTGGGCTGCTCGAGGTTTTGAATCTTCTTCACCCCCATGATTGTCTTAGAGAGAACTCCGCTCTTTTCAGTTCCCTCCGGCAGGCCGTCACTGCTAAGTGCTGCTGATTGGTTTGTCCTCCTATTCCTGCCCCCTCTCTACTTCTCTTTCAACCTTTCCATTTGACGACGTTGGACTTCGCGATCTTCCCCACGCACAGCTTCTTTTTGCCAGTTTCTCTTAAGTTTTAGAGATCCCCTTTTTTGTGATTCCGACGACGTTCGCGACCTTCAAAGAGGTGCAGGGGTCGTGATAGTTGTCCGCGTCTGACGTGTTCCCTGATAGTGAGAGTTCTTACCCTCCCCCTTTCTGTTGAGGTCGCATTCTTCTGACGCTTCATTTTTACGAAGGAATACCCCACCTTTTTTCATGGAGGAAATCAGAACGCGCATTTGTGGTACAGAACCTTTCCTTTACCCCCACTCTAGACTCTGTTTTTGACCGAACAAAGATTTCTCGAGATTCTTTTCTTCCCCCCCCCCTTCCCCCTTATCTTGCGAGTATGTCGCGCTTTTATCTACGCTTGATCTCAATCTTTTCTCTCCTTTTCTTCCATGTTCCCTTGACCTCCTTTCCTGAAACTTCTCCCTTGATCTATTCCTCCCACATAATGTTCTGAGGGGGCGGGATATTCTTGCTATTTCCGTTACACCACCATTAGACAGCCTTTTTCTATTCAGATATCCCACTGATGCATTTCCGTATTTTTCGTAATAATAACCCATCATGCAGAAGCTTTCCTCTTCTACAATTTAATTATGCTTCAGCCCCTGGATCTGGATAATTTACCCTGGGACCTTCTGATCTTTTCTGCAAATGGCCTTCTTCTTCTCCCTTAATCACGCCTATGGTCCAGAAGCTCCGTATGATACTTCCATAGCCCTCCTACCTTCCTTTCCTTTCCCCTTCCTTCCGTTCTATCGTCTTCCTTTTCCTTGGTTGAGACTAGAGGAGCTGGACCTTCCCCCGCGATTACAAATGAAGCCCTTTTTCCCGATTTTAAGATCCGTACTTTGACCATCACACCCCTAACCCCACCTGCGGGCTGTGCCAATGTTCTTCTCTATGGCGTTTCCAATAACTCTTTCCTAAGCATTTTTTTCTTCTCAATTCCCCAATTTGTCGGATCTCTTTCGACGTTTTGCAACCGGACAGTTGAACCTTCTAACGACTCCTGTTTCCGGTTCTTTTCCTTTTATCCTCAAATCTCTGTATGAACAGTTTCTCTGACCCTTTCGAGATATATCCCCCTTAGCCTCGGTTGTAGCCTGAACTTTCTTATGTTTTCCGAGCAAGCCCACATGATCTCGTTTTTTGGTCACTCCTTTGTTTTCCTTCTTAGAGTATTTCCGCCCCCTCCCCTTTTCCTCTCTCCCCTTGATACAGATGCCGATTGACTAGCGATGAACGACTTCTTTGATATCCTTTTCGTGAAGGTGTTCTTGAGATTTCAACCGCGGTTCCTCGTCTTTCTCTTAGTAAAAGAATTTCCCCTCCCCCCGTCAAAAATTTTTTTTTAGACTCTGGCGTGGTTTTTCCTCCCCCCCCTTTGCCGTCCCCCTCGGCCAGAACCCTTTGCTTTTAGATCTCCTATCGAAGTTTGGAGCTTCCTTTTTCTCCTTTTAGGAGCGAATCGCTTCGTATAGAAACCATGCTTGGACGGGATACGGTTAAGAGCCTTCTCTAAATTCCGTAGGCCTGTACATCATTTCTAGCTTTGTATAGCCCCCACACAATGAAGCTCCCCCAGCGGTTTTCAAAATGCTTACCCGTCTACCCGATTGTTCTCTCAGGTACCCCCTCCCCCGCAAATCCATGAGTCGAAGACAGCCCTTTTCCCAACTTCGGAGAATTCCTCTCCTTCCAGAGGACCCTTTACGAGGAGATCGCCCCCCTTCTTTCTTTCCTATACCCCCCCCCCCTTCACACACATATATACTTTTCCTCCCACCTGTTTGTTAGAGATTGTGGTGTTGGCGGTTGGGCTTTCTCCCATTCTAAGCAGAGGCATTTATACGAGCCCGTCGTCCTTTTTCTTAGAACAGCCTGCCCGTTCCCTTTCAGGCTTCTTCTCCCTTGTCAGAGCCTTCTTTCAAGCTGTCTACCAGAAAAGGATCTCCCGGGACATCCTCTCTCCCATTTTTGAGACCTCCCTCAGGACTTTTCAAGAAACCAATAGTTGTTGCTCTCCCCTTTTTCTTTACTCACTGAGGTACTTTCCGTGTGAGGCATTCAATACCTTTTTCCAGTTCCTCGCGACTCCTCCGTCTCTTGCCAAGATCCGGACCGATTTTTCCTTCGTCTTCTACGCTCTCTAAGTCCTCCCCGTCCCCGCCTCCGAGCCCATGTTCATTCACGATTTTATCCAGGACCTTTTTCTCCCTTTGACCGACTTTTAATGACCCTTCCTGTTCCTACCCTTTCCCCCAGTTCTTCTCTAAGGTTTGCTCCAAGAGACAGGTGACTTTTCCCTTATGCGAAAAGCCCCCTCGATGTTTTCCTTTCCGAAGATCCCCTTTTCATTCAAGACCTCGAGCTCCCCTTGTACCTTTCCTCGACTATCCTTCCTCACGCCCGACATGCTCTACTATCTTTCTTTCAGGATCAGCTATACCGCTTGGATTGGCACCAAGGAAGGATGGGCCCATTCTTTGGTATGTTCTCTCCCAGAGGATGTAAGCCCCCACTTGCCCCCCCCTAATACTCTGCGGTGAGCCGCCCCTTCTCGTACGTCCGTTCATCTTTGCGCCCCCCGGTCTCGTGAATAAAGAGTTGTTTTTCGTTATATTTTAGGTTTCCGAACTCCCACGCCCTTTTTTATTATCTCAAAAAGATACATTATTAAGGGATTAGTTTTATACACTCAAATTGGTTTCTGAATAAGTACTCTCCAAACAGTCTTTCCTTTCATTCTATTGGACAGCTCTTTCCCTGGGCTCCCCGTCGAGTTCATCAACCTAGGGCAACTTTTCTGTCTGCATTGTAGTTTTTCCATCTGAGAGCTTCTTTTCCCCCCCAAAGTCCTCCCTCCGACTCCTTTTGACAATTCGTATGTTAGAGGTTTTCCTAGGAGATGTCGTTTTCTTTCGTAAATAGATTCAGGGTCATTTTCGCTTAACTCCATCTAAGGTCACGGCTCGGCCATGTAATTTACTTCCAGATCGTTAGATTTCTTCCTCCAGAGACTCCTTTTCAGTCCTTTATGGGTTTTTTATGTAATAAGAATTTCTGGGTTATTACTGTTTCGATTCCTTTTAGGTCTTCCTTTAAGACAGCCTTTACAGACACCAATACATCAACAACTATATTGCGGATTTTCCTGTCCTTTTCTTTTTTTACTATCAACCCCTTCTAAAAGGTTAGAGTGAAGCCCATGAAGTCCTCGGCAGCCCGCTTTGACCTTCTAGTCTCTCCCCTGACCAGCTTTTTTCATAAAAAGCACCCTATCAGACATCTCCCCCCCTAATATCTCCCCCTGTTATTTTATGGTTCCCTCCCTCTAGCTAGATGGTCGAAGCAGTGTTCTTGATAGTCCCTACAAATGCATTTTAGCCCCTTCTTCCCCAATTTTCACCCCTTCGTACATTGCTATCCACACTCCATGGGGCGAGAACGTCCCAACCTACCTTTGGGGTCCTTCGCCTTCTGAGGATTCCCTATCACGACAAGCAAACTAGGTAGTATTCCTTCCCTTTTATGTCCCTCTTTCATCCCCCCCTTTTTCCTCCATCTTTCTCCCTTAAGATGATTTTCCTTTTGCTCTTGTCGAGTGGATCCTTATAGGCTCCTCCTATTCATTCTTTCTAAATCTCAGATTGCCAACTCTACATTTTCCTTCGTCACGCTACCGTGACCGGCGATTAGCCCCTTACACTTCCTTGTTTCCTTCCTTGAACGACCTTTTTCCGTACGACTCCCCCCGTTTAGTGGGCTTCTTTCGTGTATGCCCCCCTTTCCTTCCTCTCAGGACTTGTACCTTTACCCCCCACGAGGCTTTCTACCGCTTTTTTTTCGTATGGATTTTCTCTGTTGCTAAATCCCCTTTTTCCAGGGCCCGACGTTAGAGCCCGGATGTTCACCCGACAACCCTTTTTTTATACTCACGTAAGCTTTACAGTTCTTTTTCGGATTCTTCTCGTTGTGTAATGCACTCACTCGGATGGTGTTTCCACGTTCAACATTTATTCAGTTTCTCCTTCCGTGCTCCGAGGGAGCCTTGCCGTTGATCAGGTTATGGTCTTCCCCATGGCTCTTTCTATGCAACATCCTTTTCTTTTGTTTTCCCTATGTCTAAACCTCTCTTTTTTTCTCGTCGCTGCAGAGTGATCTTTTTCTTTGTGAGAAGTCCCCAAGATTTTTTTTCACAATCTTAACTCTTTTTTCAAGATCTTTTCCCCCTTCTTAGTGACGACTCTTTTCTCTCTCCCCAGCTAAACCTTTTTCTTAACCGGTGCCTCTCTGGGTTTTTGGCCCAATTTTCCGGTATCGCGGCTTTCCTCCCCAAGCGCAATTGGAAGTTGGGTGGCGGCTCTCGAGTCCCCCCTTTAAGTCCTATTATTCTTATTTCTACAGTTCTCTCTTTCAGTAACCCCCCCGCGGGGCACCTCTTTGGTTCCCTTCTCATCCCCCGCAGACTTCACCTTCAATATGGAAGAGATCTTTCACTCTCCACCAGGCATTCCTTGAGAGTCTCCGACCCTGAGGTGGAAGACGCTTTGTTGTTCTCCTTGTTAACCGCTGTGATCCAAGTTTTTTTTTTCCCCCCCCCTATGCATGCCTTTCCTTCTAATTCCGTCACCCCTCGCGATATTTCCGTCCGGACCGTTACCAGCTCCCGGAGCAAAGTGCCGTTTCTCCCGGATTCCATACGACATCTCTTCCTCTCCCCCCGACCCCGTGCACAAGACTTTGTTTTTCTCGAGAACCTCCTACTTCAAAGCACTCTCTCCCCGTGCCGAAAATTGACTCTTTCATTTTTCAGTAGTACCGTTCCTAGGCAACCAACTTTTTGATTTTCAGGTGCGGTTTTTTCCCCCCTCGAATCCTTACTCGAGTACTCCTCCCCATTTTTTTTTTTCCCCCAACCCCCCCCCCCCCCCCCACTCCCACTACCCCCCCCAACACCTTTTTTTCCCCCCCCACCCTACCCCCCACCCCCCCCCCCCCCCCCCCCCCCCCCCCCCCCCCCCCCCCACCCCCCCCCCCCCCCCCCCCCCCCCCCCCCCTTTCCCCCCCGTCGTTCCTCCCGATACTCTCCCGCCCCCTAACAAACTCAACCCCCTTCTCGATTTTGATAAATTTTTGATGGAGTTAGTAGCACGAAACTGTCACTGAGTAATCCGCCGGACTTTTTTTACAGTGTGCTTCTTCTGACCGGCTTTGAACCGTTCGCCCCGTTTTCGACCCAGATTCGGGGTGGGTTTTTCCGAACCCTGCGGAAGATAAAGCCTCACGGCCTGTGGCGCCATTTTTCTACCTTTCCGCCGAAGCGTTGTTTTTTGTTGTTTTTCCTGTTCGGTTTCGTGTGTCTCGCTCCTTTTTTATCGATTTTCTCCCCGTCAATCAGGTTTCTCGCCCCCCCCAGCTTCTTGCTCCCTTCTTTTTTAAGCTTTTTTCTTGCAGGTACCGATTTTTCGAAAGATTCTTCTGTCCCAGGTTTCGCCTTTTCTTTCTGAAGCCCACGAACGGGACCTCTCCTTGTAGGAAATCGCTCCTTGTCCGTATAAAAGGCCCGTAAATCAGGGCGCGGGAAACTTGCTAGAGTTTTTCCTTGAGGTCGAGGATCTTCCCCGAAAAACTGGTAATCTTTCGTATTATCTCCCAAGACTTCACTGGTCTCTTTTCCAGTTTTAGTGGTCATTTTTCCTCCTTCGTAGTAGAGCAGCCCCTTTTTAGAATGATTATTTCCTCAGATACTTGCATCAGAATGGTCATGGTCTCTAGCGCCGATTTCCTTTTCTCCCCGCTTAACTTTCCTTGGTGTCTCCCTGCCTTTGACTCTCCCTAGTATTGCAATTTGAGTTTCCTTTCCCCACCCCTCATGCTTCTGCCACCTTCTCCCGACTAGGCTTCCTAAAATAAATGTTCCCTTTTTTTGAAGGTGATCTCGCAGTCACGGGTTGGAGCCCTCCTTTTCCCCTTCCTCGAAGGCTAAACCCGTTTTCGCCTTACACCTCAGGAACCCCTCCCATTTCTTTTCTCCTTTAGATCCGCGAATCCCTAGGAACAGGGACTTTTGAGGAATTCCCCCTAAAATAATTCGCGAGTTACTCCCAGCGACGGGACTTCAGTGAGACCCTTTCCATGGCGTAGTTCTCGGTTTTTCCCTTTTTCCTCTCAATGATTCGCTCCTGGATACCTTTTCTTCGTTACGGGAAATCCAGATGACTCGTTGATAAAAACCCGTCTGCTTTTTTTCAAAGACTACTTTCTTTTCCGAAGCTACTTTCTCCTTTGTTGAGGAAACTCCTTGAGCCACCCCGACACCCCTTAATATTTTTTACCTTTTTTCTCTGTGACACCCATCGATGAGACAGAAACTTCATTTGTCCCCCTTGCAAATATTCCCTCTCACGTGTGCTCCCAAGAAAACGGCCAAATTACTCTTCTTTCAACTCCCCCTTCTTGAGGGGACCCCCTAAGGACTCAGCGGGCCCCCTTGCTGGATTTTTTTAGGTTCCCCCAGGTCTTTATTGTGTGTTTGTAGTGCCCCCCATTTCAGGGTCGTGCGTTCTTGTTGAGTCTCGCTCCCTATAAGTTACTCATGTGTAGA
>Ga0179591_1261243_pt1 | contig 18338 bp, 23 predicted proteins | sample CZOMad2_1_08_16f_FD_182891 | JGI IMG/M metagenome (GOLD analysis project Ga0179591, IMG submission 182891) | Vadose zone soil fungal communities from Angelo Coast Range Reserve, California, USA - CZOMad2_1_08_16fungal (PacBio error correction) | ecosystem: Environmental > Terrestrial > Soil >... | reverse complement strand
CGCGCCAGTCTACCTTATTTGTTCTTCCCAAATACCAACACTCCACCATCGGTTTTTTCCAATTCTTATACCAGAAACACCTTCCCTACAGCCTTCGGTTGATTTCCCCTTCCAAGAATGATTTTTATTTATAGTTTACCCCCCCCACCCCCCGGCGTCTCCTCCCGCACTGTCCTTTTAGCGTTGATCCCAGCTTGCACTCCTTTCAGTCGAATTTTGAAGCGATGTCGTTTGGCTACCTTTCCCCCCCAACCAGATGGGCCTGCCGCTTTTTTTAAAAGCCCTGCTCCGCAGAAAAGCCTCCTGTGTTTCCGGCGCCCCTATTTCCAAATATATGCTTAGTCTTTTTTGAATGAGTTTTTCTTCCCCGTATCCGCAGCAACCGCGTCCAGTCCGGTTTTGTCTAAGCAAGGGTTTACCTATTTGTTTACACCATCGCCCTCTTTCTGAGCGACGACGTATCGTGCTGCCAAAGGCTTTGGCTGAGTACACCATTGCCCCCCTCCCCTTCTTGAAAAGTCGCCAATTACCTTTCCTCTCCTTTCTCGCGCGTTTGTAACCTTCCTCCACTTTCTGCCTTTTTACGATCCCCCCGCGATAACGTAACCCTCGCGTAGCTCTCCAGAGACAGCTGTCATCCCTCTCAATTCGCCGCGCTACCCTTGGGTACATCCAGCTTGCATCCCAACGATTACCTAACCAGACCCTTTTCCCTTTACCACAAGATTCAATTTTTCGCCAACCTTGCTCATGTCCAGCATTTCAGTTTTAATCGAGAAATTCCGCGCTTGGCTGCACCCTGGAACCCCCCCTGAAATTCGCTTCGATATTTTTCCTCCGAAGACATACCTTCCCCCCCCCAAGGAATGCTCTTTCTTGCATAGCGCTGGCCTTTTTTTTCTCTCTAGAAAAGAATACCGTCCGATCTATACTGGACTGTCAACCCCCCCCGAAAAACTGTTTCGATGCCATTTGCCTTCATCATCCTCCCTCCGCAAATACCCCGATTTTTCAACCCTTAACGGCTCTATTTCCCCCCACAGAAATCACGGCACCTCCTTAGGTTTCTCCTCAGCTTTTAAACCCTCCGCAATCTGTCACGATGACCCAACGGTGGAGAACCCCTCAAGGAACCCTTAAGTCCCACCACTATGTCGTGTCCTCTCCTACTTGTTCCGCCCTCCGAATAGACACGAATTCCCTTACAGTCGCTTCTCCTCTCTCCGTTGAAGTTTGAGCATCCCTCCCCTTTTCGGTTTCTTTCAATCCCGACTGCCCCTTCTTTCCAATCTAGAATAGATTCCATCACATTTTTCAAGCTTTTCCTCCCCCGCTCTACAAATCCCCGCCAATACAAAGACACCCATTCATTCTCCCCTCGGACGCAATCCCAATACCGACCCACCCCCCCCCAACTTCACGGACACGTAAACCCCTAGTTCACTCACCCCCCTGTTTCCTCAATAGAGGGAAGCAAGTTAATTTCCTAAACGCTAGCCCTCCGCCCCTATGAACCGCCCGTTTTTTTTCCTCCCCTGAAGTCCCTCCCTCCTGGCGTCAGCTTAAATACGTTCGCCCTAGCAGGACGGGACGAGTTTTTCCCCTCTATATATTTTCCCTCCTCCTCGGTTAGAGATGTCTTCCCCAAAATCTGATACCCCTCCCTTGTTTCGGTTCCTTATACCTCTTACCGCATGACAGACGCGTCTTTGTGCGCTGACGCCGTTGCTGTTTGTCTTTTTCACAGGTACTTCTTTCTTGATCCCCGGTTGCTTAGCGGGTGCACGTGATTTTAAGCTCCCTTCGGTACCACGGAGGCGCGGGTTACCGATTTTCTTTGATTGTTGTTTTTCTGCCCCGGCTCTTGGAGTTACTTTGACTGACCGATAGTGTTTTGCTTGGAGTGGGTAGTCTTTGGCTGGATGCTGTGACTGCAGGACTCACCTATGCGCACCCGGTTTTAGAAAGGTGCCCGTTGCATGCGTATTGACCAGTATCCTGGCCCTCTGAGGTCGAGGCTCGTCTTTCTCCCCATTTAGTATGATACCTGGTACATTCTTTGCTTTCCCCTCTGGAGGCACATGTTTCGCACTCCGCGCAGTGAGGTTCTCTGTGCAGAAGGATTCTGTTTTGCCCCCCTTTTGTCGTCTTTGCCTCTCTTGTTTTTTTTTTCAAAAAGCGGGGCTTGTCCCCCCCGCCAGCAGTTCTCTGGGGCCGTGCTCGGGGACTGGATCGTACCCTTCCTTAGTTAATAGGTTGCGCTTAGGCGCCATCTTTTATTCCTCCCTCAGGAGCGTGTTTACGGGTTCATTGTCACAGGAACTCGACTTTCTTTGGGAGTTCTTGCTTGCGGAGACCCGTGGTGTCGATCGATATTGCGATGATTTTTTTAATTAATGGGGGATTGTCGCGGCGCATATCCGCCCCCTCCCTCTTGCCGGTTGCAAGATGCGCTTTATTAAAAGTTCCTGTAGTTAGTGACCGCTTAGGAGGTCTTGGCCTCCTGTCCTTTTCTTTTTTCTAGGGACCGGGTTCGCGGAGGTAATGGGCTGGGACTTCCCTTTTTTCAAAGCAACGATCGCTGCCTCTTTCCTTCTTTCTTGCGATGCCCTGTAAGATCGCTCTCGGCTCCGGCTTATAGCTTCTTCAACTTTGGATCCGATACGCTTTTTTTCTTTTTGGTCGAAATGAGCTGCGACCCGCGATTCCAAAGATTGTACTTCCTCCTTCTTAAAAGGCTTTGCTTTCCTTTTTGGCAGATGACGCGAAACTTTTGGGTCGGATCAAATGAGTTCGCCACGGGCGATTTGTTTCCTCCAGTTATCCGATCCAAAACATGTTGACGGTTTGGCGTATCATTGAGAAATCTGGTCCCACATGAATTTTTTTATCCATATATAGTGATTATGCTCCGGGCCAACCCCCCAATTTTCGATTTGCTTGTTGAGCTGGCATGTTGGGCGCGCCTCCGGCAATCTGTTTTTCTTTTTATAGACGACCCTCTCTTAACGGAAAAGTGACTTGGTAATCTTTTTAGATGTCTCCTCTTTAGAGGAGACGTGCATGACTTAGGGACGCACCCCCCCCCCATTTTGAAGAAGGGATAAATATAGGTAAGTTATGGTTTCCATCTCCCTTGAGGGCGCTAGCGTCGCCCGTGTTTTTTTTTTCTCCTTTTTTTTTCTCTTCTAATTGGGGCTTGTTTTCTTCTTGACAATAGAGAATGGCGTTGGAGTTAAGACTAGCATTCCCGTGGAGATGGTCCATTTCCCTGGACTTTTTGTCCAGTTGGAAATCGGTTATCTTTCTCTGGGTGACCATGTTTCCCCATGCGACGCGCTGGCAGTCCCGTCTAGGGACGCTGTTTTGACAGTTTGACTTTTTTTTTTCCCCCCAACCCTGAACCGGGCTTTTTTGCCTTGAGGGAATGAAGTGATATGTTGTGGCTTTCTCCTTCCCTCGAAATTCTGACTTGCGCTGTCAGGGCCTTTCGGCTCCCCTCTCATCTTATACTTTTAACCCCCACAAGATCAGCTTCTGTTCGCGTGCTGGGACACCTTTTTCTTTGGACAGTTTCGTACCGCTGAAGAAGCAAAGCGCATGAGCCCGGACATAATACGCCTTTTGTACTTCTCTTTACCGCCCGCCTTCCATTTCCCCGAGATTGCCCCTGACCTACTTCCTTGACTTCTGGGATGGTTAGCGTACCCGGTTGTCTGTTGAAGATGGTTTAGTTCAGGTCGTATACCCAATCCCCCCCCCCCCTTTCCCGTCCCTCCAAGATGTCGCTGAATCCACCCTATATTTTTTGGCCTTTTGTGTACTAGGTATCTTCTCCTCCCCCCTAGAGCAGGGGGATCGGAATGCATTTCTCCCTTCTTGTTTTCCCCGACCACAAAATGGCTCCCCTTCCTGATTTAGCGGTCCGGCTTTCCAGAATTTTTTTTCCCTGGGACTAAACCCCCTTAGATATCCCTTCCTGCAAATATTCGATGCGCGCCGGCGGCCTCCCTGTTTGATTCGACGGTAACAGAGACCAAAAATATCATTGCCGAGTCCGCCGACAGTGCCAGAAACTTGTGTTCGCATGAGTATAGTTCGGCCACTGATCGTGATTCGTTCTTCCACCTGAATTCCATTAGCTTCCCATCCTACGTGACCCAGACCTGCGTTCTGTGTTTTCCTTCCCTGCACTCCACTTATTTACAGTCAGCTGGGCCCCGATGAACTGTTCCTCCTTGAAGGTTTCTTCCTCATGGAACCTGTTCTTGCCGAATGGTTACCGTCCAAAGCCATTCCGATCAGGTTGGTACGAAAACGGCGCTTCTTTCTCCACTGGCAATTGCAGAGCTTCGCCCTCTCCATTATTAGCGTGAGACGTGTTAAGTGGCCAATCGATAAAGCCCAATTTGACCTCCCTGCCCACTTCCACAAGGCGGACTGACCGTCACTCTCCATGCTGGACCGCATGTCGAGAGCCTGCGCTACAAAACCATTGTGTTTGATGGCACGTCTAAACTGCTTTTTTCCCCCCCCCCCACCGCACTACGGGCACTGTACGGGATGCCCAACCTCTGCGCGCTCGCCTTTCCCTCTTTCTACCCCAAAGATAACACAACCTCGTCTTCAGTTTTACCCTTCTGGTAGGGCTCGCGGAAATGGATTTCCCCCCGACAAATTTACTGAAATGGAGAATAACACGCTCTCCCAGCTGTTTTTTTTTCTCCTGTGTGGAACGCACCCCCCGCGTCCAAACTTGACGACGTGATCCTTCCCTCTTTTCCCTCCCTTAAACCTGCAGTTCAGTCCCTGACCTCCCCCCCTTTAGAACTAAGAGTATTTAGAGGATGAGTAGGCTTTTATAAGATCCGCCTTTCTTTCCCCCCTGGAGAATCGAGAAACATCACGACTATCTTGCTTTTTCCTTTTTTCCTTAATCATAGTTGGTTGTGAGAATATTACCTCATTTTCGTACCCCCCCCTTAGAAGGTCTGAATGGCGGGATCATTACGACTTCCCCCCCTGACCCATACTTCGACCAATTTTTTCCTTGCTTGCCCCACCTGTTTGCGTAACATGCTTTTCTTTCGGGTTTGATGGTGAATGATTCCGCCCTTTGTTTTTCTTCAAAGCCGCTAGCAAACGCTTTTCGTAGCTTTTTTTTTTTGAATTCTCCCCCCCCCCTTGACCTCGAGTTGGACCATAAATATTCGAGAACTCTCCTTTTTCATTGAAGTAATGGAGCGTTGTGATCTGTTCTCCCCCCCGTTGCAGGGTTCGAGCTCTCCCTCCGCTTATTTGGGAATCAACAGCCGTCAGTTGCGGAGGTTTTCGTATTGAATTATTCCTCCCTTGACGACCCGTGGATGCATTCTCCCCCCGACTGTTTATCTATTTTTTTTGAAGGGCTTTAGAACATTGCTGTAATCAGCAGGAGTTTAGCGTCAAGGCAGTCCTTTTTCTCCTAAAGGTCTTGATAAGAAACTGTTTGTATCTGTTCCCAAAGTTATAGTCCAGCGAAGAGGTTCTACTCTTTTAACTCGTGGCAAGTGAACGTGGTGCTGAAGCTTTTTGTACACACACCTCGTGCTTCCTTCTTTTTGGTTTTCCCCCCTGAAATTTTGAAAGTTTTTTGAGCTTCGAAAACCATAACCCTAGAGATGCATTCCTTGCCCGGCGGCTTGCTGAAAAATATGGCAGTTTAGATCCCCTTTCCTGGTTCTTTTTTTTTTAGGAGCGTTCCAGCCTTCTTCGCTTTCGTTAATGATCGATTCATTACTTCGGGACTCACCTCTTTTTGACCCCCTTAGCCTGCTATCCAAGGTTTCTTTGTGAACTCGTTCTCCGAGGCCATCCCATTTCTCTTGTTTTTAGGACACAGGTGCCCTCCCCAATCCCGAAAGACATGTCTATCATCGAATATGCAGGAAGTGTATTTATCTGCGTTTCTTTTCCCGTTACCTTGGAACTTTCATTATTAAGTCTTTCGCGACTGTCTTGCCCATTGGGTAGAGCTTCGGTATGCGCTCACTCCTCCCTCGGCGCTTCTGGGCGCGGCAGAACCAAATTCCCCCGCTTCCTTCCCCCTTTGACAAACCTTTTCTCCCCCCCCTTCGGGACTTTGGATAGACGGAGTGGCGGATAGAGTGGAACATGCTCCACTTCCACCTACAGAACCCTGCGTTCCCTTCGACACATAGGCTTGTCTTATGCAGACTTTCGCAGGTGTGCCCCTCGGTCCGTACTCTTCGATTAGTTTCCCTTCTTTAGCACCCAACGGCGCTTGCTGTTCCCGTTTTTCCCCATGACTTCTGACGTCTTTTATCGTTTAAGCCTCGTACCCCCCCGCCTCCCCGTTTCCCAAAGTAAGCGGACAAATCCGAGTTTTCCCGAAGGACAGGTTCTAACCTAAGATCGTGTATGCGCAGAGTCTGAGCTTTCCTCACGTTAGGACTCGATCGCCCTCCCATCTCCCTCCCAGTTAATCACTTACGCCAATCGAATTTCCCCAACCTTTCCCTTTTCGTGTTTTGGACCACGATTTTTCTTTTCGACTACTTGACAAGTCGTCCACCCGTCGCTGCATAGCTTTGACCTTGGGCCAATACATTTGTCCACTCATCAAGGCAAGTCCAGATTTGCAATCATTTGAAACTGACTGGGAATTATTTTTCCTACCCCTTCTTCAAAGGGTCATGAGATCTCCACGGTCAGTTTTTTACGCCATTTCTTTTCGCCACCCTCCCCCCAACTCATTCTTTGGTCTTATGTTATACAACACAGAACTACGCTCGCGCCAAGCAACGAGTTTCTTTCCCCCAATTGCAGGTATACGTGAGCAAACCCCCCCCTTCTTTACCAATTTTCAACCTCAATCACACCGCTCCGACTTTCTCCCTTTTACGGGAATTCCGTTATTTTCCCCTCCCTCTTTTCTGGTCTTCCTATACCAGACCCACGATGCCGCGCGATTACCCCTACATGCCTTTTTTCCGTCCCTCGCGCATTGTTTGCTTGCTCCCCATATAACTTCTTCTGTATGCCGTCCTGTTTTGTTGAATCTTTCCAGCCAACCAGTCGCGCTTTTTGCTTTTTCCTTTTCGTTTTGCGTTAGTACACGTAAGTTCTATGTATGGCCTTTTGCACCTCTTTTATCCGGTTCCCCACTCTTTTCAATAATCAATTTTTGCCAAGTAGCCATACCTTATTGGTTTACCTTCTTTTCTTCCTTTTATGCGGACCAAAGCCGCCCAAATATGATAGTAATTGCCGAGCCGCGATAAGTTCCCCCAGTTCATTCTCTACTGTACAGAGAAGCCCATTCCTCCCCGCCAAGTGACCTCCGATCTCCTGTTTTACAAAGCAAATTCCCGCATCCCCGATTCCACAAGACTTTTTCCTCCAACCCCCCTCTCTCCAAACCCGGTTTTAGCGTTCTTCCGGATTCCTCCTTTCAGGTCATCGAGAACTTTTTTCTCCCGCCTATGGGGTCTGCACGACAGATTTCCCCCCCCCCCCCCACTTTTCGGTAGATCCGCCTCTACCTTCCCCAAACCCCTTACTTTTTAAAAGGCACGTCTTTTTCCCCTTTTCTGATATGGCCACGTGTTCTCCGAACGGTACAGGACTTCCCTTCCCTTTTCAACTTCCAGACACCCGCCTTTCTTTGAGCGAGTTCCTTTTCCACTTTGCAATTTCAAATCCCCCTCCCCCTGTTTTTAAATGCCCCTCGTCTACGCCCCGGTCGGCCCATCGATTTTCTGCCCGACAGATTCAAACCATAAGCTTCTGACATTTTCACCCGGTTTGTCCGGAGTTCTTCCTGTTTCAAAACTGTTGCTCTTTCGACATCAACGTTTTCTCTTCTCCCCTCATTCCAGTGTCGATCATCCCGCATATGGCTCCCCCCTTTCCCCGCCACGTCTGGCACCCCTCACGGAACCCATTCAACTTGCGTCACTCGCGCTTCTGACATTCCCGTCTCAACCTTAGGCTCCCCTCCGGAAAATCAAAAACTGTCACCAGTTTCTCACCTATGAGACGCCAAGACCGTCGCCCCAAAAAAGAAAAAGGCCATAACTGCCGCACGTTATGGAGCTCCTCGTTTTCAGCCAGGCCCCTCCGTCAAACCCTCTCGAAGCTCGTAAATTGCACCCTCCCCCCCCCCCGTGAGCGTCAAGCGCCCGTTTTCACCATCGCCGGCGCGTCCCGTCCCCTCCTGCACTCCCCCCCCTCCCCCAAACCTCCAGCGCCGCGTTTGTCTCACCCCCCCTCTTCTCTTCCCCTGTTGTTGTTGAGTGTGCCTCAAAAAGACGGCTCTTGGCGGTTGCGGGGCCATGATGACGGTCACGTCTTTGACCTTTCTCCTTCTCCTGCTTCTGGTCTTCTTCAGACTGTCCGGTGCGTTGTTTCCCGATTTTTCCTGTATTGGCGAGACGTTTGCGCGATTTCACCAATTTTTTCCCGCCCTTGGCGATACAGGTACTTTATTTTTACATATATGGCCGTAGGGTTTTTGTTGAGAGCGGACTTTTTCATGGTCTTACCACAACGATTGATTGGTTGGATGTTGGGTGGTGGAGGACGCTTGGGATGCTACTGATGTTTTGTTTTTTGGGGGCCTGAGGAATCATGCGATCTTCTTCCTCCCTTCCTTTTTTTCTTTTTATTGCCCAGATCAATTCTGGGAGGGCTCTTCTCCGTCCTCTCTCGCTTAAGCCTGAAATGGTGAATTTTTCTGATTCTCTGGATTGACACCTTTTTTCTCTCCTCCTTTTTCATAGTGAGGACCCGTATAGATTACTTCCTCTTTCCACCAGGTGTCTGCTTTTCCCGAATGCTTATTTTTTTTTTTCAAGGTTGTTTTCCCCCCTCCTACAGTAGATGGGACGTATGATTTTCGTGGCGGATAGAGATTTGAAGTCGTGCCCTGGATCGAGGCCCCTTTTTTCTTTCCTCAGGAATCGAAGGCGGTTCGGTTTCTTTGCCCGGAGACGTTGATCCCGGGTTTCTTTCTTCATGACCGAGCCCAAATTTTTCTGCGTTGACAGAGATCTCCTCCTGTTTTCCTCCTTGGGAGATGTTTTTCTGAGCTGCCGAGTCCCTTTCTGGTGGTTGTTATTTCTTCGTAAGCCAGCATACGGACTTTTTCCCAATTCACTTTGAGATGCGCCATGGCGAGGGTCTCCCCCTTATATTTTCTCTCGCTTGGACTTCTTTTGAGGTACTTTTAGGCTGAGCCTTTTCTTACACGCTCAATCGATGCGAGTCTGCGGTTTTGCGATGGAGTCTTTATATGGCCGGATCGCGTCGCTATTCTTCTAGACGGTTTTGGTTAATAAGTTTCGATTCGCGCCGAGTTGTAGCTCTTTTGTAGTAAGCTCTGCCTGGACCCCTCGACCCCAAGATTTTACTTGAGAAATTTTTAACTTTCCCTTGCCTTATGGGACTCTTCGGCAACTCCTGGTCGATCCCCTGTTTGCTGCGCGGCGGAATCTCCTTTTCCTTTAAAACGGATCGGCCACCCCCCCAGTTGATCCACACCCGTCGGTGTTGATGCTAATGGTGGAGAACTGCAACTCTCGGTCGGACATTCTTTCCATTCTAGGAAAAAACATGCTATTGTGGACGCATTCTATGGCATTTTCTTTCCATAGATTTAGTGTTCAGGTTTGATCGACGTACCATCTAGCTTTGGGAAAATTCGAATACCCTGGTTCCTCTCCCCTCCCTTTTGTCTTTTTTGAGCGTTAGATTAGTCCCTTTTTTATTGTTTGAGCAGCGGTGGTGGTGCATACCGGAATACTATTTCCTTCTATTGGGCGAAGAAGCTTGGCTTTCTCCAGTTTCCTTTTGTGTTTCGGTTGTATACGGACTCTTGTAAGACCTTGGCTTTTTGGAGGGCGACAATAGGATGGCGGCCTTTCCCCCCTGGACCACTGTAGGGGGAGTTTATTGCCGGAAGAATAATGTAGCCGTAAGTTCATTAGTGAAGCGGTGATATCTGCCTTTGTGAACACCATGGAGGCCCCACTTCCAGCTGGAGGCTTTTGATAGTTCTCATGGCTAGAGAATTATTTCCCCCCAATCAAGGGACTTTTTTGCTGCGCTTCTCTTCCCTTCCGTTATCTTTCATTGGACGGCGCACTTGTCGGCGTGACTGCTTTCAGAAGCCCCCTTTCCCCATTCCTTCTGCTCTGGTCACCCGGCGGACGTTTATCCCCCCCCATATCCCCTGGTCTCGGGCGTGGACCATGGCTTCTTTTTTAAACAGGCGGACACTGACTTCGACGCTATGTTTTTTCCTTCCCTCAAATAAGACTGTGTTGTGCCATAGGTAGATTCCTCCTCAATTATCGGGTCGCCATTCCCGCTGGAGAAGCTGTATGGCTCTTTAGCGTGTCCACTTAGAGGTGACGAGCTTGTAGAAGTGTCAGCGTCTCCCCACTCCCAAACGTCTGATCCCCTTGCACGTCTTGTTCTGTAGCCCCCCGTTCCCTTACTGCGGGGGTAGGCTCTTTTTTTTTTTTTTTTTTTAGCCGCTGCCCGGCCGGGCTTGAGGAATTGAGCCGGAATCCCCCCCAGAGATATACACAAATGGCGTACCCCCCACCGTCTCCTTGATCAGTTTAAATTCTCCACCTTCCCTCAGGATTCGGTCGGCATTTCCTTTTCTCGTAGTTCCCTTTCTTTCTTGAGCGAGGTGTGCGTCGTTTTTGATAGCTCCCCTTTCTTCCAAAGCTCCTGACGATTTTCTTCCCGCTTTCATCCCAAACTTCGATTCGTTCTCTTTTTTTTTTCCTAAGACACTGCCGTTGCTCTCCATTCACTCGCCCTGAGGAACCTAACTCCCCCATCTCCCTTGGAGCTAAACTCCTAATCTTTCTCTCCTCCCTTCTCCCCTAGGCAAGTTAGATTGTATCCTGCCTTTTCTCATGACCTGTTGAATCCCCTGTACAGTGCCAAGACATTAAGTCGACTTTGTTTTTGTGGACGTCAACTCCTTTCTCTCAACTGTTACCCAGCGCTATCCTTTCTACCATTTTCTTACGTTGACTTGTCCTAAGTGTAGCACCAACTCTTTCTTTTCACCATGAGGCTGTCAATCCTTCTTTCGCCTCCCTTTCAATTGACGACACCTGCTGACTTGTGATGCCCGAAATGGCATTGGCATGCGTGCACGTTTCGTTTGCTTTCCTAAACAACGTTCTCCTTTTCAGGACTCTCCCCCCCCCCCCCAGAACAGCCGGCTGTCCGTGTCCCAAAGCCGCCGACCCCGTCATCACCTGTTCTTTGACCCCCCCCTATCACCACACGCTTCCTTTCCCTTAATGGGCGGATCCGCGAACTTGGTAGCACTCCAAATGGAAGATCAATGTTTTCGAATCCCTTCTTTCCCCCCCTTTCAGCGCCGCGTCGTCAGACCCACCCCCTCTTCCCAAATGACCAGTGACGATTTCAAAGCCACCGACCCCACCCTTAATTTTATCCCACGGCGAGGTTCTCTCTCTGTCGACTCTTTTTTTTTCTGGGGATTTCCTTATAAGCCCCTGAGTCTGTTATATCCTCGAAACACCTTCCGATTCTTTCTCTTCTCTTTTCCTATCTTTTTTTTTTTTCGTGATAGATTTTCCCATATCGGCTTGTTGTTTTTGACAAAGTTGCCGTGGTCCCTTGAAATCCACGACTGACCCCTCCCCCTTTTCTTCAATCCGCCGATGACCACGAAACTGAGGCGTAACCGCCGTTGCTGGCTTGGATATCTTAGTTAGTTTGCCTATGGTTCGGGCCACGCGCGCTACCCTATTGATGAGGGGGTAATTATAACCCACTTTTAGGTTTTTCATACCATTATTTTTTCCTCCTTTCCCTGCCTGATGACTAACTGACTCTCTGGTTGAATGCGAGTTTAAAAGTTCGTTTTTGCTCCTTCCTTGGGCATTCCCCACCAAGTTCAGGCCGTCGTTTCCGCCTGGTTTAGTGGAGCCTTAATTTTACCCGACTCGGTTTTGCCCACGACTTTTAGTATGTCGCGCTTCCTCTCGTTTGCGGTCAGACAGGAGCTATTTTTGGTAACCGGTCCCCTGGCAATGCGCCTGTTTCCTTTGAGTTTCTAACGTATGGGAAACGTAGAACTTCGAAGATGTACCGATCCGCATATTGATTGAGAGTCCTAGCTTTCGTCCCAACCCCCTTTCTTCCTTACTGATTTGCCGGGTAACTTTTGCCCGTCTGTAGACGGGGCAGTCTGAGCCCGTTTCCTCCCAAGCCCTTGCATTGCCGGTCCCCGCGGCTTGGCTGAAACCTATCTTTCCTTTGTTTGAACACAAAGCAGGTTCTTTTGGGTCTTTCGTTGCTTCTTCCGGTAATTTATCATCACGATAAGTTCTTTCTGTAATTACCCTCTACGCAGTCTGCGCAGCCGCAGCAATTTTGTTTCTGGCAATATTGTGTCGTACTCCCCCGTATCAGGAGATTTTTCCTCTGACCGGCTCGCTACCACCACTCCCTGCAAGTCGCAGACTGCTTCCGGTTCTTATAGCGACTTGATTACCAGTACAACGCAGATTCTGGCAGCTATTTCTCTCCCGATTCCTTACCTTTTTTAGCATGTCGCTTTGGCTATTGTCTCCTTGAAGGATCCCCCAGATTAACCGCATTCGCTCGGGCTACGACAACGCGACACAAGATAATTACACCGTCCCCAAGGCGTCGTTTTCCCTTTTACGTTCGCACTCTTGGCATGTGGATAGCCTGGTTATGTTCTCTCTCGTTTTCCTGTCCACCATCAATTTTCCTCAAAAGCCTCACCGGCTTCCTTACCACACCGCATCGTTTAAGAAAGGCCCTTGCAGTTTCCGAGCAGATCCTAATTTCTTATCATTTACGGTAAGCTACCACATTCCTTCCTCCTTCGGATTGACTGTCCTACTTAGGTAATTCGCTACGCCTCTCAAAGCCAAATAACTGAAACCGAGACAAAGTACATCCTTCCTTCTTAAGCTAAGCCGGGGGTCTCCCTTTCCTTATTGGTCCAGAGTTTCTTCTAAGACGGAATTGATTTGAGATAGGACGCCCAACTTACCGAAATGAGTATTACACCGCCCTGACCCCTTACACCAATTCATGTTCTTTTTTGAAAAAGAAAGGGTCGATCGGCCAGCGACATTAACGAACGCCAGATCCCCCTTGTTGCAGTGGCCTCAATTTGTTCCCGCGCACTCTAAGACGATTCCCCCAAAGCAACCCCTGACTCCCCCTTCCTTCAAAGATTCCCAAGCTCCATTGCATCCCTCTCTCCTTTCTCTATCCGACCACAGTTTCGTGGCCAATCCCCCACCACATTGCCCTCCTCCGTCTCCCAACCGTTTCAACAAATCTACGAATCGCGCCAGCACCCTCCTCTTTGAGACCAGAATCCTATAGTTCGCCCCTTTGCTGATACCCAGCTTATAATTAACCTAACCTCTCTCCCTCTACCGCGTTTATTGACCCCTTACGGGCAAGTCAGGTTCGAATTTTTTTCGAGAAGAGAGGATGGTATTCGACCAAACCGACCACCTGTTCTTATCCCAGTCCCTTTAGCATCCTCATCGACGAACTGTTTTCTTCTCCCCCGATCATATCCTTCCGACCGTTCGTTGTGAAGAGTTCACATTTTACAAGATTACCTTTTTTCAGTTTTTTTTTTTGCTTTCCTTCCCGTTGCTCCCCCTTCTATAAACCTTCATCGAGCTTTTTTTTTTTCTCCCCCCCCGTTTTTAGTAGAGCCAGTTTCTTTTCTCCCCCAGGCCAGAGGTCCCGAGTCCCTTGAAATCCGATCCTTTTGTTTTGACACACGCCAATTCCCTTTTTTCAAGTAGCCCCGTTTTATTCCCGCCCCGCTTGAAACGCCTTATGTCAAACGAACTACAGGCTCCCTAATCCTCCCTGTGCGCGAAGTCCCAGCAAGTAGTCTGAGGTTTACCCCAGAGAAGCTCAATAGCCTCTCCCCCCGCGCAAAGCTTGGCTTCCCCATCCCCTTACCCCTCTCCCCCACCGACTTAATACAAAGTCCCAGTACTCTCACACACGATCACGGTAGCCGTTCCTACCTGTCTCCTTCCCTTCTGGTAAAGAGAAATTCCCGATCTGGAGAACAACGGACTAACCCCCCCAACCCCGCCATTAGATTTCTTCTTCTTATGCCTACCCTTCATGAAAAGGTAGATCTAGGGCAAGTCTTGCAACATTTGTTTCTCGCTTCCCTCCCCTCTCCCCCGCAAGCCTTTCCCTTCTCTCCGTATCTGGAACCTGACCACCAGAACACCGCTTAGGCACCCGCCTTATTTTCCAAAGATTTAGCTCCTCCCCCTTCCCTATATTCCCAACTCACCTCAACCTTCTATTCCCCAGTTTTTAAATCATTTAACCCTTTTCCTTTGCGGCTTGCGCCCCCTCTCCCCCCCCTTTTTTGATCTCGACAACTGGTGGCTCCCCGGTCAGGCATAGATCGGTCTACATCTTTGAGACGAGGTTTTCTTTCGAACAGACTGTTCGAAAGTCGGTGACAGAATCGCACACAGGAATTCCCCTTCTCCCTTACAGACGAAGATTGCCGTTTCTCACCTTCTACCCACTAAATGTCAGATTGGGCATTGCAAAAATGGAATGGTAACTTATTTCGCACCCTACTCTCACACATCCTTTTTCAGCCCAGGACTCCCCCCCCCCTGAAAATAAAACACGCCCTCGTTTCTCCGCTGTACACTACCGAAAGATGAGAAAAAAAACCTCCCCCCCCGTTCCCAGCGGTAAAACTCCTCCAAAGTATCGATTTACAATTTCTTCAGTCCCCCCCGTTTCCATCGCTCCGACTCCTCCCGCATCTCTCCCACTTTTGCAAACGAAAACAGTTCCTGGGCCGTAATGACGAATTCCGTTCGTCAATCTCATTAGTAATGTGCAGTCATCCCCTCAAAAATCCAGTGCTCACGCTTCCGACCTCCTCTCGTTACTACGTTTTTTTCTAGAGATGGCTTCTTCAAAACTCCCGGCCGTTCATTCGGTTGGCGTTTCTTGCGTCTTCTTTCTCCGATGGAAGGAGAGCTTGCGGGGCGCTGTACAGTCTTCTTTTTTTTTTTTTTCAAAGAGGTGAAGGCTACCCCTTTTTTTAGAGGTATTGTCTTCACACCGACTGGGCGGGTCGTATTCCCCGTTTTCCCCCCTTATCGGGTTACAGATGGTACTTGGGCTCTTGGCAGCCTTTTTGAGGAAGACTACGGGTCTAACACTTTTGACGTGTGTGGTGTGATTGTTTTTTTGGATTCCGATTGTTCTTCCGCTGCTCTTTCCTCGTCACGATGCGACCCTTTTTCTTTGAAGAAGTGTTGATTGTTGAGTGATATTGTACTTTCTTTCGGGAGAGACTTAGTACGACTCCCATTTTTCTCGCTATAGAGAATCTTAATAGTGTCGCTGTCACCTCTGGGCCACTTTATTGTGCCGACTAGCTCAGTAGTGATGGATTTTTCCCTGAGACAGATATTAGTTTCTGACCACACCCTTTTTTAGTCTTCTTCGGAAGTCATGATTTCTTATTTTTGGTTGTTTTAAAGTATGGGTTCATACTCACCCCCGCAGCCAGTCCTGGCCGATTCTCGTAGTGGTTTCCGCTGATCGAGAAGTCCAGGTGCGTGAATAGGCTTGCTGTTTGTTGATCGCAATCGTTTAATTCATCCATAGCGTTTTTTTTTTGTTAATTGGCGGTCTCCTGCGAGCGGCCTGTCTTCCTTTTTTTCTCTTTTCATCTGAACCCCGGGGGCAGTCATTGCCCGCCCATGCCCTTCCTTTTGGATTTATGCAGGCGAGATCAGAGACTTTCTTTTTTCGATTCTGAGTTGCCCCTCATCGAGTAGCCTTATTACATGTTTCGATTCATGGCTTTTGGGCGAACCGTCTCGGGGAGGTTCCCCTTTTAGGTTCGGTAATCCCCTTTTATGCGGGCAGGTGTAAGCCCCCCCTCGCGCGTCGCTGGCCTTGCGATGGGCTTTTTCTCGTTTATGACGGATAGCTCTCGAAGTATTGGAATGCTCTGACGTGGGATCTGTAGTTCGTCAGCGCGCCGCGTTTTTTTCCGTCGTTCGCAGTTTGATTCCTTACCCGCTCTTTTTAAAACTCGGTAATGACTTTTCACAAGGGAAGTTATGTCAATGGCTTGGGACTATGATGGAGAAAATTGGGCGCGATCCTGCCTTTCTCCTCGCGCGTGTATGCCGTAAAAAGGCTGGTTACAACATGCGTCGCGGTTTCTGCGGCTTCATTAGTCCACCCCTTCCTTTCGGATAACCAGAGATATTGCTATCTGGCTCCTTCCCCCCCCCCCCTTCAGCGATTGGTGGGAGCTCCTGTATGGAATAGAGGATTACCCCCCTGGGTGGTCGGGTTGTTAAGAACCAATCCTCGCTGTTAAACCCCCCTTTCCCGGCCCTGCGAGATGGTCGATTCCTACGTGCTTGAGGGGTACGGCTCCTCCGGGGTGGGTGTCAATGAACTTCCCTCTCACTCTGGGCGCAGACGAACTTTTCGTGGTGCTCAGGTAGATTTTTGTTTCTACGCGGGTAAGATACCGCATAATTTTGTGGGGCTGGGACTCAACTACTTCTTTTTGATAGACGCTGAGTGAGATCGTGCCTTTCCCTTTAGTTGGATGGAATCCCGCGCTAACGCTCACCTTTCTCTTTTTCAGTGGCAGAGGCTTAGTTGATGCGGTTCCTTGTCACTGCGAAAAGCGCGTCCCTTGCTCGAATTGGCGCTGGCGTTCGTCAGAGTTCCAACCGACCGGGAATTGGTTTTTTTTCGTTCCGCGGGCCTGTCAGTGAGAATCGTTTGAAGTTTGAGTTACGATACGGAGTCGCACTTGTCTTTCTTGCCTGCTGTCGCAGACGCGTTTCTCCAAAGAAGCTCGAGCGGCCCGCTGGAGCTCCCTAGTGCCTCTGCGTCGCCGGGCGGTGACCCTTTTCTTCTTTTGTCCCCATATCCCCCTCTCATAACTTATAAGCTCGTGATTCCGTGACATAAGCGCTCTCTCGTAGAATAATTTCTCGCTACTTCCCCCCCTTTCCCTAATGTCGTGAGATCTTGTCTATTTTTCTGAGTGAGCATGTTTCGTTACGATCTGATCATTTCCAAGTTTAGCTTCCCCCTCCAACCAAAATCACCGCCCAAGAGTGTCTTGACCTCTTTTCCCCCATGAATTGGCAGTTATTTCTTCTTGGATAGGTTGTCTCGACGCACGGCGTGCTGGAGCTTTCAATTGAATGTGTGTTGTAGGAGAAATATCCCTCTTCTCCTAACAAATTTCTCCCCCCCCCCCTTCTCTCTAGGTGAAAATCCGTCGAGGCAGAGCTGTTTCGTGGGTAACTCTCCGTCCTAGACCTTCCAGTCCTCTTCGTCTCGCAGGTCTTGCGGCGTTGCCCTTCAGACGGTCACGATACGAATCCCCCTCATCCGAGTCTGCGACCGCGTGAAATCACTTTTTATGGTCGTCGCTTCGTCGCCCCCCATTCCCTTTCATGATCGTACCGCGCCGACTCCCCCCTTCCCCCCGCTTTCCCCAGCCAAATCTCCTGAGGGCTGTGGGTTCAGGTCCCCCCCCACTACTCCAATTGACGTCCCCCCTTTCGGACACGCTGCAAGGCCCGCTGGCATCTCTTCCCCCTTTTCGAAATGGCCTTGCCGGAAAACGACTCAGTAGGTGGTGGTTGCTTCCCCTCACTCGCTTGGCCCCTTACAATTTAAAGCTAGATTATTCTTTCTGATCTTCATCCTTTTTGAGACACTCGAGCACCCTTTCTTCCGCAAATCCTTCCCGCACTTCAAACGTCCTTGACGGCACTACACTTGCGCCCGCTTACTACCTTTCGTTCTGCTGCGAGACATCTACCCGTGTTTTTCTGTAATACCACCGTCTTCACTTTTCCTGATCCCACTTCCACCTCCGTAAACGACGTTGACTGCTATCGTGGAGCCCCACAATTCCTCCCTGGGATCGCCCTTTTCTAGCCTCCTCCCCAGAGGTTTCATTCAGGCGCCTTTCCTGCTCTCTTTTAAGGGTCCTCATGTTTTTTGTTTTTTTTTTTTTTCTGAAAGGGGTTTGCTCATCACCCGCGCCTCAAACTTTTTTTCTTCCCCCCGCGGCGGTTCCTGACCCCCCTCGGCCAATTTCTTGATCTTCCAACCAGCCGAATAACTCAGTTTACGGCTCGTTGCCTTTCATCGGATGTTAGACGGTTTTTTTAGGGTGTTCCCTTCCCCTCCCTTTTGAAATGCGATGGTCGCTACCCTTCCACTCCTACTTG
>Ga0179591_1332188_pt1:15000-18340 | contig 18340 bp, 25 predicted proteins | sample CZOMad2_1_08_16f_FD_182891 | JGI IMG/M metagenome (GOLD analysis project Ga0179591, IMG submission 182891) | Vadose zone soil fungal communities from Angelo Coast Range Reserve, California, USA - CZOMad2_1_08_16fungal (PacBio error correction) | ecosystem: Environmental > Terrestrial... | reverse complement strand
CCCTTGCTTGATGCCCGCCAGAATCTGCAGGTTTTGCCCACCCCTGAGCGAAAGGGTCCTTCGCCCCCCCCCCCCCCCCCCTCAAAGATGAACCCCACTGACGCGCCCTAGGCGGAAACCGACTCCGCCGCCATCTTCCTGAATTAAATGAACAAGTCCTTGTGTCCCTCCCATAACCCCCCCGGATCTTTCCTTCCTAGTCATGTTTGCTGTGTATCGGGCGCCTTAGAAACCCCCTGTTCCTTTTTTCCCACATTACGCACTCCACACCGGTAAGGGCCGACACTTTATACCATTCAGCGCCGTTCCATGCGATAAACGTCTATTCTTCTTCTTTGCCCAAGCCACTTTTCCCGGATTTCTTCGCGACGCCTCTGAACCTCCGCTAGCGACACCGGTTGTGCAAACCTTCCCTCCCATATAGAGAATAGAGCCATTTTTTCCTGTTTCTTATAGGGACCTTTCGATCAGCATATCGAGGACGAGGTGAAGCGACCGGAACTATCCTCGAAAATACTTCCGTCTTTTGATCCTTTTTTTTTTTGACGCCACAATTTTCCACCGTCTTTTAGTCTCATCGCCCCCCCCCCCTCCCCCCCCCCCCCTCCCGTACTTCACATCCCGATCGGATTTGTGAACCCTGACGTATGGTTTTAAATGCTTCAATCACAGTTTTTCTCAGTCAATCGTGCGACATGACGGTAGAGGTCGAGTGCGAATGACATTGTCGTTAAGGTTTGCTGCACGCTGCAGTGTCTGCGGCTTTCCTGGCTCAAGAGTAGCATGGATGTCTTGCGTCATCTCTCTCAATAACCGGTTCCTCACCACACGTTCTAACAGACCACTGAAAAGAATATAGTCCCTCAGTAAAAAGATCCCAGCTAACTGTTGCCGAGAAAGCCCTCAGTTGACAATGAAGTCAATTTCCCCCCCTGAATCCTCTCCAGTCCCATTCCCCCCCACAGTAAGGCCGCAGGCTGTAAGAACCAGACCGAATAACAAGAAAGTCCCTTCTCAAAACCTACCCCAAGCAACCATTGGTAGAGAGAAAATGGCCCCCTCAACTACAGGACAGTAGCATCTCTCCTCATGTAAACATTGCTGAAAAGTCCCCAGCCCCACAGAAAAGACCCGAACTCTACTCCTCTTGAGTAAAAATCCATTTGCTCTTTCGTTTTCTTATTAGAATCAACCCCCCAATCCCTCTTGACATCCTCTATACAGATCTTTTCCAATCCTCACCGTTATGGACTTCCCGGCGTTGAGTTCAGCGTACCTCCCCCCCCCCCCCCGACACACATGCATTATTGACGCGTGCTCCCCGCGCCGCGTCAGTCTACTTACATTTAACAAATCCAAACTGCTTTCCCCCCCCCCGAGCCAAAGAAACGGGCAAAGAGAGGACTGCCTTCGGGTCTGACCTTTGGCTTTTTCCATAGACTAGCGCTCTAACCGCTTTCCCGGATTTTTTTCTAGACTTATTGACCCTTTTTTTTAGAGTCCCAGAGCCCCTTCTTTGCGCTCTTACCCTAGACCTCCTGATCAGGGTATAGCCTTCTCCCTCTATCCCTAGCCCCCATGACACCCCCCCGAAGGAACTTCGAATGACCTTTGCTCCCTTCCCGAACCAAGGCTAGCGTCCTTTCGATCCAACACCAGATCCCTTCTAACAGCTTCCGCCAGCCTCGCTGACAACACAACACCCCCCCCCCCACCCGAAGAACAGATCCTTTGACACTCCCACTCAACCACCTCCCCCCCCTTTATCCCCGTTGCTTCAATCCAGATGATCATATGTTTCTCCACTGCAACCCGCCGCCTCACAGCCATCCCACGCTCCCCCCTCAGCTGTTCAACCTTGAAGGGGCAAAACCCTTGAAGGCGTAATCCCACCTCAAACTCAACTCCATATCGGCGGAAAGCTTTGAATCCACAGGGGAACCCTGTTCTTTCTCCCCCCCCCTCGCCACTCCCCAAAGCTAGTACTTGATCTCCCCTTCAGCCCAACCATGTCATATGGACCTTCACCCTCTTCCCAAGGTGCGTTTTTTTTTTTAGCCTAGCATAGCCATAGGGTTACCTTAATGACTCTCTCGACCCCCCCCCCCACCCATTCCCCGACGGCGCGTCTCCTCTTTTTTTTTTTTTTTCTGTTTGATATTCATGAGCTTTTTTACCAAAAGAACTAGAAAATCTGCACCAAAACCCCCCCCATTTTCCCGCGAATACCCCCCCGAAGTCTCTAGAGCTTATTTCCCAATTCAAAAAAACGCTCGCCGCCAGACGTAACTTGCCTCCCGCGGCAGCCTCCTCGCCCTGACCCCCCCAGCAACACTAGCGCCAGCCCCGCACACGCCTCTGGACGTAGTCTTCTAGAACCTATCTTACCGCGACGTCTCATTCTGTCGCAAAAATAACCTCCTTCTCCTTCCAACCGCCCTGGCTAAGTCTCGCGAAGTCTTCGTGAAAGCTTCCTAGGGAACTCTGTTTTGACCCAGGCAGCTACCGCTTCACTGCTTTTTGGTTATCCAACCCTTTCCAGACTACCCACTATTTTCCTTAAACTTTCCTGTTCTACCTATCTTAATCTCTCCTTCGCCCAAACAACCAAGCGCGCCCGTTTTTTTTTTTTTTAGGCCAAATCCTTTTTCGACTCCCCAAATGTCAAGGTCCCCCCCCCACCCCTCACCCCTTTTTCCTGCGCTCCATTGCACGCGCTCCCTTTATGTTTTACCAACTTCCGAAGAAGTGATGCTACCCCCCTCATGTAAGACACTGATAGTAGCTTCCCCGCCCGCCACTTTTTCAGTTTCCTTTGTCCTTTTTCTGAAGACGCATTGAATGGTCTTTTTTCCTCTGTAAACACTTCCAATATGCAATTTTCCCCTTTTGTAAGGCTTAGCTTCCCACCGTTTTGAGAAGAAAATTGCGACCGTCGACGCTCTGTTTTAAATTCTAGACAAGGTTTCTCGACCTGAAGAGAGTCATCCGAAGATTGATTCTTTTCCACGGAAAACCGTCTCAATCCCCATCCTGTAAAGCGAAAGATAAACGGTTGCTATCGACGCAAAGCTCCCCCCCCCACCCCCCCCCCCCCCCCCCCCCCCCCCCCACCCCAATACCGAGTATCCTGTTCTTGCTCCCCCGACCAATGGATACTATACGTTGAGCCATGCCCTTAACCCAGGAATTTTTTCGTATAGATAACTCTCCCGAGCTTCCGCTGTTCGGCCCCTGGCCGCCCGACCCAGGTGTTTTTTCCTTTCGTCCGACAACGGAGAGGCCCTTTATTGTCGTAGCTGAGCCTTTTTTTTCTTGCCGAGAAACTCACTGAATCTTC
>Ga0179591_1332188_pt1:0-10000 | contig 18340 bp, 25 predicted proteins | sample CZOMad2_1_08_16f_FD_182891 | JGI IMG/M metagenome (GOLD analysis project Ga0179591, IMG submission 182891) | Vadose zone soil fungal communities from Angelo Coast Range Reserve, California, USA - CZOMad2_1_08_16fungal (PacBio error correction) | ecosystem: Environmental > Terrestrial >... | reverse complement strand
AAATTCCCACGCCGCCGTCAGGATAGACCTAAAATATTTCTTTAGTCCGGAGGACCCCCCTTCCTTCAGTAACCCCCCCCCCCCCTAGAGAAAAGTCCCCCCGAAAAAGTGGACCAGCCCCACCCCCCCCCCACCCCCCCCTCCACCCCCCCCAGGAACCCCCCCCCCCCCCCCTCCCCCCCCCCCCCCCCCCCCCCCCCCCCCCCCCCCCCCCCCCCCCCCCCCCCCCCCCCCCCCCCCCCCCCCCCCCCCCCCCCCCCCCCCCTTTCTCTAGACCCCCTTAAAGAACCCATAACACTTTCAGAAGCCGCCATAGAAATCACCGAATGGTTCTTTTAACGTTCGACTCTTTCTCCTATCCCCACCCCCCCCCCCCCCCCCCAAACACACACACCCCCCCCAATGGAAAGACTTCCCCCCCGCTTTTCCCCGCCTTGCAAACACCCAGAGTACTGGTCCCACCCCCCCCCCCCCCCCCCCCCCCCCCCCCCCCCCCCCCCCCCCCCCCCCCCCCCCCCCCCCCCCCCCCCCCCCCCCCCCCCCCCCCCCCCCCCCCCCCCTGGTGCCCCTTTCTCTTTAGCAGTGCCCAAGTTTGATTTTGTTGAGAGATTCACCTTAAAGTGCTCTCTTTTCCTCTTTGTGTGTTGAAGATCTTATGCCTTTCCCTTTAAAGAAACCAGCTTTTTGATCAAAGGGCCACTTCCACTTTTCTCTGACCCGTGTCTGAGCTCCTATTTTCCCTTTGAACTGGTGCCCCGGAGGTGTGCACCTTTTCTTTTTCCACTCCGGAGGAAGACCCTCAGAGTCAGTTCGCTTTGTGAAATTTTTTTCAATATCCCTTTCCTAATCCGACCGAGGAGTTGCCTGCGCTTGTTCGAGACCCTTAGAGCCGATTTTTGGCGCCTCGAGCTGCATTTCCCCTTCACCCTCTGCTCGCTTGTTTATCCGCCGCCGTTAGTTCAGAAGAGCCTTTCGATTTTTTCCTACACTGCCCAACTGTTCTCGCGTTTTCTTCTTCTAGAGAGACCCTTCGCATTTATAGAATGTGTGTTGTGTTTTTCCCCAGGAAGCGCCGTGGTTACCTTTTGCCAACCCTCCTGTTTTTGTTGTGGAATCTGCCCGTAAACATCGGGCCTTTTCTCAGTTTGTTCTTAGTGCCCACACGCGCCCAGTTCCTTCTTCCCTGTTTATCTCCGACGTAAATAAATGGGTGAACTTCGCAGCAGGTCTCTTCTGACTCATCGAAAGTCGCTTCGGTAGGGATCCACATTTGGTGAAGATGATCATAAGCTCTTTGCTTGACTGCTTTTTTAAGATAGAAGAGGAGCCCTTTTTTTACCAGAACTCGCACGGCTGTGGGTCCCAGACCCAAGCCCTTTCCCTTTCCAGATAACAGTGACGGTTCAGGCTTTTCGGTTCTCACGTGTCCTTCATCCTTTTTTCGACAAATTTTCCTCCCACCTTTCGCAGACCCCCAGCAGATCTGCCAGTCGACCAAGTAGCTGTGTGAACCTCTCGGGGGGCTTTTTTTCCAGCTTTTACTTCCATTCTTGACAGCGGATTCGTCTTTTTCTGGTGCTCTTGAGAACTGTGCGTCCCCTTCCCCCTCCCGCTTTGTCAGCGTTGCCCGGTAGTTTCCCCGGATTTCTTTTTTCCCTACAGGGTTTCGTTTTTTGCCTTGTCATTTCTCAGAAGACCTCTCCCTTTCGTCAGCAACGCCCCTTTTGTTCCATTCTTAACAAAGTTAGGGTTACTCAAGCGTTGCCTTGACCAGTCGCGCCTTCCCCTTTTTGCCGTTTCCCCCCGGTTTCTTGGTTAGCTAGTTTTGAACCATTGGCTTTTCCCCTCGAATGATGTTTTTTGAAAGTAAGAGGAGGACGCCGATACAACGATGGCACAACCACCTGCGACCTCTCTGGCCGGAAGTAAATTCTCGAACCTGTCGTGCGGGCGAACTCAGAAACCGAGTCAACGAAACGAGGCATTTCCTATTTCTTTCCGGTGCCCCCCCCTCCCACAATATTCTCCCCAGCTCTCAGGGCCATCAAATCCCCCCCTCTTTTATAAAAACTGTACCCCATTTATCGATAAGTTTCTCCAGATACCTACATGGTAAGCCCCTTTAATACTACACAAAGACCCCCTTTCCCTTTCCCAGTCGTCCTCACCTTAGGCCGTACCTTGACCAATCATAGACAATTCCCTTCTTGGAAATTGGATTCGAGCCTGCACCTCCTCGCCGAACTTTTTCTAAAGCTGGAACTTCAATGTTTTTCCCCATATCCAAGGCCCCTTGACTTTTATGACCTCATACCGATGGCCTGACGTGATTCATCTCGCTAGAGTTTCACCTCCGTTCTCAGGGCCCCTTGGGCCAGAGACCTGAGAGGAACTAGCCCTCAAAGCCTACCCGTTACACCTCCCGTCTCCGTCCCTTAGAAAGCGAAAAAGCAGAAGCCCCTAACTAGGCGCCCATTCAGTAGTTCTTAGACAGCCGCAAAGCCCCGCCCCCAGTCAGGGCTTTGTTAGTACGCTGCCCCTTTCTTACACGTCACTTTCCATGACGACCTCCGAGATCTCAACGCTTTCGGGGAGCGTTCGTCGTGCGCGCTACCTCAGCTAGTGTTCCCCGACCTTCAGCCGATGAACTCCCAAAACTAGACCCACCGACCCTACCCTAGACCCCCTTCGACCGGCATATGTAGGGACGTTCCACAAACAGACCGTCGGCGGGTTCTGATACTGCAAGAAAAGTGCCCCACTCTTGCAGATGCCACAGTGCCCCAGTTTGACCACGATGCGTGTGAAACGCGCTTTTCCACTCGATGCCGATAGGGTAGGGCGGGCCTGATTCGTCAGGATTCTCCGACGGTGGAGGCCAAAGTCGATGCTTTCTCGCATCACCCCATCTACCTTGCGCCTGGTGACGTCTCGACTTCCCCAGTGGAGCAGTAGCTTCCCGCAGCCCCAGTAGGCTTACCCGGTAACCCCCTCCTTTCCCCCGATCCACAGCACGTCCTTCAATCACTCCCTCCCAGTCAGTTTTTTTTTTGCACTAGAAGACGGATTACCGCTTCAACTCGTTACGTGAGTCCTATTTTTTGCACAGGCTCCCCCCCCTCTTCGAATTTAATCTCCCAAACCCGTCTCAAGGCGTAGGATTATAGTATATGAGGCGCTCTCTTGGCAACCCCCGCGGGTTCTGTTTTCTTCTCAGAAAGATCACGCTTCTTATTCTCGGGCAGGTCTCCCGCACGGCATGAATTTCTGATCTCTTCCTTCTTTTCCTCCCCTTGTTTTTCCTTCGATCTTCGTCCTTAAGTTCGCCATGCCTACTTTGATTCGCCCCGCTCAGCATTCGTTCGGCCTTCCTCACCCGGAAAAACTGTCGGTTCTCCAGACGTCGCGACCTCCTCGACGACCCCAACGCCTCCGCCGTTAACGGTCCTCGGCTTCCAATCCTCTTCGGTTGCGACAGATCGTCGCGTTTTCTTACCCTTCTATGAGTTCCTTGAGATGAACCCGCCCAGATCAGTCCGTTTGGCCTGGAGTGATTCCACCGTGATGGGGTTATCGCGGCCCGATTAGGTAGTAAAAACTGTTCTTGAAAGTATTTGGTATTTTCGCCCCTAAGCCGTAGAGATCGATCCCCCTTTCTGCTAATAGTCTGAGCGTCTCCCTCGGGCCCCGGCATTCAGCGTCCACGTGGGCACTGAACCCCGCGATTCCGTCTCTAGTAGGAGAGTCCTCCTTAGGCGGTTTCCCCTAAAGTTCCTATAGAGTTGCGCGGAGGGGCACGGTGCTTTTAATCCAGCGTTGAAATGGCTTGTCTCCCTGAACGAAGGGAGTTTGGTGAAGAAGTCCCTTGATGTAGAAGAGTTATTCTTCGTGTTGTAGTCCCGAGTTGGTTTTCTCTTTTTTCTTAACTCTCTTCTTCTACAACCAGAGTGACGTTTAACTGCTCTGGGAGAAAGCAAAGTTCCCACTCCTCTCCCCCGACTGGCGGTGCATGCGATAGAGGTCTTTCGTAGTAATCCGTTCTTTGACCCCTCCTTCCGGGGGAACTCTGATCCCACGTCCGGGATGGGTGTGGATGGGTTCCCCCTTTCGTAAGTCTAGGAGATTTTTGTCCGTTCCTAGCATTAGGGTTATGTTTCCAGATGTGGTTATTCTCTCGCCAGCATACCCTGCCGGCCATTTACGGGTCTTGCCATTGACTCCTCGCTTCCCCTTGTAAAAGCGCGCGATTAGTTTCTATAGAGTTTTTTTTTTTTGGGGGTTGATCTCATCTCTTCAGTCATTTCCACTCTAGGTCCAGTCCTCGCACCCAACCATTTACCGAAACTTTCTACATATATCTTCCTAAAAGTTCTTTTTATAGCCTAGCCCTCATGTCCCCTTTCAGCTGGCTTTCTTGCCTCTCTTCCAGGTTCAATTATGTTCCCCCTCTCCCCATTTGGATGAGGATGTGGATTGAAACTGTTCCTTGCTTTCCTGGAAGGTTGGTGGCCCATACATTCTTAGCATGGTATCCTCTTAACTTTGACTCCGCGTATTCCAGTGGGGTCTGTGGGCATTCCCCAGGCGTATTTGTGCACTGGGTCTGTGGTTTTACCTGAAGGACTTGGGAACGGCCCCTTTACCCGGCTCAATGTACTTAGAAAAGGAAGCATGCTCCAGATGTCCTCCTCTAAACGAAGAGGGAAGCGAGATTTTCTCCTGCTAGGGTCTCCTTTAACCGACCTCCAGTCCCTCTGTTCGCCCCTAGGACGCCTAACGGCCCCGTAGTTGCGCGATTTTCCGGCGCCACTAGACCCGAACTGTTCCCCTCCGGCGGGGTCTGAATGGATGGTCTGTTTGTACGAAAATCTGTCCAGAAAAACTGTCTGTCGATCGGGGCATACGGGCGCACTGCCATCCCCGGCTCTGCATGGCCGTTGTACACATAGCCGCCCCCCCGCCCTCTTTAGGATGGCTCGTACGGCCCTCAGACGCTTGCCCCTTCCTTTTCGAATCATGTTTTCACCGAAATGCCTCCCTACGGTTTTTTCCACGGTTCCTCTGACCCTTGTGGCTATCAGCTTGGTAAGCGGGCGCACTTCCGCCCACCCGTCGGTCCTCGGCAGCTCCCGGATGGCGGTGAAGCTCCCGTAGTCTTGGACCTCCTGCTCCAGACTCCGACCTCCCTTTCCCCCCCCACCCCCCACTTCGACGATCTCCCCGCCGCGACATGCGTCTTTCCACTACACACCCGTTTGAAGAGGTCACCCCCCACATCGGTCCTTCGGGCGGACTGACACCAAGAACTCTTTTTTTATCTTTTGATTCACCTCGAGAACGTAAACGCTTCAGGGTAAGTGACCCCCATTCGTGACACGTTCCCCCGGGGACCACACCCGCCAACATAGTCACCGGGTTTTTTTTTTTCATCCCCAAAAAAAATCCCCTTCTACCCCTTGGTTCGCGACTTGACTTTCTGACCTCCATTTTCTTGTGATAACGAGGGAGTACTCCAAGCCGTGGGTGTGCTTCTGGCCGCAGAAGTCGGCCCCCCCCAACTTGTTTTCTTCTCTTTCTTCCTGGCTTTCCGTACCGCTGGTCCACCCCCAGAACCCGGAACCTTCCCTAGATCGTAAAGTTTTCGTATCCTGCGTTCCGGTACCCTCTAATAACGTATTCCTCCCAGTGCCCGAAATTGAAAAGTTTTGCCTGCACTGTTCAGTGCCCCCACCGTACGCCCTCGGTGATCCTCTTTTTACCTCATCTTTTTGTTTGATCGATCACAACTGGTCGATAAGCCAACCTTTTTTTCCCGGCACCCCTAGTCCCCCCCGTTGAAACCTGGCACCCCCCTGTTTCGCTGTGCGATGTCTTTTTGTTGCGGAGGCTGCACTGAACGGCAAGCCCTTAGCGCCCTCGGTAGAGTAGTCCTGGCGGGTGCTGCTGCCCAGATTCCCTCCAATCCTTCTCCAGAATCCCCAGCGATGAGATGAATTGTAATGCGCGGCAGAGACCAAGAGAAAAAGCCCAACGAATTACCTCCCGCGTTATCCCCTCCCGTGAGTCCAGGAACTTTTCTCGTGACACCCCCTGGAAAATTGATTGCGATGGTTTTATCAGGTCCCCCTTTCCTATTTTGGTGGGTAAAAAAGGTGCTTCAAGGTACTGCCCCCCTCCCCTGTTATTGCGCGTGGTGTACGCCAAGTAACGGAAAAGCCCACAGCCTGTGTCCCTTTTCCCGATGGTGCGTGCCCTGTTGTATTAGCAGTTCTTTCAGGATAGGTCTCCTGCGTGGTGTCTCGTTTTTCCTGCCTTAGGAGAGGCTCTTCTATGCCGCCAAGGACAGGGATCAACCTGGGTTAAAAGGACTTCCCTGATTCCTCAATTTTTCAGAGGTGGCAGTGCCTCCCCCTAAAGCACAACTTCCTCGTCTCAGTCCCTTCTCGCACCACCAAAGGCGCCTTCGACAGCCAAAGTAGGTTGTCCCGGGGGAGTCGTTCACTCCCCTATTCCGTGCTCAACATCAGGCCTCATTCTCCGGGCGGGTGTTCGAGTGTTCCCCGCAATGCAATTGAGATAACCGGGACTTTAGCCTAGTCCCCGCGATAAGTAGAGGTCCTCCTGTCTGACGTGGAGTCTTGTTCATGTAGACGTCATCATCCACAAGGCCCACCATAAGGACCTCCCACACTGCCTCCCCCATCGTGGAAAAACACTTAGTCCTCGCATTTAGGCAGTCCCCGAAGCTGAATACTCTCTCCGTTTCGACTTTTTGGTCCCTCATAGGCCACACCCGTAACTGACCTGAACACCGACCTGCGAAGGGTGACCAAGTGGAGGGGATACACCCGACTTCCCACTCCGGCAACAATCCAAGGACCAACCTTTCTTACAGAAAGGGATCGAAGCAGCCCAAAAGCTACCAATAGAACAGAGGTCTGATCCGGTTGAAAACTCCACCCACATAAGAAACAAGCAAGGGCAAATAACCCCACTATGATAAATTTGACCTATAAACGCCCGTCCCGCGCTCCACCCCGCCCCAACTACTCCTTTCTTCGACAGGAGGTTCCTCCCCCCAATCATCGAACCACCCGGCGAGATTTATGGTAATCCTCCAGCACCGGTATGCTCCGTTTCACCCTCCTCCAATCGCCCAGAGTGCTTTCTGTGACCAAGCCCCTCCTTTCTACCCCACAAACAATGTGACGTTCCTAGATCCCAGTGCCAACCTTCTGCTACGACTCTGACCACCCGAAACGATAGCAACAGTCCCGCTATTGGTCCCTCGCCGTCAGAAGAGTCCATAGCGCATCCGGCGCCCAAGGATTCCCACCCCTCCGTCTCCCCGCTTATAGTCCACAACACAGCGAAAACCATCCCCGCGCCTCCTCTTCTCACGACAGCTCCTAGAATCTCCTCCCCAATCGGACCCAAGACATCACCCTCCGTAGGAGGTTTTTCCTTCCTGCGCTCGGTACCACTTTCCCCCGTACTTTTTACCTTACGCCCCTAACCTAAGAGACGTCTCCTCCTGGTCGTGGGGCTTCCCGGAGGTCGTCGAGCCCTGACCCGTAAAGCTTTTCTGATTTTCGATGCCTTTACCACCCTCCCCTCCCCCCACTCCCATTCCGACACTTCGAAGAATCGGGTTTTTTCCTCCCAGCTTCACTCGTCGGACTCCCAAACCCTCTTCGGGAGAAAAGGCTCCTTTGACCGCCGTCCGCTGGAGCTTTTTCACCTTCTTCGTTCCCCTCTCGTGATTTCCCACGATGATCGACCGCGCTTTCTCTCTCTGGGGTCGACGCAATCTCCCAGGCCGCTTCGCAGATGCTTCTCTTTTTCGTTCTCGTAATTCCTGGCTACCGTCACAATCCCCCTCTACCCAATCGTGAAGTCGCTCTCACTCGGGTACAATAGGGCACGCATCTCTCCCCGTTCCCGCACTTTTACGACAGCTCCTCGCCTCTCAAAGCACGGTCCTTCCCTCACCTCTGGTCAGTGAGGTTCGAATTTTCCTTCCCATCCTAAAGTACCTCTGGGTAAGTTTCCTCTATGGGCGCAACCTCCCCCCCTTTTGACACGTTCCATCATCCGGACTCTCACCCCCGTTCCTGGAGTAGGATTTATTTAGTCTTCTCTGGCCCGCCCTAGCGCCTTCCTTCAAAGGCCGTGCCTAGAGAATCGACTACGGCTTCGGGAAGTCGTTTTCCCTCCTTTTTCTCCTCCGAAAGAAGAAGTTTCTATCTTCTTTCCTACGTTTGTTTTTATCTCCTACTTTTACAGACGATGCCTCACTTGCCAGGCAACCTATTAGAGTTTCGACTTGACCGGTCTTGGTGAAGACTCACTTCTCGATTTTCCTCTCTCCTTCCTATCCGCCGACCTTCCAGTTTTTCTCCAAGTGTCCATTTCCTCGTATTTCTTTCGGTTGAAGCCATAGAGATTCTCCCCTCCGCAAAGGCATAGAGATAGCAAACTTCCTTCTCGGATGGGGCCTAGTGATTGCTGTAATGGGTGGATCGCTTCCTGTACGAGGTATAAACTCTATTGCCCTCCGAGACAACTCTTCAGCCCTGTTGTAATCCTGCTGACGCATTCACCCGTTCCTCTCCATTCTTTATTTTTCCCCTTTTACTGCCGTGAATTAGAGTTGTCAACTCCTCGTCCCTTCTGACGCCGTGGAGATGATCCCAATTCTCTCTCGAGGTCGGAGTCAGACAGTCGGTCCACGCTCGCGTTTAGCGAGGAGAACTGTTCCCCCTTTTTTCCAGGGAGTCTATAAAAGTGGGCTTTTCCCCCTTCTACGTTCGGTTTTTTGGTCGCTAGATGCGAGTTCTTCCTTTTCGTTCTTCGTTGGTAGTTTCGTGGTCGAGGTGGCTCCCTTGACCCTGATTTCGACACTTCGTGTCCGGTCAGCTGCTTGTGCGCGAAACGCAGACCCACAAAATTCTTCCCGTTGCCTTTCTACGTCTCGTAGGTTGCGTTCATAGGTCAGACGGCTTTACTTTTTTTAACGGGTCATGTCTTCAGAGATCCGCACCTTACTTGGTGGCTTCTTGGTTCCTTCTTTTTTTTTTGTTTTGTCGAACAGGCTGATTCCCGCTGACTAGTGCCTCTTCTTTTTTTTTTGGGGGCTGCTATAGCTTAGTTAGTTTTGCAAGCGTCTCCTTCGTTTTTTGGATTTCCTCGTCCTGTCTGTCCCCCCTCTTCGTCTTGCCGTCGTTTGCTATTCGGTTCAGATGGTCAGATATTCGTAGGTTACTTTAATATCACTCACGATTCCTTGTTACCAGGGCGAATCCTAGACCATTCTACTCTGCACGCGTTTCGAGGGAGCGTTTGTGCCTGCAGCCAGGTTTCTTTCCCTGGCCTCGAAAAGGTGCTCCGATATGGGATCTGACGCCCGCTCCCTCGAGCTGCTCTTCGTGGTTTTTTTGGAGCTTCAGCTCTGATGCGGATCATCTATGATAGAGGACCTCTTAATTCCTCTGCGTGAGTTGCTCTTCCCCTATTCGTCTTTGAATGAGTTTGCGGGTGTACTTGTCGAAGTCGTCTCCCCCGGCGACGCGGGGAATATTTCACTTTTTCACTTCCTCCGGGCATTTGCCGCCTTGGTCCCGCTGTGTCTCCGCAGTCAGCCGTCTCTCTTTTTCAACGGATCACGTGTATCGCCAACCACTCTAACCCCCCAGTTTTTCTTTGCCTCCCCACCCGAGCCGCGGTAGAGCGCTTTGGTCTCCTTCAAAGCTTCGACCCTTCATTGCGGCCAAGTGTGCCCGCGTTTGTTCGCTTTCTGCATGATGGTTGATTTTTTTCAGTCGAAATTCGCCACGCACCCTTTTTTTACCCGATCCGGGCCCGTGCGAAATGCACGATGCCTGCGTTTTCAATGTCCATTTCTCTCAACTGCTCCTCTTGATTGGATGGGCTTTCGCCATTTTGTTAGGGGCAGCTGGTGCCCTGGCCGATTCACTTTCCTTGGGCGTCGAACGACCTT
>Ga0179591_1369532_pt1 | contig 18345 bp, 18 predicted proteins | sample CZOMad2_1_08_16f_FD_182891 | JGI IMG/M metagenome (GOLD analysis project Ga0179591, IMG submission 182891) | Vadose zone soil fungal communities from Angelo Coast Range Reserve, California, USA - CZOMad2_1_08_16fungal (PacBio error correction) | ecosystem: Environmental > Terrestrial > Soil >... | reverse complement strand
CTTTTCTCACGGCGTAAGCCAAATCAGCGTACGTCTTTCTCGCAGACGTTTGCTTGGTGTGGAGACTATATTATTGAGAGGTCACTCTGATTTTTCTCAGCGCTATAGTACCCGGATTCTCGACTCAGTTAATTTTTTTGAGCCGTAGACGGTCTCTTCTTGACAATGAAGATGGGTGGCCCTAGTGTGCCGCTGCCTAGAAATGTTTTTTTCAACCATAACTCCTCGCATGGAGAGATTGTCCCCGACGTTGCGAGTCTATGCTCAATAATGTTGAGGAAGACAGTCCTCTCTCTGATCTGTCGATCCTTGGTTATCCTGGTCTGCTTTGTTAGGGGTGGTCCGCGTCTCGCGGAAGATCCCGTCTCCTCCCCTGTCATCCCTTCGGCTTCCGTAACCGGCCTTTTTTCTCGGTTCCCTTGAAGGTGAGTGAATAATTCTGTTTCTTCTCTTCTAATGTGGCGATTATTTCTTACCGCTCCCCCCCAATACCTCCTCTAAACCCAGGTCTTTCTTTCTAGGAGTCCCGCATAGAAATCTCTCTTAAGGAGCTGCCTTCCTTCCGCCATGGTCGTATCTAGACCCCTACGCAAGGAAACCAGCCCACTAGTCCGCTCAAATGAAACTCTAGTCTCTATGGCCATACTACTCCCCTGCCCGCTCGAAAAAAAACCTCCTGCCGGAACCCCTACAATGTTCCCCAAAAATACCCCTCACTGGAAGGGAACCTGAAGAAACTTTCATCCCTATGCGGATCTTTGATCCTCCCGAGGCTCATGAGGACTCCCCAAACGCAGCCTCATCTTCGCTTTATTCTCAAGTCCCGGTTGCGAGGAGAGAGAGAACTTGGAATGTCCTCAATAGCATTTATTCGTCAAGTCTCTCCCAGAAAATTAACTCGCAAGGGCTGAACCCGGGGTTTTTTTTAGCCACTTGAGCCAAGATTTTCCCCCTCCTTTTAGCCCCGAGTACCCCCCCCTTCTCAGCGCTACCTGAGGACAATCCCTTCCTTATTATGACATTCCCCTTCTGAAGGCTCCTCCTCCGTAGTTCTGTCGGTCGTTGCCCCTTATTACCCTCAGCGTACTTTCTTTCCCGAAAAACACGCCACACCCAATCCTCTTTGCCTCTATCCGGGATTGATGATTCTCATAGAGGTGTTTCTCCGGTAGACTTAAGACTTTCCCCCGTCTTCCTCCTCTAGAAAGTAACGGCCGAAAAGGTGCGATCATCAGACCCGTTCGTTCCCCCGTATATAACCCCCTTAACCCTTGTCCCAAAAAAACCAAGGTTCTCCTTTCAACGAGTCCGGCCCTCTGCTGTGCACCCCAGTATCCCCTCTAAATGAGCACACAGAATTATTTCAACACGCAAGACAATACCCACCTACCTTTTCCTTTAAAGGAATTTGCTTACCGCCCTGCTTCCTTCGACTTTTCCTTTTGAAGTAATACTTGCAAACTACCAGCTTTAGGGGGAATGTTTCTTCTCTTGTGTCTTCCTAGATCTATTTCTATCTTGGGACTCTACTATAACGTTCCTGAGGAGTACCAAAATAACTAGCATACTCGATTCCCCTTCGTGCGTTTGAATTTGACTCCCCGCTAACCCTAGATCCTATGATAGGCTTCCCCCACAATTCCCCATCCGCATCCCCCCCTTTGCAATTTAGCAACCTGCGGTTATATAAGCTTTTGCCCAGCTCACCCCCCACAAACCAGTTTTTCTATTATAATGAAATGCTACCGGGAACGCCTCACCCCATCCTTGGTCTCATTAAAAGACCCTCCCCGAGGTAGCGAGACTATTATAAGATGACCCAGATGCCTTAGACCCCTCTCCCCCCCTTTTAGATGCTTTTTTTTCCGTCGATGACAGCTTGACTTAATTTATCCCCCCACTTTCCCGTTACCTGACGAGACTCCATAACTTTCGCCCGATCTGGTGAAACCCATGGATTTGGCTCTTTCCTACTTTGGAATATTTTTACCTGACGACTCTAGAATGGCAGACCGAAGCTATTTTGGTGTCTGAGAGCCACTCCTTTTGTTCAGGAGGCTATCTTCTCCCCCAGAACCCTTCAAGATTACGCGCCCATGCTTCTAGGAGAACCTGAGAGGTTCCCCTTTCGAAATTCGACTCCCATCCCCTGCCTTTTGGTGAAGGCTATTCTATTTCTTTGGTTGTTATACACACTCCCCCCCTTGCCCTGCGACTCCTTCACCTCCCCCGATTCTTTCATCTCGCGTAAAAACGGATAGTTTTCTCGACTTAGCGCATTGCCCGTCTGCCCCGCCCCCACAAGCGCTAATTTCGCTAGTCCCCCAGGTTTATAACAACCCCCCCACCCCCAGCCGAACAGCCCACCTTTTTTTCCAGCTGCTCTCTTGGCTCCCCAGCCTGTTTAAAACTTCCCCTACCCTGAAGTGTTTTTGAGCTTACCCCAAGAGCTCTAATTTCAAAAGTCCTCGCACCCGACTAGAAATTTTCAGGGGTCCTACCCCGCTGTTTTTTTTTAAGCTACGGTCACCCGTGGACTAAAAAAAGCCATCAAACTCACTTTTAGACCCCCCACAAAGATTTTTCCTCTGCTTCAGCAGGTTGGGAAGTTTCCAGTTTGGATGGAGATCTCTGCCTGCCTTAAGTTCTGTCTTTCAGAGACCTGGCGCAGCCTCCCTCTAGAATTATGAAACAACCCCTCTGCCCCTTGGCCATCGTTTGTTAAGAGAATACCTCCACCTCGGTCGAGAGAGTAACCCGTTTCACTCGATGATATCAGGTCTGAACCCCTTTTCCTTGAGACTATTTGAATATCCCGTCACCTGTCCCCCCCCCTAATGCACCCAATTTCGCTCCACTTTCCCCTGATCCCTAGAATGCCCCAATGTGAGACACGCTTTCCCCCCCCCACCCGTAAAAGGACATCATATGCCTCCCCTCATCCTTTGAGATCCCCCCCAAGTGTATATACTTCCCTCCTTCCCTCCGTTGTGTTTCAAGAGACCGGTCATCTCTCCGTAAAGTAAGGGGTCTGCCGAATGAGCCCTTTCTCTTTTTCGCCTCTCTTGCTCCCAGTCAATGTAAATTTGTCCTTTCTCTGGCAGTGGAACGCCTGTTGCTCCCTATTCTCTTTTCCTAAATAGGGAATATTTTCCCCACCGGTTAGACCTCTCGAGCCGCATCTTGTAGTTCCTTCTCGCCTTACTAGGTTGCCGCTCTTTAAGAAACGTTTTTTCCCTCGGACCGGTCTTTTTTTGGTGTCCCCCCCTCCCAGAGCTTTTTTAGGGAACCTTGTATACTCCTCCCGTAACGCTCTACAGCCGACCTTAAGGAATTCTTATCGCTGAAGGCCCGTTTTCTAACTGAGGGGATGATGTGTCCCCCGTGTGACTCTTCCCAAAGTAGGTGTTCCCACAGTCTTTCAACAGTTACTTCTTCATGTCGATTAATAACGGCCATGAAGCGCTTTTTGTTTTTTTTTCCGATAACCCTTCTCGTACTAGTCCTTTTTCGCCGTTCTTCGCCCCCGATGGAGGGTCAAAACTGTGTGTCTTAGGGGCGTGATAACAATCTTTTTTTTTTGGCCCTTTCTGTGGCAAGACTATTTCTTGCTCTTTTGTTCTCCTTCCAGAGCGTACCTGCTATATTTCTCTCATATCTAAAGTACTTTTAGTTTTCGTGCCTCTTAGACAGCCCCTATTAGAAGTAGTAGCTCTACCTGCTCTTTTTAGAGGCCCCTTTTCAGACCTCTCCGAGTTCCCAACCCATTTTTCATGGAGTAGTAGAGTATTTTTTCTCTTAATTCTTCCTCCTAAGTATACCAATCTTTTCGTACAATTGGCCGTCCCCGAACTCCTCCCTTTCGGTCTACGCCGAGTCCTTTTTAAACACAGTGAGTATACCTGCTCTTTCTCTCTTTCCCCCAAACCAGCAGGATATTATAATTATTGAGCATCGTCGTCTCTCTCCGGCGGTACGCCCCACATGGGCCTCGTCTCTATTCTCAGGTATTTCACTTTCCCTTTTCCAAACGTTCCCCTGAGCCATCTTTCCCTCTTCAGCTAGCTGCCCCCCTTCTCCAAGGTAGAGTATCCCTTTTTCATATCTCTCTATGTATCTCCGCAAGTTGCTTTTTTGTTTCTCTTCTTCAGGATACCAAGAATTCTTTTTTCGCGGTCTTAGGGAGAATTTCAGTTAGAACCTAACTTCTCCTTAGAAGGATATCCACCCCTTACTTACTCCCTAGGTTACACTCCAGGTTTTTGTCTATGCGATTGTTCCGCTCTATGATGGAGAGACTTGCCGCCTCGTCCACCCCGACCTCCTTTCCCACCTTAGCGGATTGAGGACCTCTCTTTCCGTGATCGCCGTCCCCTCCTCCCTGATCTAGCACTTTACATGCCCACAGAATTTTTCCCAGATTTTCCCCTTCTAGGCTTCCACCGTGGATCTCGATACTCCTGCTGCAATAAGTTTGTTTTTGCCCTTTGGGAAGGTGTGTTGAGTCGTTATTCACGTCCTACGGTAGGGCTGAATTTCGCCCTAACCGGGGCGGGATATAGTCCGGTACTCTCCGGATCTTCAATTCTTGCCTTGCACCTTTTTTAAGTCTGTCTTCCATGGGTGCCCCCTCAATCTTTCATCTTGCGCTCCACCTTGTGGATTTGACTGAGTATATGTCATAGCCTGTCTTTTTCCTTCTGCACTCTTGCCTTAATCCCCCCCCCGCCCCCCGGCGCCTTTTGTGAGTTGTCTCCCCTTAGTCCTGATGAAGCCCTCCCTACCAAAAAGACGTAGAGAGCGGCAGCGATTCATTCGCATTCCATTCTTTTTCCGACGTTTCTGCCGATGTCCTTTAGTCTCTCTGAAGGGACTCGTTTCCCCCCCCTCCAAGCTTTGTGTCCGTACCGGAGCAAGTCTCTCATTGTGACTTGAGACCATGTTTCTTGATAGAAAGTGATAGCAACCCGAGGTTCTCCTCGAGCCATCTGATCGAGCCCAGAATAAAAAAATTCGGATTCAAAACCATACAAGATCCAGCTGAGTCGGACCCCTACTCGGTGGAAGAACCGGTGCTCCGACCTATCCGCACCTTTCTTAATCTTATCGAGTCCCGCGTCAGTTGTATTTTTGCGTTAATTCCTTTTTTTCGCAGATAGGTTGTTTTGATAGCGTCATAGTTCCGTCGCCGTCCACATATAGTATATAGTTGGCATGGGCTCCCTCTGACTGCATCGACCCGCCTTTTCTCTCGGAGCTATCATTCTATCCGCTTTTGAAGAGGCTTTCTTTCTCCTGCCAGACTTCTCCGAGATCCCAGGTCCTTTCTAAGCAAACGTCAGTGCTAATTCTCCCTCTGATCGTTTGTTTGGTGAAGTTCCTATTTCCTCTCAAGAAGATCGAACTGAGAGTTACCACGCCCTCTTCGTCCGCCTGATCCCGACTGAAGAAACAGAGGTCTCTCACCCAATAGAGATTTATCAGGAGACCTGGAAAGCCCCTCCCCGTCATCCTCCACAATCCCTGCCAAGATAGAAGGCCTCTCCCCTCTCGATGAGAGACCTCTTGCTCTTTTTTCGCCACGATTATGAGGTCTCGAGAGTCCCCTAGCACCCACCAATTCTCTCCCAAAGAGCCCTTGACGTACTGACAATTTCTCTAAGAGGAAAAGGGACCCACTTCTTTCCTCTGTAGTATCACTCCCCGTCTCAAGGGACCCATTCCTTAGGAATAAACAGTGACTTTCAGCTCTCTTCTATTCCCCCCTTTTTTTTTTAGTGAACGTTCTCCAGCCGATACTTATGTCCCACTCCCTCCCTTCTCGCAGCCGATCGGGACTGATTGCGTTGCGTTCCCCCATCCTCTTCCTTCAGAGTCTTTTCTCCCCGAAGAGGTGGTTGTTTTTAGAAGAGAATAGATATACTTCGGACTCCCCCGTGTCAAGAGCTTTCCGGCGTCAGTGATGGTCCCTCGGCAAATGATATTTTCGACGGGAAATATTCCCTAGCCGGCTGTTCCCTTGGCGGAATGAAATTCCTTGGTTGAGGCGTGCCTCTTTCCTTCGACCACTTACCGAATTTCGCTTGGGAAGATTTTTCTCCCAGAGCTTGTTCTTGTACTCTACACGTCCTCTGAAGATCCGCGATTTTTTGTTTTGAGAATGTTTCCCTCTCCTTAAAGAAAGACAGCGTCTGCGTATTCCTAGAGCGCTCGCCTTGTCTCGCTTCCATGCGTAATTTATCTTAGTCTCTTCTGAGAGCTAGTGAACGACGGGCGGCATGAGATAAAACTCGACATCCTGTCCCCGCGGTGATGTTATGCTTGCTTCGTCAAGGATCCAATAATATTTTCTTGAAGAGACTTTCTCGCTAGTTGATTCTCGGACCGAGAAACACCACCCCCCCCCGCAGTTACTCAAATTCGATGACTGTCGTTTCCTGGCCCCCGCTACCTCCTTAGACGCCCTTAGTAATTGTTCTTTCTATCTACCGATGTACGATGGACCCTCCCCGTAAGAGCCACGGAAAATTTTCCGGCCTTTGTCCCTCTCACCTGAAATAATACCCCGCTCTATTGCTTAGAAGCCTCTACCTTCCCGAATATCCCCCCCGAATCCTGAAACCCACCTTTTGCCCGAAACAATACACAGGGAATCCTCCCCGTGCTCCCTATTGCTTTTCTCAGGAGAGCCATATTGAACGGAAATGAGAGCGAACACCCGCAGGATGAAAGATTTAGCTTATTTTTTCCCTCGCCTGGTTTCGATGAGCAGCTCACTTCCCTTCCTCTCCCCCCCCTCTCTTGACTAGAACTTTCTCGGTCAAAGACCTTTCTCAATGAGTAAACGGTTGCTAATGGAGCCCCATTACCCCCCTCCCCCACCGTTCGCCGTCTTCAAACCATTAGACTCTCCTCGGAAATAGTCCGTAACTCTATCTTTCACTCGAGAAGTTTGATCTTCTGGTCGATACCTCACGTCCTTCTCTTCATTTTTCGAAGAGTCGCCATCTGATTCTTTCTTGGACAAAACGACACACCCAAGCCCTCTATTGAATTTTCGGCCGCCGCGGTGCAGCGTCTCTCCCCAGAACGAAGGACAGTTAGAGAGGCCTTCAACCCCTTCCCCCCCCCCACGTTGGATCGCAACAAGTCGCCCAGTTATTTTCACCCAACTTGAATTACCGACTCTTCCGACACCAACCATCTTCTCTGACTTAGTACCTGCCCCTAGTTCCCCCAGTCCCGCATGCCTCCTAGTAGTATCCCTTGCGAAAAATTCTTCTCACACGAAAGACCTTTCAACCCGCTCGAATTTCCGGGACGTCGGATTGCCTTCTTTTGATCTCACGGTCCGTCTTCGGTGGCACGATATAAATATGGTTCTGTCGAGAGGTCTTGCTCTGCTCTTCTATAACTTTTTTCCCCCGAGATTTAGTACCTAAACCTCCTGATGTCATAAGAGCCCAAGGATTTGGGATTTCCCCTGGCGGGCAACCTTTTTTCGGCAACATGATCCCGCTGGAAATCCTCAGCGCCCCAAAAGGTGCACTATATTTATGACAAATGATTTTCCCATCAGCCCTCCACAGAATCTGATTTTCCACGAACATTGAGAAAGAGTACCTACACATCTTCTGGTTAGCTTACCCCCTGAACCCCCTCCTCTATACTATGACAGAGCTCGACCTTTTTATGACTTATCTTCGGCCTTTGGAGAGGATTCCGCGTTCTAGATCCTCCTTCCTTTTCCGCGAGGGCCCCCCCCCCTCGTTTCCACCTGGTAGGATCCTCAGACGTCGAATAGATCACTTTTTTATCCCCCCATGATCTTGGAGCTCAGTTAATCCCTCACGAAGGCGACGCTGAGGCTGATGAACTTTCCGACGAGTCCGGTATTTCTAGAGGAACCAGACTACGACAAGTGGTGCCAGTCCTCGGTGCTAACCTCTTCCCCCCGGATTTTTTTTCGCACAGAAATTTTCGATTCTCTTCCCCCTCACTCGTTTACACGCCAAGTTTCTTACCTCAATTACCTTTTTGGACTTTCAGAATATTGTTATGCCTTTCTCCAAGAGACCCAGTCTTATGAGCCGTACATTCTCCCCCGAAATCGGGACTTTTCCTAGACTGTCCCCCAAGTCTTTTGGTCCTCTTTTTGCTCGACTTCCGCGCCTGTAGATGCTGCCCCCAGCGAGCCCCTTCCTTTCTCCAAGAGGTGGTGATTCCCCAACACCCCTTTGCCCCCAGAACTGTGTTCCAGCGAGCGGTTGTGGGAGCTCCCCTTTCTTCCACTAAAGTTATAAGAAGTTGTTTTTGACCCCAACCCTCGCAGTGAACCCGTTTCTTTCCTCTTCCTCGAAAACCCCCTTCAGCCTAGCCCTTCGTGTGGGAACCAAAAAGAATCAAACTACACTGGACCCGTCCCCACCATCATCCAAGACCCCAATTTCTACCACTATTGTTACTGCCCGATATCTTCAAACGTTTGATTCTGCTGGCCAGCTTCGTCGACGGGATTGCGCCTCCTTCTTTTCAAGACTGCTACCCCCCCCCTCTAGAGATTAGGGGAGTTCCAACACACCCCTCGAACATTTAGCCTCCCGTAGTTTGATTTTTTCCTCTAGACCCCTCGTTGAGATGGATTTAGCCTTCCCCCCCTCCGAATGATTGCCGAGGCTCCAATTTTAAGTGCTTCCCCTTTCAGGAAATTGAATTGACGACTCCCCCCCAAATGTCCGTGTTCCCCCTTTCGATGGCGAGTCCTGTACATTTCGAGTTCCCCGAGGACCCCTTTTGCCCCCCCCCACAGCCATCACTTTCGGCCTCAAAGAAGTTTTTAAATTCTTTAGATCTCCCGTCGAGAATCTTTCAATCCTACTTCGTTTTTTTGAGCTCTCCCAGGACAGGCAGGGATCTTACCATTTTTCATGTCTTTCTATTTTTCTGTCAACGAGGAGAGAGAATGAATTCTCTTCATGATTATCATTGGACCCTCCCCATTTTTTCCTTTCCCGGACCCTGGACAGACTCTGCTCCGGCCATTTTCGAATTCATTCTATCATCATCGGTAGGGGACGATAGTTAACTCCTCGTATGAGATACCCGAACAGTGTCTCTAAACATCCCCGTTTTTTCTGACCTCCCGCCCCCTGGGTATTTTAAGGCTTCTTAGGAGATCCGTTCGACGCCGAATCAATCCTTAAATTCCTTAAACTTCTGATCCCCGTTTAGCCCGTAAGGTCAAGAGTTTATAATGATGCTGGCTGGTTTACACACCGGTCCCCCCTTTATTAGGCAATTTTAGTGCCCAAATTCCCTTTCGATGATTGGTGCGATTGATATCCCTGGTGATTCCAGATGGTTGGTTTTTCCTCCCAATAGTATTAGACAGGTAATTTACCTTCCCCGCCCCCCAAGCGAGTCCCTGGCCCCCAACTTTTTTGTGTAGGAGGGGGTTTTCTATTCCTCTAGGTTTGAATCACCTAAAGTTCTCTCTTCGAAGGCCCTCCTACTCCGTGTGACTTCTGTGACTAGACCTCTCCTGGGTTTTCCCGTTTGCGCTACCCGTTCTTTTCTATCGAGTACCGATTTCCGCCAGGATCGGTGTAAACGTCAAGCCATGCCAATAGCTCCTACCACCCATGTCAAGTTTCTTCGAGGGGGAGAAGGCAATTAAGTGACGCCGATACAGTTCTCTCCCTTAATTTTGTTTGACCCAGTCCCCTAATACCGACCTCATTTTAAGGGCAGCCCGCTTCCAGACCCCCCGGCTTCCGAAGGAGTTGTAGCTTCAAATCCTTCTCTTAGGTCTGATATGTCCTCCCTCCTACTGCTAGTCATCCGAGTAACCAGAGAAAAATCCCCAAATTGTTCCCTTCGGATAGATCTGCTCCCTGTATTCCTTATAATCTCCCCTAACGCTTTCCGGCTCTTAAGGATTATCTTCGATCTGAGTTGTACTCTCCCTTCATAAGAGATTAAGGCCATATTTTTTTTAAATAGTAATAGAACTAACGCGTTTCGTTTGAGAGATTTATGTCCCCATTACTATTTTTCCGGTGCAAGAATTTTTCATCCTTTTCCTAGACGAATGTAGATGTAGCCTGATACTACCCTCCTCCCGTCCCTTACCCCACTCCTTTTCTTTTCAGTTGAGGATGAGTGAGACTCCCACCTTCTTCCTCTGACGTGAAGGGAAGGTACCGTCCCACGCCTATATATCTTCCCCCTTGAGTTGTTCTTTACTAATCTCTGTCCATTCGTACCCCCTTAACCGTATAACCTAAAAATGCCCCAGCAGCTGGAGAGAGTGCCTGCGGGAAGCCGGATCTCCTTCCGGCTTCCCTTCCTCAAGAACAGAGTGGTTTTCTTTTTATGTCGAGTGTGCGATCCTTTAGGGTCCTGTCCCCTAGAGAACTTTCGCAGGTGTAAGTCCCGTAATTCCTTCCTGTACGCTAAAATTCTCTTGTTGCTCCTTTTTCCTTCGGCTCTTACTGGATGACCCCGACTCGAGCTTTCTATAAATTGTTTTTAGGTTTAAGGACTATCAGATCCCTTTCCTTTCTTGATTCCCTACTAGCAACGCTTGGAGTAATTACAAATTAACCTCGCAATTCCCTCGGTTTGTGTGAGGTCGTTTCCTGACTTAAATTCGTCTAGCCTCCCCCCCCCTAAAAGCAGAGTTTCTCTGGGAGAGAGTACTCGTCCTGTATGAGCTTCATGCCTTTCGCAAGCTAAGTGTCAGAGGGCCCCCAGCTCCTCGACCCATCTGGTTCCCCCAGGAGAACAGTAGTCTGCCCCCCATTCAACGCAGTAGACACCCTAAGGGTCTTCCTTGAGCCCGTGAGTTCTAGAAAGGGCTCTCCTCACTAAGGGAGATATCTACCTTTCTGGCGCGCCAACCGGAGGTCCTTCATCATTCGCCCGTGGAAGCCCGAGCTGTGTCTTTTTCTCCTCTGGCAGAAATAGGGCTCCGAGATCTCAGCCGTCTTTAAAGGGTAGTACAGTTTCCTTCTTCAGGTCTGTGAGGATTTTTGTTCCTGCGATGTGTATCTGGCCTTTCAGGGAGTACCAGCAACCATCATCTTACATAGGGAAGTTCTGCGTGAGTCTAATTTGAAGAGTTGGTTTCTTGATACCTCGACTGAGAATTAAGAAGTCCAAAGCCTGACGTATCCCTGAGCATTGCGGGAATACATCAAGTATCTCTTTTTTGCAGGAGGAGTCTTTGCTCTCTTTTAGCATTACTGCCTCCATCATCTCGTCTTTTCCGTACGAAAGTGATTAAGCGTTTCCCCTTTCCCAGACCCTGAGTGTCGCTCCGAGAGATGGGGACAGCGCCTCAACCCCACCTTTACATAGCCCCCTGAGCACTCCAGAAACGGAACCGAAGCAGCTAGCTAATCTATATAGCTGAGCGGATTTCTCCTCTCAGGTGGACTCCTGATTTTCATCTGACGATCCTCCCAAAACTCGAGCACTTAACTCTCGCCTAGAGCCTCCCATGAATTCAGAGGAAAACTTAGACCCCCGTCCTGGTTAATGTTGTAAGATCAATACTCGGCCCTGAGAAACCTGCTCCTTCGTAATTTCGTTCAGACCCTTCTTCAGGAATGTCCTTTCGGCCCTTTTTTTTAGAAGGGACAATATCTGACCCCCCCCCCCATCTTAGAATACTACGCAGGTGTACGTTTAGGTTCGTACGAATCGATCTCTGCGATATATTTTAATATCCAAATTTGTTTTTTTTTTGTGACAGTCCCATCTCCGTCCCCGATCCGTCCTGAAGAAATCTGTAATCTCAGATTATTCGTCTAAGGTTCGGGGTGGTAACCCTACTCCTTCTACTGTCCCAAGCGCCCCTTCGCTGCCCGAATTCTCTCTTCCCTTGTGACGGAGAATGGATGAGCTTTATCACTTTCCGATGAGGTCTTTCTTTCTAATGCGATGCTGTTCTTCATGTTCCCCATTGCCTCTCAATTTTTTTTTAACTCTAACAAAGATGAGGCCTTGCTCTATTGTCTTCTCCCCTTTGGCACCTTTAATTACCCTCCCATCTCTTCGCGGAGAAGAGACGACCGACCTCCTTGCTCCGGGAAGAGTGCCTTCTGACGTCCGGCTCTCGGGCAGAGAGTTTTCCCAGAAGGGAAGGACCTTCTCCCCCTTTCTTTTTCGCGGTCCCCCGCTCACGCTTTTACTTCTCTTCCCCCTTGTTGTCTTCCTACTTTTCTCGATTATAGAGAATTTTTTTTTGCCGTCCCCTGGTTACCTCGCAACCATCACTCTCCCTCAAAGGCCCTCTCCACGTCTTTCTTCGAAAGATAGAACAGTCTCTAAGGATGCCGTTTACGCTGACTCCCAGGATTCACAGTCTCTCAGAAAAGAAATATCCCTTTTGACTTTAGAAGAAGTTAACTCCCCCTCCCTCCCCTTTAGTTTCTTCTTCGGATACCACGATTAACGCCCTCCGATGAACACAAGATAGGACTACCCAACCTTCCGCAACAACATTACCCCGCCAGGAACCACTGGAGCCCCCCTGGATAGTTTAAAATCCGATAAACATGCTTAGCAAAAATGATGCACAGTTTAGATGCTTTAAGCCCCCTTCCTTGGGAGCCTGTGCTCGAGCCGCGGACCTCCCATTGACATCCTATTTTAGATATAGTGGTCCCCTTCACCCTCCCTTTTACTAAAGGCCCAAGGCCGTTCCTCCTTTACTGGAACAACCCTCAAGTGGAATACGCAATCCTCCTCCGCTTAGGATAGTCCAAGTCCACTTCTCCATAGTTGCGAAGAGTGTAATTAGCTTCCCGCTCCTGCGTGAGGGTATCACTTTGAACCGTCAAGCTGCATATTAAGGGTTCTCAACCCCGCCCCCCGCCAGATGCAGTTAGGTACTTTGATACTGATATACCTGTTTTATATGGCGAATCCAAGCACCTAATATTTATATACAGATTTGAGTCCCCCCCCCTTGCAAAAGTTGATTTTTTTGGCACCCAAGATCCCGTCGGTTAAACCAGTCAACCCATTTCACCTTTTTCGAAACAAAGCTATGTACCTGTACATGACAGACCTTACCATTAAGGCCGCGTACCGCTCCGAACTTCCTAGTACAAAAGTCCCCTCCCACAACCGACTTTCTTCCCTTACCTCAGGCCCTTCGCGAAACGTGCGCCTCGCAGGTCCCATATAACTATGGGATGAGCTGGTTTCTCCGCCGCTTTTCCTAGATCCCGGGACGCCTTTAGACCCCCCCCCACCCCACGGCCCTAAGAGTATAAACGATGTGCATTTTTCCGGTTTCAGTCACCACTCTTCACTTCATCGGGAGATCAATCTCAGCCTCCCCTTAGAAAACCCCCAGACGTTAACTAGCTTTCTGAACTCTCTTCCGGTCCCCCCCCTTTTTTAAAGTATGCTGTTATAAGGCAAGGTCCCACCAGAGGAAAAGACCACCTCTGGATTTTTTAGAGCTCCCATCCCTCTCCCCTGCACGCGGTAATTCGCTCCAGCTCTAGAGATTCTTCCGTCCTGCTTTTTTTTCCTTACTTGGCGAGGATTCAGCTCCTGACGAAGCGTTTAAGATCCTTACTCCTTCTTCCCAATGGTCTTTCTAGTAAGCACCAGTGAGAATCTTCACCAGGTGAACAAAGTTCATGTCTTTCTTCTGTTGCACTCCGCCTGCGCGAGCATAAGGAGACCCAAGGTTCAAAGAGAAGCTATTTCATGAGACACGAAACCTTGGTTCAATTCGACGGTGATTTACCCTCTCAAACTTTGCGCTTTTCGTCCCCAATCTGACCCCGGGATAGGAGATTTCTCGAATACTCCCCTCTCTCATACCAATGGTGTGACATATTATTTTTCTTATCCACCCTCGCAGCTGAGGAAGAAGGCTACGTCCCTCTCATATAAAGTCCACCCCCTACGTTAAAGCATCAGCTCCTCCTCCTTTCTTTCAGATGATGCACAACAATCGCCCCCTTTCCATGAGGTATCAACTATGGTGATCCCCCCCCAACCCCTTCTACCACTCCCCCCCTCCTCTGGTCCAGCGAGAGAGGTTTGAAGCCGCCCAAGTACGGATACACTTTTTTTTCACACAAAAGATGGGAACCTTCATCTCCTTTCGACCCCGAAGAATAGAACTTTTTTCCGTTGGCGATCCGGGGCCTCATCGTCAACGTTTCTCCCACATTAAGAAAGACAATAAAGTCGACAACCCCCTGTTCTAATGCAGCCTCGTGGGCAGATTTTGACCGTTATGGATAGAGAGCCTGGCGTTATATTTCGGCTCATCTCAGAATTTACAAAATCATAGATCTGTCGGGCACCCAAAAAACGAGACTTTTCTTACGCAACTCTTAAGCTGCTCCTCCCCGGTAGATGACTGATTCGCAAGCCTGCTGCTCCCGGCGTCCCGGAAGGAGGACTCTTATCTTTCCCCCCCTGTCTAAGACTGCAACCCATGCTGTCAAGCTGATGCCCTGGATGGCGCTTACCTTGAGGACCGCCAACATAAAACTGACCCTCTTTTCCTCACCCAGGAAATTAGGATATTTTCTTCCCGTCCTTTAATACCCTCCTTTTTTTTTGAGATTTTTCTTTCTCCTTTCTCCGGAATGTAAGGGAATTTTCGCTTGATCTTTGTGGTACATAGGAGGTGTAGTTTACATTCTCTTATCCAGGTTCCCATTGGCCCCATGTTCCGTCCCCTTCCCCTTTCCCCCCCATGTTAGAAGTAATCAGGAGTCTCACCTTTCCGTCCCCCCCTCCTGCCTGGGTTTTTGAAGCTGCTCCTTCCCGTTCTGATGCTTTTTAAGAACCCCGTTGCGTCGGCCCGTTTACGTTGTTTGTAAGAATTGTCTTCTTTCCGTTGGTTTAGTGACGTAGTCCGCTTCTCCCTCATTCCCCTGACCTTCTGATGATGCATTTCGCGGTTTTTTCGAAATACTGTCCGTTCTGTGTTATCAACGGCTTCACGTAGTAGACCAGGAGTTTTGCCCCCCTAGGTCAGAAGGACTGTTCCCCCCCCGATTAAAGTGGTTCATGACGATATGTTGGCCCCCAAACAGTGTCTGTAATTGGAGAACTTCTGCCCACGCGCGCTGGAAAAGGGTTTCTTGGTTATAGTGTTTGACCATATCGGTTTTTTTTCGCCCCAGTACTTTTGGCCTTTTCCTCGTTCCGACGGCGCGGGCAGTCTCGAGTCAGCTTGGTGAGCAGATCCGTCCTTCCGTCGTAGATCGCACTTCCCTCTGTGTAGAACGCAGCATCCAGACGGATTAAACATGTTTAGGTTAGTGCCCTATTTGGCCTTCCCAGATAAAGCATCTTTGCTCTTCCCATCCCCGCCTGAATGGATGATGGTCTTTCACCCCGCGCATGAAACAGGCGTCACTTTGAGGTCTACCGTTACTAGCTCTTTTCCTGATAGAGGCCTACCCTCCAGGCTCCCAGGGCCTGCGCCAACTACGCTTCTTCTTATCTGGCGCACCTTTCTTTGAGAGAAAGCGACCAAACGATGGCCTTTCCTTCGTAATTATGACTATCGCGGCCCCCTAAAGTCCGCTACAGCTTCATCCCTACTCAGAGTCTAGGACCGCTTCGTTCCCTAGATTGTAAGGAGAAACATGCCGATTGTAGAAGTCCCTCGGTTAGCCTGGTCTTTTTCAGACTGTCCCCTTGTTTTTTCTCGAACAATGTTCAGACCGTTTTAAAAAGACGGTTCTCTTCTGCGAGTGCTTTCGCTTTTTCTCCTTCTGCTTGGAGAAATTTTTTTTGCTTCCGGTCGTCCCACGTCCTGATATTTTAGTATTCTCCCTACCTCCCCCTACTCCACACCCTTCCACCCCTCCATTCACCCTTCCCCCTCCCTGCCCACATTATCCCCCCCGCCCTCTCATCTCCCCCCCCCAGATCACCTTTCCATGTCTCCCCCCCTTCACTTTCCAATAACCAACCTTTCTCCCCGTCTGCTGTTTCCCTACCTCCCCCGCCCCCTCCCATCCATCCCAGGAGTTTTCTTCTAGGCCTTTAGACGTTTCCCCCCCCTGTCAGAGCAGAACCCGATATACTTTACCTTTTTTAGAGCGTTCGTAGGCCTTATGAAGTAAGCTTCTTTTTCCAGTTTGCCGGCCCCTGAGGTTGTGTAGGTCTATGAATAGTCTTTCCTTTCGCAGTAAGCAAGGAGAGGTTCAGATGTTCCGGTACTGTCCGTCTACATGTGTTTTAACGGGCCAGTGGTATCTGAATGGTTTCACCCGCAATGGCTCTCTTGGATCTGGGCCGGGTGGAATAATCGATTCTGACGCGAGTCTGTTTCTGCGCGTGCAACCCCGCTCTCCCCTCCAAGTACCCGGAATTCTTGGTGTGGGTGACCCGGCGAGTTTTTGCAGCCGTGGACCCCTTTGCAGTACGTAGCGGATCGCCTCCCCCCCCAGTATGACGGGGCCTGCACCCCCCTAGAAGTTGACGATGTCCTTTTATAGCTTCGGCGGGTCTACCCACGCGTTCCTTGTCAGTGACCCCTCGTGATACTTGTGCCTGGTGGAGTGTTTTGACCGAGATATTTCATTTCCCCTCCTTTCTCGCCCCCTTGCGCCGCTCCTCCCCACCAGGGTTGAGAAATCATAGACATTACTCATAGGTTTAAGCGACGTTAGACCAATTTCGTTTTGCGACTCAGAATCGGACCCGGCCTCCTTGGCCCAGGTTCTTATGTTCTTCCCTTTGACTTTCCGGCAATTGTGATAGGTTCTAGATTCTTTCAGAACAGCGGATATAGGGCCTTTGCGCCTTAGGCCGATTTGAGTGGAGAGGGTCTAGACGCGAGACCGACCGGAATCTTCTTTCTCCAAGTCGAAGTTCGGCGCCTTCCTGAGGACTCTACGCCCTCTGGCTCATTGTATTATCTCTTTGATTGGTGTTAGAGGATACTCCGCCCCCCCTTCCCTCATATCTTTTTGCGTCAAGAAACAGTTGAAATGTCCCCAATAGAACCGGTGATCTTTTTCGATCTTCGAGGGTGCGCTGCCGGAGACTTATCCTAGAAGACACTTCAGAAGGAATTCACCGGTCCCTTCTAAGTTTGAGAGAGAGCTTTCTGCGCCGGCCTCGCTTTTTGAGGAAGTATCGCCCCCTTTTTTTCCCCCCACAACTAGACGCTCGATCTTTTAGGTGACACTTGTTTCGCTCCCCTTCAGTCCCAGAGCACTTCCCGAAGCGGCCTCATAGGTGGTTCCTAACCAGCCCCCTGCACGGTCTCCCTAACGGTCCGCGTACGCGCGCGTGGCGATGTCTCTGCCCGTACAGAATAATAGGACCAACCCACCCTCAAGCAGGTAGCCGAAGAAGCGTTTTTCATTGGCTCCGCCCCATCTCTTTCGACTAGGCCCCGTAGAGTCTCAGACCCCTCTTTTGTTTCGGGCAGTGATCTAGAGCGATGCGATCTTACTAAATCCCTCCCTCGCGAGTCGTCATTTGATGTAGGGTTGTGGGACTCTCCCCTTGCTGCTGTCACTCTTCCCCCTACTGCTATTCTTACTAAAGGGCGGCTCCGGAAATTACTTGTGCTTGCCCTTCTAGGTCTTCTACAATGACCACATGTTGCCCTTCCGCGGTGAAGCCCTGAAGCAGTCCCAATGGGTGACGACTTACCACGCTCATTCATGATAACTTTTTTTTTTTCCCTCAGTGGAATCTTTCCCACTCTCTCCAATAATCAGTCAGACAGCCGATCGTCTAGAGCGATTACTAGGGTTCCGGCATAGAGTCCCCCGCTAGTGTCGTCTTAGGGCCTGACGGTCAAGACTTTCCGGCGATGGGCAGAAAAATCTCAGATCGGGCGAGACTTGTTTCTTCGGTCGGATTCAAGGGCGTCCCCCGACTTTCGGAAGTCTTCCTCTTCCCCGATGGCCCTGCCCCCTTCGTTTCCCACGCGCACACCCTACAAGATACAGGTTCTGAGTTTTCTTCAGAACTTCCGCTCCTCGGCCCTCTTTTCCGAGATAACCGCGGTTCGATTTTTCTCTCAAAAGAACGGACACTCCCCCCCCCTTCGACTCAGGTATCTAGCTGCCCCCGATATAATGATTTTCGGGGAGTAGAAAGGATGAGACACTGGAGAAGATAACCCCCAAGTCATAGCGAAATTAACAAACAGAAAGTGGGAATACCCAAACCCACGGACTGCAGGACCGAAACCACAAGTCCCCCTTTCCAAGCTATCGCTACCGGATCCGCCCTTGATTCCATGACCCCAGGATAGACCCCCCCCGCATATATCGGAGACAGAGTTCTAGGACTTGTCAGAATTTGGGGGAGCGCCACGGAGATCGA
>Ga0179591_1235199_pt1 | contig 18348 bp, 20 predicted proteins | sample CZOMad2_1_08_16f_FD_182891 | JGI IMG/M metagenome (GOLD analysis project Ga0179591, IMG submission 182891) | Vadose zone soil fungal communities from Angelo Coast Range Reserve, California, USA - CZOMad2_1_08_16fungal (PacBio error correction) | ecosystem: Environmental > Terrestrial > Soil >... | reverse complement strand
CGGCATAAGCTTAAAGGCTTCCCCACGGACCCCCCGAGGAGCATTTCCTTCCTTCGTTTTTTGTTGGCGTTTTGCCGGGGTGCTCTGTCTCTTTTTTCTACCAACCGCAGTTGTCTTTTTCTCCATCTTGCAGTCCCGCGTTATCGTTCTTTTTTTGTACCTCTTGGCTACACCCACCGGAATGTGCGTCGGAAACATGCCACCCTCGACCGACCCCACCCCCCAACTCATCGAGATGCCCTTCACCTTTTCCGCTATGGCCCCTGCACCTAAGTTTCACGTGCTCCTGCACTTCACCCCCTCCCCGCGACCTTTACCTGGTTTCCCCTGAACCCTCCCTTTTTCGGGGGGCCCGCGCGATCTGACCCTCTTCTTTTTTCCCGCGCACCAATTTCTCCCTTTTTTACGCTCCGTCATTCAGGAACAGCCCAAAGGCGTGGCGTGAAATCCTTTTCCGTCTTTTTTTTTGAATCGTCGATGGTTTCCCCTGAACTTTAGGTATACCTAAGCTGGGTTCTTTTTCAGTTTTTCCGTATTTTTTACCTCCCCCCCCTATCTTTCCTCATCCTCGTTTGTTGTATCTATTTGATTTATTTGGGATTGGCGCTCCCCACCTCGGAACTGACCTACCCCCCCCTTTTTTTGATCTTTTCATTTAGCCCCAGTGCGATCATCAGCCTCCTCCCATGTTTAATCTTGTTGAGTTTTGATGGGATTTTTCCTTTGTTTTCGTCCTTTTGTGCCTTCGTCAAGCGGTGGTTATCTCCCTCGTTCCCCCACCCTCGGATGTCTTTTTTTTTTTTTTCCCTTGCCAAAGGTCGCGGCAGGGCCGGCTTTGCCTCCCCCGTCGTCTTTCTTTTGTGCTTCTCTGGTTTTCCCCCAAGTTACCTTTCCCATCCTCCCCCTCGCTTGATTTCTGTCGAGGTTCAGTTTTCCCCCCCCCCTTTTCTTTTATTCAAAGGTCACCCCCTGACAGCCCCCCCACATGCCCCCGCTTTCAACCTCCGTCACCTTTGCACGTCTGTCCCGCCCGGTCTTTTTTATCTCTCCCCGACTTCTCCCCCTCCCCCCTGCCCCCCCAAGTCGCTGACCTTTCCTTCTCATCGTCGTTTTCGTGACTGCGGTAGTTTTCTGCTCTTCCTCCAGCGTTGCATTCTTCGTTTTCCTGTGTGTCCGTTTACTTTTCTTCCTCGCTCCCCCTGACCTACCTCCGGCTGACCGGCGCCCAGTCCCAACTGCGGTTTCCCTCTTTCCGTTTTTTCTCTTGCGAGTGACCTCCCTTAACACCCATCCCCCTCAAGTAATAGTGACCGTAACCCCCACCCAACTCCCTTTTCCCTCCCTTCCTGAGAGGGGGTTTTTCTTTATTGTTTCCTTCCTCTTTACTTTTCCCCTGAGGGGTGGGTTTTTTCCCCCCCTTTTCGTGACCCAAGTTTGATGTCGCCGTTGCTCTCCTCTCGGTCCTGGACCCCTCAACCGGCTTTTTGTTTGCAAACTTCTCTCGGCGAGTGTTGGGTTGGTGTGTGCTACCTTTGCTGCTTAGGTTTCTTGCGTGTTGAGGCCCACCCCTCGGTTGTCCTTCATCAGACGCCTGATCGTCCCTCCGTCTTGATTTTGGTGTGGACGAAGTCCCTACAGTTTTGTGCTCTTTTTTCTTCTCCCTCTAGTGTGGTATGTTGCTTTATGATTTTCAACCGTCGCCCCGTCCCATCCCCTTTGTGCTCTGAAATTCCGCGTTTACCTTTTGCACTGCCCGGGCACCCGGCCTTTCCCTTTTTGGCCACCTTTGTGAGGTTAGTTGCCATTCTTTTTCCTTGCTGTAATGTATACTCGGTCGCTTCCTCTTTGTGGCCATATTTTTTTTTTGGCCATCACGGGCTGGGATTCCTTGTCCCGAGTGTTGTCCATGGTTTGCCCGGCCCCTCCTTTCTTTTCCCCCCCCACCTCTCTCCTGTGCTATTTCTTTTTTAACGAAGTGATTTTGTCTTGATCTTGTGTTTCCCCCACACACAAACCGGGACCTTCCTCCCTTCTGCCTGGCTACGGGGGTGTTTTTTTTTAGTTGCACCAGCGCCACGGTGTGGGTTTTCCTCTTTGCTTTGTGGGGACAAGGAATTCCCCCCCCCCTCTTTCCACGTGGTCCCTCCTTCTGTTGACAACGGCGTCGAAGTGTTTTTTTGCCCCCTCCGCGTGGAGGGCCTCAGAACTTCGTGCCCCCCACTTGAATGTTGATTACCCCTACCGAGTCTTCACGGTCCTTTTTCAGATCGTTCCCCCTCGCCCCTTGGTTTCCCCCCTCCACGTTTTCTGTCGTGGCGGCCTGTCCCGCTGCTGCCTTCCCTTCCCCAAAGTTTCGTTCACACCCCCCACACCACTTTCCGTGTCATGCCCTTCCGGTCGCTATGCACGCGTTTCGTTACCCCACGCCAATTTTTTGGCATTTCCTTGGTTAAGTAGGAGAAGATTGCCTCCCCCCTCTGTTTTTTTTGTCTGCGGCTGGTTAACCGGATGGACCCTTCCTTACTTTTAGGGAGTTGTCGTTAGGCAAGTGTGATTTGCTGGTCTGGTGTTTCCCAGGGAATTTCCCCGTGAGGGTGACCTAGGTGGATCTCCCATTTTCTCCTTTTGGCGGGCCCCGGATTTCTGGCGGCTCCGGGGAACCACACTTTTTGTTACTTCTTTTCGGTTACCGCGACACATTTTTTTTTTCCCCCACTACCCCTGACGTCGAGCGGGCTGTAGAATGCTCTGCTTCCTAAAAGGCCCCTCGGTGGAAGCATGCCTTTTCATTTCCCCTCGTCTGATCTCGCCCTCCCCACCTGTTTTTTTTCTTTTCCCGTCCCCTCCTTGTCTGGGTGGTGTAGATGTTCTTGGACCTGAGCATTTTTTTTGGTGCCGGCCCTCTCCCTTCAGTCCTACCCATGCTCCAGGTTTTTAATGTCCCTCTTCACCTGGTTGTTTTCCTGGAGGCTTGTCCCCCCCTAATAGCCGGGAATGACTGGAACAGCTTCTCGCCTGGTAGAAGCGGCCCACCTCTTTACTAGAGGATGGTTCTTCTTTCTTTCCCAAACGTATCTGTTGTTCATGAGATTTTTCGACTGAATGGCTTCCCATTTTCTGATCACCCTTGACGTAAGGCGCGGCGGCCTTTCTTCTCTTTTTTCTTTTGGATTTGGACAAGAATCCAAGTCCCCTCAGTCTCCTCCCTCCCAATGATTCTTTTTTTTTTTTTTTTTTTTTTTTTCCCCGAAGGGGAAGCGGTTTTGCGCCTTCTTCGTTGATTGAAGACTCATCCCCGAGCCCCGCTGTTTTTTTTTCGCTCTCCTTTTTGCTGGAGATACCACGTACCCGTTCCTTTTTTTCTTGTTTTCTTCTTTGGATGAACTTTCCGAGCTTCCGCTTGTTGTCCTCACCTTATTTTAAGCGAGTTTTGCCCCATTCCTTTGTGTACTTCTTTCCCCTTCCTTCTTGAAAAGGTATTTTGTTACTAGTCTAGAACACCCCCCACTCCCCTTGTCAGTGATTTCTCTCTGTTTTTATATGGGGACAGACCCCCCACCCTTTTCGTTTATCATTCCTGGTAAACGCTCACGGCCTTCCCCCTCTTCCCCACGTCCGTCCTCGCTCTTTCCCCCCACCCTAGTTTCCTTCTTCTGACGTGGATTTCAAGCGGCTCCCCTTTTTGCCCGCTAGTTTACTTTCACACTGAACCCCTCACTTTTCTTATACGCCAACTCTTCCTCTTGTGCTGGAGTCCTTATGGGCGCCTCCGGGCCTTTTTCTCCTGTGGAGTGACTGGTGGCCGGGCCCCAGTTCATGCATTTAACACTGTCTCCTTTTTTTTTGCTGATTCTTCCCTCCGTGGGTTGCAAACGATTTTTTTGCCCTTTTTTGTGTCTAGGCGAGTGCTGCACACCCTCTTTTTCTTTTCCTCTTTTCTTGGAGGTCGCCGCCGTATTAAGTCCTCTCTGAGTCTCATCTCTCTGTTTATAGCCCCACCCTTCTTCGAGGTCCGCCCCTCCCTCCCTCGTGTCTGACATCCAATTCCCTTCTTGCTCCCGCTTGGACTTTGTGAGAGCACCTCCCCCGTTGTAGACGTTCCCTCTTTGGAGTTCTGCGTTTCTTCGGTTTAGATGGCGGCAGGCTTGCTTCCCTCGTCCTCTTCGGACCTTAAACCCGGTTGGTTGCGCTTTCAGTTTGGAGGCTGTTCAAACAAGTCGCTTTCACTTGGAGGTATAGTCGCCCTTTTTTCCCCCTTTTGTCTCACGATTTACAAAGGCTCAAGGTCTATTTTTTTCGTGTTTTTCCCCCTTCCCACCTGACCGCTAGATGGAGGGTTCTCTCTCCTTATTTCTTGCTGTTCTTGCTAAGTGAATTCGGGACCACCCCGTTTTTAGAAGTAATGGCCGCAATTTGCTTTCTGTACTTTACTTTGGGGGCTCACTCTTCTATTCTTTTTTAACTAATAATAAATTTTTTTTTTTCTTTGTTTTTATAGAGTTTTGATTGCTGACCCCCTCTGTGAAGTCCTCTTTTTCTCACATCCTTTCCTACAACCATTTTGGGACGATAGGGAACGTGTATCTTTTTTCCCCCAGAATTTCTCAAGTGCAAGTCTCCTAACTATTTTTCTTCTGTTCTCCCAGCCAACTTACTCGTCCAGGTTATCTTTGTGCATGGTCTCTGTCCTTGCGGCGGTAAAATCGATTTTTTTTGCGCGGGGACAGACGAGGTTGTTGGGCCATCCTTTCCCTTTCCTATCCCTGTTTTAGAAGCCTTTACCAGGAATCTCCTTGAGATACAATCAGACGATCAACCTCCGTCACAGGTCCATGCTTTCCACCCTCGGTTCCGGCCAATCAGTTCTGGACTTCCCACTCCCCCCCCCAGTGCGACACCCCCCTTCTTCCTTTTAATTGCAAGACAGGCTTTTTTCCGCGTTTGCGGATTCTTTGACTTCCCTTCATCCTCTGTGTTTTTTGTGTTTTTTTTTTCGCTAATAGACCCAGATTTCTGACCAATCGGCGTACGGTCGCTCGACGGAACCGGTTTTTTTTCTCCAGGTCCCAACGCTGGTGATTTTTTCCACCCCCGTCTGGTTAAGCTCTCCTCCAGCACCCTTTTTTCCGTCTTCGTCCCCACCCCACGAGTGGACCCTTCGTTTTCATCCTCCCTTTTCTTGCCGAAACCCAGGCTTTTTCCCTCACTCCCGAACCTTTACTAACCCCCAGAATGGGACTCGTTTCTCCCCGGTTACGCCTGCCTACACGCTTTTTCTTTTGTTTTTCTGAAAGAAGTCTTATTTGCTTTTTGAATCTATTTGCACAAGTGGCGTTTCTCTTGACTCAGTCCCCCATCGGGAAGCTCTTTTTTTGCCCTTTCGGTTGCTTTCCCTTTTCTCTGGCCTGCGTTGGAACTGCAGGGAGGGCGTTTCCCTTCTCTTCCTTTTTTCCCCCCCGGGCCTTTCCCCATTGGATTACCTTCTACCCATGCGCGATTTCACTGCCGGTCCCCCGTTTTTTTCGGTTCCTTTTTTTTGTTCTAGTCCCTTCAGTTGATGAGCTTTCTTCCGCCCTCCTGCCCTTGCCAGCAGTGGGATCATGTGTCCACGTCATTGTTCCTCGCTGTCTTCTTGTTCGTACAGGACGTTCCGTTTCTCCCCCCTTTGTCATCCCCCGGCCCCCTTCCTCCTTCTGCCACCCCCGCCCTGCTGTTTCTTTTTTCTTTTTGGAATGCGCCATTCCACTTTTCTCCCTAGACCCCTGCGGTCTTTGACGACCTGCGCCTTCCTTCCCTCAGCTGGCGTCTCCCTCCAAAACCCTCTGGGCCCCCCGTTTTTCTTCTTTCCGCCCCCCCCCACACCCTGGTTTTTTGAGTCTGTGTCATTCCTGTTGCGGGGTCGGTGTATTTTCTAGGCCGGTGGTTTTCTCGACTTGGTGCCCTTCCTTCTATTTTTCCATCTTCAGCTCACGCTTTTAAAAATTCCCTTTTTTTTTCTTCCTGGGGGAACGACCTGTGCCGAGAATCAATAAGTTCCCCCAATGACGTGTGACAATAGACCCTTTTTTTTCCCCTTTTTGGAGTTGGCCGTATTTTTGTTCCTCAGTTCACCTGAAGTCCGACCACCCCGCTTTTGTCTTTCTCGAGTTTTCAATCGTTTCCCAGTCCTCTCTTCTTTTCCCATCCCTCCAGTTCTTCTTACCCTTTCCAATGCTCCCTCCACACCGTGGCGTTTTTTTTTGTCTCTTTCCTGTTTGAAGGGCACTTTGCGATGTTTGCGTCCCAAGCTAACCAATCCCCTCTTCTTCTTCTGGTCCAGCTGTTAGTCGATCAGCTTTTGATCGGTATTGGGTAAAGTGTGCTGCTCTAGCCCACCGGGTCTTCTCTGCCATCTCTTTCGAAGGACCGATCCTCGCCAGTTCGCTGGGTGTGCTAAGGTGGTTTTTTTGCAACAAACAACCCCTGTTCGTCCCTGCCGTAAATGCCAGTCCCCCTTTTTGGGGTCCACCGGAGAAATACTATATTTATTGTAAGTTCCCCATGATACGCTTTCCTCCCCCCGAGGAAAATTTTTTTGGTCTTTTCCTGCACCCACACCCGCGTGCCCAAATAATTCATGCCCCGATCCAAGATAGGTGTGGGACTGGTTTGTCCCTTGCAGTGCTTTGCGGGAAATCCTCTCTCCGGCCATACGCGTAGCTGTTTTGTTCCGACACTTCCGGCTGCCCCGAATTTTTCCCTGTTCAGAACGCTTTGCCCCCAGGGCGTTCTGTTCCCGCCAGTTCGGTTTTTTTTTTCCCCCCCGTATTTTTTTTTTCTTTTTATCAGACGTGTTTTCATTTCTGATCCCGTTTATTTCCCCTCCGGACAGGACGTTGATTCTTCTGGGGTTTTTTTGATTTTGCCGATCTTCACCGTTCGTAAAGCACCCCGCGGGGTCTTGAACCGCGGCCGGCTCTTCTCCTTTTTTTTTTGGCGACTACTTTGTCGTTTTATTCTCCGCCGTCAAGGTTCGATAGGGAATCGGCATAGGTGTTGCTTTGTTTTTTCCCCCAAGTTACAGGATCTTCTTCCCGTTTTCGGCTGGCACCCTTAGATTATGACACCCCGTTTATATTCCCCAGAGAGTGGCGTGTCCTTTTCGTTTTCTTTTGGTTGTGTATCAAATTCTCCTCCACTCGTCTTGCTGTATCGTTCAGGTGCTATTTTTTTTTTCCCTTTTCCGTTGGCAGGGCCCAAAGGGTCCCTCTTTGAGTGAACAGACACAGTGATCCCCCCCCCTGTGTATACTAGACTCCCCACCCCCTGAGTTCCATTAGGTCCCTCTGGCCTCCTTGCCCGCGGAGCTACCCCGCACTGCCTTTTCTCTCCCGTGAATAACCGAGGTCGTTTTTCCCCTTTTGGGCATTACCCGTTCGCCGGGGTCCCCCATGTCCAGTTCAACCCATTTTTTTTATTGTACGGGCTTCTTCTGATCGCTTCCTCCATGTGACGAGTTTCGTTGGTGCGCGGGCTTTCGCGGTTTATTTCTTTTCCCCCCCTCGCAGAAGTGCTTTTCCCGCTCTGCCGGTCGGGCATTGTTCCACGCCCTGCTTTCCCCCATGCCCCTCCGAACGACCGTTTTACCCCTTTCTTTTTTCCCCCTTTTCTCCCCCACGTTGCCAACGGTGCGGCTCGTTGACCATCGGTTGCCGGTGTTATGTCCCAGGTCTTTCGTCGAGCTTTTTTTTTCCTTGGACCCCGGGGAGTTACATATTGTTGTTCTTTTCCCTCCCTCTTCCCCTTGGTTGAACTTTCATCGGTGGTGCCCCTGTCCCCCCCCCCTCCTTTCTTCGGCCATTTTGACTCCCCCCAGTTTGGTTTGGTTTTCCAAAGTCCTCTCCTTTGTCTTTTTCTTCTTTGTGATTTGTCCGCTCGATCGTTAACCTTCCCCTGACCCAGTTTTTTTTTTTCCCCCGCCCCCTTTTCTTGGCCGGCACGCTTGTTGATTTTCCGGTTAACTAATTCCCCTTGCAGGATTCCGTCATGAGTTTCTTTCTTCCCCCTCATAACTCTAACAGGATCTAAACCTTACCACCGTGTTGATTGCCGGGCGGCAGGGATGCATCGTGACTTTTTATGGATTTTCGCTGGTGTCCGCTCCCCCCCTTTCCGGTCTGATAAGATTGCCTTTAGTTACTCCTTTCTGTGTGAGTCTTAGAGGGTGCATCACCAACCCAGTGAAGTGGGACATGTCTTTCCCTCTGACGACACAGGTCCTCTTTCTTTGGTTTAATTTACTGTTCCGAAGTTTGCCGTCACTCCTTTCACGTTGCCTTCCCAGGTCCTTTGGGGGGTGTGACATCCCCCGGGGGCGTTTCCCCTTTTCCCCCTTCTCCTCCCCTTTCCCAAATTCTGGTTGTTGGTCTGACTGCGCTTTTTCGGAACACATTTGTTGTTCTGCCCCGTGACGAATCCGCATATCAGAAACCGTTCCCAGGCGTTTGCAATTCCCCTTGTTGAGGGAGGCTGAATCGTGCAGCTGTTTTTTCCCGTTGAGGATCCCGAATGTCCTTTGGAGCGTTTCGTTTTTTGTTTTCCCTGTTCCAAGCAACCAGATCTCTCGTTCTTCAGCAGCCCCCCGTTTTTTTTTTTTCTCTATATTTGGTGGTTTGGCGCGACCAGCGGTAAAAGGACCCTCCCCTTTCTTTCTTTTTATCATCACTTAGCCCAAGCGGAATCTCCCAGTCTCGCCCCCCCTTCTTGCCCGCTGTACCCCCCCTGTGGAGGTTGTACCTTTTTTCCTGAGTTCCCCCTTTCGAAATGGTGGAAACCTCTTTGTTTTGTATGAGCGGCCGCGTCTGACATTTTTTTCCCCCTTCTTTTCTGTCTGCCTTTTTGGTCAGGTTTTCCTTTCTTGGGCACTGCATGGGTAGACCTGTTTTTCGGTGGAAGTTTTCCTTTATTCGTGACCCTTACTTCCCCCCCAGTCCTCCTCCCTATTGAGGGTAGTCGTTTTTTATGCGGACTTTCCCTGCTGGTTGTAGACCCCCCAGTCGACGTGGGACTGCCCCAAAAGGAAAGATCTTTTTTTTTCCCCCTTTTCAAGATGCAAATCCGTTTTCTAGGATCTCGGCACCCTGCCCCACAAAGAACCCCCATTTTTTTTGCTTGTTTTTTTCTTCTTTTTTCCCTAGGTGGGTTTTTTGTTTAGTTTCTTTTGCGTTAGGCGACCACTCAGGTTCCCAATCCCCCCCCTTCTTTTTTTTTGTATGTAGTATTTTTTGATCTTTCCTTCTTGGTTGCGGGAAAGCCCCGCCCCCTTGATGACAAGCTTTTTCCAGTAACTTTTACTGGTCTCTCGTTTTACTCTTCTTTCCTTAGTGCGATCAAACGAAAAGTCTTACCGTACCTAAACTGTAGTAGGCAAGTACCAAAAACTTTTTTTTCCCCTTTTTTTCTTCTTGCGGGGCGGGGTTTCTTAGGGTAGTAACCTTTTTTTTTCCTTTCCCCCCCCTTAGATGGAGCAGCACTTATTGTTTAGTGCCCCCCCCGGGCTGTCGCACGGGTCGATCGAGAAGTAGGCTTGAACCCTTGCCACGAGTTCTCACTTGTCCTCCGGTGCCGCGTGTTGCGTGGGTTTTTTACTTTACCGCGCTCTTTTCAGTAGGGCTCGGTTTTCGTCCCGCGGGCGGAACAATACGACCCTGCCACTATAGTATAAGAGGTCTTGCTTTTGTTTACGAAGTCATCCAGCGGAGTTTTGCGTTGCCCCCCCCTCCCTTTTTGCTGGAGTTTTTGGCTCAACAGTTTCGCCAACTTCCCCCCCGTAAACTTTTTTGTCTCTTTGTCCTTGCTTTTCCCTTCCGACGGCCTCACCCCCGCATACGGTTCTTTTTCCAAATTCCTTTTGACGGTTGGCGTCGTACGCGTGCAGGATTAATAGCATTTAGGGACGATGTTTTTTTTTTCAAGGCCTGTCTCACCAAAACCCACCCAATGAGTGTTATCCTTTTTGACTCAAAGAGGGCAGTGCGTGCCGTGGTTCGCACGACTCTCAAAGTCTCACCACTTTTCCGATCGCGCCCGAGTAGATCCTTTTCTGGTTTGTTTCTTCTCATTTCTCTTCCCCTGTTTTGTCATCTGATATTCACCCCAATTATTCCCACCTCCCGGCCTTATTGTTCGCTCAGCCCTTCATTTTTTCTCCTTTGTTTTTCTCGAGAGTATCTCTTACTCGTTCTGACACTCTTTTCCTTCCTCTTTTGTCTCCTGACTCCGCCCAGCTTGGGCCCTAGTGTTCGGGCCTTTCCTCATTTTGGACGTTGGCCACACCTCCATTCCCTTTCGGCGCCCCATTTACGTACAAGTTTTTCTACTGTTACACTCTTCTGTGCAGTCCGACGTATTCCCCCTCTGTTTCCCGTTTGAGGTCTCCTCGAGACCGCCTGCTGTGTACTAGTTGTTCACTGAGATTCCACCCGTCCTATCCTGTAGTCATTTGGACTTTTTTTTTTTTTTGTCCCCCCCCCCCGTTTCCTCTCGTCTCCCTCGTTTGAACCTGTTTTTTTTCACTTTTCCCTTTCAAAATGGCTGCTTTCCCTTCTTCCCTGGTTCCCCTCTTCTCTGGACTTTTTGATTCTTTATCTGATTTTTACTCCAATTCCTTTACTGGTCTGCACCATCACCACTTAACATTCTGTTACGGGATTGCCTTTTTACTGCGGCCAAGTCTACGTGATCGCAACTGTAGTTCTCTCTTTTTTTTTGACCTACTTCCGTCCTTTGCTATTCCCCTCGCCGCCTAGTCGTCCCCTCCTGTCCTCCTTATAGCTTCACTCGGTCGTCGTACTTAAGGTTTCCTTTACTCGACCTGTGATCTGTCAGTCGTCTTTCTTCTATTATTTTCCTTTGCGTCTGACACCAATGAGATCAGGTGCGCCCCCCCTTTTTCCTTTTCTTTTTTGTTGATCCGGTAGTCTTGTTACCCTTATGATTTTCCTCTCTTTCCTCCCTTTTGAGTCTTGGTTCCGAGTTTTACCGGTTCTTTTGCCTCTTCGAGTGGGCCCTCGGTGCTCTCTGATCTTGTTTTTCCCGTTTGGATTTTTTCTTTTTGTTCCTGTTAGGTCTACCGTTTCTCGCGTGCCTGTTTCTCTTGTGCCACCCTTTCGGTTTCTCTGTGTTTTGTGTTTTTTTTCCCCCACACACTTCTGTCTATATCTCTTTGATGTGACGTTGCTTCGGGGATTCATTCTCGGTTTTTTTTCCCTCCACCACAATCTTTTTCCTCCCCTTCCCCTTCTAGGGTCCGCTTTGGTCGCCCGCCGTCTTGGTTGTCCCCCCTTCTTTTCTTGTTTGTGTTAGGCATTCACCTGACACGTCCAGCTGCATGTGTCCCTGTCACGTCATTTGTTTCCTTCCCTCTGTGGCCTTGCGATCTAGCTGTTGCACTTCCGTCGTCTTTTCCTTTCACATTTTTCCTTTTTTTGGAATGGCTGTGCGGTTTGCTCCCTCTTTTTTCCCTTGGTCACTTACTTTTTCTCTTTCGCACTCTTTTTCGCCCACTTTCCCCCTGCGTTTCTCACTGGTGTATCTGGCGGTTTTACCCTTCTTGTCTATATTCCTTTCAGGTTATGGGACCCTTTTTTCCCCTCGACCAGATTCCTCTTCCTTCTTTCCCCTTCTTGTCTGTCTTAGGTTTAACTCTGCATTTTACACGCTTGGTACTCACGATTCTTCTACTCTGCTGTATCCTTCCCTGACGGCTGGGCCTCTGCTCCTCTCTGTCCCATTTTTCGACCCCGTTCTCTGGCTGGTCGTGGCTGCTTTTTCCCCTTGCCGACTTGGTTCACCCTCCGTGGCTCGAATGTTCGACTTTTACTGTTTTGACTCATTTAGTGTATGGGGTATTCCTTCTGTATCTCTACGGTTTTTTTTCCTTTTCCTTACTGTCCCTCAGTTCTAGTCTTGGTCTCCTTCTCCATTCGCTCTCACAGCACCCCTTCACGCACATTTTGTCCCCACCTTGTCTCAGATCTTTTTTTACGTGGCGTGCGGGTTGTGGTGTCGTCTAACGCCGGTGCAACATTTGTTTTTTTTTCTTTTTTTTTTTCGACCGCCGTTTGTTGGGGTCATGTGTTAGCTAGTTTTCCCCCCCTTTGCCCCCGGGCTTTTTTTTCAGGGGATACGACTTGTGATACGTGATGTGGCATTGTTGCTTCCTCAGTACCCCAGTCAGTATGCTGTGTGCTTCTTTTTCTCCCTCGCTCTTTCTCTTTTTTTGCATTTCGTTGCTTTTTTTCCCTCTTGCGCCAGGCCGTCCATTTGCCTCTTGATGACCCCCTATTAAGTGAGGACCAGTTTTGTAATTGGCGACAGACCCATCTTTTTTCTTTTTTTTTTCCCCCTCTTTCTCTGAAGCGGCGATTTCCCGCACCAAACCCCTCCGTTGGCACGCCGCAGGTTTTATTCTGAGCTTTGTTTCTAGATTTTTTCCTTTTCATGTCAAGTCTGCCTTTTTCCTGTGTATAGGATACCTGGCGAAACACGCGCCTGTTCTCTTATTTTTCTTTTCCTCCCTTCGCCTTTTTCATTAGACGCGCTCGAGAGTACTTCCTTTTTTCCGATTTTTCTTTTTCTTATTTCTCTTCTTTCACACTCACCCCTTTTTTAGTTCAGAGGTTTTTCCCCCTTCTCACTTTCCCTCCTGTCTTTTTTTTCTTCTCCACGCGTGCCGACGCATTCGTTATCTAGATGCACATTTGGTTCCCGTCCGACTCTTCGTAAGTCCCACCTTTACTCAGCCATCCTTCTTTACCGCTAGTTTGTTTTTCTTTCTTTTTTTTTCACCCTTTTTCGTAACGTGCGTTTTTTCCCTCTATTTCCCTTTGGATGTACACGGCGACTTTCGCGTGTCGCGGTTCACTTTTCCTTCCCTTTTCTTACTTTTCCTCTTTATTTGGTTTGTATTGTTCCTTCCATCCGTGTTTGTCCCCCATTTTTTTTCCTTGCTGTCTTGCCTTGTCTATACGTGCCGCGTCTTGCGATTTCTTGCCCCTCAGTCCAAACGTGTTGTGTGATTTGTGTCTTCTCCCTCCCATCAGGCTTTGCTTCCCCTTTTTTTTTGTCTTTCCTTTTTTACCCGCATTTGATTTGTCTCTGAGTTTTTTTCCCCTCCTTCTTTGCATGGTGGTTCTTTTCTGGGACATTGAATTTCCCGGTCATTCTTTCCCCCCCCCTGCACGTTCGCAGCCGCCCCTTCCTTTCTGTTGTCTACTTGTAGTGAATGGTAGCCTACTACCCCTTTTTCCTGTCTTTTCTGTCAGGTACTTCTTTCGCTTTGCCCGACCCTTCTTTTATTTGTCATTATTGTGCCCCTTCCTCCCCCTTGTCAGTTTTCGACGTCTCGAGAGGCGAACCCCTCTGTTTCCGTCTTGTACGTGACCTGGCAGATCGTGTAGTTTTCTTCCCTTTTTTTTCCCAACCTTGTGTGAGCGGTCTATGTTTTTCCCTCCGTCGTCTTGGTGGATTCGCCTGTTAGTTGCCATTGGGTTGGTTTTTGTCCGGTCCTTTCGTCTAGGTCTACACGTGCGTTTTTTTTTTTTTCCGTTTGACACCGGCGGCCCCTGCGTTCTACGTCCGTGCCGGACCCCCCTCCCCTTTTCCAACTTTCACTGCGTCCGTTGTGTGGTCTCTTTTTTCCTGCCTTTACTCCCCCCGCGCTTTTTTCCCCCCCCTTGACCGTCAGCCACCCTCCTCTCGTGTGCGCAGTGATTTTTGGTACCGTCGCTTTCGATAGGTGTTGTTTTTTTTTGTCTCTGTTGTACTAGCTACTGTTTTTTTTCACCCAAGTTTTGTCGGCCGTCCTGGTGGTCCGCAGCCGGGTTTCGGCGCGCGAGGTGGGCGCCCTCTCTTTTCTCTTTTTCTCCTCCTTTTTTTTTGCGCTGTATCTACCGCTCTCGCATTTTTTTTTGCTTTTTCACTCTTCAGCCGTCAAACCAAAAAACCCCCATTTTCACCCCCCTTCCTGGCGACCCCATTGGAAGATTCGCTAAGGCAGGAGACCTGGCACCCCTCTCCTTTGGTTAGAAGAGAAGTTTTTTAATTATTTTTTTTTTTCGCCTGGCTCAGGCTCCTCTCCACCTAATTTTCTTCAACGTTATTTTCCTCTGGTATGGAGGTTGGCTTTCAATTATGGACATGAAGTTCACCCCCCAAGTCGGAGATGTTGCCCCCTTCCCCCCCCTTCCTCCCCCAACCGTTTATTAAGTCTTGCAAGGCGAGTGGTTGCTGCTTCCTCCTCCAGCTCCCCCTTTTTAGTCCCCCCCCTTTTTGAACCGCGCCCCTGGACTCGGTTTTCCGGCGTCCCCCCCCTCCCTCCTGTCCACACGCTTTGCTGGACTTGCTTTTCGGTTTAAGGGTCTTCTTGTCCCGTCACTCGAAATACCGTGGTGGGTGGAGGGGGAGCAATACTAGAATGACGACTCGTCTTCTAAGCCCCCCGGGTTTAACTTAGGTTTCGGCCTCCCAGTTTCCCACTCGTCTCGGAACCCAACTTCTTGTTTTCCCTTTTTTTTCGGGTGCACGCTCCCTCATCTCAGCCAACTGTTGTTTTCTCCCCCACGAGGACGCTTTTTTTTGTTGCCATTCCCCCACGTGAGGTACTGGGTACCTTTCAGGCCCTTCCCCCCGGGGCACCCTTTCTACCCCAGGTCCCTCTTTTTTGGAGCCCAGGATCTCCACGAGAGCTTTTGGTCGGCTAGCTCCCCCGTTTTGGGGCTTTTTTTTTAAATTCTTTGGAACGGACTCGGCGAGGAGCAAGTTGGTTTTTTTTTGTTCCCTCCCCAGTCAAGCAGGCCGCATTATTTGTTTTGTTTGGTTTCTGTTTTTTCGCTATAGTGTCCCTTGCGTGCGTTCTTGACGCGTGGCACTGACGGTTCTTTTTTTTTGTCAGTTCTCCCCCCTGGCAGTACAACGTGTGGGATTGTACCCCCACAACTTTTGCTGATTCCAGACCCCTCCCGTCAAACGTTTTTTTTTTTTTTTTGGCGGAGCAGGTCCCCGCGCCTGTTCCCCCAAAGGCCGACCAGGTTTTTTGGATACTTCCCCTACTTGTCCCTTTCGCTGAGATTTGTTCTCCACGGGTTTTTTGACGCTCAGCCGCAGGTATCCAGGTTCGTGGGCCTTCTTCGCAACGCAATCCGTGGTCCCCCTTTTTTTGACCCATCAGATTGTGCCTTATGATGAAGCTCCAGCTCACTTTTTCTTCCGAGTACCGCTGTTCGTTGAACAATACTTGCGTCCCGTCCCTCCATTTTCCCTTGGTCTAACAGCTGTCCCCGGGCTTCTAGCCGTCCCCCCCCCCGTTTCACGCAGTCTCAGGTCTTTTCCCCTTGTGGGTTTAGTTCTGTCGTCTTTTGTTAGTGGTCTTATTGTTCCTTCCTCTTTATATATCCTCCACCCTGCACTCTTAACTTCACCATTTTCCTTAGTTACCACGGCGTGTGTTGAAGCCTTCCGCGAAGTACCTTGACCCCCTCCGTCCTTTTTGGCACCTTCGAAGCCAATTTTTTGCCCCTTCTGCCCATACTGCGGTTGATTTTTCGGACACCGCCGGACGTTGTCTATCTGTTTTTTTACCCCGGCAGGCACGACCTCAGGGCGGTTACCATTTCGTGTTTCCCTCTCCCCCTTCCGCCGGTCTCCATTTTTTTTTTTCGTTTTAGTCCCTCCTTTTCCGGGTTACCCCCATAATTGTTCGCGTTTTTTTGTCCCCGTCTCCACCATCATCCTTCTTTCCCGCGTTTGTTCCGTTGCGTCTAGCGATTTTTCCATGCCGGCTGCTTCTAGCAACCCCCTGGTCGATGCCTCCCTCTTTCGTCCATTTTTTGCCCTGTCCTTTTCCCCTTAGTTGATTTTTCATTATGTTTTTGGCCCCCCCCCCACCCACAGTTTTGTTTTTGGTTCTCTGGGCATTAATCAGTACCTCTCTTGTGGTTTGTTCCCCGGTGACCTCCTCCTGATCTGGTCCCGCCCCCCTGTTTTGACCCCCTTGCTCTCCCAGTGAGGGGAACCTCCGTGTCTCCCCCCACACGTGCCCAAACTCCTTTTTGCCAGAACTCCCCTTTTTCTTCCCTTCCGTTCGTCCCACAACCTTTTTTAACCCCAATCCGATCGTGACACCTCCTTTCTCTGCATGCTCACTTTTTTTTTCACTTCCCCGTCTTTCGCCCCCCGCACCCTTTTTTCCGAGTTTCCTGTTTTTTCGCTGGCAGTGCGGTGGTTTTCTTTCTCCTTGAGAACTCACGTAGTTGTCTCTGTTGCCTACCTTCCTTTTTTTCCGGGGATTCTAGGACTGATGGAAAGGCGTCTTTCTCCTTTTATTGAATGTTTCACAGGCGGGCCCCTGTTTCCGTATTTTAAATCCCACCTTAACTTTCCCCTGTTTTTTGTTTCGATTTCAGGAATCTGTCCGCGTTTGACTCCTCTCCCTTTTCGTTTTTTTAGAAAAGTCCCGTTCTGTCATTTAAATGGTGGGTTCTGCACTGGTGTAGGTTTCCCCACGTCCCCGTTCAGGGTAGGACGTTGACGCCCGTCTTTCTTTTCGTTGAACCCTCGTGGTTGTTTTGGATGTCGAGCACCACCCCCGTCTGGTCGACCTGCTATTCCAGTAAGTCACGTTTCGTTTTTGTCCAGATCTGATCACCTGTATTTCGGCGAATAGGTCAGGTGATCGTGTTGTTTGAGAGGGCGTCCTGGGCAACCATGCAATCTGGGGGGAACTTTTTTCTTCCCCCCCGCGTGATTCCTTAGCTAGCACCCTCGGCATCGTCCGAGATTCATTTGTCCCCGCACTCCGCTTTCTTGAACGTCCCTTCGTTCTTGGACCTACTTTACTTCGTTGTGAAGTAGGGAATTTCCCCTCGTCCTCTGTCCCCAGTTTTTTTTGCCATTTTGTTTTTGGCGGTTGGCCCTTTTTTGCTCTTTCCAGCCGTTTTTTTATTCCTTTCATGGTCTTTCCGCTTGCAGGCCTTTTCTGTCCCCCCCCACTCTAAGGACGCTTAAGCGCTCGGCCCTTCGGGATTTTTAGTTGTTTTTCATGCACCCCCCCTCCCCTCCCCCTTCCTCAAAAGCAGTACTTCGCCCACCACTGTCCCCCCGTCTCTTGTAATTCATTCCCATAGTGGTATTGCGGTCCAGGAGTAGTTTTGATTTTTTTTTGTCAACGTCCCCCCGGTTTTTGTCTCTTAGGTAGGTCCCTTTTCAAGTCTCATTTTTTCCTTTCCCTCTTTTTTGTTTTCCATAATAAGAAAACCCCACCTTGGCTATTCGGCTTTGCAGGTACGGCAGGTGGTTACTTTTCTCCTACTTTTTTGTCGTTGATCGGTTTTTGTCGTCTTTTTTGTCTTCCTTCGGCGACCGTCGTAAAAAACACCTCTTAAAAGTTCTTTGTGATTTCCGTTTCGCCGCGGCCGGTTTTTTTTCCCGTTCTACTAGTGGGATCAGTTTCCCCCTCCTTGGCCCTCAGGTATGTCCGTATTTGAGTTTATCTTCTCCCGTCTACTGGTTTCCCCCTACCTCTGAGTGCAGGGCTTTTCAGTCTCTTGGGCTTTTTTGCGGTTTTGTTTCTCTTTTTCCAACGAAGGGCCTTTTGTCAAGCATCGTTTTAAGGTTCGAACCCGCTTAAGTTATTACGGTTCCTTTGTTTTTCGCCCCAAGTTTTCCCAGCATTTGCCCGTTAGGTGCTTTTGTTTTTAAGAACCTCAACATTGTCTTGTTTGTTTCCCTTCCTTTGTCCCCCCTACGAAGCCCTACGCCAATTTTTCACTTTCCCCGGACATAAGGTGACCCCTTCCCTGTCCCTCCAAAACTTCCTTTATTTTTTGCCGGGGAGCGTTTCTTACCTGATTAGTCGGACCCCCTTGTGAAAAGTTTTTACGGACTTACAGAATCTTCGAACCTTCCATTTGGGTTGCAATCAAAGGTGGAGGAGTTCTTTTTTTTTGCTTTTCTGGGTTACCCTCTTTCCCGGTTTTTTAAAATGCATGATGTTGTGGTTTGCGGGGTACGTTTGATGGTCCGGCTCCCCCCCTCCATCCCTCTTCTCTTCCTCTCCTTTTTTTTTTAGCCCAAGAGCTGTTGTTTGGCCTCGACCACTGCGGTGAACACCCTTTTCCGCCCCCTTTTTTCCTGGATCCTCCTTCGTCCCCAGGACGATTCAGGGGCCGCGCACCCTTTCCTTTTTCCCCGCCCGCCTGCGTTCTTCTGTTACTTTTTTTTCCCTTTCGTCCCCCCGTTGTTTTGTCAGCGGGTTTGTCTCCTTGTGCTCCCGCGTTGCCACCGCATCCGTTGCGTCCTTTTCGGTTTCGT
>Ga0179591_1200490_pt1 | contig 18354 bp, 16 predicted proteins | sample CZOMad2_1_08_16f_FD_182891 | JGI IMG/M metagenome (GOLD analysis project Ga0179591, IMG submission 182891) | Vadose zone soil fungal communities from Angelo Coast Range Reserve, California, USA - CZOMad2_1_08_16fungal (PacBio error correction) | ecosystem: Environmental > Terrestrial > Soil >... | reverse complement strand
CCCCCCCCTCTTCAGATTCAGTCCCCCTTCTCATCTGTCATTTTTTTCCGTCTCCCCCCCATTTTTCAAAGGGTCCGTTAGTCCATTACTACCTGCCTCAATTGGGAGGCCCTTTCTGCTCTTTGTCCTGGATTCTGGTGGTGCCTAAAACGGTGTAACGTCAGCACCTACTTGCCAACCTTTTTCAATTGTCAGAGAATCACCCTCCTGGAAGTCCCTGACAACAGTTTGCGCGTCTTTTCCCTCACTTCAGCTCCGATCCTCAAAGTCATCAGATAAAGCTCTTGTTCCCCACTAAAAAACGTTTTCTTTCAAAAAGACAAAAACTTCCCTTATACGCAGTCTTCGCCGTTAGACCGTGTAGTACCGATGGACCCCCCCCCCCCCGGCCTTGCATATTTCTTCACCGCGCTTTTTTTTCCGCTAACGGTTAGCACCCCCACCACTTTCGGAGTTAACTTCCCCTTCCCGATGATATGTTCTATTCACTTCTTCCTATCCACCTCCCACCAAGTCACCTTTCGTATACCTTACTTTGTTCTACGTCCCCTCCCTGTCCGAGACCGGCTTCTCGTGTAAATCCTCACTCTGATGTCTGACTCTGCAAACCCCCCCCAGGCCCTTCCATGCTTTCCTCTTCATTTTGCCCCCCTGCTGGCCCTCTACGCATCAGTACACTTACCTCCGTTCCCCTCTTCTAGTCATGCCCCTGCAGGCACCGCCCCCCGATGTCAATGCCCGGTTTTCTCCCCTTCCTTTTACCGGCCCCCCTGGGGCCTTGTTGTGACCCCTCCCCGTCCATTACCCCCCTACGTGGAATTTCTCCTTCAGCATTTCCCACTCGCTTCAGTTCGTCCCCCCTGATCAATGATGGGCCTCCTGTTCATGCCCATCCTTAGACCCCCCTTCTCCCTATTGAGCTAGACTCGTCGTGTGGCTCCCCTGTCACCTTGGAAAAAGACGCCCCGCTTCCGGAGGCTTTCTCCTCTCCCCCCCTGACTCTTTCCGCCTTCCCACATGTCGATCGACGCCTGTCCCCCCATCCGTTTCCCTCTCGAAAGGGGCGTTTTTATTTTTCTTTCCCCCCCACAAACTGTCCCGTTTAACTGTTTTTTTCTCCGCGCCCACGGAGCTTCGACGTCGATTTTGCGATCAGCACCACATCTATCAATTTTTTTCATCGGTGTCGTTTGTTCCTTTTTTCAGCCCCCCTGGATCCCCCCGGTCCCACGTCCCCCAGCAGTTTGTCCAGGTTTTTTGAGATTCCGCGAAGTGTTTCCAACCCCATTGTCCCTTCCCGTCCCCAGGCAGTCCCTGCGAGTTTTCCCTCCAGTCACGTTCCTTTTTTTAACTCTTTGTAGCGGTCCTTACCCCTCCTCTCGACTTTTTCTCGAGGGGATTGGAGTTTGTGTTTTGACGGATCCCCTTTGATTGATGAGTTACGCAGCTCTTGGAATGTGATTTCTGCTCTTCCTCTACTTGTCCTTTGATGGTCCATTTCCAGGTCAGCCCCTCATAGTACTCTTGAACCAGAAGGGGAGGATCTTTCTGACTTTTGCTTTCATTATTGCTTTCGTGACACCTCCGTTTCAGCACGGTAGCTTCCCCATTGGAACCACGATTTTTTCTATTCTCCACACTTTTTTGTTTCAGTTTCTCTCTTGACTGTTCCGGCTGACGCTACCGTTTTTTTAGGTTTGTTTTTGAATTCCCTATTTCATGTTTTTCCCACTTCTTTTTTTTCATAGCGAGTTCTTCGCAACCTGTTTTTCCCATAGGATTTTTACATTGACTTGACCAGAATGCCAGTTTCTGCCCAGACGTTCAATTCAATGGGCAATCTTTTTACCGCAACACCGTAACATTTATCTTTACAACAAATTTAACCCCTCCGATTCGAGAGCTCGGGTCCTCTTCGTCTCCCCTGTGTTCGCTGGCCCCCCTGCGTTTTTGCCTGCTTCAACGGCGCCCCCGTCCGTGAACTCCTTTCTGGCTGTAGTGACCACGGACCTTTCACCTTTCACCCCTGGGTTACTCTTTCGGTACCTCATTTGTTTTTCCGGATGCACCCTTTGACCCTTGCCCCTTTTCAGACGCCAACCTCCTCCTCCTCCTGGTGCTTTATAGAATATTACTCAAATTGGTTCGCCGTTCCAGGTTGTGTTCAGTCCATTTCACCTTTCACTTTACCAGGTCTTTCAGTCTATTCCTTATCGAAAGGACGTAGGATCCATTTTTTTTTCTGTTTTTCTTCGTTCATCCTCTCTTAATCACTAGGAAGGTAGCGCTTCTTTTTTTTATGATCGTGGTCCCCCCTTTTGACGGTATTTCCAAATCCACTCTGATCTTTCGAGACAACTTGTTCGACTTTTTTCTTCTTTTCCTTTTTCCCCAGACATTGTAAATTTTCCTTGCTATTTGAGACCTCAATGTTTCGCAAAGTCCCTGCTCATTAAAGGATGGTTCCCCTAAAGTGGTAGGTAGAGTTAATTGTCAGGACTTCAAATTTTACCGCTGTTTCTTCTTCCGACGCCTTTTCCTTATCTCCGTGCCGGTAGGATGACATCCCCGTTGTCCGTCATTTTTCTGTTCTGCACTTATGCGGCGGGTCATTCCTCGCTTCGGGCGTAGTAGCCTGGGTGTTGTTAAGTTTTGGTTGGTTCTAAGGCCTTGCCCGGCCCAGCATTCTGTTTCTTACTAACAGAGATCGTCTTCTTAATTTTGGCACTAGTAGCCCTTTCCCCTGTTTCTACGAACAGGTGGTAAATCGGTGTTGTATACGTCCGCCTACATCGCATTCTTTTTGACCCTGTAGTCCCCCGGTTTTCCGTCCCTACATTTTTTGGTCTTTTTATATTCCCACCCTGGTTTGCCTACCAAAGAACATTTTCCCTTCCTGGAAGTAGATAAGACGTCGCCCTGCCCAGTCCATCTTTTATCCGTCCCTGGTGGTTTGTTCGGGAGTGCCCCTCCCTGTTTAATTGACTCAGCGAAGCTGTACATGCGTCGTAGTGAGTGTTGATCTTGGTCTGGCATTTTTTGGCCCCTGAATGTCTAATGTACCTTAGTCAGGTTTCCTCGTCGTATGAAAAATATGCGACGGTTGTGCCATAGGCATTCCCGTCAGAGTGATTTAAGTCAGGCCATCCCCTTGAATCCCTGCTGATTCACCTCGACCATGGACTTTCACCCCGTTCTTCTTATTTTCTGAAGAAGTAGAAACTGATCTGGATGTCTAATTGAAGTCCTCTGCTTCATGAAGGGGGGCATGTTCGAGACACAATCCATACGGGGCAATTTGTTATTGTCCCAACGCATTCCCGTATGCTGGGAAACAGCTTTCCCCTCGTCTCATTTGCTGCATCCAGTCGGGAATTTGAGACTCCCATCAAGTGTACCGTTCCCCGATACCTGGGGCAACAACCTCGGCCAGTTCGAGAGTAGGTACGCGTTTCAAAGTTCTGAGACGGCTTGTTCTTCCAATGGTCCGTTTTCCTCCAGTTGTGTTTGAATGACCCTCGTGTTCCAAATGAAGTTTTTTGATCGAAGTTTTTAGTCGTGTACTGTGGGACACAACCTCTTCGCTGTAAAGGCGTTGGTAATTCCCGGCGTCTTCCTGTTCAGGTAAACCCAGATTTCTCAGTCCTGAGTAAAACGCTTCGTCTTGTTCCTAAGAGTTAGCCCCCATGGTATCCTTCTTTGTTCACGTCCTTTCCCAAATGCAACCCTTCCCTCCCGAAACAGGTTTTTCCTTCTTGTTCCGCCTCGAGGGGTTCGGCTTTTTCTCTTCCTTTAAGTTGCGATTTCCTTTCTTGTGTACCAAACCTTCCTTTGGTTTGTGAGTATTTTCTCAACGCTGCTTTCTTTCGCAGAATTAAGTCGACAAGGTCTACCCCCATTCACGTAAACTCCCTTTTATAGTTCTCATGCTGAGCAAACTCTATTCCCCCACCGAGGGTTATGAGACCTATCTCTTGTAGGCCAGAATTCACCATCCGCCCCCCAATAGAAATTGAGTCTCCCGGTGTGATGCGAGCGCCTAGGATCTTCTTTTTCTTCCCAACATTTTGTGCATGAATAGCTCTTCCATGTTTGGAGGTCGCTAAATTCTTGATTGCCTTAGGCCTTGGGTTTTTCACTCTAGGTTCACTTTCCTCCAGAGCGCCGCGTCCGGTGTCCCCTGGAAACCAGGTTCATCTTTTCGACGGGCGATAAGGGATTCTTCTGTGGCCTCGTTTTCGGCCTTGAACTTTCCGCTTTAATTGTCTTTCTCTTTTTGCTTCCCAGCTCAGGACTTTCAATCCTGTTCTCCTCCTTTTTTTTCCATTGGGTAATCTTTACTTTTTTAGATGTCCCCTACACACCCCGCCCTCGACTTTTTTTTTTTGCTTAGAATGGTTGCCTTATTCCCTTACGGCCCGCCCTTGATGTTCCCCGGATTCGGACGATTTCTTCTTTTATCTTCCAACGGATCAAGGTCGATTCCAAAATGTGGCGGTCTTGCCCCGGCCACTTTATTTTTTCCTTCAGTGGTTTCTTTTGAGAGTTGGGGTAAAGGTGCTAGTGACCTTTTGGGGCGATCGTTTTCTTTTTTTTTTCTCACACTTGCCGTCTGCGCGATCGGGACCAGGCGGCGCCCCAGCCGCAGTTGCATGGTCTCCCCCCCTCCCTCCACTGACAAAAATGCGAGTGGGTTGTTTTTCTAGGTTAAAGCTGTTTTCTTTTTCTCCCAGCCCTTCCTGCCCTCTCCTCCAGGCCTTGCCCTCTTCAAGCGCCAGGACCTGACTCCCGGCGAAAAACTTTTCAGGCCCTCCCTTCTCCCGGCCGGTCCCTTCATTTCTGACGGTTTCTGACGAACCTTGCATCCTCCCCTTGGGCCCAAAGTAACTCGCTCCCCCCTCTCGGGGACATTTTCGGTTATATGGTGCCACGCCCGGGAGCCGGTCATCAGCCCCTTGACGAGCTTTCTCCCCCCCAAAGGCAACATTTTCGTCCCACACCGAGTTATTCAGGCGACGTGACCTTTTCCCGTATAAGAAAGAGTCTCTTTCTGCTAACTTGAGTGTGCGTTTAGATTGGGCGTTTCCCCGTCCCCAAGTGCGGTCTTCCCAAATGGGAAACCCCCCAGAGGTTTTTCAGAGCCCTCAAATGCGAGACATTTTCTTTCCTTTCCTTTTTTCCCCCGACCTTTTCGCGTCTGCCTTTCCGCCTCCATCTCAGCTTTGACCCTTTTTCACCCACAAGGTGTTTTTTCACTTAACCAGTCAACACGTTCCCCCGGCACTCTTCCTTTCCAGGTCTTTCCCTCTCCTTGCAAACCCCTTCGGCCCGTTCCCCCGTCAAGCGCCTTTCCCCCCTTGTTCGAGTTTTCTTAAGCCGTCGACGACGAATTCAGCCCCATTTTTCTTTTGTCCCGCATCTCGCAATTTGACATGCGCTGAACCCCTTCTTGTCCAGAGATCGCCGATTTTCCCATTACAAGGACTTCCGTCCCGTTCTTACAGTGTGGATCTCTTTTCCCCCCCCCTCGACGACTCCCCCCCTGTTTCCGAATGCCAGGGTTCCCCGATAGATTCCTATTTCCCCCTTATTCAAGAGCACCTTGCCACCCCATACAGGTAAATGTCCCCTTCTCTCACCAAATTCATTTTCCTTTTTTTCCTTGGTGCACAGGTGCAACCAGCCTTTTCACGTCCCTCCTTGGGCTGCTCTCTGCCCATTTTCGATGGATGATTCAACCGTGTTTTTCCTCCCTATGGGCTGTTGATGTGCCCGACTCTTCCTTCGGTTAGGTGTTTTTCTTTCACGATGTCCTTTGTTTAACGCTCACGATCAAGGCAGCGCAAGGTGCTCTAGGAGGCATCGCTCCTGACTTTTTTGATAAAAGGCGACTTAGTTCCCCCATACGGCCCTCTCTCCCGAGAGCCCCGCGCTTCGTCTTTGGCTTTTTTGAAATCCGTCCACAGTTTTCTCTCCCCATTGAATGCGATTTTGCCTCTCCTCAAACAGCTGGAAGATCACCGATAATTTTTCGTCTTCCCTCAAAGATTCCTCTCCCTCTCCCGCCACCTTCCGATTAAAGATACCTTCTTCTACCCCTGGACATACCCTCAAAAAAAAAGGGGGGACTTTGCCTTCCCCTTCGCGTTTTTATTGTTTCTCGATTCCCCGCCACGGGACTTCTTTTTTTTTGAGACATTTTACCGCTACAAAGAGAAACCCAATTGTCCTCGAAATCCCGTTTTCCCTCTTTTCGTTTCTCCACGCTGACCGATCACTCCTTAAAAAATGTTCGGATACCTTGGAAGGCGCCAAGCCCGTCGCCACAAGTAGAGCTCTATACCCTTCTCCTGCAATATATATCCCCACAATTAACCCCTCCCATTCCTATCCCCTTTAAGGGGGGTCTTTTTCCCCCCGCCCTCGAAAACAAGCACCTACCTCTTTAAAACCGGAGTTATCTCTCGGCCTCCCCCCGCCCCGAAAGGGACTCACCGCATGGTACACCTCTCAATTGTTTACTGTCTGACAACAGGTGGCCCTGGTTGAACTCACACGGTCCCCTCCGGTCAGTTGGAATTCTCACTTCCGAGGGGACTGTCGTCCAAACTCTTTTCCCCCCTTATTTCCCTTTAAAGGACCTCAGGATTAGATTTTGATTTGTTCGCTTTTAGTCTTTTCGCCTACTTACCTGGGGGCCCCCGATTGAAGAGAACACTCAATTGCGACCATCAGCCGTCAGTCTCCGATCGGCAGCTTCATGCCCCCCAATTTTCTACCCCAACGGGTTCACAAAGTCCGAGATCCTGACCTTGGATTACGTCTGCTGCCCCAACATGCCTTTCTAGAAGAAGACACTTCTTCGACGATATCAGCACACCTCACTTATCCCCTTTTAGTAGTGTCCAGTTTTTCGCTTTAAGTTTATAAGGGTCCCCCCTTATTAAGAAGAGTATTTACCCTCCCCTTTGAACTTCTCTATTCCCACGGCGCGTGTCACTCCGACAGCAGAGACGGCGCTTTTTCTTCCTTGGACCCCGGTAATATCCGTCCTTTGTGCCTCTGACCCCCCTCCCTCCGCGATGACGGGGTCCTTTTTGTGGAAAGGAAAATTAGTCTTTTCTTTTCCGCCAACCGCGTTGAATCTTCCGCTTGTAATAGGGGGATTACAGGCCTGGTAAATCATCGTCTTACACCGTTTTCTCTTGTTCCCCCCGTCTGAGGTCCCATCCGCCTGCACTCTTCCCGCTCCCCCCTCGTTAAAGTCTCCCAATCTCGGACTTTTTCCCGTATCTATCTTCATACCTCGTTTTGTTTTCTATCTGTCGTTCCCTTTATCCTTTCCCCTTGAGCAATGCGTTTCCTTGCAGAGGTAATGTAGACCCCATCCTCTTTCTTCCGCCCAAAGTGCTGCCCGCTTGCTTTGACCTGGAACGCCAGATTTGTCTTTCTCTCCACTGGACAATCTTCCCGCCGTAAGCCCCCCCTTCCCCCCCAGAATGTAGCAGTTCACCCACAACGCCCATTCCGCCCTTGATAGAGAATCGTTTCACCACTGTTTTTTTCTGCACCCCCCTTTTTTTACTGCTTAACTTAAGAGTTGCCGAATCCCGGCGATGATGGCCCTTTTGATGACCCTTGCCTCTTGAATCACGAACGTAAGCTTTGCATTTGCCCCCTCGTACACGGACGATTGGCTGAACGGTCTCCGTCCAGACACGACTCACAAGTTTTCTTAATCGCGTGTTCCCTGGCTCTCCCATAGCGTCGCGCCGTTGTCCTTTGTCCTAGCCTCTAACTGCCTTTGGGGGCAGCCCGTCTTCCCCCCTTTAGGAGAGACGTACTTTACCTTTGCGTCGCCCTTGTTTCCGGAAGTAACGAGCGAACCGCCGTCGTTTTCTCCCCCCCTCTCGTTCTTGAGGAGGTTATTTTCAAGTCTTCATTCATCCGTCATCGGCTTTCACCACTCTGAGCCTTGTTTCTTCTTTTTTTCAGTGTAAATTCCCCCCCTAGCCTTCTTTTGGTAGGCTTTTTGTTTTTAGTTTCCCCCCCGTTAGGTCGAATTCCATTACGTGTAGCTTCCCTTATGGATAACAGCCATTGGTCACCTGTCTTTTCAGTCTAAACTTGACCCTTGTTGAGCCCCGAAATTTTATAGCCAGTCGAGGACCAAGAGGGTTCTTAGATGTAGACTGCCTTTTGGTCTCGCTTTTTCCTTCTCTTAAATGGGAGAGCGAGCCTGGGCCGTAAGTGGGCAGGGGGGGTGCCCCCCCCCTTACTACTCCGCATCTAGTCGTAAAAATCCCCTAGCGAGGCTAGCAAGTTGGAGATCCCTGTTAAGAAGTAAGTTCTGAAAAGGGGTGGGGGCTCTCGTCTCGCTCCCTGGCATCTCCCTCCAAGAGAAGGTTCTTCTCTGTTATAGTCTCCTTTCACGAGTGCTACCCCCTTTTCGAAGCACCGCCCCCCGTTGAGGGAATAGCCTCCATGTTAGAAACCCGCCGCTTCTTTCTTATCGGCCTTTTTTTTTCTTTTTTTCCCTCCCACATTGGGGCTTTTTTGACTCGAAGCGTACCGGGCGCTGCTTTCGCGTGCCCGCTTGCTTTTTCCTCGAGTTCCCCGCTGGCCTTGGCAAGCGTGTTGGATCTTTCCTCCTTTGGAACTGTCTCCTCCTTTCCAACGTTGACGGGTTCCAGACCTCTTTACGATTCGGTACCTCGCTTTCCGGCCCTGTAGTATACCGCCCTTCTTCCCGGAGGCTAAGTAGCGTTGTTTTTTTGCTTTGTGGTGTGGTTTATGGTGTTTTGTCTTCTGGGGTTTTGTGTTTGTGTTGTTTGTTTTGTTCTTTTTTTTGTTTTTGCTCCCCCTGCTGCCTTGTTTTCCCCACTTCGGTGCCCAGGTAGTCTCCCCCATGTCAGGATGCGTTACCCAGCGCCGCATTTTCGTGTAGCATTAGGTTCGATCGTTAAGATCTCACACAGGATTTTACGGGGCCCCCCTTCTTTTCTTCTCCCCAGGAACTGTTCTGTTGTTTCGGTTGTTCATTTTTGCCCCTTTTGAGTTCCCCCATGGATGTGGGAACTATATGCCATCGTGTCACTGCAGGTTCTCGCAACTGAGGGGTCTCCCCACACTTCAACTTCCGTTTTCTTTTTCTGGAGATCCGGGAAGTTTACACATGTCCCAGAGGTCCTGTCCACATCTTTATCAGGAGCGGGACCCTTTGGTAGATGCTCATTTGACCTTCTTCACCGTCTCCCTCGAACCTCTGCAGGTAGCTGGTTTTGAGTTCTTCAGGGGTACGCGTTCGTCCCCTACCTGTCCAGAACTTCTTGATCTCCTTTTTTCTTCTTGCTGCGGGGGTAAATACACCAATCCATTTCGGGGTGATTAAGCTCACGTCGTTGCTTCATCGGCTCTCCCTTTTCTGACCACTTTCGAAACGTCCCTCATTCTGTATGATAGAGATGGTCTTCTCCCCCCAATCCGCGGGTATGAGTCTTGTCGGGCAGATGCCCATCGCCCCCTGCGATGTGAACAGGTGGCGCTCCTTAGCTCTTCTTGATTTGTGGAAAATGTGCGTTCCTTTCGGACATTTTTTCAGTGGGCATCTTCTCTTTTTTATTTATCTAGTCTCCCCTGGTAGTTCCATAAGAGGGGCAATGTCTTCCGCACTCTGTCTCAGCTGGGCATTTGCCCGGTTGTACTGACTTGGTTTCTGATATTGACTTTTCCCATTTTCAGATCATCTGCCTCTTTTCCTTCTCCCTCTGCCCTATTCATTAGAAGCCAGGTCCGTTTTTTTTCCCTCCTCTTCATTCTTTCCTTGCCTTTCGCCTTAGTTACCGGAGTTGGGTCTCTTCCCCTCGCTCCGTCCTTTTCGCAGTCGCCTGCGATTCTGGACGCAGACCCTTTTTTCCCCTCGAGCCCGCGGCATCGGTTGATCCTTCTCCCGAGCTAAACAAAGTGTTTTCTTTGCTTCCCTTTTTTGAAATTTTTCCTATCTTTTTCCCCCTCCTCCTTTGTTCTCTCTCTGGCTTCCCTGTTCCTCTAGAAACGATGGGTTCTCCTGTTTCAGACAAATACGACGTATTTCCTCTCTTTCCCTCGGGAAACTTTTTCTCTTAGCGTTTTGCCATTCTCCCGCCAATCCCACACTCTCTTTTTAGCGAATATACGTTTTTCCGCCAAGACCTGGCCAGACCGTCCCCGTCCTCGTCCCTTCAAGATTCCTTCTCCTTGATCCCAAGTTGCATTAGATTCGCGTTTCTTACACCATTCTCTTTTTTCCCCTTCTTCCTGCAGACTGAGAGAAGAGGAAAAGTCGGTTCGTCGTCCTTGAAAGGCAACATGCTGGTTTCTTTCCCTTCTCGATGTGGCAACTCCGGCCACGCCCCGACCAGAATCCAAACGTAATGTCCCTCTACTTCCCAATGTTACGTTCCTGCTGTCGAACAAGTGCGTGTTTCACTTCCCCCCTAAGCCTCGGTACGACTCGCCAGACTATTTTTTTTTCTTTTTTTTTTTTTTTTTCCCCCGTAGACAGTGGCTTCTTTTTCGGACCCACACGGTTGTGTTCGGGTGCTCCTGCCTTTGCCCGTCTCGATGGCTCAAATGCGCCCTACCTAATCTAGGGAAGTAAACGTGGTCGGGTTGCGGTTTCCCCTCGAGCCCCCCACTGATTGAGCTACTTCTCCCCCCACATCCCTGTGCTCTGCAGCACCAGTTCCTTCTCTTACTTTAGTAAATATGTTACTTTTTAGAACCCTGTTCAACCCCTTCATCTCGACGGTTATAGGGTCCTGATTTTTCTTGCTCCGTCCGAGAATTCATCCTGGTGGATAAAACGCGCGCTTGTGAAGAGAGTATGCCTTTTTTCTTCTCCTTTTACACCTGGTATCCCTGTGACCAGCCTCGGTCTTTTTGAAGACTCTCCGCTTTTCTTCCTGCAGTGGTCTAACTATTTTCTGAATGGCCCCTTCCCAGGCGAGACGCTACCTCAATTGGTCGGCATCCCTCGTACTCCTTCCCTACCTTGGGTTCGCTAGCGTTTTTTTCCCTGGCCTTCTTTTTCCATCGTTAAGAGGTGTGCTCTTTCCTGTTTTTTTTTCTCAAAATCGTGGGCTCGATGCCGTCTGACCCTGCATCCTTTTTTCCTTCGGTTCGTTACCTCACCCTTTTTCCCCCTCAGTTATTCCACCGAATTAAGATCAGCCTCACTTTTGATTTTCTTTAGCACTTCCCTGGACCTTTGCTGTCGGCGGTCTTGGCCCGCCGAAGTTTGTCAGTTCGACTCCTTTTAAGGAGGAGAAGGGATCTTTTTGTACCGCAGAAAGCTTCCCCTGCCCTTATCTCAAGTCCCTCACACCTACTGCCGTCGTGGGGGTCATACGAGAGCTTCCCTTCATTTCCGCCTATCTTAGCTGATCCATTCCGTGCAATACTTACCACCCGGGCCGGATTACGGAGTTTCTGTCTCTTGGTCTCCCCTCTGCCCAGGGAATACTTTTTCCGGACAAGGGGGTTTAAAGCTACTCTTCCCCGGTGTGCTCAACTTCCACTAAGACTTCCCTGAGATGGATGTCGTAGCCAAATCCCCTCCCTTCAAAGACCCCCCTGGTCGGCTCAGGGGCGCTTACGAGTCCCTCGACGAATTTCTGTCTTACGTTTCCTCGAACATTGACACGTCACCCCGCCTGCCTCAGTTCCGCTTGTCCCTCTCCGAAAAGGAACGAACTCTCATTTCCACCGGGTTTAATCTTCCGGTCCTCCCTTCGTCACCTACTTAATTTTTTCAATCTCGAACCGGTCAGCCTCATCCAGGAAATGATCAAGGACAATCTTTTCATTCCCTCACTCGATGAAGGTTATTCCCCTTTTCAATGGGGCCATATCACGAACAGCTCCTCTAAAAGGATAAGTTTTTTTCTCCCGTTGGATGGTTTGGATAAGTCACCTTTTCCCCGGCTCCAGATCTTCGACAAGGGCTTCTTAAGCTATTACGTCGTGCACTTTGACTCCCCTCTGTATAGAAGAATTCCCCTCTTTTCCGTTTTTGGCCTTTACATTTCCCCAACCTGCCGGCAGTAGACGACCCACTTTTTAGTTCCTCCCTCTTGGGGAAGAAAACCTCCACCCCCTTTTTTCTCGTAGCCGTTGAGTGGCCCTGTGTCCGTCAAGGAGCCCCAACTTCTTTTCAGAGTACAACGTCTAACGCACCCTTTCTTGAGAATGAAGGCCTTCACTAGCAACGAATGACGGCTTTCTCCTCGTCTGCTTAAGCCGCAACCGCAGGTTTATTCGCACGGGAGGGACTGAATTCATACTCTAGAGATTAGGCTCTGGGGCGGTTGTTTTTGCCTAAATTATTTCTCTGTGCTTTACCCGATCACCCCCCCGTTGTTCCATTTTTTCTTCCTCCCAGGAAGAGGCCTTTTCTTCCAGGTTTGTTATCCCGGTCAGTGTGCTCGTTAGCCAGATGCTAGCGTTCCCTCGTCCCGGAAGCTCCTCTCATGAAACCTACGACTCTTCTCCTCTTTGAGAGATGCTCGTTCCTGACGTCTAACGTGATGCGAGGGTTGCGTCTTCTTCTTTTCTCCATGATATCATATATCTCATTTCTTTCCGATTGAAGGGATTTAGTAAAGTACCCAGATGCATTCTCCTTCTATCCTTCCCACCAGGGGAAATTCTTTCATGCACCCCCCCATTCATGTTAGCTTCCCCCCAACTCCTCGTCAAGCGTATTCGTGACGGCCCGCCCTTTTCGTTTTATTCCCCTGGCCCGGTTCTTATGACACTGGCCGACTTTGGATGCTGGCGGCGTCCCCCCTGAGCCTCCCTTCTCCTGACGTCAAAATGCTTTTGAGATGTACGCGTCGGACTTTCGATCACCGTGACCGAGGAAAGAGTTGCAACAGCTTGATCCATGTTCTTTTGTGATGTTCTTACCCTCGAGTCGCTCTTGTCTCCAGTCCGTCCTGGGTTGGGGCCGGTCATTACCTCCCCTGGGTAGTCTCCCTCCTTTTTTTTCCCGGCGTAGCCCCCCCTGTGGACCCCCGAGGAGTTCCTTTAAGCTGACAGTCTTCCTGGGAGAATGTGCTTGATGCTGTTTTACCCCATTCGCTCCAATCCCACTCTCGCTCACCTCTGGATTCTCTTTTTTCCTTTTTCATTTCGTAAATATGGTTTTCATTTTTTTCGGTGAGCCCTCGGTCCCCGGGTTCCTTGCCCCCCGTCCTTTAGCCTTTTTCCTTTTTTTCCTATTGTTCACCGGTCATTGACTTCTGCAAAGGTGGAACCGCGTTGAGTGCCCTAATCTTTAGCATCCGGATCACTCCGTGTATCTCTCCTCTCCTTTGCTTTGTGCGGGGGACAGATTGCTCCTTCCTCTTAGTTTTTTTTCTTACGGACTCTTCGCACTTGCACTTGCTTGGTATAGAAGTTTCTACTGACACTGGTTCCCCGAACAGGGGGTTTTGAGTGTTTTCCCTTTACGACCTCTCAAAACTCTCTTCTTTTCTCTTCTGTCTCTACTTGGGTCTTTGTAGCGGCCTGGTGCGCAGACGACTACTTCCCGTCACCCCACGTCGACCCTCCTCTTCCTTCTTCTCCGTCCGTTGTTAGGGTATTCTTGCCAACTGTGTTTTAGTCTGGATCCCTTGTCCTCGACTGGGTGCTCCCCTTGAGAAGCTGACGTCCCCGCGAGAACCTTCTTTCCTCCGCTTTTGAGAGGAAAAGGACTCCCGCCCTTCCATTCACAATTTTGGACGTTCTGGAATCTTCTTCCAAGTCAACCTCGACAATTTGTTGTCCGTAGGATTGCGCCCCCTTGAACTTTGATCAATGGTGTTAAGTATCTCTCCCAATTAGTTTCCTTGAAGTAGTTTGCTCGGACCGTCACCTCGTTCCTTGTCTCGCCGCCATCTTTTTTCCCAAGCCCCTTCCCACGCGTTTCTAGCTTCCGGGCCCTCTCCTCCGCCAACCTTCCCGTCCACCTGATTTTTTTGCAAAAACTGTGCGAAACGTCGGTAGGTTCCGTTTTGGCCCGACCGTGGGCAATTATGTTTTCATTTTTCGCCGTGGACCTTCATGGGTTTCGATATGCCCACATGTCACTCTGATCTAGTCGTCGTCTGTACCCACTTTACGAGGCGGGTCAAGTTTTGGGACTTTCACGGCGGCTACAGGTTCCTATTTCAGCAGCGTGCGCCCTTGCGCGTTTTGCGTTGATCCATCCCAGGCTCTTTCCTGCGTCGCTGCTCCGCTCAGACCACTTCCTCGTTAAATCTTGTCCCTTTTTCCCTATTAAGGTTCTCGCTCCTCTCTGTCCACTTCGGCTTTCTTTCTGTGTGTGCGGGTGTAATACTTATTTAGTATGGCGGGTGATTTTCTTCGAGTATCTCCCTCTGATTCCTTTGCGTCTCTCGAAGACTCTCCCGCAAGTGGAGTCCCGCCGTTTCTTTTTCCCATTTAGGTGCCCTTTCTATTCTCCCAATCGAGGGTTCTGCCCTACACGATATGTAGGCAAAGCATGCCATATCCACTGCGTTTGAGCTCCGAGATGGCTTTTATTCCCAACTTTTAATGTCCTTCTCCTGTTCTCCAATGACGTTTGGCCACTGTCTCCGTAAGTCCTATATGGTCCGGCGTTGACCTTTTTCTAAGGGCAAATGTACTCACGCATTCGTGTCCCTTTTTCACCTTTGCATCTTTCCGCTGAAGCGTTCATGTACTAAGATGCCTTTTCCTCTTCATGGCTGCGTCCGAAGAAGGTCTTGCCTAAGAGACCTGCCTGCTCCATCCCTCGCTTTTAATTCGGATTTCCCTTCTATAGTAGACAAAACGATATTTTTTTGGCTCTATCCTTTTTGGCGTAGGAAGAAGAGGGCTTGTCCGATCTAGTAGGATCTTCCTTGCTCTCCCCCAAAGGATTCTTCTTTTCGAGCTTCCGGCCATCTCTGATCCTTTCCTCTAGTGTTGGTTTTCTATTTTTCCGGTTTCCCTTCCTGGATCCAGCAGTGGGTTGGTTCTGAGCTATGGTGGCATACACATCAGTGCCTGGTCGGATCGGAAAGCGTCCCCGGCTGTTCCTCCTCTGTACGGTCGAGAAGCACTCCCGCGTGGTGGCGCGAATATCTCGGTCCGGAATGGGAGAACCTCAAGGCGACCGCAATTCAAGAAGGGCCGTTTCGCTGAAGACAAATCCCGCTTCAAAAACCAAAAACAAACACCACCTGGCATGGGCAGTTCCCCATAGTTTCGAGTCCCTAGAAAGGTTTATCGAGACCCAGTCCAGATTAACGGTGGCACACAGTTAACGAGCATTCATCTCTTTTCCCTTTCCGGCCTGTTTTTCCAAGCCTTCTCGTCCTCGATCATAAACTTGACGCTGGCTCATGCCCCGGCCTTTAGAGGGCTTTTAAAAAGTGAGCGACCAACGAGTAGCCAGCCTCGCCCCCTAAATTTTATCTTGGATGGCTTTGGTACAAGAGCGGGGCCTCCCCGTAATAGAATGGCAATACATGAGAATGACGCCTTTATTAGTCCAAGTCGTCTCGGTCTGTCATGCAGTCGCTACCCACCAACCTATCTCCCAGGGTTTCTCTCCCCCCCATGACACCTTTTTTTTTACCTCACCTTTCCTCTCGGCCTGACTTTATTCCCTTTTTGAATACGCCTGAGCCACCTTTTAGTCGCGGAACACGTCCCCCCTGCCCCCCTTGGATTTCTCTTTTTATTGACGTCAGAAGGGCGACGATGAACACTAAAACTCTTTCTCCATCGACGGGTCGGTATGAAGATGATTAACTCGTTTCTCCGGATCGCCCGCCTTCTTCCGATTCTACTTGGTTTAATGTTTGGACGACAAAAGGATTACGACTATCGTTCTTAATGACTTGTCAGATGGGGCTATCCCCACCAAATAATGGAGTTCCTGAGCCCTTTCCCCCCTATACGTCCCACGGTCTTCACTTTTACATCCCTGTTGTTACCTTTTTCCCCCTTACAGCTTTAATTCCTAGTTAGATTTGAGCGGGATCAACTAGGTTAGAACCGCCGGCGGCTGCTGTGGCCCGTCCCTCCTTCGTCAGGTGACCTTTCCATGTTCCGTGGGAAGGTGAATATACTCCTCCGCGAATCGCACAGTGTTTCCTCCATTAGAACCTCGCCCCTGGATCAAGGTCGGCATTAATGACTAAGGAACTTTGCCTCTTTTGACCTCCCCCCTATGTTTTATCCCGTGATGCATGAAGGATTCCTTCCCCCATGGACATACTGAACGTGCCTCTGCCTTTGAGAGGCCGCTCCTTCAATCTGTCTATCCCGTACCGTTCTGTCGTTTTTCGCAAAGTACGCACAATGCCAAGTTCCCGTCTTCTTTCGTAATACCCCCCCTCTTTTTTGGGACCTCACACCCCCGTGCTTCAGACGGATGGTTTGTCGGTGGAAGGCGTACTCTCCTACAGCACGGATTCTTTCGGACTACCAGGGTTGTCCCCCCTTTGTCCACAATTTGAGGCGACCCGGAACAGTCCCTTCGATGTTCTATTCCCTCTTGCAGATCAGATTACGCCCTGGACACCTTTATGGAACCCGACGACGTCGCCCCTGATTCTTCTGAAAGTACGATCTTGTCCGCGCCAGCTGCCCACACCCGTAACCCCTCCCCATGCGCACTCGATGTTTTCTTTGCCGCAGCCTTTCCGGACACGACGCCATCTCTCCAGGAGAGTGAATCCTCTTTCCTGTTACGGCTCGGCACTCAAACGACGTTCAACTGTGCGATAATTTTAACTTTAAGGGCCACTGGCTGGGAGCACGCCCTGACACTTTTCCATGCGACCTTTCGATTTCCCAACAGTTCTAGTCAACCCGCCTGAGACATTACTTGAATCGACCGGTAAGCAGATATGTCTCAAGATTGTTTGATACCCTCTTTTTATTTGGAGTGGATTTTCAGTCACATGGGCCGCCTAACCCTCTTCCGGCACCCGGGATCGCTTCGATTACGTCTTGACTTTTCATTACACGGATATTCCGCTCACCCTTCCTTCGATTGTTCCCTTGATTTTTTGATTTAATGCCCTGCCCACACATTCCTTGAAGTCCCGGTGAAACTGGCGTCCCCCGTCCTCAGTATTCTATCACCACCGGAATTTTCAAAGCCTGTTCTTTTTTTCTTAGTTCCGCTTGCCGGCGGAGTCCTTGTCTTTCAGGCAGGATTCGTGCCTCTTTACAATTCCCGCAGTTGTCCCTGTTAGTGAGTTTTCGGCGCCTTTATCCGCTCTAATTTCTTCCCCGCCTTCCCTGTTAAGAAAAAGATTTGGGCCCTTTAGAGAACCGCACGAGAGTTCCGATGACCTCCGATCTGAATGAGTGCTTTGTCCGTTTGTGGCCCGGCTACTGTGTTTCTGTCTCCTTCTTTTTTCCGGTGCTCTCTCATTGCCTTGGCCCTGGTTTTCCCCCCCGGTCACTGGTCCTTCCTAGTAGAAAAATGGATTGCGCAGTTCTCCCGTACTTTCGCATTAGTCTTTCACGAGGAACGTAACGCGAGCACGTGCTTAATCTCTGACCTTCACGAAGATATAGTGCGAAGCTTTTGGTGTTTCCGATTATGACTGTCGAGATTGACTTACCGTGCTTTGTCATCGTCTGTTCCTTGTCGCACTTTTTTCATACCTGGCTATTCTTTCTTTTGCTGCCGCTTTATTCCACTGTCCATCCGATGCCACTTGCAGATTGAATTTCACCGGGACAATTTCTTCCTTTCTTTCACGTCTCCCTCCCCCCTGTATCTTTCACACCAACCTCCAAAGAATGAGCGATCGGAGATTATTGTCAGCGGCCTCTCGTTTTCTTATTCTGGACCATTGAGGTTGACTTAGGGAAAAAGGCCTCCCCTTCTCACCCGGGGCTATGTCTCTGCGGATTTACCCCCGGCAGTTCTCCGTTACTTTCAATGCTTTCACCCTCTCTAGTAAGGGTCTGAAACCGTCCAGCCTTCCTCCACTAAGCAACTTGTTAATGTCGATTGGTGATTATCGACAATCCGTCGAATTCTGCGGTCGACGTTCTTGTTCTTTTTTTCAGGCCTCCCGTCGCAGGAGACGGACTTTTTCCCCTAGTCCCTCCTTCCTTTTATTGTCTTGAACGGATTTCTCGAGGTGAATCAGGACGTGTTTCGTCGTGCGGTTGCTGGCTGTTGTGAGTGAAGTCTCCACATCCACCCGGTATTCACAACTTTTAGTGGTCTTTGTGCCAATCAGTTAAAGTTGGCCTTAACTCTCTGTTTCCTCGGATAAGGGCGAATTCCACCGTCCCCCGTTTCTCTGAGGAAAATCCTGAGTAACCAGG
>Ga0179591_1152250_pt1 | contig 18354 bp, 17 predicted proteins | sample CZOMad2_1_08_16f_FD_182891 | JGI IMG/M metagenome (GOLD analysis project Ga0179591, IMG submission 182891) | Vadose zone soil fungal communities from Angelo Coast Range Reserve, California, USA - CZOMad2_1_08_16fungal (PacBio error correction) | ecosystem: Environmental > Terrestrial > Soil >... | reverse complement strand
TTCTACCAAAACCATATTATGACTACTCTTCCTTTCATTTTTTCTTTTTTATGTGTTTTTTCCTCTTGTGCGCTTGATAGGCTTCTTCCGACGAGACCTCTTAATCTAGAATGTCATTGGTTCTTGCACTTCCTTATAAATTCCCTTTTTTTTTCTGGTTCCAAGGGTGCATTTTTTTTGATATGAAATTCCAGACTTCCAAGATTCCGGTTACTGCCTTCCATCTATATTGTCTTGATTTTTCCCTCCTGTTGCAAATTCTGCGAGGCGATTCGTTTCCGACTTTTTCCTTCTTTTCTTTTTCCCAGTCAGTGAATTCGTTTGGTCGGGCACATGGAACCTTTTTTCTTGCTTACATGTGACAAATGTTAGCTTTGTTTCTTCCTAAGCTCCTTTCCCTCAAATTGCTTGGATTAGAACACTCTTTTTTTTTTTCCCACTTCCCGCCGAAGCCCCCGTGTCCTCATTCTTTCCAGCATTCACCCTCCGCCGGACTATTTCGGTCTTCTTTCTACTTCTAACTTCTTCCTCTGCGTTTAATTTGTGTCAAGACAAGTCCTCCCCCTACTATATTTTTCTTGTCTCCTTAGAAAAATACCCCTGGGTGCGATTGCTGACGTTCCCCCTCCAATTCTTGCCCCTCTCCTCTTCCTTAAAAAGGTTGTTCCTCTTCCCGCTTTGCCGGTCAGTAAGGCAAAGCCGAAAGACTTTTACCATCTTCGCGCCTTCTGAATTCGCTTTTCCTTCCCCTTCATGATGTGCTTTTTCTGTGACTTTAGGTTCTCACGGCTCGTCCTAGGCGGCTCTTTCTAGGCCCGCCCCCCACAGGAGTTTCTATATTCCTTCAGCTTTTTTACGTAGTTTGCCCTAGCAATTTTGTCCTAATATTCAGAGTTTCCTCTTTCCTTTTTTCAGCTGAAGTCCCGTTTTTCTTTCCACTCTTTCATAAGAGCTTCTTAGCTACGCCGGTTGCTTCTCTGCTCGTGCACCTTTCCTTCTTGATATCGACGTAAATGGTGTCCCCTGTTGGCTTTTGCTCTCACAAGGAGGTCTATGCCGCCTTTCCCAGCTTTCCTCGAGCCGGGATTTAGGGTGCTTCGTTGGCTGGCGATCACGAGTGATGTGGATGGATCGATCTTCCCTGATTTTTTTTTAAGTTGTTTTTTGCCTTTCTTCTCTGGACGTGCTCTCGGACTGGTGTTTTTTTTTTCCTTTTTCCCTAGGGAGGTAACAAGGCTTTTTTTCTTATTTTTGCGCAATCGCTTGCCGCAATGGCTGCTTTTTCCTAATTCGGCTTCATTCTATCCCTCTATTTCCTTCCCTTTTCACATACCACCTCATTTTTTTTTAGCTTTTTCTTTCCTCGTATCCTTTTTCAGAACGCTGCAGTTCTTCGCACCCGTCTCGTGATATATGTGAGTTTTTCCAAGGATCTCCCTTCTGATATTGCCTGCTCTTCTCACTCTTTCATCTGATAGTAGACCCTGCTTTCTTCCCTTACGGGATAAAATAGCCTTCGGATAGTGGTGTCTCCTTGGTTATGGTTTTTTTGTCGCAGCATTTCTCTCGATCGCCTGATGCTGGTGTTTATAGATCATTTGCCTCTCCCCTTCTTCCATCCATTAGGCAATTAATATGTTTCCTGTCGGTCGTGCTTTTTTTATTCCCCACAAGACGCGATCGTTTTTTTTTCTCTCTATTTTTCCCTTTTCTAGGGCGGGCTTTTGATCGCCGTTTTTTCAATCAAAACAGGGGCTGGAGAGGGATTCTTTTCTGCCTTGCGTTCGCGTCTTTTTATTTCCCCCTGAAATTCTGCCAGTCAATCCTCCTCCCCCGTTTTTTTTTTTATCGCTCTTTTACGTTCCCCCCTCAGTGAATTCGGAATGCCCCTTTTACTCATTCAATGATCTTCCCCCTCCCCTCCCCTTTGTGGACCTCCTCATCTGCGCTTTTTTATTCTCCCCTCCGACCTCCAGAAGCCTGCTCCATTGCATAAGGGCAAACCGAGATTAGGGTCTCACCCCCTCTGATGACGAAGCGGCCTACCGCCATTTTCTTGCTGACTGGCTTTCCTTGATTTCTACGAGGACAGCAAATTTTTCCCCCTTGCATCCCGACGCCGTCAAGTCTGACGAGATAGCATTTTTCTACGGCCAACCTTACCAGCCCCACTCTTCCTCTTTGGCGAGTTGCGACCTGTCGGAAGCCACCAGTTTTCCGTTCTTTTCCTCCTTTCCTCTTTCATGATGCGTCCCTCCATTGATGGCTTCCGACTTAGTCGCGAGGATAAGTTCCTTGAACCCTGCCCCTTTCTCTCTGCTTTTTTTAGATTTGCATTTCGTAGGAGTCCTATCTCCCCTCCGGCGCTACCACTTTTTTGGATTGAACTGGATGAAGGTGGTCGGGCTCCTGCAGTTGACAGGAAAGCCTGTATGTTTCTTCACGAGACTGTGAGAACTATCGCCAATTTTCTAGTTCTACTTCCTATTTCTTCTCAGATGTAGAGGGACCCTTCTTCTCTTTTAATGTGCAGTGTGCCAACAAGCGTCTTCCTTTTTTTAGTCTGCTTCCCCTCTGCTAGTATCCCTCTTTCTCTATCTGCCCGACGTCCTTTCTCCACGAGCTTTTCTCTCCTCTGCCCTGGTTCTGTCCTTTTATCGCCCCATTTTTATTTTTCCCTATCTCACCAATGACAGTCCTGTGAGTATGCGTTCCTCCTCCCCTTTTTTCCACGGAGCCTCTTTTTTTGTTTCCTCCTTTTTTGTAGGGCGAGCACCTACTCTTTTCGTTGTTTGACCCATTTCCAGCCATAGACGGCCTTTTCCCCCCCCTTGATGGCTTTGACGACGTTGAGACACCCCTTTTCCCTGAGATAGGAAACCCCCGTGGCGGTTTTTTTCCCGTGCTGCGGTACAGACGGTCCTTCAGGTCCCTTTCCACGAAAGGGCCGGTAAGCCTTCCGCATCCTCCAACTTTCTCCCTGCCTCTGACTCGTTTTGAATGGTTAAGTTTGTTTTCTCATTTTCATTCACTCCCCTTCCAGCGCTCTTTTGGTTAATGCATACTCCAGAGATGAAGGACTCCCCCCGGGGCAGTTTTTGGACCCCTTTTGCTTGCCCCATGTCTTTTGAAGTACATTTTTGTCCTCTCGGTTGGTTAGTTTTCCGTGGAACCCCTGCTTAACGCCTAGATAATCTCTTTCCCCCTTTTTTTTAAGACCCTAGGCCGGTGATCTCCTCTTTTGCTCTTTGCGTTCAATGAGTCAGGCGTAGTATGTTCCTTTCGGTTGCGGCTCTTTCCCTTGTATGTCCCACCACTAGAGGTTTTCGAAGCCTATGGTTCTTGTTCCTTTTCTTTCTCTCTGCTGAAAACGCGTGGTTTCCCCTTTTCCACAGTTGTTTGACGACAAGTATTTGTTCCTGGCCGCGCCGCACCATTTCTGTCCCCCTTAATTTCAGCTCTTCGGGGGACATCCCGATCTCTCTTGCCTGCCAGTTTCACTATTCCCGGCAAGCACGTTCTCTTTTCCCTCTTCCGTCATCGCTGCTTTTTCCCCTTTTATCCTCCCCAGACTGTCGGCCCGCGCTCTTCCTTGTCCTGTTCGGACCCTCCCAGAGACGAAATGCGAATGCCTCTTCCTACGTAAACCACACTTCGAGTATGTTTCTTGTATTTTTGCCCCCACCCCCCCCCCCCCCCCACCCCCCCCCCCCCCCCCCCCACACGGAATTCCCCCTCTTTGAGCACTTTATCACAGAAGGACTGATGGTAGAGACTGAGTTTTCGTATTATTTATCCTCTTTTTCCCCCTCCTTTTCTGATATATCTAAATAACACCTTCCAGGCGTTCCTTTCTGGTCGGAAGCCGTTTTTTCCTTCTGGCGAGCGACCCTGCTGGTTTTTGTTCTCCTCAGTTTTCAGAGTATTTTTTTTTCCTTTCTCCATTCCTCCCTCACTCACGCAGAGTCGCGTTTTTTTCATGCCCTTTTCTTGGATCCGATCAATTTTTTTCTTCGCTGGTCGACTCTATTTGTCCCTTTTAAATTTCACATGTCAGCGGAGGACTTTCTAGCTTCCACTTTCCGTACATCAATTGTGATTTTTCCCTGCTTTCTCGTGCGGAAACTTTCCAACCTTTCCCTGATTTCCACTGTAGCCCTCTGTTTTTCTTCGGTAGAAAGATGTCCTTTCTGTCTTCTAAACAAAGCTTTTTTCCTACGCTCCATTTTTTTCCTCTTACGGCTCTCCCCTGCGACCCCATGAGAAGACTGACGACTTACCCTCCCGCTCTCCTCCTTTTTCGTCTTTTTACTCTGTCCTTTGCTTTTCTAGTCTTCCGCGTTTTTTTTACCTCCCTCGACCAAGCATCGATGCCTTTCGTCTCAAAATTAACATTTTTTTGCGCCTTTTTTCTCGCTTGCCATACACCTGCCCCTGATCTTTAAGTTTCGTTTCCATCGCAGGTCCCCCGGTTTTTTTTAGCGTTCGATTACTGAACTTCCTTGCATTCCTTCCCCCTTTCCCACAAGGCAACTCGTACATTTTCGTCTCTTTTTTCTTTCTTTCTTCAGTCTGTCATGTTCTGTTTCCTGCTCTGTAGGGAATTCCGCACGGTGTCCTTAGATCAGATTTTACTTTTTCACTTCCCTTCCACCCATGGAGTTTACTCTTTTCACTTTTTCTTTGGGATATTAGTAGTGGTTCCTCCCAATTTGGGCCCTTTCCCCCCAGCTGTCTGTGCGTGAACTTCTTCGATCTTCAACTTCCGCTCCTTTTCGCATCCGGCGCGATGTGCCCTCATTCTTGATGATCGCGGAAGCTGCGATTTTTCCCTTCGACACGGTTTTGTTCGCCCCTTCCCTTTTTTCCGTCCCCGGGAGAGCTCCGTCGCGTTTCGTCCTATTCTTTTTGGTCCCCCCAGAGTCTTGCATGAAGTGGGATGATGGCTCCCCCCCCCTTTCTCTAGCGGCTGATCGCTTTTCATGGTTTTTTTTTTCGCTGGGAACCCTTGTTTTTGGTTCCGTGTCCCGCGACATGGCTCTCCGGCATTCTCCTTTTTTTTTCCAGGATTTGTTCGAGAGTTTTTTTTAACTGATAATGTTCTCCACGTTCTTTCTTCTGCGACCAGCACCTCTTCCTCCTGTTTCAAATCCCCGCCAGGTTTTCTCTCCTGGTGGAGATCGTTTTCCGATTACCGCTGCTCTGCATCCCCTTTCCTACTGAGGCGCTATTGCATTTTCCCCTTGGCTTTTTTGGCGCTCCAACTTTTTTTCCTTTGCGTCGCCCTTGATCGCGCCCTTTTTCTTGAATTATGAAACCCGCCATCTTCCCCTCTTTGATTTTTGGGCTTGCCTTGTATGGTTTGTCAGCATGGCCGAATCTTCCTTGGTTTTCGCCTCTTCTCCCCCCTTCTTTTAATAACTTTTCCTTTTCATTTTTGTAGTCTTCCCGATTATGATGACAGAGCTCTCTACTGATTTCGGTTGCTTTCCTCTCTTTTGCGTGCTGGTTAGGATTTCAGCCTATGCTTTTAAGCCCCCTTTGTCCTCGGTCCTCTATTCGTTAGTCTTTTTCCCACTCCAGCTGCAGTAAATCTTATTTCTTTTTTTTTTCGTATAGCTTTTGAAGTTTCTTTCTACTTGGTACTCTTTTAAGCCTTAAGTCGCCGTCTCCCCTCTGGCTTCCTCTCACTCTTCTCCATAATCCAGTTATCAGCATGCGAACCCTTTGTCCGGACACCGTCACTCTTCCCTTTTTCTTAATCACGTCCTTGACTTGCAGAGTCCAGCGAGGCCCGAGTTGAAACTTTTAGCTTTTCTTCCTCCCGTCTGCCCATGAGCCACACCTCTCCGGAACCCACGTCTGATCCCAGGCTCCTGTTGACAGCAGATCCGGCCCCCACTCTTCTCCCCCTTCCTTCTCTTTTGCAAGCACCGTCAGCATTTCTTTTCTCCTTTTCCGCTTGCCCTCCAAAGTCTCTTTTTCTCCCCCATCCTTTCGAACGAGATCCTGGCGTTTCCCCCTCTATTTATTCGACTTTCCGGTTGATCGATAATATGGAGTTCTTTAACTGGCTATTAATTCCTATCCCCTCTTTCTGTTTTTCGCTTTAAAGTTCACGTTTTCTCCCTTCAGTGGGATATTTTCCCCCACTCACGGAACCCTCTTTTATCCCTTACGTTCTTCACCCTATATTTTTTCCTGAAAGATATAAAGGGAGCTTTGTGCCTTTCTTCCCCCTCAAAGGCAGTCGGACTTCTCGTTGTCTCGTTTCGTCCATTAAGACGCAAAAGTGCCCCGGCATGCCTTAAAAGAGTCTGAGATTCTGAAGCCAGCATTCCTCATAGCGACTTCCCCATCAGGATCATTTGCTTTGCTTTTCATCCGAAAGAGAAGCTTATCATCACGAGTTTCCCATTCCTGGCCCGAGTGAAGATCTCGCAGCCGCCCTCTTGTGTTCGCGCCTATGTCCGGCCTTCATCCGAGTCTAGTCCGCTCTTTTTCCGATTTGACTTCGCGGCCGAACTTAGAGCCTCCTCCTTTTGCCTTATCTCCTGTTCTTCGCGCACATGTCCTTTTTTCCCCTCTCTCCAGCCTTGATGACACCCCCTTCTTCCTTCTCCTAAGGAAAAACAGTTGGCCGATTTCGCCCAGCACCTTGTTTTGTCGTCGTAACTACTGACTCTTCCTTTCCCAGAACCGGTCGTCAGTCCGACATGACAGTCAGGTCAGAATGGGCCCCCTTTTGAACCGCTCGACGCTGTTCTGTTTAAGGTCCTTCGGCTTTTTCCCTAAGTAATTGCCTCTACAGCGTGACGCACCGGCGCCCCTCAGGTCGTCCTTTCCTTGTTTCTTTTCAACCCTTCCCTTTTCCCCCCCCTTTTTCCCGTTTGCCGACAGGCGACGTTTTTTCCCGTTTTTTTGGTTCGCTTTCTCTTGCACCCCGTTCGACATCCTTCCGAGGGTTTAGATTTCCTTCTTTGATGGCTGTTGATTTTAAGGCTTCCTTTTAGTATGTACCCCTTCATGTGGTGAGGATAGTGCCCAACGAATTTTTTTTTCCTGAGTCTGGTCGCTATGGCAATCTTTTTTTTCTCACCACTTTCCTCAACCTTGGCCAGCAGGTTCCCCCCTCCGTATTTCCTTTTTGTGGGGGTCGGATGCTTCTTTTCATTTTTGTAAGATGCCGTGTTCTAGCTCCCCTCTCCTTCTTGCCAGGGAAGAAAGCCCATCTGCGGTCTAAAAGATCCTCTTAGATTGAGTCTCTCCGGTAAGATCGCCACCGAATGGACTTCACTTCCCTTCATGCTGTTGCGCAGGAATTGTCCCCTTAAGCGAGATCTTTTTTTCACCCCCGTCTTTTTTAGAGAGGAATCCCTTTTTGCACTTCTTCCAACTTACCGAAGTCAAACGCAGTTTTTCATTCGACTGTCTAGATCTGTACCCTTTCCTCTGTTTTTTTTGGCATCTTTTTCCCCAAAACTTTTTGCCTGCGCCTTTCTTCGTTATGTGTTAGGAAGATTCTGGAGAGCTTCAGTCCTTTCTCACTCCCGCTTTTTGTTTTAAGTCGCAGTCTCACTATTTCTTCTTATTCCCCCCTTCCTGAATTTTCCCCCTCTCCCTCAGTCTGGGGCAGGCATTGCGGGCTTCTTCATCTCAGGCACCGGCTCTATGAGGAGCTGGTTCTGTTCCCCTTTAAGCGTTCATAGGTTCACTTCTCCGTCAGCTGGGCCGTACCATTGACCTCTTCTTAATGAGTTTCGAATTGCGGACATCTCTCTGAACATTCCTGGTTAAAAGCGTTTCTGGCGACGTTTCCCTTCCCCTCAAAAGGTCGTTTTTTCCCCTCTTCTTTTGTGGGTTCAGATTCATTCCGCGATGAATTTGATTAACAGACGTACTGCCTGACAATTAAACTGCCCCCCTTTCGAATCCGTTCTTCCCCTCTCGAAAGGGGGTAGCGTCTCTCTTCCGTTCTTTCTTTTTAAGAAAGACGTCCCTCCTTCGGAGGTCTTCTCCACTTCTTTCAACGAAAAAGGGTAGGGCTCCTTTTTTGTCCTTCTGTCTTTTCTTCCTTACCAGTGGGCGGAGGTTGCGATTTGGACTTTTCTTTCACTCTTACCAGGATTTTACCCAGGACCATGCGTACTAGCGGAAGTCATCTTTGTTTCGTCCGTCTTTCTTTCCTGGATGCTGGTCTAATGCCGTTTATCCTCCCCCCCCGGCGTGTTAGCTCAACAAAGGGCTTTACTCGCCTTGTCTCCTGTAGCCTCCCCTATGGGTCTTCTGGCTCTGGAGGTGCGGAAATTTCGCTTCCTGTTGATGATCGTAACATTATCCTTTCTTTGCTGCTTCCCCCTGGCCGCGCTAGGGAAAACTCTCGGATTGTTCAGAGCCTCTGAACTCTGCTTCCTTCTTTGTAAGGAGGTGGGTCTCTCTGTCTTTTGGGCTCTGCTAGAAACTCCTGGGAAAGCCCGATTTTTTTTTTTTTTTTCATCTTTCCGATCCGTGGGAGTTTTGGTCTTCTGGGCGGTTTTTTAGCTTGAGACGATCTTTCTTTCTTTGTTCCTACGTCTGCTTGTATGCTCCTTTGCCAACGCGGATGACTGAGATCCCCTCCCCCCGGGTCCGAAAGGAATGGTCAGAGCGTTCTTGACAGGCGGCGCTTCTATCGTTTCCCCCATTGCTGCCTTGGCGTCGATCAGCTGGTTATTTTTTCCTCCTCAAGAATGACTTCCCTTTTCAAACTCCACGCAATCGGGGTTTTGAGACTCCCGGTCTGGCAGCGTCTGTATCCCGATTGCTATTCGCCTCCTTCTCCCTTCAGTTTAACGCGACTGATCTCCTTCGATATTAGCATAGAATTTCTTCCTTCTCTCATTGGCCCCGTTGGCGGCCTGCTTTAGACAACCCCTCTCCTATTTTAGTGTCGGCTGTGGCCTGCTTGTTTTTCCTTTCGCCTCTTGACAGCTTCTCATCGGAAGGTTGCTGGGAAATAGGGTCCCCTTCCTTTTTCTGTTTTTTTTTTTGCTGCGATCGTGCGAACGCGAGGGGTCCGTCCCTTTTTTCCCCCTTTGGCGGTGCGGATTGGACTCCCCTTTCCACTCTTGTCCGAACAGGTGATTTCGATCGTCCCTTGCTTCAGTGACAATCCGTCGGCCGCCTCTCCTCCTTTTTTTTGAGCTATAGAAGTCCGAGTGAAGTTTTTTTGTTTTTACCCCTTCCCGGCAGTTCCTTTTTTTCCCTTGCATTTCTTTTCGTATAGCCCCTGACCCTACCCCCCTCCTTCTCGTCACGAGCTCTCTCACGATTCTGCAGTCAGTTGTCTTAAGGCCGTTAACATTTCGATTGATACGTCCGGCCCCGCCCTTTCTCTTTGAAGGAGCACCGGCTGACCATTCGGCGTCCCCTCCTTCCTTTCAGGGAAAAAGACCAGAACACTCACCCATTTTTCTAGTTTTTTTCTTTTTCCCGCTCGACCTGATCACTCTGCCGATGCCTCCCTTTTCACTCGATTTCACTATATCGCGCGATCCTTTGCAGTGAAAATGACCTAGAGCCGATCTTTCTTCCTGAAGTCTTGAAGTACAGGATTCCTTGGAGCATCTTGTTTGTGGATTTGTGAACGGAGAGACTTCCGTTTGTCGGGTGTCTTCCCTTACTCTTTGATAGCCGAAATGTCCTTCCTTTTTCCCCCCTATCTCACATGCTCCAGCCGGGCAACGCCGGCTGTCCAGGTTTTCCCTTGACCAAGGCGCGTTAGTCCAAAGTGAACATTTCTATGCCCTGCTTTCCCACTTTTCGTCCCCTAAAGGTCTCTTTCGCCGAAACTCGCCAGCCCCAATGATGATCCCTGAAAGCGACTCTCCCTTCCTAATTGCGCCCAAGAGAAGGTAAGCGTCCTGGCCGAGTCTTTCCATCTCCCCAGTCCGCGAAGATCGCAATCCCCCCTTTGGGGTGGCCTGAGAATAATTTTCCTCATCCAAGCTATTTTCTGGGTACAGAGAGCGCTTGCGGCTGCCCCCAGAGCGTTCTTTTGAGATCATGTGCTCTCTTTCCCGTGGAAGAAATTTCCTACCCAGTTCCCTCGGTGATCCCCCCCCATGATGGAGAGGCATCCTCTCTCACCATCTCCGCCTGATGGAAAGAAAGTTTTTCTTTTCTGCCCTCCACTACTATCTCTCCCGGCGTCAGGTCGACGCAATATCCTCTCCGCTTCTCCCCCATCTGACGTCGAACTCCCTTCCGCGGGTGGGTAAGGCCCCTTCTTTTTTTGCCATGCGTTCTGCAAATCGACACGCTGACCGTCACGTTTCTCTCTCTTTCATTCTCCCGGTCCTTTTCTGGAACTTTTCAGCGTTCCCTTTCTTGTTTTTTGCCGACCTCAGTTTCTGGGGTGTGTTTTGGGCCGGAGGCCCGCGACGTTTCTTTTCTTGGTGAAAAACCGAGTCACGCCTCGTTTTCCTTTTCTCCGTGGCCCGTCTCTCCCCGTCGGAGTCCTCGTGGGAGCTTGGTTCTGCGCATGCGTGTATTTTTCATCCCTGGATGGGCTGTTTTTTCTCTGCCCAAACCAATATATTTTTTCCTATCCTTTTTGCTGCCCTGTTTTCGTCCTCCGCGCACCTTCGGTCATTGCCCAGCAGTGCAGTCCCGTTCGTTCCCTTTTTTTCTACGTGAGAACTTCATTCCGCCCTTCAGGTAGCTGCAGTTTGTTCCGAGCTCCGACTTCCACTTAGGAAAGAACGAAGATCGGTTCGACATGCTCCCGCTTCTTCCCGTCTTAGCGTCATCCTACGCCCCCTTGGCCGGACCGAGTGATTCTTTTTTTTGATGCATTGTGTTGCGCCCTCTCTTCCGACCGTATGGCTTCTCTTGCCCAGGAAACACAAATCGGTCGGCGGACTTTTTTTCTGCTTTGTGAGCCCCGTCGTCCTAACCACCCCCTTGCAGGCCCCGGAAGGGTATCTCCATGGTTGGATGTTAACATGCAATACTCTGTCCTCATCTTTGTGTGTTTTTTTTTTTTTTTTGCTTTTAACTACGCTCCCAGTCGGTTTGCCTTAGATTTGTGTTTCTCTTGGCCTCTCCTTGAATCTTCACGTCGCCCTTCTTGGTGTTTCGCGTCTTTCAGAGTCCTTCGCGTTCGTTCGCAATTTGTTCAATCCAGAGCGCCGCGTGGCCGCCGGCGGTGTCGGACTTTCTTCCATTGAAAGCTTTTTTCTTTTGGTTTCTTTGTCAGCAATGAGATTTTTACGTTTCTTTGAAGGCTTCTTAGCCCTGTCATTGAATTCCTCCCTGCGCTGTTCTTTCTTTCGATCTTTTTTTTTTAGCTACTTCTTCTGACCCTTTGTAAACTTCGTCACCGCTCTTCCTTGAGCTCCACCCCCTCCGCTTGTTCACAAACAATTGGATTCTTTTTCCCTACCCCGTTGGTGGGGGATATTTCATGAACGCTCTGCTTTCTTTATTCCTCCGTCGCCTTTTCACAGCCAGACTTTTCCTTTTCTTTTTCCCCTCCTGAGAATGGCTTTCTAGGCTGGAGTCAAGAGTGGTCAACCCCAAGACTACCATCGGTCAGTTATCGTCGCCTCGTCCTCCCAAGGTGCGCCTCTTTTCCCCTCCCTGAAGATCCCCGTCAAATGCTGGCTCTTTCTTCCCTTGGGTGGCGTCTGACGGCGGGACTGGTACTTGCCTTCCAGGGCATTCCAGGAAAATTAAGCCCGTTTTTTTTTCTTGGATGAAGAATGATGTTTCCGGCTGTCCCTTTTTAGGTTGCCTTGCTTGGCTGCGCAGATTCGCGTTTTGTTCCTCTCCCAAACGGGCGTTTTATCTCTTTGTGGTATTTTCGGAGTATTCTTCCCTTGTTCTAAAAGCTGATCCTTGTTGCATTTAACTTTTCTACCCGACCCGTGTTCCAGGAACTTACGCTTATTCGACTCGGAGATTTTTACGTGCCCAGAATTTTTTTTTTACTTCCTAGATTAGTTAAAGTGCATGTTATTTCGTTCTTCGCGTAAACTCCTTTTTGCTACTTGTAGGCAAGCGTACCTTTTCTAAATTGTAGTGGGGCTTCTTCTTCTGCTTCTTTTCAGCTTTTTGCTGATGACGAGGGGAGGATGGACCGGATTTCGTTTTCAGTTTGGTGCTCCCCTGTTCTTTCGATGGGCCGTGAGCGCCCTAGTTTTACTGCTTGGTCATCTCGCGGCTTTTCTGGCCTTATTTGTCCTCGGGCCGCACTTTTTCATGTCTTGATCTTGATTTGGCTTCAATCTCTCCATACCGCAGCCTTCCTCCAAGCCATGGGTTGATAGACAGTTTTCCTCTTTTCCCCTTTACGTCACTTCTATTATATGCAGACACCGCGACTCGCTGCTATGGCACTCTCGTTATATCTGCGCGTTTTAACCCAATCGCCTTTGCTTTCGGAGAGTCGGTATTTTCTGCTTTTTTACCGAAGGGTTTCTCTCCCTGTCTAGTTTTCTTTATGGGAGGTGGCTGTGGCTTCATGTCTTTCCTACCTGTTCCTCTTTTGGCTCGCAGAGTTTGGCCTCCCTTAGTCATCAAGTCGGACATCCTGCTCTTAGTATTACCTCTTTCTTCTTGCAGTTTTTCACTCTTATTAGTTGGACTTAGAATATGTTTTTTTTGGTGTGATGATGGCGGTCGGGCTGGACGACCCTTTAGTTTTAGTACCCTTTTTTGGCGATGGTCTCCGGATTTTTCTCTTCTTTTCCCCACTTTTCCCTTCTGAAGTAAATATCCTCCTCCGTGTTGTGATCTCTCTTGAGATCGCCTTATTCTTCTCCTTGGTTTTCTCCCGCCAATCTTTGGCCTCTCCGATGCTTGTGATTAATTTTCCCTCCTCCTCCCTCGTGACATAGGAGCCCTTCCCAACGAGATTTCCGTTTTCGCCTTCCTTAGCCTTTTCGACTTTATTCCCACTGTCAGAACTTGATGGACGCCGAGGACCCCCCCCTCTCCCACCGCTCTTCCCAGTCTTGAGTTAAGATTTTTTCCTCCTTCCCCATGAAAAATCCCAACCTAGGCGATTTTTGTGTTTGCCGCCCGTCTCTCGTAGTCCTTATCAATTTTTCTACCTCTTTCCCTCAAGCAAAGGCGATGGAGAAGACTCGCCCTCAGTTCCTTAAAATTCAATAGCGCAGAGACTTTTTGTTCCGCACGACTCTCTTCTTCCCCGACACCCCCCCCCCCCACCCCCCAGTCGACTCGCGCGCTCACCCGTCTTTTTTTTTCTTCCTTCTGGAGGGATGTATGTACCTCGATTTTTTTATCCTTTATTCCCTCCTTGATTGCACGTTGTTTTTCCCTATTACATTGTCGACTCAGTGTGCCCTCCGGAGCGCATTTCCCCTTCAGACACCGGGCGCGGTTGTTCTCCCCTTTACTTTTCCCAGTGGAACACCTTCTCCCCTCTTCTTCCTGCCGCAGCTCTTATCTGCCGAGCGGCCGCCATCTCTTCGCCTAGCCTCTTCTCGCGACAGCCCCACGAGACTGGTCTTCTTTACCGTTGCTAGAAGATCCTCTTGTTTTCTCCGTTATCGAAAAACAAGGGCCTTTCGGCTTTATCGACTCAGAGCTGGGCTTTCTTTTCTCGGCCCGGCTTCACGCCCGTCTTTTCCCTCCCCTTGTTTGCCGCTCAGAAACGCGGTTTTTTTATCCCCTCGTCAAAAAAGCTTTTGCTTGTGTCCCCCTTGGCTTCTGCCAGACTTCCCCACCCTCTTGCCGCGATAGGAAACCTCCTCTCCCTCTCGCTTGCTGAATCAAAGGTCGCAGGCCCCCCACTACACAAGGCAGTTCTATGATGCCGAGCCTGCCACAAGTAATGACACGTCTTTTGGGTCCTTCGCCGGCCCGGTCATGGCATTGCCCCCCTCTTCTCCCGAGCAGCGCCCGACCGGTTACTTCATCTTTTTCTCCTATACGTCGACTGTAGTGTGGAAATGAGCCCAGGAGCGAATCGTTGCGACAGGCGCTATTCCCTCTCGTGATGTGTCTGCACTCTTAATTAGACCGCCAAGTCGCCCGTCCGTTCCCGGCCGGAGATATTCTGTTTTTCTTTTCCTGCTCAGTCTTTTCTCTATGAGATGTTGAGGCCTTGTCGCCGGAATAGGCCACCAACACTCCTCTCCCTCCGGCCAAGTGTTTCTTCACCTCTCTTAGGAATCTGGTTTCCACTCGTTAAGCCTTCCGACTTTGCAGAAAGTTCTCTTTAACTTTGGGCCGCGTTCTTTTTCTGCCTTACGTGCACTAGCTTCAGGTGGGAATCCCGTAGATTCCCTCCCCGAACTGGGACTGTAACCGAAATTTTCCTATGTCTCAGCCCTCTCCTACTTGCACGGAACGGTCATCTCCACCGCCGTGGCGTGCCAGCGAGTTGGTGAGCGACTTTTTGCGCACCCGAGACGTCCGGCGCCCTGTCTCAGGTGAAACCACCAAGACTGGAGATCGGACTGTCCCTCTCTTGAGCCCCGTCCGACGAAAACCTTAAGCGCAACTCCTTAGTTGATTTATGTTTGAGTCCCTTCTCATTTCCTTTTCCTCCTCATCATTGCTCTTTTTGTTTTGCTATTCCCTCCAACACCGTCTTTTCTATCGCTTTTTCTTAGTGATGTGTCGTCTGCCTGTTGCGCGTTTTCTTCATAAGCATCCTCTGTTGGTAACTGGGCGAAGGAGGCTGCGCTTCTTTTCTTCGGTGAGAAAATCCTTTCATACCCTGCTGCTCGTCTTTCGGGAAGGACCAGGTAGTTCTTGCCCTCTTGGATCCTCACGCGCTTCGTCGTGGTAGACATTACTTTCTTGCTCCCCGCCTTTCCAAAGCCGGATTCTTGAGATCGTTTTTTTTGTTTCCCACCGGAAGGCGCTTAATTTTCGTGCGGTTCCATTTCCGGAGGCCTGGCGCCGTTTAGGGAATCCATTTTAACCTCTTTTTTCGAGATAAGTCCTGACGATGCCTACTCTCTGGGACTAATTCGGTTTCGCCACCTCTTTCTTGGTGGGGGACTTATTCGGTTGTTGCCACGCCGACTGAAAGGGTATTTCCCTCCTTTCTTTCTCTCCCCTCCTCCCCGACGTGATAGCATTCCCGGGCGTGATTGGACCACCCGACTTCGCCCTTGCGGTAGAGGAGTTAAGCTTTGTGCCCAGTTTTCATACCCCTCGGGTCGAGGACTCGTTAGCCTGTCCCAATTTTCCAGCTCCTTGTCTACTGTCACTAAAGTGCAGTTCTTTTCTATAAGGAACCTTGGAGCTTTTGCTTTCCGGGAAGTTCCTTGTTCCCCATCTGATCGGCGTAAACCTTCTTCTCTCTAGACTTGGTTGCTTCCTCCTTTTTTACTTCAATTTCATAGGGCATTACTACTTTGCTTCCAGCTTTGTTCTCCGACACCCGGGACGAGTTTAATCTCCTTTTTTCGTGTTGAATCGAAATTTTCATCCAGCTTTCCTCTCTTGAGGTGCGCCTTTCGCTGACCTTTTTTCTATTCAACTTCGCATCTAATCGCTTCTGCTAGCTCGCTTCAAAAGACTCTTCTTTCTCTCGATCTTTCTTTAAAGTGAATGGATGGTGGGATTGTACCACGGCCGCTTGAGATCGCTTTTCATCTTCCAAGTTTCACGGCTCAGAGCGTGGTTTATATCGGCTTTGCTGATGGCGCTCATGCGTGCGCTTTCTTTGGGCGGCTGGCTCGGCGAGAATGATTTTCTCCCTTCCAGAAGATGCTGGGAAATTTTTCATTTTTCCCTTGTCTCTGGTACTGTCTCCAGGCCCGATTTCCTCAGAGGTGGCTGGCTTTCCGTCGTCTGAATGTCGATCGGGCGGAAACTCCCCTCCCTTTAGGAGATCACAGCCTTTGGTGCAGGCTCTTCCCCTCCAGCATCCTTCTTCTGCTTTTTTCCTCCATGAGGGCTGCTCAGTCGTCTTTTTAAGACTTGACTGTCTCCGTGCCTATTCTCTGTGCCAAAGAATCTATCTGACTCTTGCGTTCGGCACGGATAGCCTTCGTCTCCTTTTCTCCCTTTCCCTCCTTTTCCTTTCTTACTCGTAGGCATCTTTATAGTTAGCCGCTGGTTTTATGTCTTCCTCGCACATACTTTTTTTCTTTGGCTTGGCATTTTGTGACGATTCTGTTTCTGTCTTGTGGTAGAACGGAAGAGAAGTTTTTCCTCATTCATAAAGTAGTCTTCCTCTTTCCTGCTTCGTTTCCCACTGTTGGGCTCGGCTTTGTTTTTTCTATTTTCCTTGAGCCTATGTCGCGGGGCGGTGTTTGGCTTTTTATCTACCTCAGCTGTCTTTACTGAAACCCATTTTGATTTTTTTTTGCATTCCTTCTTTCTATCAGTCTCCCTTCGGCCGCAATCTATTCTTACTCCTTTCTGTTTTGTTTTTTTTACGTCGCTTTTTGAAGTGGATACTGCCTTATGCGCCATTTCCCCTTTTTAGGCCGCGCAGCTGCGTGGCATTAGCAGCCTCCTCCATTGCATCCCTCTGCTCGGAAAGAGCTTCTGTTTCTACCGCTCTTTGTTAGCCCCTTCTCGACGACGATGGCGGCTACTTTGAGACGCGATGGCGACATGTCTTTTCCTGCGCCGGCCCTTTTAGAGAATGCGCCCAGCATTCCCCCTCAGCCACTCCACTTTCGTATGGACCTATTCCTAGTCAGGACTCCAGCTTCTCTTCAGTTCCTCTTTCCTACCTCCCCAGCTATTTGGAGAAGTTTTCTCCCTCGCGATTACATTTCCTTTTATGGCCCCGTTTCCTTTCTCTCCTCCCTGACGGAGGTTCGAAGATCATTTTTAGCTCCTTACCGCCTGATCTGCCCTTCCGTCTTTCCCCGTTCTTTTAACGGGTCAGGCCGCGGGCTTTGTAGGTTCCCCTCTTTCAGCGTGATCTCCGAAATGGCGTTCTTTTTCGACTCCTGAAAGTTCTCGAAGTGGTTCCCCTCGTTCTTCTCTGACCAGGCCTCGGTTTCCGGAGGTTACTTCCCAGCTCTTTGTCCCTACCTGCGAAGCGGAGTAAGAAGCAAAGTAGGATACTACTTTCCCTTTTGTAATGCAAGAACGATGCTTTTTTAGCGCTTCTTATTCCCTCCCACGAGCGGCTCTCCGCAGTGAATGGTACAGCGTCCCTTTTCTAGCCGTGTAGAGCCGATACTCCCACCTCTTCCTTTATTCTTTTCGTTCTCTATCAGCACATAGATGTTGGTTCTCTTCTCCCTCCGGCAGCCATCGTTAGAGTCTGCTATTGTAGAAGTGTATGTTCGGCATATCTTACAGGGGCCCGTGTGGGTGTTTGGTGGTTGCTGGGTTGCTCTTTCTAGGGTGCTCTTGTCTTTCGTGTTCTGGTTCGGGACTTGGTGGGTCTTTTTCTCTTTGTGGGGAATGTGTTTGTTTTGGGGGCCGTGGCTTTTGTTTTTGCTTTTTTTTGGTTGTGTTTGGCTGTCTTTGTGCTTAGGTTTTTATTTCCCCTCCCCCTTTATCAGCTCGGCCCGCTTTCGTTTTTTCATTTTCACCTCCATCGGTTCCATGATGGCGAGGCCGACGCGGTAGCTTTACCCTTATTCTGTTCTTTAAACTTCCGGGGTGTAGTCGACCTCGCCCTTATGATTTTTCCCCGGACATCCAGGCTTTCATTTTTTTTTGTACTGTCGGACGGAGATGTCTTGGTAAGGCCCTGGTCATGGAATTTCCTCTTTCCCCCTTTTTTCAAATCCTCACGCGCTAAGACCCGTGTGCCTTCGCCCTCTTTCCTGTTTAAGATATTGTTTGAACCTTCCTCTGCACCTTTTTCGTTGCACGGCGGACGAAGTTCCTTTGTTTTCTTGTTCCTTTGAAACATCTCCTCCTCCGAACAGTCACAAGTCGACTCTTTTCCATCCTTCGTCTTCGGATATTTCGTCTGTATTTTTTCTTGACGGCGCAGCGTCTCCAATCCCTTGCAGGCTGGCGTGTCCTCGTCCCACCACGAAGCGGTGGCTTCAGAAGACCTTTGTTGACAGCGGTAGTCCTGCTTTCGCTCACTCTTTTCTCTTGACAAGAATCTAGTTTTTTTTAAATGGGCCGCGTGACGCACCTCCTTCCCAAGGTAAGGCGGCCAGGATTTTTCCCTGGCGTTGCAGCTTTCTTCGGCCGGTAAATACAAGGAATAGAGGTCTTTTTTCTTTTCAGGTTCAGCACCAGCGCCGTCGCTAGAGATGGAGGTTTTATCCTGACTTTGAGCAACGAGACCTCAACCTTTTGCTCTCTGCCCAGGTAACCACCTGTCTCCGCGGAATGCAGAGACGGTCTACCCGGCCGACCATCACGACTTCCCTGATTTGAAGAAACTGGTTGGTTTTT
>Ga0179591_1341577_pt1 | contig 18355 bp, 23 predicted proteins | sample CZOMad2_1_08_16f_FD_182891 | JGI IMG/M metagenome (GOLD analysis project Ga0179591, IMG submission 182891) | Vadose zone soil fungal communities from Angelo Coast Range Reserve, California, USA - CZOMad2_1_08_16fungal (PacBio error correction) | ecosystem: Environmental > Terrestrial > Soil >... | reverse complement strand
CCCCAAGCACTCTGTTTCCCCTCTTTTTGTTTGCTTTCCGTAGAAAAACAGAGGCAGATCTGGCTAATATACCGCCCCACCCCTCACCCCCCCGAATTTTTACCCCAGGTTTTCATTCACTGGTTTTTAAGATAGCGGCTCCCCCCCCTTCTCACCTGCGCCTCATTTTTCTCTCCCAAGTCTATGGAACCATCCAAATCACGTATTTGTACTTCTATTTGGATTTCCTCTCTTTACCACAATGGCCCATCGTTCCTTCCACGTGTCGCCCCTTTTTGGGTCTGCCGGCAAACAGATGAGCCAGGCACACGACTTCTCGTCCTCTACAAAAGGTGTTTATTGACAATGACAAAGAGTCCCACAGGGTGTTTCTCTTTTCTTGAAAATGCCATTCTAGCCTTCCATCGGTGGAATTTAACCTTTGTAGCATTTATTTCCCCCTTTCATTTCCCCCCGATCGACGGACTAAAAAGGACGTTCGTTAGAGGCTCTTACCGCCCTCTTTCTCTTTCTCTATCTTTCCCCACTGGAGAGCGATACCTTGCCTTCCTTAGGAGACTCCTACTTTTTCTCTCTCTCGATACTCAGCCATACTCTGAGGTGGCTTTTTAACCTACCCTTCTTTGATTTCTAAACTTATCTTCTCTCCCATATTATTCGAGATATAGAAGATTCCCCCCTTCTTCCCTTCTCCCCCCCCCCCCCCCCCCCCCCCCCGTCGAAAGAATGGCGTCACGAGTCTGGAGCACCCCCCTTTCAGTCATTGGTTGTTTCGTTCTATCACCACCCAGAATTGTTTTTTACTGATAATGAGAAGCCTCCCCCTACTATCGTACCTACTCTTACGTTAGTAGACCCCTCACCAAACTGGACCCGTATACTTCTCTCATGAGCTGAGGCAGTGTAATACCTTTCATCCTCTTTGATACTTCCACCCTGTAAAACATGACGATGGCATCCCTTTTCAGACTTCGGTTTGCCTTTCTTTCTCTTCCTAGACTCTTTCTAATCCTATCCTCGTTTTTTTTTGTTAGTAGTATGTTCCTTTGAAGGCGAGTCGAAGCTTGAAGGAACAGTTCTTTCCCGCCTTTAATGTGTTGATTGTCGTTCACCTGTTGTCCTTATATCTGCTGAATGTACGTCCCCGGCTTTCCACACCGCCCTTTACTCGCCGCGTGGTCAGTTGGCGGCTTCTCCTCACGCCCTCGTTCGGCCGCTGAATCGTTTTTATGATCTTCCCCGATAAGGTTGAAGATCTACAGGTCACCCCAAATTTTGAGAAAGTCTTGCCCCTCTCCTCACCAGCTTTTTGCTAGTGAGCTTAGTACTCGTCTGCTCCAGCATCTCCGACTTTTACCAGTTGACCCTTCTTTTCAAGTTGACGAGCATCAACTTTTTCGTTCAAAGCCCCTCCCCCTCCAACTTCATGCGCGGTCTAACTGTTTCAGAGTGATGCCTTCCCTTTTCTTTCTCCACTCTTTTATGTCTCTAGGTTCCCTTGAGGATAGCTACCGTTTTTAGATACTCCCCGTTTTTGCACCCCTCTTTGCTCTTTCCTTCATTGAATCGGAGACCCTCCCCTCCCTTGCGACAACTGCAGTAGATCTTCCTAGCTGTACCCCCACTGAACTTCCCCACGTTCTGACTTTTCCAACACATCTCCTAACAACCCGTTGTAATATATTGTACAAAAGACACCCCCACCCTTTTTTTTCTATGCCTCTCCTTTGATTCCCTTTGCCCTTAGAGGAGAAGGGTGTGATGAGGCCCCCACAGCGTTTTCCGTTCCCCCCCGTGACGACGCTTTCCAGGACTTCCTCTTTCTCGCCTAAAGGATCGAAAAATCTGGATTTTCTTCTTACTTTTCAAGTGGCCATCTGAGTGAAAGGGTAGACGTCTGCGCCGTAGCTTTTTCTTTTAAAACCTGCTCAACCCTTGGTTGTGTTGAGTTTGTCGTCTTCCCGATCGCCGCTGGGGTTTCTACAAATCAACAATCCCCCAAAGTGTCGTCGTCTTGACATACTGCTTCCCGGTTTCTTTTCGCAGCTGCCGCATAAGGTAGTGGAATGCTCCTACTTCTGTTCGGTCGAATCAAAAAACGGACACAGGCTCATCTTTCCTGGCCCTCTTCGATGTTCCCTTCCTTGCGCGACTTCTGTTCAATCTTTATGAAAAGTCATCGGTTTTTGAAATCCCACGAACGTGAATCCGTTCCTTCTATTAGCTACTTTTTCAGTCCCCCTTTCCGTTCGAAAATAAGGCGTCACCCCTCCTCTTCCTTATTGGTTGCTTGATCACCATATCTTGTGAGTCGGCGACAGCATGACGCGGGCCACACTATTCCCATCCATTTTCAACCATGTCCTTCTTTTTTCTGATTCACGCAAGTGACATCGGTCTATTTTTTTCCCACTCCTTCCCACGGCGCTTTCTTTTGATCCATTGAAGATCTCGTCGATGAAAAGGTTCCTTTGCTCTCTTCTGTGCCCCTGTAAGAACTACATTCTATGGTTTTCCCTCAGCCAGCGTATATTTACTGCCTAGACCGAGACGTTTCGCTTCTTTTCGCCACGCTCCCCGTTGCAACACTCCTCTTTTTTCCAGCGAACCTTTGCCCGGTCACTAAGGGTATTTCTTTTTTCCTCCCCCCTGTTCCCTCCCCATCTCACTGGTTACGAATCGGTATCTCTCTCCTCTCTCCCTCCTAGCATTTACCCCCCAAGATAGTACGAACTTGATCTTCGTTCTCGGACAGCATCCCCCCCTGTTTTGCTTCTTGTTCCTTGTCTGGCCATCTCCGTCTGTGCTTTCCATTGGCTTTCATTCGCCCCAAAAACAAAAGAGATCCCCGCCCTGGCGCCCCCTCTCCCCTTTCCTCCCCCCTTTTGTCCTTCTTCTCCCGAAGAAGAAAAAAATTTTGTCTCGACCGCGTCCCCCGTCCCCACTATTCTGTTTTGTCCCCCCGTAACCCCCTCGTCCCGGGAATCCGACCATTTTGCCCGAGGTGGGTACGAAGCCTTTTTAGTTCATCGAAATGCCGCAGAAGTTGGTTGCGTAGATGCATATTTTGTTGCCATACTTCGGCCGCCCGCTCTCAAAAAAACCCCTGGGGGTGTCAGTTTGCACGTCGCAGTTTCCAGAGGGTTCCCGCTTATTCCTTGACCTATTGCCTGTTTTTCGAAATAGTAGAATTGTTTTCCCTTTTCTCCTGGACTCGACACAAACCGATCTAGTGATTTAGCAGTTCCTCTTCCCAATATTCTCGTTCTCATTGTATGATCTATCCGGTTGATAAAATTGTCTTCTCTGATCCTCCTCCCATCCGGCGAAAGTCTGAAGGTAGACTGCTTTGGATTTAATGGTGTCTTCCCCTCCTTTAGCCCGCCCCACCGTGCCGTCTTTATCCTTGACGCGGTGCCTCTGAGAAGCCATATTTTCCTCCCAACTCTCTTTACTGGCATGTTTCTTTTCTCTCTAAAGCGATCGAAAACTCTGGTGTTCGGATTATTTCCCCAGCGCTTGATACGCTCTTCTTTTGTTGCCGCTACAAGGTTTGCCGACGTCTCCAGTTCTCTACCTCCTCCCAATTCCTTCCAGGCTTAAACAAGCTAGGAGCGAAAAGCAGTTTGGTGATGATCTGGCTCCCTGAATCTCCTCCTGACGTTCCCTCTCCCAGAGTGAATTCCCCCTCTTCTTCTCTCTTCCCTCCCTGTTAGGAAGAAATTTTTTAAGGTGGTAGAAGGTTTTTCGAGCCTCTCCCTCCCCCCTCTCCGAAGGCTAGGAACATTTCTTTCCTTCTCCACCCTCCTTCCCTTGCAGGAACAGGAACAGGTGGTTTTGAACCTCCCTTATCCGAATTTTCCGCGTTGTCCGCAAACTGCACCCTCTACATTCTATTTTTTCTCATAATAATTTGTTTTGTTCCGAGATGGCCCTTCAGAGTGCCTGGTCCTAAAAGAGTAATTCGCTGCCTTCTTTCCCCCACCTCTTTTCCCCGTGGGGCAGGATTATTTCTCGCACGTTGCCCTTCGATCCTGGTTTTAGCGGCCCTGCGCTCCATAACGACTTCCCCCACGTTAGGAAGTGCAGGGGCTCTTTCTTTTCTTTCTCTTAGCCGGCACTTGTCGTTTTGTTTTTGGCCCGTTCGATCTTCTCCGGTTTCCGGAGCCCGGCAAGGACCCTCATTCTCCTTTTTCCCCGTACGCTTTGTAGAGCCTTTCCTGCCTTTCTTCGGGCGACACGGCGCCCCCAACTTGCATCCTGGCCCGCCTCCTGAATAAGAGTTCTCAATGTCCCCGCTTTTACTAACCATTTTCTCTGAATTCTCTAGGAAGCATGACCGTCCTCTCTCGACACCCTTTCCGTGTCGCCAGAGTACCTCTTGGAGACTAGGCCGTTTTTCCGGCGACCGGATTTTAGAACCCCCCCTTTCCCTAGTCAGGACCGGAGAAAGGAATCTTCCCTTGGCGGTCTACACAGCGCTCCCAGGCAAGGTATAGCAGCGCCGGTCTCCTTTGACTCTAATGAGCCCGCGTTATCCCTTTCTCTTTTCCCCTCTCAATCTGTTCCTACGTTCCCGAAAACCGAGGGATCTGCCATCATGACCCAGCGCACGTCGACTGGTGGCACACCTTTCCCATCCCTTTGCTACGGGGACCCCCAACAACCGGATGCAGTTTCCTCCCCCTCCCTTCGTCGGCATTTTTTTTTTTTTCTCGATAAAAATGTTTCTGACAAACCCGGAGACTGCTCTGTATTTCCTTTTCTTCACAGTTTTTTACTGCCCCGGTCCCCTTTATTTGGGTATCTTTTCTCCTCCCCTCACATGTTTTTGGTCTTAAGAGATTTCCCCCCCACAAATTGTGGCTCCCCTTTTCTGCCCTTCCGTCTCGCTCTCGGTTGTTCTTTTTGTTTCCTAATGAAGCCTCTCTACTTCCCCCTCTTCTGGCTGTTTCCCCAGCCACCTACCGAAAAGCAACTTGGAACTTTCTTCCTAGCCCCCTAGACCGCCGTTCTTCTCCCCCCGGAACGGATAGATCTGGTTTCCCTGTAGCGACCGTTCTGATCATTAGCGATTCGAAATGTGGTAAACGGTGTCTTGTTTCAGTTGCACAGTGAGCCACGACTCCGTTCCTTATTACTCGAGTTTCCAAAACTCGCTTTCGGGCCCCCCCCCTCTTTTCGTTTGGTCCCCGACCCGGTCTAGGAGATGACCACAAATACGGCGCTTTCCTAACGTGGAATCTGTACCATTGAGTTGACCGTAAGATCTACTACACCTTCACTGCCTTCTCTTCCCTGTTGATTTCCACCTCTTGCCTTTGGCGGTGTCCCCCCCTCTGTCTTGAAGATGGCGGTTCCTATTTTCTTTTTCCCACCCCTCGCCTGTTTTTTTTCCCCATTCTGTGAGTGGGACCAACCCCCCCCCCCCCCCCCCCCCTCCCCCCCGCTTTGCTGATCCCCATCCTCCCAGCTTTGAGAGAAACCTCCCCGTACTCCTTTCCTCTTTTCTTTCTTTTGTTTCTTCTACTGCTCTTGTTCTTTCCGATCGATCGTCATATCAACGTCTTAAAGGTCCCGTTTCGCCAACGTAGCCGTCCATGAGCTTTTTCTTTTGATTTTAAGGCCCTTTATTCCTTATTGAGCATGAGCCTTTCCCTTCCCCTCTGTTTAGTGGTTCCACGAGGGCTTTCTCCCCGCCATCCTTCAGAGTTCCTCTACGGAGGCGCTAGCCGGAGGCGACCTAGCCTCTTACCCTCTGGCCCTCCGACGCCACTGTATTTGTTCGTCTAGTGGCTCCCCCACAAGCGAGATTTCTTTCATCCCTTCCCCTCCCACCTCCTTCCCCCCCGGTGTTTTGACGAAGGGGAATGGTCAACGCTACGCGGCATTCTCCCCCCCTTTCTGGTCCCCCTCGCCGAATCTTTCCCCCCTTCACCTTCCTTTTTGTTTCAGCAACATAAAGATGGGAAGTGTGGATTTTCCTTTCTAAATTGGCCATCGAGTCACTGAAAAGGGGAAGGAGTGGGAAGCATCCATAAAGGTTTCCGCCCATTCCCCTCCCAATCCGTTCTCGCATCTCCCCCATTTGGTTTCTGGTGGAATTCTAACCCCCTGCATGGTTTTGTCTCTCTTCCGTATGACCATTTTATTCTTTTTAATCAGGTGCGACGTGTTGGGCAGGATTTCGACTATGTTTCATTCCTATTCTACTTGACTTCACGCCTCTCTGGTGCGTGGTATATGAAGATTTCTTCTCTTTCTTTCCTCAATGGCACTAGAGACACTTCCCGGTTGACCTGGTCAGCGTCTAATCGGTCTACAGTTCTCCCCTAGGAAGGTGTTTGGTTGATTCCTTTTGACCCCGTCCTGTGATTTTTCTTTCTTTCCATTTCTCTTTTTTTTTTTGATGTAGACGATAGACGAGGCCCCCATTCCCTGTCCTCTCCCCCTCCGCTTGATGGACTTTTTTATGTGCAATTCATTTAGTAGACACTGGGGGACGTCCGATATAAACCGTCATGGGAAAGTCCCTTACCGCCCTCTCCGATTTCGAGTTCGTTATACGTTTTTCCTTCCCTGAACCCGCAGTCGTCGCTTTTGAGCTTTTTCGCCGTGCAGGCCAGGAAGCGATCTCTTCCCCCAGTGACGGACATCAACATGCCTTTTGCAAGCCCCTTGGCAGCTTCCGTTGCCTGCTCTCCGCATCAATATCTATCTTTTTTTTTCCTCCCCGCTTTTTTTTTTTGCTATGTGAGTGTAAGCGCCGGCTGTCCCCCCCTCCTCCACCCGGGGAACTATTTCCCAGTTTCTGCCAGCTATGGTTTTCCCCGTCCTTGTTTTTGCGATTTCCGGCTGTCTTTGCCCAATGGTCAGTGATTGATCAAAGTAATTCCAGCTTCTCCCTCGTTCCTTTGCCAGTGGCTTCTTCTTCCTGAACTTTTTTAACCTCCTCTAGATCTCTTTCCTGATGCCTAACCCGATGCCTTGTTTTGAAGTCGAACCTCCCCAACAAAGATGTTTGCTGACGAAATTATTCACTTCCCCTCAAAGGCTTGCTTTCTCTGCTCCGCCCCCCTGTGAACTCTTAGATCTTTTCTCCTTTCCCGTCGGCAGCATTTAGATGCTAAGCAATACACGGCATATAAAAAGACTCACCCCGCACCCTTCTTATTCTCCTTCTACTATTTAAGCCCACCTATTTCGACTCCCCCCCCCTTTCCCTCTATGTTTATCAGTCCCCAGTGCGTCACAGAACTCCGCTCCCCTTTACTTAGATCCTCTACACGTCCACAGTAGGCGCAGTTGCCTAACCCCGTCGAATAGTTGACTGACCCCTCTTCTCTTGACCCTGCGCAAACGGAATTTCTCGATGATGCTTTTCAACTCCTCCCTGTCCCTGATTTTCCTCCCTATTCCCTCCAATGGGAAAGCCCTTTGACCTCTTCCCCAGACACCCTTTATCTCTAGCCGTTTAGTTTTGCCTTGGCGGAGCGAAGGTAGGTGTGCTGGAACCCCCCCCCCCTCCCGTTGGACTTTCTTGGATCCCCTCCGTTTTAGCGTCCTCCCCTCCCTACACGTACCATCTGTTGCATTCTTGCCCTAGAGGATGAAATAAACTCCTTGCCGCTACTTGTTCTCCTGTTGTCGTCCTGCGCGTCTTTTGAAGGTGCTTCTTTCAACTGTTGACATCGTTTTTGTTTCTTTTTTTTGTCCCTCAACCTGATGAAGTGGTACCTCCCGAACCCCCCGCTTCCGGTACCCCCAATACATGCCTTGGAGGTAAATAAAGATTCCGTTAGCGTATCCTTCGTCGTTATCATCCCCTTTCCTTTTGATGACGCTAGACTCTTTCGTGTCTAATCAATACGAAACGGAAAAAAGCCTCCCCATTCTGGCCTTGTACGCTGTAGGTACTGTGTCTCCACCTGATCTACTTGACTGTTTCAAAATCAGAATGAAATTCTCCCTCTTTTTTTTGGCCTCCACCGACCTTTAGAAGTATAGGATCTGCCCCCCCAGGTTTCATCCACGTCGAAGTCTATCCCCGGCTGTAAGTTGACGTTATTTTTTTTCTTATCCCTACCTATAGGTGTATCTCTGAAGTAAGCTCCCCTCTTTCCCCCCAACCAATTCCTTTCCCCCCCCAATTCGGTTGAGATAAGAGGGCCATCCCTCTGAAACCTAAGTTGGTTGGAACCAACTTCCACGGCCCCCTCTCGTTTATGCCCCAGAAGGAATTACTATTCCTTTCTTGAATATCCCTTGAGAAGAAACTATAGCTGAGTTCTTCTACTTGATGACTTATTTTGCTAAAGAGGTTGTCCCCCTCTGCCACTCTGGTGTGTGCACGTACCCCTCGCCCGTTTCCCATTCACTTCTTCTGGAAGTGGTAGTTCAATTGCCATTCTCCCCTGATCCTGGTGACCGCTTTGACGAATCGCTCCTATCGCATCATCCCCGCCTACCTCTCTATCTTTCAAACAAATATTAACCCCTGTGTCATGCTGGGTGTTTAGACTTCCTTTTTCTCTTCTTGCCTGCCTTTTTCCCGTTTTCTAGTTAGGTGATTCTTCAGCACATAGAGCCCAGTTTTATTTCTATCTTAGACAAAAGACAAAACCTATCTCCTTTCTCCCCGGACCGTCTCCTCCGTGATAAAGTGACTTAGGTAGAGAATTTCCCTCAGCCCCACCGGTATTCTTCCCCCCTCCCGCCAATCAGGTACGATTGAATGCTCCCCCCCCATTTGCATCACGGTTAATCAGAGTTTAGACGTTGAGGTAAGTTTCCATCGTTTTCGGGGAGAGCCCGTCCTCCTCCTCTTGCAATGGTTGAGATGAGCTGAAGTTTCCTGCAACCCAGATGAAGTTCCCTACTATCTTTTTCCTTTGAGTAAGTCCTTCTCCCTCTTCAGTTTTCGCACGTAAGTCCGTTTGTCTCTAGCGTCTCATTTAAGCCCTCACCAACCCGCGGCTCTAAAAGATCCTTGAGCACACCTTCCCAGATCTCAGTTTTTTCGTTTTAGTCCTCGCTGTGACCCATGGCTACAGCGAAAATTAAAGGATTTGCCAGATTTCCTTCTCTGTCCTGTTAAAGAGGTAATGGTTGTATTAACTTCCCTTTTTTTTCATCTCACAACCTTCCTCGTTTCTAAACAAACTCCGGCCACTGCCATGCGAAATAAGGGTGTCCTCAATCTTCCCTTCCGTTTTCTTCGCCTCCCCTCAGGCAGCATTTCGAGTGTTTTGGTTTTCGCTTTTTACCCAGAGACATTGTCAATCCCTTATTCGTTCTTCTTGCCCCCGAATGTCCAATTAGGAAAGTTGCGGGAGCGAGAATCAAAATTTCCCAGGAAAAGTCGATAAAACCCTTCTATATTCACTTATAGTGGCTTCCGGGTTCCGTTCTTCGACCCGATCAAATTTCATATGCCGGCACCTCTCCCCCTAAGAGTGCGCTTGCCCCCCCTCTCGAGAGCTTCCCATATACACGCTCAATTTGATAGTTGGTTAAGGTTGTAGAGCAACGTCTCTTCTCCCCTTCCCCCCCAAATCCCTCCCCTCTCTCCCTGCAAGGCAGCGCGAGTTGAATCCATAAGGCAGGCCACTTCCTCCCCCTAGCCTCCCCCCCTCCCACCCTTCTTTTTTTGTTGCGCCCTTCCTCGCGAATGAATGGAACCCACTCCCCCCAGATCAAGGGCACCATCTTTCTTTTTTTTTTTTCCTCCTCCTCCGTTTTGTTTGTTTCTCGAGTTTCCCTTGCTAGAGTGCATATGAGAAATTTCATTCTCCCTCTTTAGGGACAAACACCTCCCAGGTTCTTCTTCCTCTCCTCGGGGCTTTTAGGAGCCGGCCCTCTTGGGTATGAATGAGATGGTTATTAGAGTGGAGGCCGCCTCCCTAATTAGCGTACCAAATTCACAAATGTAGGACTGGAGATATTGTCCTCTTCTATGATCGTTTCTCCGCTTTTTTCTGGGTCGCTTTCTTAGCTGCTTATCGTAGATCATGGAGGAAGCACCGTCTGTCCCTCATCTCTCCCCCTGTTTATCTCAATTTCAAGGCATTTGTCTTAGTCAGAAGAGAGCGAAGCAGTATAACTCTCCCTCGTGTCTCCCGTCGATGTTTGACAATTCCTAAAACCCCTCCCCTTTCGAGTTGAGACTTCCAACTCCCTCAAGAGCTTATGCCCCCCAATGTCTTGCTCTTAGGGCATGGAAGTTAGGAGTTACAGGGTTTTAGGCGAAATTGAGTTACTCCACCCTTTCCACCCAGCAGGTCCCCTTCATCGTCCGCCGTTTGGGAGGATAAAGCGAATCCCTGATCGCCTTCTCCACTTCTCCGTCCGATTCCTTTTTCTCTTCACGGCCCAGATATGGTATCGCATCTTGTTTTTTTCTCGGACATTCTTTTGACCACTTTCTCCCCCGCCCCTGCGGTCTAAAACGAATCAGGTACGTTCCTTCCTCAGAACCCTAGAAGGCGGCAATTCTTTTTGCCTGAATACCCCCCTCGGCGCCTCTGTGCCCCCCCAGTCACTTTCCAAGGTTAACTTGCGTTCGTTCATTTCTTTACCGACACGGCTGGACTTCCTCCAACAACGTCTCCCTTGTGGTTCCTTTTTCCAATTGTTCCTGCAAGTTCGCTGGACCTTGCTTGGGTGCCCGGGTTCTCTTGTTTTGTACTCCTCCCCCCTTTGGTTTGGGCAGCATTGAAAGCAAAGTTCCCCCCCCCTTTTTTAATTAACTTTTCTCTCGTTCCTTAGATTTGACCCCCCTAGAACCACCGCCTTCCAGGCCCCTCAACTCCCTCCCCCCCCCTTTCAAGCTCCCCCGACGAGACCTCCCGGGCTACACCCGCCCTTCGTCCTGATTATCTTTTTTTCACTTTTTTCGCTCGGAACTTCGCTTCTATGCGTTTACACTTTTCCCCCTGTTCTGGTTTCAGCAGAGAAAGACACGTCGAGTTTTCCCCACCTTTTCGATTTACACCGATACCCCTCTTCGCGTTCCCCTATCCTTCTGGCGACTCTGACCCAAAGAAGTCCCTCGGAGGTTCCGCTCTAGGTTTGACGCACTTCCTTTCCATCTCCGCTTCATCTCCTCTGATCCCAGGTCTTAATACCACCAGACTCCGTTTTTTTTTCCCCCCTCTTGATGGTTGATCTGTCTTGGGCCTTGAGCTCAACCACCATTTCCCACTTTCGGGGCCCTGTGGGCAAGTGCTTTTCTCTCCGTACGGAAACGATCTATTTCTTCCCCCAAACCCTTCCTCTCTTTTGATTGGACAGCTGGATAGATTTATCCCTTTTCTTGACCCTTTCAGTGCCGATACGACTCTCACGGCTACTGTTTCGGTGTTCCTCCCCCCGCCTGGGAGCGGGTTTGTGCTTCCCCCCTCTCTCCTTTGAGGTGCCTGTCCCCTAGGAAAGGACATTTAGGATCTTGGACGGTTCCCGAGTTTTGCTATACAGCCCCCATGTCCAGTCCTTTTCCTTAGTCGTATGAGAAGGTTTTACTACAGGAATGTGGTGCCTCCTTCTTCTTATCTCCTACTCACTGTATTGGGTTAATCTAGGGTTGAGGGATTGTCCACACCAGCGGAAGATTTTCTTTCATCTACGACACAACCTCCCCCCTCTTCCCCCCCCTGACGCTGAGAAACCAACTTTTTGCCTCTCTTCTCCCCTCGAGAGCGCATTCGTCAAACTTGAATTCTTAGGCAGACCCCCCCTAGATGTTCCTCTTTTCTGTCTTATCGCTTACCCTTCCTCTCCAGATCAGGCAACGGGCTTCTGGTGGTCCCGTAAGAACGGCGTTCCTTCTCAAGGACACTCCCTCCGGCTTCGTTTCTACAAGTGTGGTTTCTTTTGACAGGTCTCCCCCAACCCCCCCCCCCCCCCCACCCCCCCCCCCCCACCCCCACACACATTGAGCTGGTGTTTAGTGATATGCTGAACGTCCTTCACAATGTGGTTCTTCCCCCCCCTTTCTTCTCGCCCCGCTACGTCTTTCTCTCTGGTCCTTCCCCCCCCCCGTTCGACGTTTTCCTCCACGACTCCCTCGGGTTGCGGGTTAGATTAGCTTAGCAAGCGCTTTTGATTGGTGACAAATGGTCATCGCTCCACTGCTTAGTTGGATTACCACCACACTCCTATCCCGTTTTGTCTCGGTTTGACTTCAATCTTGTCTTCTCGATGACGCGTGTTTTGGTTCGGTTTTTTCACGACCTTTGAGTTGATATTCAACTTTTCTTCTCCCCTCTGCCTTGATTAGTGACCCCCAGATGTCTCCTATAAATGTTGCCTGCGCCTATCAAAGCGCTGGCGGCGAGGCAGACGTGCGTTCGCCCCCAATTTGATGGGGTTTGCCTTCAGTTTCATAGTAACCCCCCCTTCATTCAGTTTAGAGAATCGATATAGTAGCGCTTTTCCCTCTTTAGTTTCGAGGAATCCGAACAATTGACCCAGTTTGCATTCTCTCAGCGAGCTTCTCGTTTTCTTCGCCGGCCTTTCCTTTCCCGCAGCCGTGCTCTCCATTCAAAAAAGTGACTTCACAATGCAGTTTCATAACCGGGTCCTCTCATTGTTCCTTTATGAGATTGCGCCCTTCATTCTTTTATTATCTTTTCTACCCGAACAGTTTTTTTGTGATCTTCTAGTTAATTTTCTCGGCGCTCCTCCATTCCCCACCCGTCCATCTTCTTAACTTTCATGTTCTGTCCTTCACGGGTTCCTTGAGCATCACGGTGATGAACTTTTAGTTCAGCTCCCCCCCCCCCTTTTCATACTTGATGCGCTTTCGGCCGGTTCCATTGGCGGCCGGAATCGAGAACGTAATTCGTTTTCTTCCGTCTCTATCCCGCTTGCTCCGACTTCCCCCGTTTAAGGTAGGCACCCCCCACCCCCTTTTCTACTGCACGTATTGCCTCGCGCAGCGGATTTGTTGCGACGTCCATTGGGCCCCTCTTCGCTCTCCCTCCGACAGATTCAGCAAGTAGGAAACCGATCCTTACTACTCCCTTTCCACGCGTTCACCCTAATCAAAGCAAAAGGTCTGTGGCCGGATCGAGAATACCCCTATGTATCCTCCCCGGATCCCTCTCTTTCCGAAAGACCGGCGAAACTTACCTTCTCGGAGATCCTTCTCCCTCCCCCAGTGGAGAGTGCCCATAGTCGCCTTTGGAATTGACACCCCCTCTCCATTCCCTTTCCCGAAAAAGGACCGTTCGCTACCTTCTCTTCACACCCCCTCACCTCCCATGTAATGACGTAAGAAGATAACGAAACCAGGTTGTCCGCTTTTTTTTTCCTTGTCCACCCGAACCACCTTTTATCTTTTTTAGACGCTGGTTCCTTGGGGCGTCCTTAGTCTGACTTCACCCAAAAGGGTTACCGTGGAAGTTCTCGCTCCTTTACGCGAGAGAGTCCCCCATCGGGATTGGTCTCTGTCGTCGGAGTGCTTCCGTTGGACCTCTTTTTCCTTTTCCTGCTGCGCGTCGAGTTTGCCGGTTGCTCCCCTTTCACCCTGGTGGATCCAGGGGGCGTTACTTGACCCGAAATCTGTTCCCCTTTTTTTTCTTTCCGACTCCCCTCTCGGCCCCCCCCCGTCTTTTTCCCTACTTCCCCGTTTCTTAGACTTCGTCGTACCTTCTAAGAGACTCCCGGGAGGTCAATTTAGACGTCATTTCTGTCCCGACTCCCTCTGGTCACGGCCCCCCAGTAGAATCCTCCTTTCCTGCGCCAGTTCGTTATGTAGATATGCTGCGACTTTGTCCTTTCTCCCCCAACAAGACCTCCCTTCTCTGTGCACTCCAGTAAGCCTCCTCCTCTCTCGTCCTCCCGGTTTAAAACAAGGCCGTCGTCCCTAAGGCTTCTCGCTCTCTCAGTTTTTTTTTCTCTCAAAAAGGTTGCTTCCTTCCTCTTCTCATTCGATGGGACAACCCATATGATTGGGAAAGCCACCCTTTCTTTTTGAGTATCAGCTTCCCTCCTTGCTGCCCTTCTTTTCCTCGTTTTTTGACAATATCGTATAGGTGGATTATTTTTTTTTAACTCCCCCTGGGGACTCACTTTATGAAAAGTTATTCAGATAAGACGGCGGTACGACCCATCAGGCTTGGCTGTTTCTCATCCCTCTCCCCGGCACTTATTTTTCCGCATTTTCCGCCCCGTAGGGAATCTCATAGGTTTCACCTCCCCAGTGCGCGTGGTTAACGCGGATTTGCGAAAGACAGTAGGTCTTTTCCCGTCCTTTCCCCATATAACTGGGATCTTTCTGACTTCCTTCTCGCAGACTCGCCGGATGAAGCCCCCAATCCTCTCGTGTACGTACCTGCGGTTTGATAGACCCTGTCTCTTCTCGTTGCCCTCCCTTTTTCCCCTTTGGCGTTGAAATCCGGCTTTTTGAGTACGCGTTTCTTCTCCAACAAACAGATCGATATCTTCGTTTTTTACCGTTCCGACGGTGTCAACCATTGTTTTGGCCCTTCCCCGGTTTCCTTCTCCCCTAATAAACAAAAAAGGGTAGAAAGCGGCACCGCCCCCCGACCTTTTTGTTCCATTTCTTTGTCCCTGAACTTGTGACCCGGTTTGTATCCTCCTTTCCGTTGTTTGCGTCCGTTCTCCGGTAGGGGACTTCAAACAAGTTGACTTGAGCTCTGCTCCTTTCCCCGATGCCGCAGCGATTTACATCAAAAGAGTTTGTCGGTCGCGGTTTCATGATGACTTCCTCTTCCCTGTCGTTTATCCCGTTTAGCCGCTGGGACCTACTAGGTCTATTTTCTCCCTCCCCCCCCCTCCCTCCTACCCCTCTTGAGCTCATCGGCAAAAACTGAACGGCCTTTTTTCTATCTAGCTTTTCAATTTTCCCTCGTTCTACTCCCTCAATAACGGATGCCGAAGGGACTGACAGGTTGGTCCTCGTTCCTGGTTGTCCCCCCCGGTCGTCGAAAACCGCTTTCTTTTCTACTGAAAGGGAAAAATTGATGAAATAATTGGTTTTCCTGACCTCTGCCTGCAGTTGTCTTCTCAACTTCCCTTCGCCTTGTAGATGGGTGTTCTTTCCTCACAAGCGCCTTATCACTCCTTCTGGTTAGGCGTGTGAAGCTTGCAATTTCCCGTTGCGGGGTTGAAGTGTTATTTCTTTTGCCCTTTTCTTTTTTTTGGCCTGATTGTCCCTGCCCGTGTTTGGTGGTGGAGTTTTTTTGCTGTTATGTTGACTTCCCCCCAGCTCGCTTTCTTTCCGGGCAGGTCCCTTTCCCGGCAACAGATGACGAGAAAACCGAATTTTCGTTCCGGACAATATAGAGTGACCCCAACACAGTATTTTTCCCCTGGTTTCGCGAACGTAGCGTTCGTTTCCGCTACGTCCCGACACGCATCCCTTCCCTTCCGTGCCGGAAGTCGAAACTCGGCGCAAGAAACGGCTGGGTTTTCCCTCCCTTTTGCGTCCACTCCTTTTCCGCCCCTCACCTGCATCAATTTTTTATTTGGTTACTGTGTGTGAAGTCTCTGCGAGCGATTTCCAGTAGAACTGATTTCCTCCCCCGTTTCCGTCTTTTACCGCGTGCTCTGATCAAGTTTTTTCACCTTATGGACTTCCCTTCAGGCTCTTTAAGATGATTCCTCTAGGGTTCATGTAGATCCGAGACTGTTAAGGAAAACTTCCACAATTTCTTCCTGTCCGTTCACTTTTCCCTTTTCTCTATCTTTTTTTCTTTCTTATCTGGGGATAAGATGATGATGGGACGTCTGCTGCTTCCTTGACGCCCTCGATGGTCCTGGTCCCCCCTCTTGAAGAGGGTAGAGTCCCTGGCCAGGACTGGATCGGAGCGCGCCTCTTTCGGTCAACGGCGGGCCCCGCCATACGCGTGTCCCCCAGGCGCTTTGCCTTAATCCTCACCACCTAGACCGTTCTGACTTGGTAGCGAAGACACCTGTACATTCGAGCTTCCCCTGATTTCGCAGATTGCCATGTCTTTTCTTTCTCCCCGCCATCTGTTTTCTTCTTCCCTTCTTTCTCCCCCCAAAACGGGATCAGGACCTTCACCTTTCTTCCTTTATTTCGGAGAGCGACAAGTTTAACCGGCTTCTTCTATAAAATTTGAGCTGCGATCTTCCGAGGAATTTTCTCGATTTTTACACTTTTCTTTCCCGAGAACTGCTTCTCCCCTGACTTCTCCCCCCCTCCGTTGCCCCGAACTCCATAGTTAGAAAGGGGTTCCCCCGAGACCGGCTAGTTCCCAAGCATATGTTTCCCTGACACTGCGGCCACACAAGTACTTCCTGCCCCGTTCCCCACTCGCGCGCATTTTTTAGCAACCTCCTGCTGGACGCTGCAACCCAACGTCGAACTGTTTCTTTCCTTGTTCCATTGCGAACTCCTCTGGCCCTTCTTTTTCTTTCTTGTTTCGACCTACAAATGGGTTTGTCTTCTTCTAGAGACAGAAGGACACACTGGTTTAGAACCTTTTTCGTTTGAGGAGTGACTCTCCTCTCTTATTTTTTGTTTTTTCGCCTGAAGAGTCACAGCCTCTTTTACGAAGCCTAAAACTAATGCTGGCTCACTTGACCGCGCTATCACATCCCTTCACCCGGACTCATTTTCCCTTTTGTCACCCCTGACACTGATCCCTTCCGTCTCTTTTCCCTTCGCACTCACACACTTGTCCTGTGTAAGGCCCACACTGCTTCTTACGACTAAGTCCAGGAGAGGCCCGCAGTTCCACACCCTCTCCTTGTGTCCCGCCGACCGCGCGGGTCCCCCCAACACACCGCGTGGACGATGCGGCACACCCAGGCTCCCGCGCGTTACGCACCCCATGATAGGGCTCTTGGTCACCCTTCTGATCATTCTCCCCCCCTCACCTCCCAGGATCCTGCCGTATAACACCCCCCCCCGATTCGTCGGACACAGTGTGCACCCAAAAATCAGCCGCCAATGCTCGTGAAAGCTGCCCGTTCTCATCACGCACACCCTAAACCCCGGCCTCACCCTGGTCTTCACCCTTTTTTTTCCATACTGCGCGACACCCCACCCCGCCCAACCCCGCTGAAGCCCCCACTCCCAAGACACCAACAATCTTCTGTATTTTGGCACCCACAATCCGGACTAGGACCCTCTTGACGCCTCTTGCGCCTTCTCCTTTGGTCCCGGTTGGCGAGAGATGAAACGGCTTAGGTCGGTTCCCCCCCCTCTTCCTGGCCGCGGGTTTTTTCTCAGAAAGTCGCCCGGCGGCAATTGACAGCCTCGTACATTCCGACTTGGTTCTTCTTTGTAGGTTAGGCTTCGACCCCATATCTTCTACAGTTCCTATAAAGTGAGGGACGGCTAGCCGAGTTTTTCTTTGCGGCCTTTGACGTTTCGGAATCGGTCTGTTACAGACTGCCTCCTTTGCGGCCCTCTTTTTGGTGATGGGTGAGGCCCAACATGCGGCCCCATGGGGGAGTCTGGTCCTCTCACTCCAACCGCAACCGCATTCCCCCAGTGTTCAAAGCTTTGCGACCAAACGGAAAATTTCATCGCCTCTCCCCCGTAGAACTGCTTCCTCCTTTGCAACAGATCCTCTGCGTCCTGACACCAACTGAAAGAGCGGAGGTTCGGCCGCTCCTTTCCATCCAGTCCCTTTTGGGGCGCCAATGTTGGGCCGTTCATATACCGGCTCCTGCCACTCCCCCGACCTCCCTTCTCTCCTCGAAAAATTTTTTTTTTGCCCTGAATAATGCAAACGCTTTTTTGTGATTTGCTTTTCTTTCCGACCCTGAGTTAGGGGACCGTACGGTATATCCTTCCTTTTTGTCGTCATTAGTCTCCTCTTTGTTTCCCCGTCGATTTTCCTTGACAACCGAGCCTGGGTGCGTTATAGTTCCCGCATTGGTCGGTGAGTCATGTGATCCCTGTCAAAGAGACCCTCCCTGGATACCTGATAGTCGTTTCTCATTCTGTCTTTTCTTCCCTATCCCGGCATGTTTGTGGGGGTTTCTTCTCGTTTTATGATCTTCAACTTTGAGATTTCGAACTGTTTTCTATTGTCGCCCCTCTTACGGCCCAACTTGCATTAGCTGCAAGCTCTGGCTGAGGGAAGACGTAGTCGAACATTTTTATTTTTTTCGGCCTATATAAAAATGACTCCGGAAAGCTCATTTTTTTACCTCCCCCTTTAATAGATTTGTACTACCGATTCCTTCCTGTTCCTTAACCTGAAGGCAATATATTTTTTTCTCAGTCGGCTTCTCCGTTTTCTCCTGCACTGTAAAATCATACCTCCCAGTTCTACATGTCCCAACGGACGGTCCTCCACCTGCCCAGTTGCCGACTTGGAATGAGTTTTTTTCGCCGGCCCCTTTTTCACTT
>Ga0179591_1208627_pt1 | contig 18357 bp, 15 predicted proteins | sample CZOMad2_1_08_16f_FD_182891 | JGI IMG/M metagenome (GOLD analysis project Ga0179591, IMG submission 182891) | Vadose zone soil fungal communities from Angelo Coast Range Reserve, California, USA - CZOMad2_1_08_16fungal (PacBio error correction) | ecosystem: Environmental > Terrestrial > Soil >... | reverse complement strand
ACCTCTGGTCCCCGAACTAAGCTTGCAACTAAACGCACAGCTGACCCCCGTCAAGGCTGAATCAACTTCCTTTTTCCCCCTAGTGTGACTGCAGAGGAATTTTCCCCAAGGGAGCTTTACCTTTGTAGACCTGATCCCGAGACCCCCCCCCCCTACCCGGTCCCACCAACCTCTGGCCTTCTGTGCTCTGAGTGGCTTTTAGAGAATTACCCACCCCATTTTTCACAAAACCAATTTGTGTCCCCGGTTCCTATTTAAGTTTGCTTGACCGCCAGTACCCTCAGACTTTTTTTGAGTCGGTTTTTTTAATGGCTGGCATTACATATTCCCTACCCTGTTTTTTTACGACTTTCTTGATTGGTTCAACCTCGTTGTTTGAATCCCTTTTCCCAATTCAATAAGAGTTTCAGTTACACGTCCTTATTAGGTCCTAGTTCAAAACTTTACGCGTGTGATATCCCCCCATCCTTGATTGAAAAGTCCCTTTTCGCAACTGGTTTAAATGTTTCAATTTTTCACTACTTCGACGTAAAAAAGCCTTGCCCCGTAGTTTTTCCTTCTTTTCTATTTTTCCTTCGTTGATTGAATATTGACTCAATGAGTGGACTTTAGTCCGGACGAGTTGTTTTTTTTGTCCCCCGTTAAAGACCCTTTTTCAGCCCCGCCTCCGTGGTTCGACGAATTCCCTCCCCTGGTGCCCCGTCGACGCTTTAGCCCCCAGGCCCCTTTCCCGGTCTAAAGGCTCCCCCTCTCTCCCTTCTACCATTGCCTGCAGCCCCATGTTTCTTTGTTGGTTGATCACAGTTAGCATGACGCATGGCCGCTTCATTTCCGACCGAACGCAGCTTTCGACCTCTACCCCTGATTCCCTTCAGGATCTGGTTAATTTTTGTTTACCTTCTAAAGTTGTCGCCAAGGTAGGCTGCCCGATTTCTGTTTCTGGTTTTTCATAGATCATTTTGCTGACCCCTTTCTCTTCACGTGATAAATACTTTTTACGTACCCCGTTTTCATTTGTGTCCCATTGGACCACCCTTCATTTCTCAAATGTTATATGGTAAAGTTCCGTTGCCGAGATTTTTTCTCGTTACCCGAGTTTTGACTCCCCCCCAATGATCCTCTTGTCCTTCTCGCTCTCTCCTCGGGAGTTCTCGACGGTTCTTCTATTTCGGGTCCCCCTCTGAATAGCCTCCGCATGTCGAAATCCAGACCCAACTTCAATTAAATGGTTCGGCCGACGCTAGAATCTTCTTCCGGGTCGTCGTATCAATTCTTCAGTGCCTCTGTCAATCCACTGATTAGACTATGTTGAGTCGGTGGTCATGTCTCCGTTTTCCGGATTGTTGTCGAAGGTTTTTTTTCCATGTATTTGACTGGAACTTTATAGTTTCTCGTGGATGAAGCAGTTGATTTCGTATGTGAACGATTGTCATCCCCATTCCCTACAGTGCACCTTGTGCGTTTGACGATAGTCCCCCTCGGCTTTTTTCGCCGAGTTTTATTCCCTGCATATCACATGTCTTTTTCTTTTATGAGTCCACTGCGAGAGTTTTTTTGGTGGTTCATGATAAGAGCCCCATGACGGCCGTCGAGCGTAGGTGTCCCTTTTTCCCCTGCACGTAATCCTTGCATTCTTGGGTGCTTGACTTTTTCCTTTTTCGGTTTTTACCTCTGCGTTTCATTGATGCTTCTCTCCTAAGTCTTTGCCTTGCCGAGCCATCCCCGTCTCTGTTTCCGTTTTGGTATCTAACTTTGATAGGGCCGATTCCTCTCTGATGGTCAACAGGTGAAAGATTTTTTTTCCGATGTTTTTGACTTCAGGCGTCATTCCTGCTTTTACTGTCCAACCTTTCTCTCTTTGCTAGAAGCGTTTTTTTTGCCCCCACGTCGGGGTGTTGTTTTTAATAAGGGCCAATCCCGACTCCCGAGAGCCTTGTTTACGCCTTGTGGCCCGCTCTTCCCTTTTTGTGAGGACGGAATAAGGTGATCCCCGCTCTTCCACTGCTGACCCGGGACGTCACTCCTCCGATTCTGCCCTGTCCTCCAAACCTTCACGATTGCTTTACGTAAGCCGTGACGGATGACCCGCGACGAACCTTGTGAAAAAATTTGTGCCCCCCCCCCTAGTTTCAGGGTACCCCAAACCAACATTTCTATGTGTCAAGGGTTTATCATCAATCCCGTTTCAGTATGCTACAGTTTCTTTCCTGGATTTTTGGGCTTGATTTTTGATTGGTCGGAAATTGGGAAAGACTCGTTTCGTTTTTCCCTATACTTCGATTAGGCGTCTTCTATACCCCGTTGCAAAACTACGGGACACTTGGCCCCACCTTCCACTAGCTCACTGGTGAACCCGTGAGTCCCCCCTCCCTCGAATTTGTCAGCCATTTCTGCGTTGTAGTGTTTATGCGATTGAAGTCAGCCCCCTCTGACGTCTTTCACACCGGCCCTCCAGGTTAGTTGCCCTCACGTCCACCTCATCTTCCGTACCACCAGGATTGATTCTTTTAGGCAGAGAGGCGAATTATTTTTTTTGCCCCTCGGACAAACCCTCTGAAAACCCCCGGAAATATTTTGTCACGGTTTTTCCTTCTCCTTATTGAACATTCTCGTTTGGACCCTTCCTCCACGACGCTTTCAGAGACCTCACCTGACCTGTCTAAACATCTATTTGTTCCTTTTTTTTCACAAGTTCTTACGTGTCTTATTTTTTGGGTGGACGCCCACCTCAGACGCTTTTGGACCGCCCTTTTTTCCCCTCCTATGCCCTACCCCGGATAAGAGAGGCCATACCGCTGTCAGTCCCCGCCCGGCTTACCCGACTATGGTTCTGGTTTACCCTCGCGTCTCTTTTTTTCCTTTTTTTTCCTTGGAATCTTTAGTGATCACTGAAACCTACAATTTTTACAGTCGTAGCATACTTCGTCGGGCGTGCGGTGTGTTCCCCCCCGGTTTTTCCAAAACGTGCAGGCCCCCTCTTCGTTTCCCCCTGTTCCACCACCCTTCGCGTGGGCAGGGGATTTTTCCACCGAACTCCCCCCCCCTCGACACCCCCCGTTTTACTCCCGCTTTGATACGGTCCCAGTCGGTACTTGGGTCCCGGGTCTACCCTTGCCGTCCCGTCTGTTTGATCTGCCTGCCGTACTCTACCCTTCAATCCTTGGTTGTATTGACTTTTCCCCGGATGTTTCCTTATTTCTCCAAGAGGTTACGTCTTGAAGCTATGCATTACATTCCTCAACTTGCGTTGAACCGCCATTTCCCCCCGAGGGCTCCCAATAGACCCCCTCCCCCCTTCCATCGGATTTCCCACTTTTGGCTGGACGGCAGACATCCCCTTTTACGCAATTTGAATTGTTCCTGCTTCGAACGCCGCCATTAATTGCATCAGTGCCATCTTTTCCTCAAGTTGTTCTCTGTTTCTGTGTTTCAGAAAGGGGTCACCGCCACTCTTCCATGAATTATCCCACGCCCTACTGTCGCGCGTCCGTTCGATACCGTTTTTTCCCCCCAATCGTGAATCCATCATCATGGACTTAACGTATTTAGCTTTGGTTTAGGGCTGCCCTCGTCGATTCGCCCTCTGTTGCCACATCGTTCCGTGGACCGCGGAATGATGGGCGGCATTCGCCCCAACCCAGTCCTATCCCCCCGTTCGGGCAACATGTTCCTTTCCCAGTCAGTCCCTCCTCCTTTTCTATACCTCCCAGATCTTTCCGCAGGCCCCCCAATCCCCTCTCCGATACTCGGCACCAATCGCGATCTGGTTGAGTGGTTTTTCACGCGGAGTATTCTTCCGTCGATCTTTCTATCTTTTTTTTGTGTAGATATGCCCTCGCGTGTCAGCAACCTTCCGATCATTAGATGTTTTTGAGTAGTTTCTAGGTTATCGATTGTGTGAGCGAATTTCCGTCGATTTGCCTTGTTGTTCCAGTTTTAAACCCTGATTATGAGCGTGATTGGACTCTGCCTAGCCGTCCTGAACCGGTCACCCTTCGACCGTCTTTGGAACAGGGCGTTCACCCGCATGACAGATGTTTCCTTGACCTGATGCCCGCTCCCGGCCGTTGCCGTCCTCATTTCTTCCCAAATTTTCCCTGTCTCCCCCTCTGCCGAAGCGAGCCATGGGTTTTCATGGTGGAGACAATGACATGCCATTGCGCCCCGGATTTCACTTGACCCAAACGCAGAACCCTTGTCGTGACAGTTGCCTTCTTCTCTCGCCATGTTCTTCGTGAGTCCCCGGCCGGAAGTACTTACTCTTTTTTCTCCAGGTCTTGATATATAGTGTCAGTTTCGGGTTGACGCGTTTTCCCTTCCCCCCTAGTAGCCTTTAATTGCACCACCCTTGCCCCCTTTCCCGTTTAGCGTATCTTTCAGTCGATTCACAGGTCGGAAGCTGCGAAATCTTGAGACGAAACACCCCTCTTTTTCTTCCAGCCGGCCCGGTTCCCTCCGTGCTATAGTAAGTTCCCCCCCCGGTTAGCCACTCCCCTAAGCCCGGACGGGACTACCCCCCCTTTTTACCTTGCTTATTGCTCCGAAGTGACGCTGTGCTTATTGTTGAGTTTGTACAGGCAACTGAACCCCTCGTGTACTCCTTAACACACGATGTTTCGTGCCATGTTTTCTGACAACCCCGGTTCCACGCCTCCCAACTGCCTTTCCAATGCAGGCCTGACTTTAAATACTGGTGTTTCCTGACCCCCTGTCCGAGTCTCTTCACTGCCGCTTAACAATCTCCCCTCGTTTTTCCCCTGAATTGTTGCCATTTGTCGGTAGTTACCCCCCCCAATAGGATGTTTAAGTTTCCAGAGATTGATCCCGCGTGCTCCTTCCTGTAGGAAGAGTCGTGGTTTCCCGAATCCCAACTTCCCCCTCCACCGATTATTCTGGCACGTCCCTTTAGGCGTAGATTCGGTGTTCCCGGACTAAGGACTCCTCAAAGCGCCCTTGCCAATTTCCTGTAGCAGGCCGATGTTTCCGTGGTTCGCAGCACCCCTCCTATACTTCCCCTTTCCCCCTCCCAATGTTCTATGGAAGATGAAGTGGCTTCCGTATCCCCTCCACCTGACCCGTGCTCCGATGTAGTGCGGACGTCTTTTCTTTCGTCTCTAAATCGCGCGGAACCACTCAAATGTTTGAAGCTCATTAATCTTTCACCCTCCCCTCTAGGAGCCTATTTCCAAACAATTGGTGCGATCGCACTGCCGTTGGTTCCAGGGGCCCCCCCGGCTTTTATACCCGCTTGATAGAGGACCACTTACAACCTTAGTCTCTAATCCTCATCTCTTTAACCTTATCTTGCTCTCACCCCAAAATGAGAACATTACTCCCCCCCTCCCTCTCCCCTTCCGTCTTAACCGCTCCCCCCCCCATTCCTCGTCCCTGCTTTACCCCTCCCCCCTCCCCTCCTCCCCCCCTTCCACTTCCCGGCCTTATACCCTCCCTCTGACCCTCCTTCCCACCCTCCCCTCCTGTTCCCCATTCACACCCCATCTCTTCTTGTCCCCCCCCCCGCACGCTTCAATTAACCCAATGTATCTCAGCAGGAACCGATTTATGCTTTTAACCCCCTACGCTTTTTTTTCGTTTCAAGGGAGGTACGGGGTCAACCCCCCTGGGGTTGCAAGCCCCCGTTAGTGTTAGAATCCCTCCTTTCCTTTTATAGTAATTAACCTGTTTTGTCCATTGTTGTCGCGTGATGTATATTCCCTTCCGCTAGCCATTCTCCGCGATATGAATTGTATAATGACACCCCGATTTTTTCCGGTCCCGCGGCTTAGTCCCCAGTCGTAATCAGTGCCCTCTTTCAATTCTTACAAGCACTCCTCGGTGGCCCCCTCTTCTTCGCCTGAAAGTCTTTTTTTCCCAGGTTCCCCCTCTGCCAATCCCGTTCCCCATGCGCCACGCATGTACACCCCCCCTTTTCGTTCCCATTTTCCGCTGCGTTTATATCGCGCTCCGTTTTATCACCCCATTTACCTAGCCCACCGACACCAGCTCTTTTTGAGATTGCAGGCCCCTATTAGCGGCGCCTCCTTCCCTCTCGCCGGTACCCTCCAATCTATCTTCCGCACCGACAACCACTTCAGCCCCTCCTCGACCTAAAAAAACTCTGCGCCTCTGCCATTGACAGAGTACACTCACGCCACCACCGCCTGTGCGAACTCCGCCTTTGCATTCCCCCCATTCCTTCCCGCAACCCCACCTCGACGGACCTACCCCCTTGTTTTTCCCTCCCTGTTCGGACATCCCAAGTGGGTCCGCTTTTCCAGGGACCAGTCTCACGCCATTTTTTCTACAATCTCAATGTCCTCACCTAGCTGCTTGACCCCATTCCCCCCCGGCAGTACGTCCCCCCCGAAATCCAATCCCCGCAAACTCCATAAGTCCTCCTGATTCCTTTCCTCCGGTTCTTCGACTCCAGAATCTGACTCAGATTTTTATATCCCCCGTGGCCCCTCCACCCCCTTTAGCGTTTGTCGGGGGCTTCTGAATGGGCGCGAAGATCTAATCCCCCAGTCGCCGTAAATACCAATTAGTTCTCCCTATCGCTACCCATGCCTAATTGTCGGCCCCCGTCTTCCAGGTCGTTTGCCTCGTTACATCCTTAGACGGCAACGTCCTTGCCTTCAAGTCTCCCACACGGGTGGAAACTCCTCCCCTAATTTTTCCCCCCCAGTCATAGACGAGATCCCGGAGTGAACCCCGTGCACGATCAAGGTCAGACCACCCCCCCCCCAACTGCCAGACCCCCCTTAACTGATAGTGTTGCGTTTTCAATACCCTTTCCTGACCCCACAAGGGAGCAGGTTCTGGCGCTTCGCACGACCCTGACAGAACTTCGGGTCGCTTTTCCGAAACTCTTTCGGAGGAGTTTCTGCTTGCAGTTCCTACCCATTTCCCGCGAGCTGCTTTTCCACTGCTTCAGCTCCTTCTCAAACGCCGTACTCTGTGTCCGCATGCCGGGGGATTTCCATGTTCTGGTCAGAAGTTCACCATGAGTACGTCGTGAAGCTCAGGACGTCATTCCCGAGCCCTGTATTTCCCCCGCTAACTGTCTTCCCTACGCGGCACAACGATACCCTACCAAGAGCCCCTGGCCTTCCAAAATGCCGTCGCCATTTTGACCCGTCACGCTACTCACGCTTTTTTTTTGACCCCCATGTGCCGTTGGATTCCTCTTCCACCCTAGTGAGGGACCTCGGTCCATTTTCGAGCTCTAACTCTCAGGTGTCCTTAGCCACTCGCTCCTCCGTTACGTTGCGATGGACCTGTTATTCCATTCCGAAACCCATTTTCCGCCCCCCCCCCTTTTGTACCCCCCAAACTTAACCACTTATCTCTGATTTTCAGCCCTCGTACGCCTAGCGCCCTTCAGGCAATCCCCCCATTCTCCTTCACTGGCAGTCACCTTCACTTTTTAGTTCCTGGTGTCCACCACTTTTATTTTTTGATGCCCCCCTTGTTAATGATCCTTCACCCCCCTACTTACAGAGTCTTCAGTTCCACTGTGCCTCTGGTTCTGTCTTGGAGACATTCCTCCAGGGTGGTATCTCCCGCTCCTTTAATTCTACTCTCAGAACACAGACTAGTCCCCCGCGGGCCCTTCTGTACATTGCACCTTCTCGTGAGGCTTGCCTTTACCTTTTCTATTAGTATCTACTTGGGAGAATCCTCCTTTTGGTGTGTATTTTTGATTGAGATCGTGACCCTTGCCCAACGGTTCCACCTTTCCGTACCGGTCTTCTGGAAACGTAAGTTCAACCCCGGATGGTCCGCTTTTCTTCGGTGATTTTTACCAGAAATTTGCTTAAGATTGCCACCGGTTCTCAAGCCTACCTTTTTTTAGCTTCGGCCCTACCGGCCCATACTTTGATTGGCATCTTTCCAATGTTGGAAGTTTCAGGAATTCCAAACTGGTTTCAGACACACACCCCCCTGGTTGCCCCCTTTTTCCGTTTTTAGTTTTTTGGGGTGTTCCCGTGTAAAGATTCCCTTACACAGTCATTTTCACCTTTTTTCTGTTCTGACCAGCATAGGGAGACGTGAGTACTTCTCACTTTAGCGAAGGTCCCCCGCCCCTTCTCTTGGGACCCCCGCTTTGTTTTTTTCGCGGGAATCTACTTACAATCGCAACTGCAAGCTTTTTCCTGTTCCTCCTTTTTTCAACCTTTTTCCCTTTTCAGAGCTAGACAACATTTCCCTCTTCTCTCACTAACTGCTGGTTTCGTCCCTTCTGCCCTGCCACATTGTTATCCTTCGCCCCTACAAACATTGTTTCCTTTTCGTTCATGTGTGAAGTGCTCGCCCTGCTTCTTCTCCTTTTTCGACTTAGTTGGACCGCTTCGTAACCCACAGATTTTTCTGTTTCCCTTGTTGGATGACGACATTGCCCTTAGACTTTGCTTCCGGCTACGACTTCACTGTGCCGTCCAGACGTTCGCCCGGCCGCCGGCCTTTTGAAGAATTACACTTTTCCTTATCTTAGAAATGACCCCCTGTCCATCATTGTCATGCTGTCTAAGTGGTACTTCCTGAGCGCTCCGGCCCCAGACTCCGAACCCTCTTGTTAGACACAAAATTGACACAACTCTCAGTCCGGATTGAGTTAATAGACCCAACCCCCGCCCCCCCCCCCCCCAACCCCCCCGAGACCCACATTTTATAAAGTGTTGTCTCCCTTGTATCTTTTTCCCGAGTCCCTTTTTTCCGGGTGCTTGGCCCGAGATTGTTGCTTTGACCCATTGAGAGTACCCCGGTCTTTTTCCCACGATCCCGTCGGCCGAGGTGAATTTTTCAACCTTCGGCCTCTGTTACCTTTTATCGGACCTTCTTACGTTACGGGAGACTTATGTTTAGCTTTCCCGCCTGCCTTCTCCATCCCAGATTGAGATGCCGCTGATCTCCCTCCGAGCGCCCGGTTCTCTACAGGGATAGATGCTTACCCCCCATCGGTTTCTCCGCAATGAGACCCCCGCCACATCCAGCGCACTTAGAGAATACCAGCTATCATTACGGTAATTCTAGTCCTCCCGGTCCCCCCCTATTACAGGTTAATCTTTAGCCCATTAGTTTGATTTGTTTCTTTCTGGTTTTTTTTCCCCCTTTTTCGGAGTAGCTTGTTGGGGAGGTCGATTTCCGATCTCTGGGCCCCTGAATTCATTTGACGGATATTGGTCGTTCTGCGTAGTTACCCCTTTTTCTCCCTCTGTCCTTGTGATTCCGGCCCCGGCGCATTCCCAGAGGAGTCGCCTTAGATTTGTCTTGATCAGTCATCTTCAACCTGCTTTCTTCTCTTTTCGTCGATTGACTTCTATCGTGGTGTCGTTTAGTTTTTCGCTTCATATTTCGGCCTTTGTTTCGATGGTCTGTAGAGGACCTTAATCTGGAGAGTCTTGTGATGCCCTCGAGTCGCGGTCGACGGCCTTTTTCAGAGGATGACTTCCTCTTGACAGTGGCCGGCAAAGCGTCAACAGTCCCATGCATGGGTTTGTGTCTCGAACCTTGCTAGCCGAGCGCGATGATCCCCTCTTTCACCAAGGCCAAAGATTGGTCCCTCTCAGGGGGATAGATGGTCCCCCTTATGCTCTTACAAATATGCTCTCATCCCTGAACGAGGATGAAAACGATTTTTGTAATTGGTCCATCGCCCTCTTAGTCACCCTTGCCGATCCTCCCTTCCGTCATAGGGGTGACTTCCCTCCTTAATCATCCCGCCTCTTCTGCTGACAGTTCTGGAACGCAGTACGCCTCGCCCTGGCGACCCCTTCACGACCCTCAAGACGACCAGGATGATTCTCAAGATTTTTTGTTCACCTGGACCACACCGTCCCCAATTGTGACCCAACCCAGGCACTAGCGCACAGTTTTGTATGTCCATTTCACACGTCCCTTTCTTCGAGTAGGTTCTCCCCAATAATTGAGGGTCGGATTTCGCCCAGGGTGGCGCCTTTTCACGGGTTTCCCCCTGTCCCCGATTTATTATTTTCCACTTCAGATTACGTTTCCCCCGCTACCTTCTGGTCCGCCCCCTAGTGGTCCCACCTTTTCCAACTGCAACACCTTAAGCTCCACGTTTCCCTGATGATACTGCTCGAATGTTACCAGTCTCTTAACGGTCTTGTTCTGTGTTCCTCCTCGGCTTTAGTAATTTCCTTATTAATGATATAACAACTTAGTCCCTATGTCTCCCTTTCCCCTTTGCTAGAGTACACGCCAATCATTGTCACCCTAGAGGACTTGCGGAACACACATATTACCGAAGAGGTTCCCTCCACTTTCCCCCCGTGTAGTACTTCTCGGGCCTTCTCAGGAAGGTTGACGGAGCTTCTCTTCTCGTTTGGTCCAATGATTGACATCCCAGTCACCCTCATGAGCTTCTGTTTACCATGTTAAAGAATCGGTTTGGCCTTGTATTCGTGTTCCCGACACCGCCGCTCAGACGCCGGCGACGTGCAGAACCTCTGATAAGTCATGACAGGACGTTTGTTTCCCGAGTCAAGGAATTGCCACGACGCCCTTTCTTCCGATGTCCTCGCGTGGACAGCCCCCGTTCCATCCTTACGTGTCCTCTAAATGACCCTAACCGTCTTTAGTTAGAGAAGAATGACCTTGGCAATTTTTTTTGAGACCCTTTCCCCTTTTGTAATGAAACCCTTTGCCCGCTTGCAATCTTCTTTTGGTACGTGATCAACCAACAGTTGCTTTGGACATTTTCCACCCCGTCCCTCACGCCGACCAATTTTTCCCACGAACCGCAATCCTGCCGCGACCTTCAACTTGCCTGGGTCGCACTTTCTGTTAGCGTTTTTTTGTTCCTCCGTGGACGTCGTCCGTGATTGGCCCTCGCTGCGTACTTGATCAAGTTTTTCTGCTTTCTCCTGTCCCGTTCCTGCCCTGAGTGACTTCAGGAAATACAACTCCGAAATCTCACCTGTCAAGAAGTGGAACTTTTTCCGCGTCCCCCTTATTCCCCAACACGAACGCTGTCCTCAAGCCCTTCCCCCGCCCTCCCCCTTGGCGGAGACATCCCGCGGCCCGCAAGTTTTGACGTTTTCCCCCTGTTCCTCCCCCCGTCCGCTACAGATACGAATTTAGTGAACTCTCCTGGCCATCAGGTCCCCTGTGTCGTCCGGGGTACCCTTAATGTCTCCCGACCTCGCCCTCTCCTACCATAAAAATCCTAGTCCTCCTTCTCTACAGCAAGTTGCTTAACTCCATCCTCCTTTGTCGACGGGGGGCGTTTTCTAGGAATCGTCGAGGGGCACTAGTTTCCCTCGTCTGCTCCGTGAACCCCGTCTTCCGCTTCCGTTCGGTCCTAGCCCTACTTATTCATCAGTTTTTCCAAAAGTCCTCGGCCAAGGCCCGACCCCCCCTCCTTAATGGAGTCCCTTCAAGCAGTCCTTTTAAAGAGAGAAGCGAAGTACTCAACATCTCTCCCCGCCCCCGGTTCCCCCTCCAGGAGGAGTTTTTTCTGTTTGGCTCGCCCGACGTTCACTCAGCCTTTTTTTGGTGTTTCTTCTTCTTAGCAACGGGCAACCCTCTGCACTCCCCCCTTTCAGCTATTGTTTGCCTCCTATATGTGGCCTCCAGTCAAGGCTTTGAGGTAGACCTCTTTCCCCAGTTCTTCCGTGTTTTTGCTTCCCAGTTAGAACTGAGGCAAAGATCCTTTTTGATGGTTTTGCTCTTACTACGTTTCTCCCCTTTCCTCAAGGTCTTCCAGCGTGGCGTGAACCCTCTAACCCTCTTTCCTTCAAATTCGAAACCTGCGCACTGACTTTTGCTTCTGATGATGGCGATTTCGGGCAATCTTTATCTTTTCCCTTCTGAGTCATGGTTACTGGTTCTTTCCATTTCTTTCTCCAGGTCGGTAACCAACTTCCACCACCGCAGGCCACCTTCCGCTCTTCACTGATGCGATCGAGTTAGCGGCTTCTTTCGGAAGGAGAAACTGCGTCCTGTTGATTGTTCTAACGTAAATCGGGTATCTCGCCCCCGGCTTTCTCATTAGTTTCCTCGTCTTTGGTCAAGTTACAAACGTGTTGTTGCACGCGCTTTCCCCGGAAGTTCCAATCGGGTCTCTGCATGAGCCCTTCGAGAATACTTTTTTATTTCCTACCCCGCCGCGAGTTCTCTGTCTTTTCCCCACGGTTCTCCCCCCCCTGACGCCTACGGCGCCGTCTTTACGTTCCGCAGTATTCGGCCGATCCTTAGGAGAGTTTTTCGATTGTTAGTATTTTATTTCGGTGGGACACGTCCTGCCCCGCGTATTTGGTACGCCTCACCAGTCAGATGGTCCGCTGTAAAAAAACTGTTGTCCCCCTACAACAGCCCGAAGGAAGGCTTCTCTACACTGGTCATCCTTCTTTCGTCTAGCTTAGAAGGTTACCTGGGTTTCCCACCTTGTTAACGGAAGGTACCCTTCTTGTCCTGTGACACAGTGAGCGCGGAGTAGCATTAGGTAACGTCTTCTCTGCCTCTGGGCGTCTTTGAGTTCCCTAATTTCCCAAGGCCTTCCCCACGATGAACTGCACGATATAGCATTTCGCGATTGTGCTTGGCGTTTACCTTTTTCTCCCAAGAGGATTACAGCGCCGGCCAATCGCACTTCTTTCCGATTCCGCGGCCGTGTTTAGATTTACTTCCTCCGCTCCCCATCCGCTCCTACTCATTTTTTGTTTTGTGTGTTCTCCTTGTCATCGAGTGGCGTGATCTTTTGAGTCGACCCCTCCTATGTGAGACATCCTATTCCTGGGCGAATCGTCTCTACTTTGACAAATCTGTCTTCCACCTCCCACGAGTCCCCCTCTCATGATTTAACCTCCCTAGAAGTCTCCCGGCCCGTGTTCCCCCTGAGAGTGCTTTTCGGTGTTTGAATTTCTGGCTCCCTGGGTTTGCGTGGCTCTGCCGTCTTTAGCATCGCCCTCGACCTCCTCAGATTTCAATTGGCATTAGTTTGCCCCCACTTTCACAGCCTGACAAACAGCCTTCACTTTGAAGAGAAGGTCCGCAGACGGAACCCTTTTCCTTTATTCAGTACACCACGTCCCCAGTTTCTTCCTGGTGGGTGAGAAATGAGGTGACGGTTCAACATTTTTAATCTCGCCGCTTGCTCCAAGCGTTTTTTTCTACTCTTCACATGGCTCCTCCACACCTCCGTGATCCTTTGTCCTCCCATGGTTTTTCCCCTTCTCGCGACGGCACTGATTCGCCCCCTCAGTCTCGGCCCCGGCTTCTAGCCATTCTTCTCGCTTATCTCGGCCCTTATTACCATGCATTGGGTATTCTCTTATGCCCGAGCGGCACCTTTGGAACGCTAATCCTTCTGGTTTTTTGGGCCCTGCACACGGCTCGGTCACAAGTTTTTTTTTTTTTCAAGGCCGCGGCGAACCCCAGTGTCCGGACCAATGTTGAGACCCCCGCCCTTTTGTTTGCTTCCCCAATGCACGATTCGCGGCGATATTCATCCAGGATCTCACGCTCGCGTCAGCCTCCCACGACAGGAAGATTCATTCCTTCCAAGTCCCCACCTTTCAACCAAGTTATTTCTCGGAAACTCCCCCGCAGCTAGGGCCGACTCACGCCCCGCTTGAAGATAACTTCATTATCACCTCTCCTGTCGCCCTTCCGGTGCTCTCGCCTGTTCGAAATTTGCATGTTTAGCTCGCTTGAAGACGCCTTCCCATAAACCCTCTTGTTCCAGCTACCTCATTTGCCCCCCCCTCACTTGCCACCGCCGTCGGACCGCCGAGCCGTAACCCCACGCCCCTTCCAAGTTTCTATCAGGTCATCAGGGTGCCTGCCGGCCGTCGTTACCTCCCGAGCCGGCTCACTTCTAGAGGTCTCCCCCAAAATTTCTTTTTCCGCTTAGCAGTTTCCTCGACTCACGATTTACTTCCCATCCGTCTCCTCCACGTCCCCTTTCGCAGGACTAGACTCTTCATAGACTCGCGGAGATGTATCAGGGAGACCCGCCCTTCTACCAGGTTAAGCTTTCCCTGAGTCAACACAGGTACTACAGTGCCTAATTTCCCCAACTTCTCGTTGACCCGGAGTTCTGTGAAGCTCACGTCTAAAAATTCTATGCACCCGCCATCATTGCCGGCCTTCCATTTCTACACAACTTTGCTCAAGGCGATGCGCCTTCCCCGCCAGAACGAAGGATCTCTTGGTCGATGGTTTGGCTCATATTTAGGCTTCTCCGTTTCTCGGAAGACCCCGTCAGCCGACTCGACTGTGCTTTTTCTGCCCCAGGCATGTTTTTCAAAACCTCTACCTTACTTTTACACGTGGATTCCCTTTTCTCTCTTCCGTGTCCCTTTCCCACATTGAGCCGGACCTAAAGCCTAGCAATTTCTCTCCAACTCCAACTTCACACTTCGCTTTGACGCCCAAAGACTAGTTTGCCACTGCCCATTAAATGATTACTCGGGACCTGACTCTAATACGCTATCAGCTTGGACTTCTTCTATGAGCTTGAATGTTAGTTAAAGTATCGGGAAACCATGCCGAGCTAGATCTAGACGTTCTTGAGATTCTCTACGAGTCTTGGCCTGAACACCTTGGCCTTGAGCGACTTTTTTTTCCCCCGATGGTAGCTATGAACCATCGCAAAAAAAGCGGTTTCCAAATATCATTAGAAACCATCGGATCTTCTGAAACATCTTCGGCCCTGAGTGAGCATTCGGACAATAGTTCCTTCTTGCTGTCGCTTTTTCCTAAATCGCTACCTTGTTTACACATTTGTTCGGCACCCCCCTTTTCTTCCGCCAAGTCGTTCTTCAATGAAATCGTGCAGCTAGGAAGGTATGCGTCTCTGCTCCGGTCGGTCTTTTGAATTTACCTTCCCCTTTTTTCTTAAAAAAGACTTTACCAGGTGAGTGCTTAGCTGTCCCTTCCGAGCCTTTTTCCTTTCTGCTCGAGACGTCTTACTATCTCTCTTTATACTGATAGTTTTTGTGTCGAGATTATACGTTTACTGCTCAAAATCTCGAATTAACGGCCACGAAACGTCGTCGGCATGTGACCATAACGAACCTGGACTTTCCAGATTCTCTGAATACGGTCAATAGGACAGGTTAATACTCCACAGTGAGCGATATCGCCCACCCCTGACCCTCCATTCCCGATTGTCAGCCCTGCAGACTCTGTGAGTGTTCCTGAGCCTATACAAAAGGGCATGGCATTCAATGAATGGCACCAGGCTTTTCGCGGCTTCCAGTTGACGAAAGCAAGCCATGGTGGTTTCCTCTTTCCTGCGTATGATGACACCTCACGTAGCAGAATTTTTCCTAATTTATATCTTAAAAAACCGCTGACTTTTATTTTCACGTCTTAAACATCCTCAAACTAAATTTTCCGAATAGACATTTTCTTCACGGCCCTTCCTCTCTATTTTTTTTCGCCAAACTCCATTCAACCTCACGCTGTCATATTCTGACAAGGACATTTCAAGATCCTCTCATCATTCCCAACTGTTTTTTTTTTTGGTTGTTTGTGGGTTTTAATTTTGGGGGGGTGGGTTTCTTCTTGTTAGCATTTTTTTTGCCTCAGCTCCCTTTGATCCTTTCTCATGTTTCGATCTGTTTAGGCCCTCGTACCAGACGAGTGTCTTGTTGCGAAGATCCGAGCCTCGAAGCATTGCCGGCTTAGTCCTCCTACCATGGGGGTGCCGTCCGGACCCGCCTAGAACCGCAGTCGGTTTACTTTCCCCTGTTCGCTTTCGCAACTGGCTTGCATCTTACTTTACCGCTTCGGCTGAGAAGTTTTATTTCCTTCTCCACCGCCGTCCCGCAGCAGAACTTGGTGTTGACCCCTACCCCGTTATAATTATGGAATCTTGCGTTCCGAGTAGAAGCCCTTGCTTGAACTTTTGTTTCTCATATGTTATCCGCCATGCCGAAGGTGCTTGGCCCGATTGTGTGGATCCCTTTCTGGGCAACGTGCCCCATACGCAGTTGAGGCGGCGATGTGAACCCTTCTGAACCTAGGCATTATCCTGTGTATCGGGACTGAGTCCCGTTGAAGTTTCTTCAGGTATGGATCCGTTTGCCCTTCACGACTGATAGCCTCCTTTTAGATGTTCATCCTCGCCTCGCTTTCGCATGTGTCCCCCTTTTACGCTTTGATATACGCACACATCACGGCTTTACGCACACTGCAATCCTCCCCCCCCCACCACCCCCCTTCCCCCATGGTTTCGCAGCCGACGCTAGAATCTTGAGTTTCCTTTCTCGTATTCCCGCGGCAGTTGCTTACAGGTAATCGACCCCGTCGAAGTGACCCCTTTGCGTTCGGGTGTGACTCCCGCGCCTTCGCAGTTGCATGCCTGCTTCAGTATTCTCCGACTTATTTGATACTCGCGGGGTGAAGGACTTTCTTTTATTAACGCTGCCCCTTTTGTCTTGAAACCTTATCTTTCCAACCCTGGATGTAGAGTCGTGTGATTTCCATGAAGTTCTTAATTCTTTTGATGTTTTCGTCTCTCCCTTGTTTGTTCCTGGTCTTTCCGGTCATGAGGCAGTTTGATGCGTGTAGTGGGGTCTGCCCGCGCCAGTAATATTGCGGTTTTGTCCTTTCCTTAGTTCTCGTCTTGTCGTGCGCTCCGTGAGGATCCATCGTTTCCGCCTTGAAGCGTTTTCGTACTTCTCCCCAGAGCTTTTTTGTGATTTTTGCTCTAAATTTTCATAGTGGTTCTCCGGATGATACTTTCACAGGTGTGCCCCCCGCTTTTTTCCCATATTTCTTTGGCTCTGAATGTGTTCGTCTGCGGCTTGCCCACCGTTCTTATGTTATGAAGAAGCGTCGACCCCCGTGCTTTTAATCCGTTGCAATCAATACGTGACTTTACCTTTTTGGCGACTACAGACCCCCCGAAGCGCTTATGATCTGTCCTCTGCCCTCCGATTCCACTTTTTGCTGAGCCAGTTCATGTTTACATTGCCATCTCCCCGTCGAACACAACACGTCTGCCTTAACTTTTTTTTTTTTTCTGACGGCTATTCGAGAAAAATGATGGACACGTTTTCCCCCCCCACCTACTTCCCTCACCCCCCCCATCAATTGTGTGACCTTTTGTATAATCCCCCCTTCTCATTTGTCCCCTATAAAGGTTCTATCCCTTTCACGTTGAGCTGCTTGCAATTTCTAATTTCCAGTGTACATCGCCCTTCTGCAGATTCCACAATTAGATATTGTCTCCTCACCCAACTCCGGAAAACCTCGTTGCCCCCTTAACCACCCCTTTCAACCGCTCTCATTGTCCCAAACAGGTCGATCTCTAGACTTTTATTTTCCCGTCGTTGCCCCCGGAGTTTTCTCGACCGAAGATTTTTTCTGAACATCATCCTCACCGGACCGGTAGATGTTCCTTTAGTTCCGCTCCCGCCCACTGTCTTTTTCTGGCGGAGTCTTCTTCTATCAATCTTTCCACGTCCCCCAATTTCCAGCATAGAACTTTCCCCAAAGGACAGTTGATCTTCGATCCCGATGTTCCCTCCCACCAATCCCGAGATCTCCTACCTTCACCAGTACAAGAACTTGTGATGGCGTATTGCTTTTAAGCACCCTCCCCGATCGACGCGGACTTCTCTACGATTCCGACTCCTCTGTCATCAGTATTTGTCAAACGAGAAAGGCCCCATTCTTTTCAATTCCGCGACGGAACGTGATGCTATTTGAGAGTCCCATTTCCTCCCCTCCGTCGATCACTGCACCCGTACGTGAAAAGTTTTAGAAGCTTTCTTGATTTTTCTGGTTACTTGTTTGCCTTTACAACTTTGAGCGGTTATAGTTCCGTTTCGAAGTCGTACCCCCCCCATCGCCTTTGGCAGTTCTGGCCCCACGAACTCCACTCCCTCCCAATGACTCCCTCATATTTTTAAAGATACGGAGCTAAAGGAAAGTTTTGTCCGTTAAGTGAGAAGCTCCTTTTTTCAGATTCTAATATACCCTTGTCCTTCCCCCGTTCGGATCCCAATAACAGTTCTCCCGTTTTCCCCAAGGTAATGCAAGATTGAAAGCTCCGGTACTATCAATCGACGGCCAACTCAGTCTCCTAGGAATTTTTCCACTCTCCCGCGCAAAAGCATTCCCCTTTTTCACTCTCCCTGCGAGCCCACCTCCCCTTGACAGATTTCCATTTTCTCCCGTTCAGCACCGCCTCTAAAAGCATCATGATCGCGTGCTCAAGTCCCGGTGGCTGCATTGCCAGACCTTGAGCAACACGTCATTTCCTTCCCTTAACAAAAACCATTTCTTCGCGCATTCTTAGATCCCTACCAAGGTTTCCCTTAATCTCCATCATTGAATTAACATTCTCTTTTCTCGTAGAATTGAACGAGTATTGGACCT
>Ga0179591_1303052_pt1 | contig 18361 bp, 23 predicted proteins | sample CZOMad2_1_08_16f_FD_182891 | JGI IMG/M metagenome (GOLD analysis project Ga0179591, IMG submission 182891) | Vadose zone soil fungal communities from Angelo Coast Range Reserve, California, USA - CZOMad2_1_08_16fungal (PacBio error correction) | ecosystem: Environmental > Terrestrial > Soil >... | reverse complement strand
CCCTTGCCTGACAGACCCCTTTTTGTTACGCTCCAGAAGCAGTATCCCGCGAACTTTCGCGTCTCTTACGTATTTACTTGACGCGCTGGAGGCTTCCCTTCGTTTCCTTGGAGCCTCGGGTCGCTGGTTCTCGGCCTTTTTTCGTTTTTGTTTTTCCCGAGTGCACACTTTTACGCGAGCAAGTGCGTCTTCTGTGCTTCTTTCGATTTTCTTCACGTCTTTCCCATGGGTTCCCATAGGTCCTTCCGCGTCAAATGTTGGCGTCCCCGTTTTTTTTTTTTCCCACCCCGCAGCAGTGAAGGAGATTTTTTTTCTTTCCAAGTTGAGATTTTTTCTTTTCCCCCGCCCTGGCACCCACAGTACGAGTGCGATTTCCCCCCCCTCTCGGGGGGACCTCACGTTTATTCGAACTCCGTTTAGCGATTGGCCTCTCAATCTTTCGTTTGCCAGGGTTCTGAGCAGGCCGGCCGAGGTCTTCAGAGAGTGCGTCCTCGGTGTTCCAGTGTCTCAGGCCCTCCCCTGCTGTCGATCGTGAATTCAGTCTCCTTTTCCCGAGAAGAAGGATACTGTGATGTTTCCCTCCACCCCCAGAGTTTAAGGACGTTGAGGTTTGAATCATTTTTCTCTGATTTTACGGACACAGACTGTTGCAGGCCCCCTCCTTCAGTGTTGCAGGTCGGCCCCACTTCCTTCCCCTCCATGTTGTTACAGATCGCGTCCCGAAGAAGCCCCCTATAGTGACCCCAGGTCCTCATGAAATTTTCGTTTTTCTTTTTTTTCGATGGAACTTACAGACTGTGTTTTTTGGCCCCCTTCCCCTTAAAGAGGAACGCTGTTTTGGGCGCTCTTTTCCCCCCCCCTCTTCGACCCCTTTTTTTATGGGGTTTCTTACGTTTTTCATTTTCTTGAATGAACCCCCCTTTTGGTCTTCCCTTCCACTTTCCTGGACGATCCGTCCCGAGGCAACCCCCCCCCCCCTCCGGATTATTTTTCCTCACCGAACGTCTTCTGATGCGAGCAGCCCCCCGTCCCTTTTCCCGGCTTCTGTGCGCGGGCAGAGTACCTCCGGTCGTGAGTCCCCAGTCGGATGCCTGGTGCTTTTTCTCAACTGTTTTTTTCCCCGTGCTCGCGGGTGCAAACCTGCAAGTTCTCCGCACGTTTGGTCGAGCGCGTCAACCCGAGGAACCCCCCTGCAGCCCGGGTCTTGGTTGTCCCCTTTACAACGTGAACGCGGTTTTCTGTTTTCCTTTCGTATTTTGTTCGTATAAACCAACTCTGGGTGCCCCACATCCAAATCGTTCCCCCCCCCAACCATTGAGATTGGAATTTTTCTTGCGCCAGTTTTTCCGCAAGCCTTTCCCACGTTCGACACGGTTTTTTTGGTGTCCCGTGACTATTTTACGCGCTCCTTTGCACCTCCTCATCTCTTGACCGTCGTCTCGAGTCACCTTTTCTTTTTCGTCATCAACTTCCCCCCCACTGGAAAGAAACCCCTTTTTCCAGCTCTTCCCCTCCCTGCTCTCCCTCCCGGGCAGCCATTTGTTTTTCCTTTTCACTGGAGAGGACATGACTTTCAAGGGGTCTTCTTTGTCGGCCAGTTTCCTACAGGTCCTGTCATCCCACAGCGAAGAAAGGTTTTTCAGCCGTTTGTCAGAATTCCTGACCCGAATTTCCTCTTTCGCCCGCCTTTTCTTGGATCTGGAATGTCAGCCCCGGTTGAAGAGTACTATGACCCCCCCCCAGGGTAGAGAGATTTTCCGGAGGGACACAATTTTCCCCACACCTATAGGACGTCCCCTTCGATCCGAGACAGTCAGCCCCCCCATAGCCCTGAGAAGTGTGGGGAAGAAGGTTGCTTTTTTTTTCCCGGGAACCATTTTTTACTTTCCCCACAACCTTAGTTACTGTTGGCATTTCCGGTTTAACGGGATAGACGTGAAGCTCACCTTGTGCTAGGGGCCATTCCCTCCCTGGGTTGCCCCCCCTATTTTATGAGTTTGGTCTCCGCACCATAGACACCTTCCCTCAGAGCGCCGTTTGGTTTTCGAATTTCTTTTTTATAGTCCCCCTTTGCCCCGTTTCCAGAGGCGTCCTCTCATCTTTCCCCCCTTTCTTAATACCGGTTTTTTTTTTATGGGCATCCCCGGGATTTTTCCAGGTTTCCATTCCTGGTTGTGTCTTTTACTTTGATTCTTTTCCCCCAGTCACGTCCCGGCATCGTTTCTCCCCGGTTCGTGTTGGCGCCCAACCTTTGACATAGGGATCGAGTCCCCCCGAGCGATCTTTTTTTCCCCTTCCTGAGAAAGTTTAATGTTGAAGAGGCCCCTTTTGACGAACGGTTGTGATTTGCATAGTACTTCCTCCTACCCTTGTGCGCTACTCGCCTTTTTTCATTGCGGTCCCATATATTTTTGCCCGACCGTTTGAGAGGGTGAGCTGCATCGACCTGGTGCTGGTAATTGTCAAACGGTTGATCCTCCTTTCTGCAACCTTCCCTCCTTCCCGTTTTCTGAGGATTCTGCGACGGTTTTCGGGTTCTTTTTCGGCCCTTAGATAGTACGGCGTTCCCCCCTTTTAGTCTCGGTGTGATGGCTTTTTTTTTTTTTTTTTTTCCTTGTCATGTAGCCCCTCCCCCCCCCCCGACAACGATCACCCTTTCGACATGTTTTTCATTTCCCCTTTTCTTCGCTAGTGGTCCTTCCTTCGCGCCGGCGCCGCGAGTTTTTAATCTTTTTGACTTCTTCTTTCCCTGTGAGGTGGATCGCCGAGCAGGGCCCGTCAACAACAAAGAGGAGTGCCCCCTTCTTTTTCCGATTTTTTTTCCTTTTTTTCCTTCGCCCCTGAGTCTGGACCCCTCCCCGGTAGCGGCCAAACGCTTTTGACCCCCGTGCTCCGTTCTTCAACTTCTAAGTCATTTCTGCTTAATGTTGGTGAAGCTGTCTGTTGCACCCCAGGTCTTTGTGTCGTTTTATTTTTTTTTTTTTTTTTTTTTTTTTTTTTTTTTTTTTTTTGTTTCTAAATTAAGATCACCGGCGTTTTCACGTTGTTAGGAAACCTGCTGTGTCCTCGTTTCTCCTCTGGGATTTTCCCCCCCCCTTGGATCAGTGCGGTGCTTCCTGCCCACCGTTGGACATTACCGATGCTCTCGCGTGCGGCTTTTTCGTTGTTCCAGTGGCGTTCCCCCCCCCTCCTCCTCTGGTCCTACGGTTTGTCTGCATCCCTCTTCGCGGTCTTCCCTCGTAAGGGTGTTCTTTTACTCATCCCGGACCAGTTTCCCGTCCCCCACCCTTTAATTAATGCATATGGCGTAAACCCCTTTTTCAAAGTTTGTCTTCTGGAAGATACCCCCAGCGTTCCCAAACCTCTTGACTTTTTTTCTTCAATGATCGCGCCCCCTCCCTCCCATTGCATATACTGTTCTTCTGGACTGCCTTTTCTTTCTTCTTCGATGTCACCTTTTTCTACGATCGCCCTCCCCCTTGAACCCCCTCTGTGAGTTTGGTTCCCCCCTCCCTTGCTCTTTACATCCGTTAAATCCAAACCCCCCTTCACCTTATGTTTCCTGTAGGCACGACAGGGCCCCGTCGGTCCCGATGAGGGCGGAGTATCCCTCTCCACCTCCCAGTTTTTGCTCGCGTCCAACCCCTGTCCCCCCCAGTGAAGAGTTTTTTTTTTTTTTTACAAGTCCGTTCGTAAGGATGTCCCCCCTGTAATCCTTGCTCTCCGCCTTATTGTGAACCTCCCCACGTGGCAGTTTTTACCCGCTTTCCCTTTTGCAATTTTTTTTTACCTCTTCAAATTTTTCTGTTTTTTTGAGGTGATACCTTGCTTCTGGGACTTCTGAAATGATAGTTTCTTTGTTTGGTATTGTCGGCTCCTTTTTTCCCTCCGGCCCAGTTCCTTTAATTGTAATCCTTTGGAATGAGGAACCGGTCGGAATAAAGCCCTTCGGCTACCGCTGTCCGCAGTTTTTTTTTAACTGGCTTTCTCCCTTCCTGGAGATATAACCCCCCCCCCCCCTTTGAGTTTTTTTACCCTCAAGCTCTCCTACACGTTTCCGTTAGTAATGTTCCCCCCCCCCGTGAAAGAATAAGTTCCCCCGTCCTGAGAAGCATGTCACCCATTCTTTATATGCGTCCACTTGGTTTTTTTTTCTTCCCTTTTGGCGTTCTCCTCGAATTTCCCTCTCTCCGTTGTTGTTTTTTTTTTTGAGTCCCGTCAGGTGAGAGACTTCCGTAGTTTTTTTTCAAACGTGTTCTCTTCGAAGGAATCAATTTTTCGTTCTTTCCTCCGACGCTGTTGCCCCCTTTGTTCGCCGGGCGTTTTCTCGACCTTAGTGAGGCGATTCGTTTTCCCCGCGTGGGATCTCTTCGTGTCTCTGCAAGCAGGTCCGCCCTCGCACGTGCGCGTCTCTCCCCTATTTGATTTGACTTTTTCTTCGTCTAGGCCCTTCTTCCTGCGGCAGTACCCCCCTTTCTTTTTCCCCACCCCAAGCGTGTATCTTTTCACGCCGGCGAAGCGTGGGCGCCGCCCTCCACCCCTTAGGTGCATACTTCCCGCGTCCCTTTTGACCTGAGTTCTTCCGAACACCGCGAGTGCCTTTCGAGCACGTTGACGGCAGTCTTTGACCGCCGGCCCACGTAGCTTTTTCCCCCTTCCCCTCTTCTGTGTTTTTTTTTTTTTGTTGTTTTGCGGGTAGCATCCCTGCGAGTCTTTTATACTCTCCCTCCCGCGCCGACGCGATCCCGGTGTTTTTTTTACGAACCATCTGTCACGCGTTGGAGGTTCGGGAGAATGTTTTCTGGTTTTTCCCCCGTCAACAATTGGAAACTTGGTGTCAGGTTGGTACCCCTTCCCCCGGCGGGCAGTTTGAGGCGTTTTTTGACCCAGTTGTCAGACGCTGCACTTTTTTTTTTTTTAGACCGCCTCCGTCCAAGAAGAACCGAGCTTTTTTTTTCCTTGCTTTGATCGTCCTCTTTATCCGCCCCTGGCATGGTTTAAGGTCTCCCCCGGTTGGTTCTGGGGAGATTAGTCCCCTAGAGGTTTTATTGGGTGTTTTTTTTCGTTTGACTGTGACATTTTCCTTCCTTCATTTTGTTGCGTAAACTGGTTTTTTGTGGCCTCCCCGACCGTTTTACAACCTTCTCCTCCTGTCTGGGTCCAACCCCGACAAATGGTTTTTTCCTCGAGCAGAAAGCTCGAGGTTTTTCGGTGTAGGAGGGAACGGCTCACCGGCCGAGAGTCCCATTCTGTTTCCTTTCCCGTGATTCCTTTTGTTTGTGCGCTTTTGTTTTTCCCACCTCCCCCCCCCCCCCCTATCCCGAACGTTTTTTTCCCTTTTTCGTTGCGTCCAATGAGGCCGCCGCTTTCCTTTTTTTTTTTTTGTGGGTTCCACACCTTGACCATCCTTTTTTCTTTTTGATGTTTTAGCTCACCTCCACTACCGGGTTTTGTTTCAAATCCCAGATTTTCAAATTTGCCTCTCTTGAGAAATTAAGTTGAAGCCCATCCCGGTCCAGGAACCTTGGCGTGCGCTGACCCCACCGTCCCCCTTTTGGACCCTGCGAGACCGCCGAGACCTTCGTTTGACGTTCGCCCCTATAAGCATCCGGGCATTTCGAGAAACTCCATCACCTTCTTCGCCCCTTTTTTTTTTTTTCTTCTAGGGTTTCTCCTCCCTTTCGGCGCCCGTCAGGCTCCTCCTTTTTTTTTTTTTTTTTTTTTTCAGCCTTTCCACCGGTGCCTTTTAGTAGGCCTCTTAACTCACCTCCTGTTCTCCCTTTTGGGTTTGCGACGGTTGCCCCTCCTCGAAGCTGTCCCCCTTATTCCCAACGCTTTTCAGTTTTGACATGTCCCCGTGCGGAAGGGGGCTCGTCGGATCCCGTTCGGGCTTGTCGCGTGTCATTTTCCCTCCCCTTTTTCTTCTTTGCCGTTTTCTTGCTTGATGAATTCCTCATCAATCGAAGGTGGTTTTTCGGTTTCTGATAGATTGTAACAACCAACCCTTCTGTCGGGCCTCTTCCCCTGTTCTACCCGGGCTCCTGTTCCGTGTCCTCCTTTTCCCCGTGCTTTTTTTTCTTCCCAGCCCTTCCATTGTTAGAGGGGGTCTCATCTTTCCGCCCGCACGAAGGCTGTCCAATTTGATACTACCCTTGATTTCTCCCCCTTAGCCCATGATTGTCTTCTCCTATCCTTTTTATCCTTGGTGTTTGAGCTCCAACGTCGGGGATCAGAGACGTTTTTTTTTTTTTTTAGAATTCTTTCAACCCCCCCCTGCCCTGGATCCTTCCCCTTTCTCTGGTTTCTTTCTTGATGAACATTTTTACAAGTTTCTCCTCTTCCCGAGGCAATTGTTGTCAGCTCCCTTTTCAGAGTTCCCCCAGGTCGACTGTTGTGACACCCTTTTTGGCCGACCGTTGTAGCCTTGATCTCTCTTTTTCCAGCCGGGCGTCGCAGTCGCTTGCTTTGTGGTGTCCCTCTGCTTTGGCTTTTTCCGAGGATTTTTTTGGATAGCCCTTTTGCCTCTCTGAAACGGGATCCTCTGGTGAAGGCACCCCCCCACCTCCCCCCCAGTCGAGCGCGTCGTTTTTCCTTGCGGCCAGGAGTTATTACGATAGTTTCATGATGTTTTTTTTTCCTGTAGTTGAGGAGGTTTTCTTTTCTGTCTCGGAATGGTAAACCCGCCCCTCTCAACGTTAGAATTTCATGTGGATTCCTCCCCCTGGATTTTCCGTTGAACCGCAGGGCCCTGACTTCAGCTTTTTCAGTACTTCTGAGGAATCTTGGCTGAAGGAGTTGCCCGGGTTTTGTAGAACATTTTTCGTGTGCCTTTTTCAATTGTCCCCAACGCCTGGCGTGACTGATTCACCCTGGACGATATCTTAACGATACTCTTCGGGTAATCCGTACCTCTTAGCGTGCACGTTTGCACCGACAGTTTCCGGGGATTTAGCCATTGGCGCCCCCCGCCTTCCGCGCGGCCTTTTTTTCCCAGATCTGATTCGTCATGTGGTGTTTCTTCTCCAATCCTAGTGTAACCCATTCTTTTTTCCCCCGTTTGGCTTTCTTTCCCCCCCTAACTTTTCGCTTCTTGAAGTTTTTTTCCCCCCGAGTGATTGATAACCCCTTTGCGGAGCTTGAGTGGTTCCCCAGCGCCACCCGGGTCCCCCTTTTCCCTCCTTTTCTCCATTTTGATGGTTCCCTTTGCTTGGTTTCCGTTGATCGTTCTTTTTTCGCGTACTCTCCTCTTGCGTCCCCCACGGGGATAGATCCGTTCCTAGTCCGATTTGTTATCGCTCTCGGCCTCAGCGGGAAGTTTCCCTTCCCCTCCCAAAACTGCCTTTCCTTCCCTCCCGCACCGAAAGAACACGTCTTTTTGGTGCTAGGGACGATCTAATCAACAGCGTTTGACGTCTTCTTCGTTGGCCCTCCGGATGCCCCCCCCTGCACTTTCAATCTTCTGTTTTCTTCTTTATATCGGCTTGTTTTGCGATCTTTTTTCTCCACACTGGTGTCCGACGCTCGCCTCACCCCGCCGGAGGGTTTTCCTGCACAAGTTTCCCTTTGGATCCACATCCCTCGACCTCCAACGCGTCCCTTTCCCTTTTTCGTCTTCAACACAAATTCTTCCCGTTTTGCTTTCGGCCGGTGCTTTTTTTTTTTTTTTTAGGTACTCCCCTCTGGAACAATCGGGTTTCTGCGTCGCCCCCCCCACCCTCCTTTGAATGACTCTTTTCCTTCTTTTCATCTGTTCCTTTTTGTGACCCACGTAAATCTTGATACGATTGGCTCTTCGGTTTTTTTTCTGCACGCCCGCCCAACGTGATTTTCCGTGTTCTTTTGACCCCCTAGAAAAGGTTGGGGAGACGTATGCGGTTTTGATTAGACGTAGGAAAGGATAGTGGTGGTTTTTTTTTGCTATTTCTTCTGCGGAGGAGAAGTGTGCAGGTTGAGGAAGAAGGGGCAGAAACTTCTTTCCACAGTACGAGTGGAAAAAATAAAAAGAAAAGAGACACCCCCCCAAAATGGGGGTTTGTTTTTTTTTGGGTGGTTTTGGGGTGTGGGGGGGGGGGGTTTGGGGGGGTGGGTTTTTTGGGTTTTGGGGTGGTGTGGGGGGGGGGGGGGGGGGGGGTGGGTGGGTTTTTTGTGGGTTGTTGGGGGGGGGGGGGGGGGGGGTTGGGGTGGGGGGGGGGGGTGGGGGGGTTTTTCTGCCTTGGGTCTTGTTGCTCACGAGAGATCTAACCCAAAAGCCCTTCCCCACGTTTCCCCGCCGGTAGAGCCTTCCTACTCCTCTAACGTGTTTTTCTTTCCTTTTTTAGTACGTGACTCGGAAATAGGATATATTGTTTTTTTTCCCTTTTTTCTTTTTTCCCCAGGTTTAGATCTTCTACCTTTTTTTGTTGTTGGAATGGTTTGATAGAGACTTCCCCCTGGGAAGAACCCGTTTTCATCTTTTTTTCCGGCTTCCGTTTTAGTACTGCGTCTAGTTGGTCCCTCCCTGGTGCACCGGGCGAGATTGTTGTCACCTGTCGTGGTCGTGAGAGGTCTGGGCGTTTTTTGGATAGAGCTACGGTTTTTTTTTTACCTATCCCTTTTTTCCGCGCTTTCACTTTGGCGCGCTCGACTGCTTGATGTAGTTGCCGGCGTTCGCGGTCCCGTCCCATTTTGTCCTGCCCCCCCTCTGAAGTCTGACGCCCCACCAGCCTCTCAGTGTCTCCCCGGTTGAAGCTAGGTTTTTCCTTTTTCGCCCCCCCAACCCCTAAGTGATTCGTTTCCGGGTTTACCTGATCTTACCTGGCCCCGCCCCTCGAGGACATTGGCAAGATTCAGGACCCCCTTTCATTCTTCACGAAGTTTTCCCCTTTCTGCTTTTTTCCCTTTTTGGTTTGAGGGTTTTTGCGTTGCACTTCAGCCCCGCTTCGTCATCTTTTTTCCTTCCCTCCCCCCCCTTCGCCGGGGGGGGGGTGTGGGGGACGTGCGGCCCTTCCCTTTGTTTCCGTGAAGGTTTTGACCAGGATTTCCGCTTTTTGCATGGTTGCTCGAGTATTGGATGCGAGTCCCAAAAACACCACTTTTTTTTTTTTTTTTCCCCTCGGTCCCTGGCGTCGTCTTCATGGAACCAGGTTGACGATCTTCCCCCTCCTGGTCAGACGCTTTTCTTTTTTTTCCCCGAACCTGTCATCTTTAGGGCGGATAGACTTTTCTTATTTGAAATCGCACCCCAGTAATTCCCGTTTTGTGATTCTTCTCCCGAAAGGACTTTTGTTTGTCTTCGTGCATGGCTGCCCCTTAACTTCCCTTTATTTTGTTGGAGCCCCCCTCCGGGCTGCTTTTCGAGCTTTCCCTCGTTTTCCACACACCTCTGGGGCAGATCCCCTTTCTTTTTTCGTCTCCTTGCCAGTCGCCGGAGGACTTTGAGGAGTGGCGTATTCCCTGTCCTTTTCCCAACCCTGCCTGCCTTTTTCGTTTGCGCAATCTTTTCCAGTTTTTTTTTTTGTGTCCACCCGCCAAGACCTGTCTTCCAGGGATTCACGTGGGCCCTCCGCCTCCCTTTCTTGTGGCCCACCTGTCCCCATTTTTCCCCCTCCCGTGTTTTTAGAGAGGTCTGTTGAGATTTTTCCCCCCTGGTTTGCACAATTCCGGATTCGGACCCACACGCGCCTTGTTGACTCTTTTCGCACACGTTGACGTCTGGTCTTCCCACGTGACCCCCCCCTTCTTTGGGTCGGAGCTGCCCGGTTCCCTGTCTTTTGCGGCTCGTCCGCACGAGTCTTCGTTTTTTCGAGAGCACGTGTCCACGTTTTCCATGTCCATCGTTGCACTTCGTTTTAAATCCCGTTGCACGGAAGTCCTTTCAGATCTTTTCCCCTCCGGTCCGTTTTTTCATTGCTTTCAGGCCATTGTTTGTTTTTTTTCCGGTGTGCCACTCTTAAGAGGACATCCTTTTCCAGGTTCTTGTCGGGCTTTTCCCTCCTGTCTCATAATACCTCCCACGTCCGTCCTTTCCTCAGAGACTTTTTCCCCAGCAGTGATACGCTTCGATTGGGCTCTCCCCTTCTCGGGCGCTCCTTAGGATCCGTTCCCCTCTTCTTCGTTTTTCCGCCCTTTTTTTTCTTTTTTTCCCTCTTGGCCGCGCGAACGGTTTTCTTTCGATTCATCTGACCGGCGATGGACGGCTTTGATCTTCGAAGCATAGACCCAAACTCGTCGTTCCTTTACCAGTTCCTTTTTTTCATCTGCCCCGTGATAAACCCCCCTTTTCTGGTTTTTTTTTTTCACTTCTGGAGAACAGTAGGGTGGTTTCAGCACATTCCTGTGAAAAAGTTACTGACTTTTGACTTTGCTTTTCCCCCCCAATGCTCTACCCCCCTGCTTCCCCTTTGTTTAGCCGCAGCTTATTCCTCCTTCCCATAACTGTGTTGTGTTGGATTCTTTTCAGTCATTACGCATCGTTTATCAAGAGGTCCTAGTCCTTCGATCTTTTGGCCCCCCTCCTCGGGCTCCCTTTCGGTTTTCGGTCGTTTTTTTCTCGTTTTTTTTTGTTTGACCACATAGACCATGTCTCGTTCCTTCTTCTGCCCCTTAGGCTTTCGCCCCTTCTTTTTTTTGCCCCTTCTCAAATGGAAAGGGTTCCTGACTTTGGTGTGTTTTTTCCTTTGTGGAGGATGCTCTCCCCCCCGGCGACCTAGATTTTTGTTTGATTTTTCGTGCACTTGTCCTCGATGTCGGCTGCCCCCTCTTTTCGGTTTGCAGCTACCTCCGGTTGCCCCCTCAGTTCTCCTTTTTTTATCCCGCGAGAACCTTGGCCGGAAGCTGCGTCTCCCTCCGATTATTTCCTGCCCTTTTATTCTGATTTTCTTCCCCCCCCTTTCTTTCTGCCCGTTCTTGCTTGGATATTTTCTTTTGAGCCCCCACCTAAGACACGTCCCACCTTTTTGAGATCTGGCTCTCGTAGATGGGCGTGCCCCAGCAGGCTCGCTGCTCTTCTGCGCATGGCTTCGTTCGGCGTACGGGACCTGAGGGAATCTCAGTCTTCGTGCCGTGGGCGGTGTGATCCCTTTTCCCCCGTGGCTTCAAACGTCTTCCCTCCATTCGTAGACAGATTCTCCTGGGCCCCAGTTTTTTTCGCGTCCCCCTTTCTGGACTGTCCTGGCGGCCATACCTGGCCCTTTTCTCCTTTTTGATTTGAGTAGTCCACTTGCCCCCTTCTTTTTTTCACTGCGAGATGGTGACGATATGGATTTTCACCCCCCCCTTATTTTTACTTTGTCTTTTTTTATACAATCCCCTTTTTGTTGCCAACGACCGGTAAGGTCGTTTTTTCCCCCTTGCCCCACCCTCCCCATTTCGATTTCCGTTTGACGCTCTCCTCTCAAACCTTATTTCTGTTTGGTCTTTGCGTTCGCACGTCACCATGCTTCCGAGGCTTTCCGGCCTCTGCCGGAGTTTGAGCGTTGTGCTCGCGCTCCGGGCCTTCCCCCGGCCTCGGGTTTTGAGCGACGCTCCTTTTTTTCTTCTTGTGTAGGTTGTTTATCTATTTTTTCCGCCCTGCGGAAGTTTTACCCCAGGTTCCTTTCGACATGAAAAGTCCACCCCACCCCTCCCTTTGCTTTTCTTTCCCTGCGACTCGTGGACCCCCCTTTTCCACTTTTCTTTTTTTCTCCCTTCGCGATCCGACCTTTTCTTCTGGGCCGATCGTGAGTTTTTCCCCTTCTATTTGTCCCTTGTACATGCCCCTGGCTCGCCTCCTGGCCATTTTTTTGCCGGTTTCCCCCCGTTATGTGCTCGCCATGGTGCTACATTTCGTCAAACGGGGTCCCTTTATCTGTCGTTCTGCAACCCGTATCCGTTTCCTTCTTCGTTGGCCCCTTCTTCTTCTTTCTTACTCAGTACCATTTTTGGCCTGCTGCCGGCCGGGAAGTCCCCCTCCGCTGGGACGTCCTCTTCGTCCCTGTCGTTCTGCCTTTCCTTCCCTTTTATCCCAGGCCTGGCGGTTCTCCGACCCCCGTTTTCAGGTCCCAGGGGGGGGGTAAATAGACCTTTGGTGGGGGGCTGTTGCGGCGCCCCGTTTTTTTTTCCCGCTTTGCTTGCTCTTGCTTTGAGGTACGCTGCCGCTGTCCCTCTCTGCAAGGTGTCTTTCCTGCGACTCCAGGCCATCCATTCACGGCACCCCCCGCGCCTGCTTTTCCCCTCCTCCCATGTCTGCAGATTTTTCCCCCCGGCGGTTTTTACTTTTCCGCGTTCATCACGACGCGTTGCGGGCGTCGCCCTTTTTTTTTTTTTTTTTTGCATTCCTGGGCACCTCGTAGACTGCAGACGACCCTTTCTTCTTCTTCCCTTTGTCACACCGTTTTTTTTTTTCGCTCGATTTTTTTCTCTTTTAAACTTTTTGTGTGTTGGTTGTTAGTCCTTGATCGAGCGGGCCCCAGACCCCCCCCTGACGCTCCCGACTGCCAGGGTCCGTTTTGCCCTGGTCGTTCCTTTCCTCTTCCTTTTCACCGTTGATGGTCCCGGGACTTTTCGTTTCCGTCGTGATTAGTAGTGTTTTTCTTTTTTTTTTTTTTTTTCGTCTTTTGGTGATAGGCGTAGTCCTTTTTTTTCCCTCAGTGTCCCTCAGAGCCTTTTCGACGATTTTGTAGCCGAATGTTTTAGGTCTTTTTTTTGTTTTTCTTGGCATCGGCATTTGGACGCTCTAGAAGCGTCTCCCCCCCCCCTTCGTTGCTGCACTTTCCCTGAAGGCGCCATCTCGGTTGAAGCCGCCCACAACCGACGGTTTTTTTTTGATTTCCGCTGCGGACATGGTGTCTTTTTTCTCCCCCGGCCTCTTCTCCCTTGGCAGTCAAAGTCCTTTTTTGGCATTTTGGCTCCGAAACCAGGCGGCTCTTTTTTCCCAGTTCTACCCTTTTTTCCTCTGTGTGCGGCCCAGGCATCCCGATTTTACAATCCGCGACGAACTTCCGGTCCTTTTTTGCCGACGACCCCAGCGTTACGCTTTTCGTTTTTTTCGTTATGATGTTTTTTTATGTACCCCCTGACTGACTTTAAACTTTTTTTGTGCAGCCCCCCCGGGGTGGTGCGAAGGCGGTGTGGACCAGTTGTTTTGACGATTCCCCTCCCTCTAGAAGGGGGAGCGATCGTCCCTAAGCAAATGGCACAGTGATGAAGTTGGCCGGGAAGAGATCCGGCCGGTCCCCTTTTCAGCCTTTTCCACTCCTTGTTCGCGAGTCCGTCCTCGTTCCTAACCCCCCAGCTTTTCGGTCCATTTTTTTTTTCTGTTTTTTGCATACTTACCCTATTTGGTGTGCCCGTCCCCCCCCTTCGTTGTTTTTGGAACGAGAACCCCCCCACCCGACGTTCTTGGGACATACCGCGGTGCCGAGTGCAGTCTTCTTCTTAGTTCGGGATGTGCGCTAGGTTTTGACCGGCTCTCCGCCTCGGTGGCCCCCTTTTTTCCGTGAAAGAAGGGGTCCCTCCGGTTGTTTTTTTCGCGGCCCGCACTCTCCTGAAGTTGAGGTGGCCGGCTCGGTTTTCCCCCCTGTCTTCCAACCTCACTCAAGTTTTTGTCTTTTTTTTTGGGGTCAAGTTTACCCCCCCCCTTTTCCCACTGGGTCCGATTGGAGACACCGACCATCTTGGTGAAATCCAGTATTTCCCCCCCCACATCTCCTGCGGCCTCTGCTGCTGCCCTTGCCCAAGCACCGGTCCTAAACCAGTCCGGTGTTTTTTCCCCGAAAAGGGCCCCGCTTTCTTTTTTTTTACCGTCCCGATATGTCGGTAGTGCCATAGTTCCCCCGCTTGAACATTCCCCTTTCCCCGTACATTTTTCTCTCCCCCCGCAAACCCCAACCTCATCCTTCAGCTAGGGAAGAGGGGGCTTTTCAGCTGCTGCACTATCCTTAAGATGAGACCCCCCCCGGTGATCCGTCGGTTTTTAGGTGATCCAACTGCCGATCCCTCCCTGCCCCTCGGCCTACGTGGGGCAAAGTGAAGTGACGTCCCTCTTTTCTTTCCTTTCCGCCGTAGTCGTTCCCTTTTTTCTTTGACCCAATGATAAGGGTTTTTTTGATCCCGTTCTCCCCGCTTCTTTTCTTCGCACCTTTTTTTCCCCATCTATACGGCTTCTCGATGGATACACCCTGATCAATCTTTCCTTCGCTGACGCGGGGTACTTGATCGAGGTTTCTCATGAACCTTTTTTCGGGGTTCTTCCAGTCCCCCGGGCTCTCCGCCCGAATCAATTTTTTTTCCCGAGACACATAGTAGAGTTGGTCGCGCCCCTCTTACCAACCCTTTTTTTGCGTGGGGCTAACCCCCGGGCTAGAACATCTTCGGGGGTGCCCCTTTGGGGCTGTCTTTTTATTTCTCTCCGCCTTTTGTGTTTGTGAGAATGTCCTGCTGTTGTATTACGTCCGCCGGTTTTCGTCCCCCCGGTCTTCTGAGTTTATAGGTTTCGTTCTTGGTTGGGCCGAGCACGACCCTTTTTTCGAGTCCGTAGAAATTGAGGGCCTCCTAAGGGGGAGGCCCGTTTCGGAACCTGTTCCGAGGTAAGGCCCTCAGTTTGTTTTTTTTCCCAGGGAGGAGCTTGTCAGTTCCAGGTATAATCGGGCCTTCTTTTGCTGAATTTTCCTTCCTCGGATCTCCGGCGGGCCCCTTTTTAACGGAATTCCTTTGCCACTAGAAAATTTGTTGACGAGACCCTACCTTTTTCTCAGGCAGTCTGCGACACTTATTGTATTTCTTCTGGACCCTACGTTGGGCTCGTGCCTGGCCCTTCTCTCTTTCCAGGGATGCTTGTGACAGCGTTTGTTTTTTTTTTTGGCTTGCTTCTCGCCTTTCGTCCCAACCTTACGCGACTCCCACCGTTTGATCTTGGCTTCCTCTTTTCGATGCCCCGTGGGCATGTGCAGCTTCTCCCTAAGCTTTTTCGTCCCCCTTCCTGGAGGAGGGTTCCTTGGAAGTTCTTCGTTACCGTGGCGTTGTGGATTCGACCATTCCTGTGATGACATTGCGTCACTCACAACCACCTGGCTCCTGCCCTTTAACCGATTACCAGTTTTTGCTTGCTGTCATGCCGTCTGTCGTCGCAACCGACCCCCGCCGCGTTAGTGATGGATTTCTTCCATGTAACCCCCCTGGAGAAGACAGCTAATGCGTATGTGTGACGATATGTTTGTGTTTTTCCACCCCCTGAGTTGTTCGTGGTCTTTTATACTCCGCCCCCCTCTCCGTGCCGTTACTTGGGAGTTTTCCTTCTCCTTGAGTCTGGATTGTACTCCGTTGTTACGTTTTGATTTTTCAAAACTTCTGAGGGCTTTTGTCCGTTTTTTGTTTTGCTTCAGCGCCATGTCTCCTCATGCTTCCGTGGTCCCACGCTTCCGTCTTTTTGAGCCTGCCTGACGCTCTTTTCGGTCTGGGGGATAGACCTTTCGGCGGTCTCCTCGTCTGAGGTGTTTTTCTTTCTTTTGTGCCTACTCTTCTTTTACAACAGACCCACCCTTCTCATGGAGTTCCCAAGGCCGACCTGACACCCCCACAACCCCCCCTTTCAAGAGGGTGTTGGTCTGACGATCTCCAGCTTTCACACCGTTTTGACGTTTTTTTATTCTTCGGCTGATTCCCTGCTTTTCACAAAGAAAGTAATTCCTTTTTTTAACGATTTCCCGTCCTTTCTTTTTTAGCTCCCATTCGTTTTCAAACTGGGTACCTTGCCGTAGAGGACTACCCAAGTCCGTTCCTTTTGGCTGCCCCCCAACCTTCCCTGTGCTAGTACCATACTTCCTCCATCGCACCTTTCCCGTTTCGCGTTTTTCTTCCACCCCAGTCTCCCGGGCTTTTTTCCGGTCTCCGTGATCGACCCATCGTGTGCTCCCCTTGAGGGGGGCGCCCCCCTTACGACCGCGCTGTCAAGACGCTCTTTCGGTTCCAATCCGCCTTGGGCCATCTTTTGATATCCCCTTGAGCCGTTCTTGAAGTCCCAAGTGCGTACCCTTGGTTAATCGCACTCGTCGTTGGTGGTGGTCCGCTTCCTCCTCGGATCAGAACCGTTTTCTTGCATGATCGGATGGTTTGCCCCCCGTTCGCCTTCTTTCTCCCCGAGGATTTTCAGGGCTGCCGCCGACGAAGGAGAACCAGCATAGGATTCCCAACAGCGTTTTGCTAACCGTGTTCTCCTTTTACCTGTGCTTTCTTTTTCCAGTCCCCCCTCCCTCTACCCCCCAAAAGGACTCCCCTGATTCTCCTGACGGTAGCCGTTCGTTCCCCCCTCGTCCTAGTTTTGACCCCTCTCTTCTCAGGCAGACTTCCTTAGATTTTTTTTACCCTCGCCGTCAACCCCTTTTTACCGTTTTGACGATATTTATTCCTTCCGTTGTTTTTTTTTGTTTGTTTGTTGATATCTCTTGAAGAGGTCACTTTCCTCCAACCCCACCTTCCCTTCTTGATCCAAGCGAAAGTGTTTTCCCTTCTTTTTCGGTTCAACTTTGTGCAACTGGCTTTTTTCTTGGCGGTCCCTCTCTAACGTAAGAGCTTCCTTTTGGTTCCCCCGCTATTTAGCTTGTGCTTCTGTGCCGTATGCAACCTTGCACTGGTACCCCGACAAGTGGATGCTTTCCTCCTGACTTTTGATGTCCGTTCCCGGCTACGCGCCTTTTTCCCTCGGGCCATTGCGGGGCAGACCGACAAGAGTTCGCAGGCCCCCAGCCGAGCATTGTACGAGAAGCCTCTTTTCGCCGGGTTTTTGCACGGCCCACCACGGAACTTGCTCTTACCGTAGCGGGACCCCAAGTTCCTCCTGAAACCGGCTTGCCGAAGTGGAGAGCACCGGATTTCTTCAGGGCCCTTTGAACCAGCCCTGGTTTTCCTCAGCGTCTTTCCCCCCCCCAGCGTTGGCGGGGGTCTATGCCTCCCCCCCGTTCTTTCCGCGGATTACTCCGCTACCTCCCCTCTCACTGAATCAGACTTGCAGTCGTCACCAGAGGTACGCGTTTCTGGTGCTAGATGTTAGTGCTTTTCCTCTGACTTGAACACTGAAGCCCTCCTTTTTGTGGTGGGAGGGCGAGCTTTTTTGAAAACTGGTTGACGATCCCTGCGCGTCAGAAGACGCCATCCTGGCCAGGAAGAACCACCCCCCCCAGGACTATTGACTTGTTGGCGCTTGCTGCTTGTTGTTCCCTGACGTCAAACGTAACCTCCCCCTTTTCCGGCGGTGATCCTTTCCCGACGCCCCCATGGGTTTTCCCCCTGGTCATGTCTTTTTTTGCATTAATACCTCTTGGGATTTTGTAACCCCTTTTCCCTTTTCTTTCTGATCGCGAGAACAACTAGACGTTTCATCGGATGAGAAGTCCGGAGTTTTCTTTTTTGAGGCGAGGTCCCCCCCCCGTCAATATTCCGAGGCCCTTTTTTTCCCCTCATTTTATGTACTTTTCCCCTTTGTGTTGGATTAGTTTTTGGTCAACGACTGCCCTCGTGGCCTTTTATAGATTTTCGTTAAAACGGCCCCATGCCTTTCAAACTTTGCTGGTGGTGCACTGTACCCCCCCTTTCCGGCGGTCGTTTATGGATTCCCCCCCTACCCAATCTGTGCACACGATTCCTTTTCAACCCCAAACCCTCCGAGATGGAAGCCTTCCCCGTTCCAGTTGCCTCAAGCTCCCGTCGTGACCCCCGGCGGTTCCCCCTTTTTGCCTCTCATCAAGGACCTTCCCCTTCTCTCCTTGGTAACGGCGAGATCCCGTGTGATTTTCCCCGACGCGTTGACCTGCACCCCTTTTTCGGTTTGAGATCACCCAAGCAGTTGCAAGAAAAAATTTTCTCCTCTTCCTCGCGGGAGAGAGAACCGTTTCGCGAGGCTTGGCCCCCTGCCACCCATCCTGCCTGGTTTAGCCATTCTCTACGGTTTCCTGTGTATTTGGAGGTTCTCCCCAGTTATCTTTTCTCAGAAACCCTCTCTCCTTGGGGCCATTGCAGATGAAGTCATCCCCCCTCCTGGAATCTCTGTCCGCGCTCTCCATGGCGCATGTTTGGCTCCTTTCTCCCTTCTTAAGTCTGAGAGAGTTACGCTTTCTTCTCCCTTTCTCAATACCTCGTAAGCACCTGGGCGCCTGGTCCTACCGAGCCCCCCCCCTTTGGCTCAGAGCGCGGTGATGCTAGCTCCCCCCTTTCCGACACATAGTAGTTCCTCTTAAGTTTCGACGTGTCTCCTTGCCAAGGCCTCCGTTAGGGTTTCCGTTGACTGATTTTTCCTATTTGTCCCCCGATGGTCGTTCTTCCCCCCATCCCCCCTCCCAACGAGACCGGAGCGCGCTTTTTTTTCCCCTGTATATACCGGGATAGACTTCTGGCACGTGAAATGTGATTGCAT
>Ga0179591_1275124_pt1 | contig 18361 bp, 15 predicted proteins | sample CZOMad2_1_08_16f_FD_182891 | JGI IMG/M metagenome (GOLD analysis project Ga0179591, IMG submission 182891) | Vadose zone soil fungal communities from Angelo Coast Range Reserve, California, USA - CZOMad2_1_08_16fungal (PacBio error correction) | ecosystem: Environmental > Terrestrial > Soil >... | reverse complement strand
GTCTTCTCCCCGGACTATGATGGTAGTTGGGAATCTAGGAGGGGAGGAAGCCGTCATTCGTCCGGCGCCTTCCCGGCCGGGTACTCAACCTCTTCTTTTTCTCTTTGACATCCGGTCACTCTAAAAGCACCCCCAAAATTCTACCTCTCTGGCTATCGTTCTAATCCCCCGAGCCGTTGGCCGTCTACCCTTCCCTCCTCCCATCATCAACTGTCCTGAATCCCCCTTGATCGGAGGTTATTATCCTTTAATGATGCACAGAATCTCTCGGCTTCGTCGAGTCGCAGTACTTCGCTATTGAACGTTGCGTGGGGCCCCCCTTTCTGCCCCGTTACCCCACCTATGCAGCTCAGCCCTTTCCTCTTATGCTCCAATAGTCTTTCCCGAATGAGCGAAATTTTTACTACCGGGCCTTCGCTTCGTTGTGCCTAAGTTGTGATTTCATTCCCCACCGGTAGTCACCCCCCCATTTAAATACCCCACCTAAATATACGTTTCCTCCCTGAAATGAGTCTAAACTCTTCCTGGAAAAGCAAGACTCTAACCGGATACGTTTTTCCCATAGTCGGTCGTTGGTCACTTAAACCGGTTTTGCTTGCCCACCCCTTCAACCCATGCCCCAGTTTAGTAAAAGTAATTTTGAGGTTACCTCCTCTATGTCCAGCTATTTTCAGGTCCTCAGACCAGGAAGTGTGCCCGCATCTGCCTTCCTTTCCCCGCTTTTTCTGCGGTGTAGGTTCCCCCCATCGGGAGTAATGATTTCCCGCAGAGCGTTTTTTTCCCTGGTTCCCTTCCCCCCACGTGTCTAACTTCCGAACCTGGTGTCCCTCGAGCGCATTTCTGGTTACCCTTCTAGGCGACTTCACCTTATTGGCGGCGGGAGTCGTAGATTCCGCGTTGCGATCTCAAGATGCGTTCCGGTTTTTAGGGCTTCCAGTTCCACCTGCTCGACCGCTGTTCTAGGAACCCCCCCTCTTTTCCACACATGCGCTTTTCCCCTTTCTTTCTACTTTTATTGACTGATAAAGCTCTGCCTAGTCTTGGTCCTTTCTACGGAGATCGACTCGTGCTAGGTTGACCTGAGACGCCTCTCCACCGCAAACCTTTACTGTATTTTCCTTGGTTTGTCCTTGGTTACCCTCGACTCAGACTTCCAGCCTTCCGGGAATTCTTCGTTACCGACGTAGCCTTCGGCATGAACAACCCCGTAATATGGATCCCCCAAGCGGAAGCTAAAGCTTTCCGATTCTTTGGATTGACTTTTGAGCCGTGCGCGCCCCCACCTTTCCCCCCCCTCCCCCCCCTTGGGCGAATTTAGGTCGACACCCCGATTGCCAATGAAATCCGTGTTTTTATGCGTGGACCAGCATAGTACTAGGTTTTTCCTTCTTTTTGTCCACGTCGTTGGATCCATTTATTTCCCAATTGTGCCCCCTACTGAGAAGTCTTAGCCAGAGTTGCGCTTACCCCTATTTTAAAGACTCTATGCTTTTCTGCGTTTGACGCGAGTGCTATATCCCCTATTTTCCTTTGCCAACACCCACCAGCACCTCAGACGAACGGTTGTTTTGCCTCTCTTCGACAGTTCGACTAGGCTTTGATCTTGCATCTATCCCTTGTTTTTAACACGGCCTCGCGTTGCGTGGGCTCCCCCCTTCCCGAAACTATAGCTTTTTTTTTTTTCTCCCCCCGGCCCCTCCTGAGTTCGGACCTGAGAATGAAACTGCTGCCACCTCCCCTTTTTTTTTTCAGTGTGGTGTAGTATAGTGTTTTTCCCTCTTTCTTATGTCCCCCTCAACTCCCCCCTATCCTTTATTTCTTTTGGGGCGGGTGTTTTTCTTCTTTTTTTTTTAGAGTAGAGTCTACTCAGGTTTTGGGTTAACGTGTAGTTGTTTGTGTTGAGGGTTGCGAGCAGTGGTTATGTGGGTTGTCTGGCCTCTGCCCATTTTTCCGAGATTGGCGATTTTACGTACTTCCTGCATGTCGTTACACCCTCTCCAGTGGTCCCCCTTTTCATTATCGGAGAGACATTTCTTCTTTTAAGCCAGGCAGTTTTTTCCTCGCTGAATTCCTATGCTGTCCCCTTTTCATTCCCCGATTAAGTTCCAGTTTTAGTCTTCACTTTTCCCCCCTTTCCCTCCCCCCCGATTCTGATTCGCACTCACCACTCCGTTTTGGCCCCCTGTGACCGGGAACATGAGGGAAGAAGTTCTTGTCTCAGAGCTCTTCTGACCCCTTCTTAGTACCTTCGGCTCGTCCTCCTTTCTCTCCGGATACCTTTCCGGGCGCTTGTTGTTTTCTCACTGCTCGATGGCGAGGTGAGCCACAGCTTCCGCCGCACGAAACTCGACGACGTTTTGTCTTTACCTACGGTCCTTCTTCTCTTTCATAACCCCCGGTATATCCTCTAGCCTTTTTCATGCGCATTCTGCGATGTACCATTTTCTGCAGCTCCTGCTTTAGACGTTTTCGCACTGCAGTTCCCCCGTCCCTTTCCCGTCGCTCTTTTTCTTTTTTTTTCTTATCAGTAATTCATGTCGAGTAGAGCAACTATTTGGTTTTTATTTCCTCTTTCTAGCCTGAGCCTTGCCGATTCGTCTTTCCAGACAGCGGGCTCCCGCGCTTTCAGCTCTGCCGAACCCGCCGGTGTGCCCGCCGGCGTTGCTCCCTTTTTAGAGGACCCACTATGTTCATTTGAGAGCGTCAACTCTTGTTCTCCCAGACGTTGAGACCCAAGTACCCTTCCCTGGTTGCGTTTTTTGAATTACCGTAAAAGCGAGAATGGCCATACTTCAGGATTCATTACTGCTACGTGATGGCTTTGTCTTTGAATTGAGACTCTGAAGAAGCCTCGATCATAATCCCCCCTTCTCGACAAGCTTTTTCGCCTGTTCCGGACTGCCTTTTTTCCCACTGTGTCTGGACCATTACTCATAGACTACCCCCGAGGCCTTTTCGTACTAGTCACCCGGTTCCGCGTGGAGAAGGTGACCCTTCCACGCCGGTCGGCCCCTCCAAATTTTTTTTTCCAAGCGCTCTTTCCTAACCTGTAATGCAGTGGTCAAAGGAAGATCAAGAGTGCGGCCAGTAACCCCGGTGGCGCACTAGATCCCGTGCGGTTTTTTGCCTTTAAGTCCATAGTAATTAGGCTTTGGGTGGCCGGATGGCCGCTGGATTTTGAGCGTCTTCTTTTTTTTTTTTTTTTTCTCTTTGGTATCTCTGTCTTTTCCACGGTCCTTTTATAGACAAACTGGGTTGGATAGATCCTCCCCCTCCCCTTTTGTCTTTCAGGTCCTTTCAAGATAGTCTCATTTTTGTGAGTGACCTCGTTGAGTCGTTCTGTGAGAAGCGCACCCTCTCATGCGTCACACTCTTTTTTTGATGAATCGTTTTGAGATCTCCGAGAAGATGACTCTCTTCTTACTACGCCCTTTGATCCCAGAGTCCGGTTTTCTCCGTACTCCTCACAGCTTGCACAATTGCCCCCCCTGAGGAAACGTCCTCTGCGAGGGTGTTTAGCCTCTTTTCGAAATTTGGCTTTGCCCTCATAGGATTTGTCCTTTTTTAAGATCTTCAACTTCCCTCTTAAAAGGGAAGCAGAACTGCGAAGACGAACTCCTCAGACTTTTTTCGCTGCGTGCTCTCCCCCCCCTCTTTACCCACTTTCCTTTTCGGATTTCTCGGAGTAGGTCGTGTTGTTCTCATCGTAGCGACGATGGGCTGAGACCTCCCTTTCTCCTTTTCTTTGGGACGAAGCCGCTCCTCCCAACTTAGTTCCCCTCTTTCCCTTTCTATGGCTCGGATCTGACACGTATTGGTGTTCTTTGAGGAAACCGAAGCGGAATCCGGTCCATTGTTTGACGACTTGGGTTGTTCGGGCATCTTCCCCCCCCTTCCAACGCACGTTATTTGAACGGAAGAGACAGTTTTGATCAGTCCCGGGCCCTTAGCCAGTGGAATCTCTTCTTTTCCGTACCACGTGCAACAGCTTTCTTTCCCCCGTCATTTCATCCTGAATTCACTGTCGGAGACGTTCGAAGAAACCTGTACTCGCATCAAATTGAACTTTCCCTCCCATGGACGCCCCCCGACCCTCCCCCTGCTTGCCCCACCAGAGACTCGATGGTTAAAAAGATGACCACCCTTTCCTTCTACCTGTTTTTTCGATTTTTCCCTTTCGAAGCGGGGTGGTCTCCGGCCCTCATGCAGTTCGTTCTTTTTTTATGGTTTTCGAGTTGAGCAGACTTCCACTGAAGTTTGTTCTGATTCGCTCCCCTCTTTTCAACGAGCACCCTGAAACCCTCCTTTTCCTGCCCACATCCCCGCCCTCTTCCAACTAGCCAAGGAGAGAGGGAATCCTTCAAACTGGGTGCGTCTTCAGGAACACCCCAAACCGGGGCTGGTTCCTTTTTTTCGTCTCCCTTCAAGCGCATTCTCCTCCCCGGTACCGTCGTCTATTTTCTCACAGACCCCCTCAGGAAAATACTTTTTTTTTGAGCTTTTAAGTCAAGTCTTGAAACCGCCGCTGTCAGTATTCTTGATAGCCTGGGGATTGGTTCTCTCCCTCTCCTCAAGCCGCGATGCGTCTGCTTTCGCCGTTATTTTTCAGAGACCACCAGTGGATAAATTAGGAGTTAAAACTAAATGACACCCCCGGCAGGAAGGGATGCGAGGCCCCCCTTTTCCCCCCCCTTGCGTGACGTCCTAAGTGTACAAGACCCCCGGTGGTTTTCGTCCACTTCTGCACGCATGCTGACCCGATGACGCCCTTGCCCTCCAGGGGATAAGAGGATATGAAGAGATTCCGGTTTAATTTTAACCGGCCGAAGATTTGACTAGTTGGTGCTTTACTCAATTATCCTCCTTCTTACGTGATGAATGCGCTTTCCCCTTCTCCCTCTGAAGCCGGCCGTGTCGGGCCAGTGTTACCCTCCATCTGTTGCTGGTCGGGCGACAGATTTTTGTTCTTTCTGTCGGCTTGGCTCGGTCCCCCTTGGTGCATCTCCTCACTCCTCAGGTTAATTGGTCGCGCCGATTGCCGCGATCTACGCAGTTGGACACATGCGGCCTTCAGCATGTTTGTCCTCCCTTACCTGCCCCGTCCCCTCTGACTTGAGCAGAGGAGGAACTGGGTTAATGATCGGTTTTAAGTATTGGCCTTTGATGGAGACCCGCCGCTTCCCTTTGCTGAGCGGTAGCCCCAGATTCCGTTCCCGGTGCTTCTCCTCGGTTTTTCCCTACACACAGTGCCGAGAGCGTCCCCCCCTCCCCTTCAGGCGAATCTTGTTTTTTGCAATAACTCCCCAGTGAAATTGGATTGGTTTTCACATTTTTTTCCCCATTGCAATGCAGCTATATGATGTCTCCTTATTGAGCGGACGATTGAGTGTTCAGAACTTTTTCCCTCCCCCCCCGGGATTGAAGAGCCACGAAATGATTCGCTTGCAAAGAAGTATGTCATTACCCGATGACCCTTCTACTGGGACATCTCGAGCGTTGACCGGACACTATTTTCTTATCCTGGCTCGCCCCAGCCGAATCGAGACCCAGATTCAAGGGCATTTAGTATCAGGCCCCGTCCCGTTCAGATATAACCGATCTATTTAAATTCTTGGCCATCACCGCCATTCCCTTTTTCCATTTTAAGGAATGCCAGGTTTTCCTTTATCCTTAACGCTAGATAGAGTCTACTTTTTCCTGGTATTGGGACCTTCCCCTTAATCATTCTCAGAGGCAAGCGAACATTGAGTCCGGTTTTAGCTCCTTCTTTGACTTATCTCCATGATCTCGCGTCTCCCCCCCCCAGCCTTCCTCTCCCATAGTAATTTATTTAGATACCTCCCAGATCTGCTTCCGAAAGCCTTGTTGTTTAGAAAAGCACCATCCTTATACGGTGATTGCCCCTTGATACCGTCTCTTCCCCTATTCCACGGCCGTCCGTTCAGAAGATTCTTTTTTCGTTCAAACAGTGACCCGCTTCTTCCAGAGAGGTCTCCCCTGAAGAGTCCGGAAAAATGTGGAAATCTCCCCCCCTTTTTTCACATTTGATGGACGGCATGATTACCGACCTTTTGACCTCCTTGACGAATTGCGCGATCTGAAGCCCCAAAACCTTACAGGCAGGAAACTTTTTCCTTCTTTTTTCTCAGAATCATCAGAGTTTGATTCCCCGCAGGATCGGCTGTTTTTGAAACCCCCCCCCCTCTCGCGCAACGGCAGGGAATCCCCCTCTTGTATCATGCCGTCCTTCCTATTTTTAGACGGCTCTTCTCCCCTTTTTCTTCCACGTTTGAACTCCCTATGGAATTATCGTTATCGGGGAACACCGGCAGCTCTTGTGACGGCCGGGGATAGTCCAGTCTCCCCCCTTTTTCTCCCTTTCAATGCCCCTTCAACTTTTTTTTTGCCCCCCCCTTTCAGGATCTCTTCTCTAGAGGAGAAACTGGACGGATGGGTCCTCGTATGCTTTTGAGTTTACGGTCTGTTCTTTTCTTTTCCCCAGTTCCTTCCTGTCAACCCGGCAGCCATGCCTTTTTTCTGGATTAGCTTCCTTTCCCCCTAACGAATGCAACAAAAGCTATTGCAGGACTCCCCTTTTCCGGCTTCACGTCCCACCCCTTTTTCTTTTTCCCTTTCCGATTATTCTTTGTGGGGATGAAGCCTTCTTAGATGAACCTTGCCTGTCAAACATTCAAGTTTGTGACTGAGTATCTGCTCCCCCTCCTCAACTCTTGGCCTTTTCCCTGCCTCGAGATAGTCCCGGCTCTTTTCCCCTTCTTCTCCACTTCCCTAGAGATCCATATATTTTTGGTTGCCCCATTCAAGTGGTGGATGGAAACCCCTTTTTTTCTCTTCCGTCAGACATTCAGGATTTACTTTCATTTCAAGTATTGTCCTTTTTTCGTCTGCACCTTCCTGTGATTTTTACCCCTCTTATATTTTCTAAGGATGATACTGGACCGTTCTTCGAACTAACTAGGGCAAGCGTGGTTCAAACCGACCCGCAAGCGCTTCTCCATCCGCCCCCTCCACACCTCTCGGAGAGCCCGCTTCCTTGAAAATCTTTCTCCCTCTTCTTTCCCCCTTTTCAGAGTGGTTAGTTCTGTCCAACTGGCAGGAAAGTAAACCTTCGTTGCTCGCCTTAACCCTCCCGTCCGCTCCTTCTACCGCTCGTTAGCGATCGCGCCCCCCTCCCAAGACATCTTCCAACCAGATCGGTCTCTCCTCCCCCCGCTCAGATCCGGGTCTTGACCTTTTTCGAAGCACCTGCGATGATCCTCTCGTAGAGGCCAGTCTGCCCCCTCCCAACATCCTCCCCGTCAGCCTGTTCTGACTTTCGTCATCACCCTGGAATAGGCCCCCCTTTTCACCTTCAACGCATTCTCTTAGATCTCAGCTGTTGGTACTTAGTCTTCAACTGACGGATGTCCCCCGTTCTTTTCCCCAGTCGGCAGGCCTTTTGCCGCCAAACTTTTGACTGTCGGACTTAGTCGTCACGCCCATTTCCCTTTCCAGCATCCTCCCCTTGTCATGCCGTTGTTTTTTTTTTTCTGGTTTTGAGTTTACACTGGCCCCGAATTGGACCCCTTGGAGTCTTTTCTTCCCCTTTTGCACGCATCTCCTAGAGCGCAGATTCTACCTCCCATGTGTACCCTAGTTAATTCGCGACTTGCGGGTCCTTTTTTCTTGGATTAAATCCCCAATTGATCGTGTTCCTTATGGTGTCTTTCTCTATACTTCGAGGTTTTGCAGGTAAGTCGCGAGCGACTCTGAAGTAGCTCCCCCCAACGGAACAAAGCCGTTTTTTTTTTGATTTGTACTCCTCTTTGAAGCGACAGTTTGTTCTGTAAAGAATGACCTTCCTTTCCGTGCAGATTTTGACTCGTGCTTTTTTTTTCGCGTTGATTTCCCTTTTCTGTTGATAGTCCCCGATTTTCCCCCAAAATCCAGTCAATCTGTATTCATTTCGTTTCTGCCCCCTTCTCTTCACCAGCCCCCCAGAACTCCCCTTCCTTTTTTTGCGATAACCCAACGACTAACTCCCCCCGTAGTAGCCGCCACTTTCCTCCTATTTTGGCACCATCGTCCCGCTTTTTTGTGTTCCCCCTTCTTGCCTTAGGATGACCCAGTCCCTGGATTATGAATTAACTCGCGGTCGTCTTTTCTTGAAGTCTCTTCAAGTGGGCAGCCGAGCGGGTTTTTCGAACCCGAACTTTGTTTCTCCCATAGGTGGATGGTTAATGCCAGCCGGCACATGGCTAAGGGTCCTTTAGTGTCCCGAAAACGGGCTTCGGCCTTCTTCGATTTTAACCCCCTCCAACTTACGTTTTGGCGGGGACACTGGAGACCAACCCCCTCTTCCAAACAATGGACGTCTTTAGCTTCGTTTTCCTGCCCCTTCCCGTCACCGCAAGAGTCCTAGCCACCCCTTTCAAGAGGAGAAGTGCAGATACTGGGGGTACTTCTTCGTATTTTCACCGACAATCGTCCTTTTCTCGCTCCCCCCTTTCCGAACCCGCCTCGCCAGTGTTCCTTTTCCAGTTTTTCCTCCGCCCAGTAACCCCTCCTAGAACTTAGCAGCGTCGGCAACTCCATCCCCCCCAGTACGATCCCCTGAGTGAGGCTTATCTATCTGACCGGTAGCGATTGCTGTTTTAATCGGGAGTTTGACTCTTCTGATCAACGGCCCCAAAGTCGTTTTTCCCCCCCCCCCCTTTCGTCGACCGCCTCCGTACCCCTAGAACAGAGTCTGCTGGTGCGCCATTCTGCGTCTGCGTGCCGACCCCGTCCCCTCCCTGTTTTCCCACTTTTTTTCCGTGACGACGCTCAGCCAAGGCTCTTAGGACGCGGGCGACTTCAAACTCTTCCCAAGGTCTTCTAGTTTTTCGCCTTATCTGTTGCTGCTCGAATTCCCAATTCAAGAGCAGATAACCTCCCCTTCATTGCTCGGTCCTGACAGGGCCAAAACGGCTTTTTATTCGATCCAACACCGTGTCCCCCCCCCTCCCAAGCAGGACGAAGTCCCTATCCCCCTGCCACTAAGGCCCGATCACCCCCGGCAAGCTCGACTCCCGGCTCTACACCAACCCGATGGTAGCTTCTTCCACTCATCCTTCTGTTAGCAGATTCACTGTACCAACCTCAAATTTGATTGTCAGACCCGGCCAGTCCGTCCAAGAGTTGCTCTGCTTGGGACAGCTTCCTTTGACATTCTCCCAGAGCCGTCCTTTTTCTCTTTTGAAAGTTACTTTTTTTCTCTGTGAAGACCCCAGTAGGAAACGGGACACCCATACTGTGATGTATTACCCTTCTTTTCTTCTGTTTTGTTCCCTCTTATCCGCTCTACTAGGAGAATTGGTGGCGCCGGAAGGAGTCCACACCTCCGTTTTTCCTCCGATGATTCTGATTTTTTTAGTTCTCCAGAGCATTTCCACCCATAACGGAAGTCTCCAGAAAATCCCTCCCTTATCACTGTACCTTCTCGATGGGCACCTCTTACCTTCCTCCTGGAGCTCCGGCTGTTTGGAACCTCTTGACGCTTCTGACTGCGTCCCTCTTTTCCTCTCCCCGTGACACAAAGTTTTTTTCACATAGGAATCGCCCCACTCTAGATGTTCCCTTTTATGGAACTCCGAATTCGGGCATCTTCCGGAAGTTAACTAGTCCCCCTATCTTTTAGAAAACAGTAGCTTTCCTAGAAGTACCCTCTCGTTTTGACCTGGAAGAAGTTTCCCCTTGTTCCTGCGGGGGTGGGTATCACTCCCTTCTCCCTCTAGGCGGTATCTTCTCTCCAAGGTGGATTGATCTCTATCGTCGAAAAGGCTCCCCTCCTAGTAACGCATAGCTTCAACCGGTTCCCCCCCCTTTTTGCTTGGCTCTCTCTGTCCTTGCACACCGAATAGACTGACAGTTGAGGAACCACCTTCTGTCTGGAGGAGCTCAACGTCTTTCAAGCCAGCCCAGGTTCCTTGGCCCTCAATCTTGACCCCAGGGAACTCTTCTGTCAAAGGAATAGGATGCCGGTTATGCTTTCCGATGGGCAAGAGCCCCCCCACCCCCCCCCCCTTTTTGTCGTGCGACTTTCTCATAGTTGTTACCAGGTTTGCAAGTCCATCCCCGAAAACGTCCCGATGAATTTCTTTTTTCCTCTTTGCCGTGCGAAGATTGCCTTTCTTTCCTGCTGAACGGCCCCCATTAATTCTTTAAGTATATAGTTATTGAAGAACACCGTTTTTGCAATCTGGACTCCTTCTGTAGGGCTTCCTGGCTCAGTTTTAAACCGTAGATCCTTTAATATGTAACACGTGAGGTGTTTCTCAGTAGGAGCCGTGGTCTCCGTTCGTTGCTCCCTTCATATAAGTCCATCTTTTCGGTGTTGGTTTTCGAATTCGTTTTTGTCTTTTGTTCCTTTGGCAGCACGTCCTTAATAACTCAGTCGATTTTCCTCTCCGCCTTTTTCTGCCCCGAAACACGGTAGTTCCGATCCGTGCCAATTCGCGAGAGGAATGTTCGACAAGCTTCCCTATATAGCAGGAGACTAATCTCTAATGGATTCAACAGATGCGAGTAAGGATTCGGCTTTTGTTGTGGGCAACCCCCCGGACCCCCTTTTCTTCCCTTATCCACCTTGTTGTCGACATGTTATACTGCCTTTTTTCTTTCCTGGTGTACGTAGGTCTCCCTCCGCTGTAGTAACTCATTCCCCCCCCTTTTTGCTAGGCTCCTTTCCTCCACCCGCTTTTAGTTTTTTTGCATAGTGTACCGGTATCCACCTATTGAAGTGTACATTTCTACCGGCAGGGGCTGTCCCCAGAGACCCTTCTGACGGTTAGATTGACCCTCTTTGGTTCCAAATACTGCATTTGCGGGTACCCCTCTTTTTCCCTCAATCCTAGATTGTTCCACTCCCAACAGCTTTCCCGGAGGAATCTTAGTCTCTAGGTACCCTTCCCCCCCCCCTGACCCCTTTACGTTTTTTTCGTTTGAGGAGGGTCGCTTAGTAGCAGTACATCGGCCCTTCTCTCAATCTTGCCAATAAGAGGCTGTCGGAATCCCACGAGCGAACGGTATCATTGTGTTCAACAATCCTGGTCCCCCGGCCCCCCCCTGTTCGTATTTCGTGGCAAATGTTCCATCAACAAACAGCTGCAGCATCTGGACGCGTTAGATTCCCCTGCCTTCGTGTGATCGCCCGACCCCCGCCACCCTCTTTTTTCGATGTCCTTTTACGTTCTTCCTATTCCGCGTTCACCCCGTCCTTCCGTAGGAGGCACTGCACTTTTTTTGGGTTCGTTCTAAGGTGGACTCCCCTTTCACTACGTCCCCGTGGTACCTCCCTTATCTCCAGATGTGACATCAATCCATACCCCCCTTGTCGTGAAGGATGTAGCGTTTTTTCATATTCCGCGGAACCCTTTCGGGAGACTTCAATCTTTCAGATTTTTTTTTTTTTTTTTTTACGGTTACTCGCTCCTCTTCCCCCCTTCCCCCAACCTGGAATAATTGCCAGATAGTTTTAAGAAAAGTTTCCACAAAGAGACCAGGTCCGATTTCACCCGGTTTAAAGTTTCATCCTTCCAGCATATTTTACTTTTACAGATCAGGCTTATTCCCCCTGTGATGTGTTTATGTGATAGGTTCCCCCTGTGTTGTCCTCCTTGGAGGCTTTTTTCAAGCGGTCCAAACCGTAGGAATAACGCGCGATGCGGTAGGTAAACCCCCACAGGTTGTCGCTCTTTTTTGTATTCGGGTGCTCTCTTTGTTACCTCCTCCCCCTCGAATGGGTTCAGCACAGTTGGCATAACTTACCACCCATCCCCCCGAAGGCAAATCTTCAAGTCCTCGAGTTTTTTTAGAGCAATCGGTAATAGGAGGGCATGTCTTGAATACATCCCCTCCGATCCCCCTGTTGGAATAGGCCCGTTTTTGTCTCGTTTTCTGCTGACGGTTTTCTCTCTAAGCTAGGGGATTCCCCCTCCAGTTGCCAAATCGGTTTTTCTCCTGTCGATGTTTCCTCCCCCACCACTGTGCCGGCTGCGTCTGTACAACGCCCTTTATTTTTTACCGTTCTGTGGCAGAATGTTTGAATCTATCTCCTGCCGGCCCTACCTTCGTCAATTCTTTTTCCTCCTGGACGAAGCCAGCTCTCTATTCTACGACTCCGTGTTGTTTTTTAAGAGGTTCTTTCTTCTCCTTATCTGTTCCGTTCGGATGATAGATTTTTCCTCCGTCGCTCTCGTACTGCGATAACTGATTGTTCTTTGCTCAGAGCTGTTGCCTCCGTAAAGATTTTCTCTTCCCTCTAACGTTCTCCCCTACTTTCTTTTTCGACCTCTTTTCTCCTCAACCCGAGATGCGAGTTTTTCGATCACTTCACAGCGCAAACATTAAAACTGTACGCTTCCCCAACCTCGTGCTCGTCTTTGTGATGGAATACTTGCACCCTGCTTCCAGAAGATGTACCCTCGGCTATCTTCGACGATCGAAGCAAGTTCGAGAGTTCATTCTCTGAATATTCTACATTTGGTATCGTTTGTCTTGTTTTGAAGTTATGGTCCTCCCTCTGTGTTGGTTTCGAGTCCTCGTGAGGTATGCCGAGGAAAAAGATTTCAAGAAAGAATGCTCGTAAACTCCTGGTTCTTCCCCACGGGTTTCGTCAGTGGGGCTGCGAAGTTTGAAAGTTACTTTACTACTCAAGGAGGTCCCACCCCCCTCTTGACTCCCACATCCCCTATCCCTTTCAGCACTTGCCCTTCTTATTTTCAAATGATTTCCTCTTTTAAAATAAAAGATAATTTTGGTCCCCTTAAGCGGCGGTAGAGGTGTACTTCAAGTTGCTTTTCCCCCCACACTCCTGGCCCCTACTCCCTGTTTTTTCAATGTGTGGTCTATACGGAAGACAATACTCATGTCCAAACGCCTTTCTCGTTTCAGCCCACCTGGCCGGCCAATGATTACAACCCAAGGAAGGTCCCGAAAGGTTTCTTCTTTTTTAGGGTACAACATCGTTCGCTAAATGTATTCATTCTAACGTCAGTAGGTTTAGTGTAAGATGTTCACCGCCCCCCAGTAAATGTTGTAATCCCCCCCTCTTAATTCGGGTCCCCTTCTATTCACCTATTTAAACGGAGGCCGGTAGCGGCGGAGATCCCGGACTCCCCCTCCAGCGATGTCCCCCCCTCTTCTTCAGGTGTTGAGTCAGTCAAAATGACGAAATGTGGGCTGAGTCAACCCAGATTGTCACCCCAAATTATGCTCCACGTTGCTCGTCCTCCGATCCTGCCCACTTCCCGACTGTAATTTGAAGTATTCCCCGATCAGTTGCTAGCCGGAATTCGGATCTCCAACGACCCCCCCCCACTTACTGCTTGTTCCGTTAGTTGCGTACAATCGGACACGGCCAAGTCCGTGGCCTGTGGGTTTGAGTTCAATCGAGGCTTGAGTGCACCCTCTTCCTGCCTCATTTTGCAAGATTGACAGCCCTAAAGCACGGTAAGATACTGTGTACGACTGTTTTCCTCCCTTTTAAGCTACTTTTCCCCTCAATATGTGAGACACAGGTGCATTCCTGCACTTTGAAATCGACCCTTGTTTCTTTACGAAGCCTATAAGCCGAGGGTACCTTATGGTGACAGTGCGTCTATCCGATACAAACTGTGCTAAATCCTCCCCTCTCAGTTCTTGCTCCATCCACTCCGCCCTTCTTCTTTTGATAGTGGGGGTCGATTTATTGCCCAGATTACCGGTAAACCCACGACCTCCCCACGCCCTTTTGCCTTCACCGTTCCCTCTTTCGGCTGTTCTCTCTTCTGTGCCGAGACTGTAATTTCGTGAGCTTTTCCTCCCCCGGCCTCGCGGTCGTGTGTCCTCCCCGTACGAACCCTATTCTCCTTTCTTGCCGGTTTCTCCGGCCCATTCCCCGGCGATTTGGACTTCTGCGTCCATGTCTCTCCCGTTTTTCTTCCCCCCCTCTCCTCCACATTCCTCCCCGAGCCCACAATAACTTCCCCCCCCTGGAGAGAGTGCGAGGTTGTATGAATTAATGTTTTTTTCTCGCGAACTTCCTAGATCCCCCGTTAACGATGACCTTTCTCGATTGGCGACTGCTAAATTAGCATTCCTTTTGCATTATTCCCCTTTAACGGAGGTCCGGAATCTTCCTGATTCGAGACTGCGTAAGTAAATTCCCCCTGTTCAACCGCTGGAATCCCGACCCTTTTCACGTGTCCACTCTGCAAACTTCTCCTAATAGGTCAAGTTTCGGCTGAATTTTCCCCCCATGATTCCCCAGATGCGCCCCTTTTTCCACTACCAATCAGTCCGGCTTGGCCTTACCCTCCTTTCTCCTACTTATTTCCAGCCTTGCCTCCCGTTGTGTTATCATCTCTCTTTGATTTTCCTATTGGATGTTAATGGACTGTCTTGTCCCTATTTTTTCTTGAGCCTCCTCGCTTAACGATGTTTCTAACGGTGGTCCTCCGGTCCGTGTCAAGATCCCGCTCTCCCTCCCGCTTCAGACGGGTGGACCTCCTCTTCGTTTCCACCGCACTTCTAGCGAGCATATGATTCGAACAGGAATCACGTCCATGAGCTCATAATGTACCCTCCCCAGTCTCCCCCTCTCCGCTTTAGCTCTCCGGTAGTAGTCAGGCTATTCAGATTCTTCTTAGAAAAGTCTCGTTGTACCTGGTCTAGCGAGACCAAGTTTTCTCTTTTCTTACTTCCTTTTAGGTCGCCTGGCCCAACTCTGTTACGTGAACGACGGGACTTCCGCGCGTAGTGTAGAGGAAAAACGAGGTTTCTCCGGCGTTCTTCCCCGTGTAGAGTCCCCGGTCTCCTTCGTTCTCTCTTCCTCCCTTTACAGTCCCTTGACAAGTCCCCCTTGTTTGAGAACATGTAAAGAGAGGGGACATATTAAGTCTCCTGTTTCCTTCTTCCCCCCCCCTCTTTCCGGGATTTCGTTTGGCACTGCAGATTGACCCTACGCAACCTCAGAGATCCGGGCCGACCTCCTGGTTTTACGCCTGCCTCTTCGCCCCCGTTTCCCCTACATGAACTTGACTCTCGAAGGTTTGCACCCCCATAGGACACCTACGTTCCCCCCGGTTACTCTTTTTCCTCCTTTGCCACGGACCTCCGGTCTGCGGAGAACGTTTCCTTTTTTTTTGAAGAAAACTGAAGAAGCTTTTCCAATCTGAATATCCCCCGCCCGGTGATTCCTTGAGCCCGGTCCTCCCCGCGCCTTTGTCCTACGCAAGCTACCCCCGCTTTTGGAAAGTAATGGGTTAAGCATTGAGTTTTTCTCCTTCGCTGGCCGAGGATTTTGATCTTCTTCTTTTGGGTCCGTTCCGTCTTTCCGCTTTCGTATCGAGACCAGTTTTTTGGATAAAAGCCGTTGGAAGTGAACGAGGAAGTCTCCCGACAAGCCTTATTACTTTGCTCCCCTTTTCTCTTCTTCGTTAACGTGTGCTCTATGGCTACCAGATCAATCTCCCCACTGCCTTGAGACGTAGTTTAGAGAATCGTATCGCTCCGTTGGGCTTCTCGTTCTTACCTTCCCCTCCCTTTGATCCGCGGCCCTGTGTTTTTTTTTCCGACGCAGACCTCATGGCATTGAGAAGTGCTTTTGTTAGGATCGCTGTGGGCTATGAACTGAGGGGGCCTTTTGCACCTTCCCCCCCCCCTTCAACTCCGAGTACCCTTCTATCCCTTCTTGCACGATCTTCTCCGATTCCCGACTAGAAGATACTGGAAGTGAGATTTTTCGAGCTCCCTCAACTCTCATTTGGGTGTCTTACCCCTTAGGACTTTTCCTTTCGGCGCCATTAAAGATCTTTTTTCCCTCCCCTCTATTTTCTCGTATCCCTCCCCTTTTTTTTCCCCTCACGTTTTTTGAGGCCTCATCCTTACAACGCCCAAGTGATCAATCTCCCTTCTACCATTGAAAGGGAGACATGCCGGGAAAGCCGTCGGTGACTCTAGGGCCAGGCCCACTCCACTGACTTTAAATCACGTCAATTGTTTGAACCCTTGTTGCCCTGCTCCCCTTACACGGCCACCGCCAGATGAAATGACCCCCGTGTGTCTAACTGAGTTCAGAAGGAACAAGACCTTTTTTCTTTTCCGCGACCACGGGACTTCTAACTTTCCCCCCCCCCACTGCGCACTTTTTCATTTCACACGTCAAATATTTCTCAACAAGTATGGTCCTTCCAGGATGACCACTTGAAGAGACTTTACTACACTATAATTCACGATTACTCCCTTTACTTTTTCCTACTCCCGGTTCCATTTTCACTGAAACTGACCAAGAATGATTGAACAAACCCCAGCAGATTCGGTCCGGATTTTTTCAACACCCTCGATTCCCCGTGTTCAACTCTTGTTGGGGATATTTCTTCTCAGTTGTTTGTTATCTGCCCTCTAATCCCGGTCTTCTTTTTATACTCCTTCCTGTTCCCCCGAACGTACAGTCGGATTTCTTCTTCAACTATGTTTTAAAAACGATCCTCACTCACGAGGCGACCCCATCCCTTCCCTTCATCCCCCAGGCTTACTCTAGGCAGTTCCCTCCCCCCAATTTGTAGAGTTTAAATTATCTTCCACCCCAACTCCAAACCGGGCTTTTTGTTTCCTTTTGTGAGCTCTCACTTTCTCTCGTTAATTATACCCACCCGTTAGATCTAGTAGAACCATGTAATTGAACCTCAAGGTCCTGTGATCTGCACACCCCCTCTTCCCCCTCCCTCTTTCTCAGGCCTATTTCGATGTTCTCCCCAGTGGGTGTGGGAGCATCTCGCCGGGCATAGATTCTATGTCGTCGCCCTTTCCTCTACCCCCCCCCTTTTCTTTCCCATTTTGACGGTTTACCCAGAAAATCTTTTTTTCAAAAACGGCAGGACAGCGGTTATGATGAGTCCCCTGTTCCACCCTTAGTGCTCAAGCCTGAAAAGTACCATGTTTGATCACGTCCTTTCTCCTTATCTTCTACCTATGAAGTATTGCTCCGTCACCCCGGCTTCTACGAGTTAAGAGCAGGCGGGTGCCTTTTTCCCCTATCCGGGTAGGCGGTTATTAAGCAGTACTCTTTCTCTTTTATTACTGCCTCTATTTTTATTTTGCCGAAATGAGACTTCGAAGATACTCCTTCCGTATTCCCTTCTCTTTTTGTCCCCTCCCGGTATTTGTAGTTTTTCGGATAGCGAGACCGTTGTTCGGAGGGGTGCTCTTTCGGCGCCTAGTGCATCCTACCCTTCCTCCATTATAATGTTCCCTGAATGATGTGTTTCCGGCATCCGACGCAGGTTGGAACATGCGGCCCTTCCCATCTTTTTGTACGATCCTCCCACCCCCACTTTCCGCGCAACGGATCAGCGGTCTTTCCGCCAATAAGCTCGTCTCTCCGATCTGATTGCCCCCGGCATGGGAAGCGCTTTTTCTCCGTGCACCGGCGCCCTTCCGGTTCTTTCGCGGTTCCCCCCACCCCTTTCATTGCAATTCGGAGCGAGACTCGTAACCCTCCTACAGGCCCTTGGACGATGCCCTACTTCCCTTCCCCTCCTTTTTACTTGCTGAGACTCTCTGCCGCGACCCCGTCCTCTTGTTCCGAGAAATTTTTTCCATAACCCCCCCTTGAAGTGTTCAGACGACCCCTAGTTCCATGTTCTGAGAGAGCAAAGTCCTCTGGAAGGAACTTTCTCCACTTCGACTGGGACTATCTCTCCTGACGGCACTTCATTTGTCCATTTGGTTTCGCCAGTCATCTCTTATCTTCCCCTCCTTTCTATGATAAAGGAAATTTCGCGAATCGACCTTTGAATGCTGATTCTACATCTTTTCCCCCGTCCCTTATCTCTGAAATTCCTTTGGGAATGCCCCATGTTTTCTTAGTCCTCCAGTCAAAGTCGTTCCATATCTTAGCTTTTTTTTTGAATGGGTATTTTTTGCGATTGTCCGGGCCGCTAATTCGCGTCTCTGCCCTCGTACTCTGCAGTCGTTTTTCCGTAGACCTTACTTCCCGTTTTTTCAGAGCGTAAACTCAACAGCCCCAGCAGAAGTTCAAAGGGAAGTGATTTTTCTTAAGAATTCGATCATGCCCTCTAGAGTCTACGTTTGTTTATGACCCCTCCCAAGCCTCTTCCTAATTCATGACCTTCTATGGCCTCCCCCGGCGTTCAATACTTCCGAGCTTCATCTTCACCCCTACCGATAATTCCTAGCATTGAGGCACCACTTAAGCCGTTCCTTCAAAAACTTGACAAGGGGATAAGTAGACCTTAGGACCCCTTGCATGATGACCTCAAGTGTCCTTCCCTTTCCTCTTTGAGCTGGACCGACCAAAAAATAGATACTTCCTTCCCCC
>Ga0179591_1228306_pt1 | contig 18361 bp, 18 predicted proteins | sample CZOMad2_1_08_16f_FD_182891 | JGI IMG/M metagenome (GOLD analysis project Ga0179591, IMG submission 182891) | Vadose zone soil fungal communities from Angelo Coast Range Reserve, California, USA - CZOMad2_1_08_16fungal (PacBio error correction) | ecosystem: Environmental > Terrestrial > Soil >... | reverse complement strand
CAGAGAGGACATGCTGGCGTGGCTCCAGCGGGGTACTCGCCCCGATCCGAGGAGGCGGCAGCGGCCGCAGCTGTTGTTATTCGTCGAGCACCAGCGGGGTGCCGGCTTACAGGAGGATAGCAAGGGGCCTCTTCTTTATCGCTCTGACGATGTCCGCTGGCCCGACCCGCAGATCTTCGAAGAGCGTGTGTTGCCGAGTTGAGGCTCTGATCTGGTGCAGATCGGTGCAGAAAGCTTTCAGATTGGGTTGTCGTTAGTCCCAGCCGAGAGTGTCTGGTCAACCGAGATGCACCGCACGGCCCCCATGTCACGGTAGCTTGTACCTGCATAGCGCCGAGGCTAGTCGACCGGCGCCGTGGGAGTAGTTCCTTCGACCGGTCCTTCAACTGAGTACAGGACGGTGATGTGCCACCGGTGCCGAGTTGGGCAGCGTCGAGGCAGGGAAGCCCCGGTGTGTGGGTCACCACAATGCGACGCTCCGATCCCCTGGTCGATGCGTTGCAGGGCGCAACAAGTGCCAGGCCCGCGTACCACAGCGCGGCATCGCCCTGTAGCGGCAACGATTGGCCGAAGGCGATTCATCGGGGCACATCTGTCGATCCGCAAGGATAGCAGATTGGAAGTCTCCCATTTCGAAAGTCTTGCCGTACGAATTCCCGACACTTATTGAGGTGCGCATGTAACCGAGAGGCGACGGGACAACCCAGCCTCTAGTCTCGGCGGACCAGTAGGGACAGGGGGAAACGATGGTCGACGTTCTTCGAGGAACCGGTCATCGAATCGAGGTGCGGCGTCGAGTTACTTCGGACCGCTCCTGGCCCCTGCACGTTTCGGTGATGCCGTCAGGCCTGGTACGACACGGTGCGCTGTCGGCGCGCAAATCCGCTTCCCAACAGTACGGTCTGACCAACCAATTCTCGCCGTGTCGAGCAGCTCACGCCGTGGTAAACTATTGCTGGGTCCGCTGCATCCGTTGTGGACTTGAGTGACACGTGGGCCAACCTGGCGAGTCAGTGATAGGGGGGTCGGCCAACCGGACCCGAAGTCATAAACGCGTAGCCGGGGCCTGGCGTCGGCGATGGTTTTTCGAGCGGCGATGACGGAACGGGCGGTTCGTAGGCCGATGTGATCGAGGCGCGGAACTCGATCGGGCCAGAGCGGGTCCTTGGATTGATCGCGGCTTGCATCTGTGGCGGCGGATCCGAGCCCTCACCTTCGGTCGTTAGTCGACCCGGCGGCCTTGCTGGTCGAGCCGGCGGGAATCCGGCGCGGCCTTAGATAGGGCCAGGGCGAGCCCGGGACGCTGATCTGGTCGGGCCTGATTTGTCTGTCGCCAACCTTGGTAGCCGGGATTTACTGCGGAGCGAGATGTGTTTTTTTGAAACGTCCTTGTCATACGCATATGGACCAGTCGGCCCCCATTTCGGGCAGCCCGGTCCTGCAGCGGTCACTATGAGGGCGTGAGGCGAGAGGACTTCGTCTTCATCATTAGAGGTAGCCGGCCGGTATGGTGGCACCACCAGGAATTCTTTATTTGCCAAAACCTTCAGTCTCTACACAGTCATTCTGATCAGCTCTTGAAGGCGTCGTCATCGAAAATCCCATCTAACATGATTCGGCATCCGATACGTGGAGTGGTGATGTCTTGTACTAGTGCAATCGGCCAGAAGCCATGTTTCACCCTGCTTTGCCGTCACACAGACGTCGCAGGAGCTGGCGTACCGCCATTCAGCACTTATGCGTGTCGTCGAACGGGATCTGGTACCGAAGCGCTGAAGGCAAAGCCGTCGTTACGTAGTGCACATACCCTTTCGGGTGAACGTGTCCCGACGCGCGTCGCCACGCTGCCCTCTACTAGCTGCACTGCTCTCTGGGTGCTCGTGGGAGACTCTACGTCGGCGCACTCGCGTCTTTCCTGTGGTCTGCGTCTCGATTCGTTCCACGTGATCGCCTTAGATCCCGTATTTCCGATCCTGCGGTCATGCCGCCCACCCCCCCCCCCCCCCCCCCAACCAACCCCACACCCCTCGATGAGAAGGTCCTCCGTCAAACGGTTTGAGAAACCGAGTTGTCGGCGGTAGGTGGTGCCCTCCCCGCGACGGTATGCCTAAGTATCTATTTTAATCCCGTTGTTTGTTTTTCTTTCGAGATATTTTCCTTTCCTTAAATCATCGCCTGTTGTACTGCACCATCTCCGAAGTCCTGGATGGTTCTTTCATTTTCAGTGTCGATTAACTTCTTATGTTCAACTCAAACCTCCGCCCCCTAACCCAGTTTGACTTCTCGACCGTGAGTCATCGTCCCCCTTCCAGTTTTCCCCGGATCCCCGGACATGGTAACACCCCCTCTGCAGCTTTACTGCGAACGGTCCTCGTCTAACAATCGTCTCATGCCTTATATAAAAACGTGAGCGTGCATTGAGGAACGAGTGATAGCTGAACTTTCAACATTCCTCTTTTCAACATACTATTTTTACTCTATTGACTTTTCCTACCGATGTGACGTTAATGTGTTCACGTATCCTTCGAGGCCTAATAACTCTTCTGATTGATCGTTTTACATTCACGGGTCTTACGGTTCCGCTACCTTCTCCCCAGCACTTCTGTACGTTACATGTTGCCGGGTTCTCTCTCCTCTTTTTAACCGTCCAGAGTACGACCAGTCCCTCATTCCACCGTACTTCCCCGCTCCGTCTCCGGTTTCGTCCTTTTTTCGATTCCCTCATTCAAATCTCTTTATCCCGAAAGAAGGACGATGGGTCAAGCATTTTCTCTCTAGTTTTGGGATAGTGATACGACGTAAGTTCATTTCTTACTTGCCCCCCATAGCCCGTGAACACCTTCTCTCATGGATAGACCTCCTCCCTTTTTTCTAAGAAAACACGTCCCTAGTACACTGAGTCCAGGCAGAACAGGGACTTCCTTCCCTCTTATGTGCCTTCCCGATCCAAAGTGTTACCCTTTTGCGTTAACCCAACATTCCGCGCAGAAGGAACATTCCTCCTCTTCCCCGGGTGGTTGGGTCTCCCCTTTCCAAAAGTGATCAACCCGTATTCACCCTAAGCCGCCCTCACGGTGCCCGTCACTAAACGTACCCTCTTCTTTATCAGACAGAATCTTGTCTCCCCTATCGAACTATATGAACCTCCCTCCCTCTTTTTCCCCAATTCACGGAAGCCCATGTTTGCGATTATGTTTTTACTCGGAGTGGGCTCTCTCTCTCCTTCAGAAAAAGATGCCCAGCCGATATCAAGCACCCAGGTCCTCCCCTAACATCTTTAGATGCTCGATAAATCTGCTCATAATCTTTTCGTTCTCCGTTCATTTTTTCCACCTAAAAGAAAAGCCTATCTTTCAGTCCTTCTCTCTCTCAAAACGCCCCCCCCCTATACGTCGAAAGGCGACTGGTCTTTTAGACTTGGCATCGTATTAGTTTTTATCCTGACCAGACCCATCCGCACTACCTTAAAGGTTGGCACCCTTTTTTCCCCATCTCCACACGGATGCCAATCTTTTCATCACCGATATGTTTTACCTAGGTTAGAGTGCTCATCACCTTGACTTTTCTTTTTTCTCCAGCCCGTTATTGATGGAGCGGCTTTTTGGCCCGCCCATCTCACCGGGTCTTACTGCAGTCTAAGCCGACCCGGCTAAAACCTCCCACCCTTTGTTTACTCCCTTTTCCTTCCTTTCTTCTCTTGGAATAACTAATCCTACGTCCTTTCCCTCCGTACCTCTTTCCTTCCGACTGATTTTTCCAGTCGTACCAATTGTGTCCCTCGTTTTCCTTCGAGACTGATTGTTTTCTAGAACCGTGACTTCTCTCTTCCCCCAGAACATACTAATTGGCAGATTTTTTCCCCTTTTATTGTCTTTGAGCCCCAGTCCAGTTTCTCGTTCCGTCTGGTAATAGGGACTGATGTTCCGGCTATAAACATTTATCCTTGCCTTGTTTTACGATGAAGTGTGTTCCCCCCCTCTTAAGAAATTAAGCCTCCATGTTTGAGCGGTTTCCCCCCCTTCTCCCTCTATGTGGTCGTCGGCGTTCCATTGTTTTCGTCTATCCTTCTACCGTCGTTTCGGAACCATTCCAATCTAGTAGCATTTCCTTGTTTTTACCCCCCCCTCCACAACAAAAACTTTTTCTTCCCTTGAGCGTGTGCCCACGACGAACCCGTCACCTTGCGGCACATTCAACGTCCGTACTTCTAGACGGTCGACTAAATTTCTCCTCCCCGGCTACGGGCTTCGTCCGAATTCAATTTCTGCGCTTCTGCACAGGGCCAAGAGATACGACTACTCCTGTTCCCTTCTGGAGATCCCCTTCCCCTCGGTCCACCATCGACCGTTCTTTTATTGGCACCCGACACACCCCGGTCATGGGAGTATGCGGTGCACCGAGGCAAGACTTGCGGCAACAGACACCGGCCAGAGCGTACTGATAATAATCCGGCCGACAAACCGAGCTCATCCTATCGGGCTCAAAGCGGTGAGCATCACAGCAGTCGATTCCCCTCCGACCTCGGCGTGCTCTCCGTTGGCTTCCCACAGCCACCCCTCTGGTGATAGATCTGATCCCCACCGTCTTTGTGAATCGCTGCCCGGCCTTCCCGGAATGGTCAGGCTGAACTGAAACAGACTCGTTTCACCCTCTTTAATGACTCCTTCCGGTTGGTTACGTGATAGTGGTAAGAGCGTACATTTCCTGGGCGTGTGGCTCAAGCGGGGTGTAGATGAAGCCGACAAGTCCCCCTCGGCGGCGTCGACAGCGAGGGCACCCCAAGAAGGTCTTTGAGAAACAGTGTCGGATAGCGTAGTTGATTTCAGCCGATGGCGTATTTATTTTCCCCAGTAATGATTAATCTGAACTAAGCGAGTCCCAGACAGCTTATCGTAGGGTGTGGGAGGTATGCGCGCCTCTTACTTCCTATGTGTTCATCGCCGGGCCGTGACTAATATACTCCCACAGTTGTTTTTTCTCTTCGACCATACACTAGAACTAGATGTCACCGAGACGTGCCGCGCCCTGCCATATTCAGTAGTCTTAGCTTTGTCCCCGTCCTCCCCCAATATTAGGTAGTAGACCTTCCTTTTTTTTTGCTCTACCTTTAATTCGACCCTTTCGCTTTCCCCCTAGAGTTGAGGCTTTTGGAGCCCATTTGCACACGTGTATTTTGGGCTTCTCTGCAGGGAAGAACCTTTTCTGGGACACACATGAACTATATCTCAACTTTTCCCTCTCCCTTCCGGCGCTTTGGTAGGCGCAAACACCGCGACACCAAAGCGGTCAGTCATTCACGTTAGTCTCCCTGTTAGTAGGGAAGGTCGACTATTCCTGGTTGGTTTGTTTTTTTTCAAACACTTTGATAGTCGCGACCGCACGTTATCAGTTCCCTTGGGAGAAGACCGTATGCGTCTATGACCTGACAACGATTACCCCTCCACTCCCCGTACCCATTATGCTGATTTTCAGTTTGTTTTTTTTTTTTTTTTGACCCCTGAAGAGAGGTACCGGAGATCCACCCGCTCTTTGTCACTTCGGGGAACGTTCTCCTTCATTTACCCGTTATCGAAGGTGCGGCTTTTGAACTTTGTAAAATGAGATCCCTGTGTCCCCACTTCTTTGCACACACTTTTTGGCTTTTATGCCCTGCATTGCCCTGGAGCTGCCGGTACGTGCCGTTGCTGTACGGAGCCAACCCGTCTTCCCAACGACAAGTGTCTCCAGCATTCAACCTTTTTTTCTCAAAACTATCGGTGTCTTTAAATCTTGCATCCTTTTTGTTGTAAGGTGTTTGAAACGTGGGACAAACCTGCTCTGGGCTGTGCAAGACCGAATCTGCATCTTAGCTTCTGCATTTCTATTGGGTTCCTTTCTGAATGAGCTTTTTATGTCTTCTTTAGTAAAGGATCTGCGGTCTGGTACTGCTGCTATCGTCTATGAATAGAGTTTAGTTGAACTCTGATCTGCCATAGATATGTTGAAAGTTGGATGGCTCTCGGTCCTTTCTCGCTCTTCTGTTCTCTTTCTCCCCAGAGAATTCCCCCAACAGGATGCGTCTTGTCGAATCTGACGTTAGATTTTTTGGATGATCTTTCTTGATTCGCCATGCGCTCTTAGCGTTCGGGAACGCTGTGGACTTTCTGTCTTGTATCTCTGTGATCAAAGTGTCTTCTTCGAACAAAATTGGGTCTTTAAATGCAGTAATGCGGCGGAGGGATTTGGTTGTTTCGACCCGGTCACATTGTATAAGAAATATTGACCCACCTTTCCTCCAATGATCTGGCAATCCTCGTTCTTATTGTCAGCCGGTCACTCGTGGACTGTCTTGAATTATAGGGAGTAGGTGCACTTTCGGGTTTCATCCCGATGTGACCTTCGTACCTTCCATGGTCTTATTCGATCCCAACCGAGCTCCTTTCGTCGTTCCCAAGAAGTCATTATTGTTGGATCGTCATCTACACTCTGTACAACCTTTTCCACTCTCCGTTTTGCCTTCCGGGGTGGATTCTGGCGTTTTAAAGGTGTACTATGCACCTCACCTACGCTTTTTCAACTTTTGTTTCCGTCTGCCATTTGCTCACTTTTATCACCTTTCCGATGACCCTTTTGCTCCCTAGGAGAGAGTTACTTAAAAGCCTTCTTTCTTTTGTTTTGGGTTTTGTGTGATCTTCTCTTTTCTTGATATGGTCCTTTACCCCAGGCACGGTCTTTTTTCCCTGTTCACAGTATGTTCCCCGCCGGTAATTTAAATTGAGACGAAGACGTCGAATCTTTTTCCCAGTACTCTCGAGGCCCCTCTTGGTATTTCCTATGCGAGTAGGTGAGCTTTCCTGATTTCCGATTGCTCAGTGTCAGCTCGGCTGCTCCTCCGGTAGGACTTCTTCTCCCCTTTTGAGATTTCCCTTCCCTTTCCTGATAAGTACCGTTAGATACAGTTTTTTTTTGACGCTTTTTAAGTTCTCTCTATTCGCTTTTCAGCCTCAACCTGCGAACCATTTTTTCTTCCGTCGTCGCGGGGTGACTTCCCTCATCTTTTCGAATTCTCTCCAAGTTGTTTTTTATATACGTCCGTACCTCCCCTTTTTCCTGCAAAATCGCCTAATACTTCTCGGTTAACTTCATTGTTTTAGATTCTCATCGGACATTCCTACACCCTAGGCACTACAGTGACTTTCATCCCTTTACCTCTGTATCAGTATTCTTGTGGGAATCCCTCAGTTCCGATTCCTTCCCTTTGTCCTGTCCTATGAGATCTTTTGAAGACAGGAAGCACTTCCCCGCTCACCATGCCTTTAAACAATTGAGAGTTTCTGCAGGTAAGCGTTCAGACTTCTTCTGTGACGTTTCGGAAAGGATGTGTCACCTACCTGTCTCTATGGAGGTGAAATCATTTGGCCTTTAATGTGTACTTCCATAATATCCCGCCGCACGCTGTGCTGATGGTTATTTACATTGGCTTAGGTTTGGGACGTATCGGGTTCTCAATCTTTCCCAAACGTTTGCAAACTCGGGGCCGTTCCTCTTTAGATCCCCCAAACACCCCCCCCCCCCCCACGACCCTCCTCTCACCCCTCCTCCCCTTCTTTTCCTCCCCACGAAGATTGGTTCGAATGGATTTGCCCTGCTTTACGACTTGCCCACGCTCATCAGCATCGAGGCTTTTTTCCCTTTCAGCTTACGGGTTTGTGATCGTTCTACGCATTGTTCTTACGAGTTCCAGCTGGCGGTCGGCGGTGCATCAGCCTTTTTTTTGACATCGCATGTTTTTCCAGCCGTCTCCTTTTTCTTCCTCCACTCAATTAAGAGTGACCCCTTCCTTTCTCCCCTTTCCCTATGCCGATTTCCTTTTTCCCACTGTTCCCTCTTTCTTCCCAGGTTGTTGCGCCCCACCAACCCTCGCTCGCGCAGTTTGAAATTCTTGTTTTCGCCCCTTTTGTGCCCACTGTTTTTTTTATTCCATAGATAAAACTCTAGCTCCACCTAGTTCTACAAAGTGGTCTTCTCGTTTCCCTGGTAGCGCAGACTAGATTCGATAGCCGAGACCCCTGAATCGGTATTAAGGCTCCTTTTTTCGCCCTCTTTTTGCACCTCATCCGTGGTGTCGCTGAAGGCTCTCAGCGAGCCCCTTCAAAAGCTTCCCAGAAGCTCCTTCTCTACCCAAGGCTCTTCCCCCTCTATTTGGGTCCGAGAAGAGAGAGTTTATCGTTTACAGTTTTTGGATCTTTCCCCCCCCTGCCAGCCGTCTTTCCGTCTCCTCTAAGATGAACCGTAGGCCCCTCCCTTGCACTTTTTTGCTTCCTTCGTTGGTAGCGGTTAGAATTTCCTTGCCACAGCCCGATACCTTCCCCTCCTGTTGCCCTGTCACCCATTCCACCACGTCTCAGGTACCCTCATCTCGAGTTTTCCCCCCGAGGGGATCTTCTCTCTCCCCTTGATATTGGATTGGAGTTGGGAGTCCCTTTTGCTCCCCCTTTTTTATGTTTGTTCTTTCGCGCCAGACTTGCACCTGAGTCTTCACCTTCCTTGCATTCCACACTTCCCCAGATGTTTCCCCCTTGTTTTTTGACTCTCCTTTTCTTCTTAAGTCCCTCAGCCGCTTCCTCTTTTATAAGGTCGCCCAGATATTGCGTTCCCCTCGTTGTCAATCTTCGCTGTTCAGCATGAGAGCTTTTTTTTTCGGCGCTCCCGGGCTTCTCGCGTTAACACTTCACCCCCTCTTTTCGCGGTTAACTGGGTCTTCAGTTTCTTCTGTTCAATGATCAGTTAGTAGGGTTAATCTCCCGTCCCAGGTAAAGTTTTTTTGGACCCCTGTCTAGTTTTTTCCGACTTTCTTCCCTTGGTCCCCCCCGCTTCCTTCCGCCCTTAGAAGCCATTTTAGTCTTCCCCTTTTTTTTCCCTACGCTTTTTTTGGTCACTTTTTTTCTTTTCCCCCGGAACCGCCTCCCGCTCCCACAGCGGTTGTTGAGGAAAATTTCCTTTTCTTTAAGTTAATGTGTGTGTGAACTCCCACCAAATGTGGTTGTTCCCTTCAAGCAGTTTGAAACATGCCTCCCTTGCTTTCCCTTTTCCACCTTTTATTTGCCTTTGTCCCTCCCTAAGGGTAGACGGTAACTTTTATCAACGTGAGACGGCCCTAAATTTGAGCTTTACGTCATACTCCTCCTCCTATTACCTGCGTGTCTCCCCGTTTAAATTCTCGTTTCCCTCTCCCCATGTATAGTCTGGTGTCCCTGGCTACTGCAACCCAAAAAGGAAATTTTTTCTGCTCCGCAACAGAGGACCGGTTCTTATTAATGGGAGAAATCTTCCTTTACCCCCCTCTTCCTTCAGCTATGTTCTTTTGGTCCCCCTTCCCCCGACTTCTTTCTCTTCAGCTACTTCCTCCGTCGATTTTCCCCTCACAGATCCCGGGTTGCCCGGTCCCTTTTTCACCCCCCTTTTTTCTCGCTTTTTCAGTTCCCTCCCCCTTTCTTGAGGGAACTCTCTCCGTTCTTCCCCCCCCCCCAGCCCATGGGCCTGATTTTCCTCTCCGGCAATCAACGCTTGAGGCCACGCACCTCGTTTCGTCCTTTCCATTCTATCTCTTAATACGTGTGAGCTCGCTCTTTTTTTTTTTTACTGTGGCCTTTTCCTCCCTTTTCTCCCCCGAGATAAGAAGACACTATCTTTAGTCCTTTCTCGATTGCACCCCTTCCCCGCATCTTTTCCTACTTCGATAGAGACCCCAATTTTTGGCGTTTTGTCGTTTTTTTCTCTTTAGTCTAGTCTGTGTTTCCTCTCACTTTTGCCTCCTCTTTTATCTTCTTTTATTTTGAAGAACCCAGTTCTCTTTTTTCCCGTAATCTGAGGGTTTGTTTTTCTTACTGAGCCCCCAGAGGTAGTGGCCGATTTTTTTTGCCCTTCGTCTTGATTAAGCCTCCCCCGTTGTGTTTTTTCCCTCTGTCTCTCTAGCTAAGGTATATTGTTTTCCCCCCCTAGTCCTTCCCTGACTAAGCCTGTCCTCTTCTTGCGTAGCTATTGTACTTATGCTCCTCTCATCTTTTTCGTTCCTCCTGCCTTGGATAGACCTTTTCTTTTCCCCCTTTTTTGACCCTTTCAACCCTTCTGTCCTTAATGTGATGTGCCTCTCATTCCAGTGTTAGTATTTCTGAGTCTCTTCCTTCCGTTTGTGGTCAACTCCCCCCTTTCTCGAGTCGTAGACCTTTTTCTCTAACTGTTTCCTTGAGCGGCAAGTTTATTTTTCCAAAGTTGACCTTCACGAAACCTTCTCTCGGAAAGGGAGCCTTACCTTTTTTAGTTTCGTCCTTCCCTTTTTGTTTAAAAACGATTTCTTTTTCCCTCTGTAAGCAGCTCCTCTCCCCCTCTTTTTGACCTCTTTTTATGCCCCCTCCCCACTCTTTGACAACAAACAACCCCCCCCCTTTATAAGGCCCTTGCACCTTCCTTTTTTTTTTCCTTTGACCCTCTCTCCTCCTGAGCTTTGACGGATATAAAAGCCCTGCCTTTTCTTTTTTTGACCCTCTCCCTCTTGTTCCCCCAAGTCTTTTCTTCGAGCTCTTGTACAGGATCGTATCCTCGGTTTCTTGGTGCTTTTTGACTATTTCTCCTTCTTTGGCCCTCCCTTTTTTCCAAAGGTTTCCCTTTGTGTCTTTCTTATGGAGATGAAGTTACCTCCCCCTTTAGCGGTACAGAATCCTCCCACCTCCTTCCTAAAATGTATCTGTGTGCCCACCCTACCCCTCAGATCAGCTACCCGTTTTTCCTATTCTTTCCCCCCCGTCTTTTTCCCCAACTTTCTGTTCACAGAAGAATGCCATCCTTTTTTCCGGTTCTTCCCTTGGCCCCCCCACCTTTCTAACTTTCCCGGATCGGGCTGGGCGGGATCGGTCCCCCATTACACTAACTCTTTTTTTTTTTAGGACTTCTCTCTTCATGTAGATTCTTCCTTCCTTTATTTCCTTTTTCTCTGACTCCTTGATCCCTTCCCTTATATTGATTCGGTAGTGTGACCCGTTTTTCTTATTGCATTATTGAGGATTCCTCTATCTTTCCATATCTCTTTTTCCCTCTCCCTGTTTTTTTTTCTCTTTTGCCTTTCACTTTCCTCCTCTGAGTCTAGTATCTTTCTATGCATTAAAACGGATGAGGTCTCTTGGACCCTTCCGGACCGTGCTGGTATAGGCCTTTTTTCTTTTTTTTCGTTCTTTCTTCTTTCCTTTTCAAATAGGTTCTCGTTTTTTCCTGGATATGGAGGATACTGATTTGCTCCTTTGACTCCCTTTTCATATTTTTTCCCCCCCTTGTTTTCCTCGGGAAAAGTAGTCTGTCTTGTTTCTGAGATTGTTGGGATCCCCTTTCTTAAACCCAATGTCCCCTTCTCCCCCCCCTTTCCGAGAGGTCATCTTTCCGCGACGGGTAAGTCCGTTTTTTGTTTTTCGGCTTCCTGCTCATCCCCCAGGCTCCATTTTTGGCATAGGGGGGAACCTCCCCCTCAAGCAATGCTTCCCTTTTCCCGTGTTATACTCTTCACCCCCCCCCTTCCTCATCTTTTTTCTCCCCTCCCCCCCGTTCCCCTTTAGATAGATACCGTTGTACCTCTCTTCTTAAACTCCTTCTCAAAGATTACGTCCTATCCTTCCCTTTTTTCATTTTTCGTAGGAGGGCCATTTCGTCCTTTTTGAACTCCCTCACTCCCACAGAGTGATTGTGAAAAGTCTTTTTACCTCCCCCCTAGCACTCTAGTACTCTGAAAAACTTCTCCTATATTTTCTTCCAATTGCAATTTTCCCTAAACTGCTTCTGTTTCTGCCCTCTTTTTGAGTATATTTTTTTACAAACCCGTGAACTTCTCTTAATGTTAACCTCCCCTCCGCGTCCTTCTGGTTGAACCATGACCTTTCCTTGTCTTTGAAGAAGATTCTGTAGCTCCCAATAGTTTTCTTAGATCCTCTTATTCTATCCTTTCAGTTGAGTCCCCAGCCTTTTTATACCTTCGGCTATTGTCGACCTAGCCGCTCTGACTCTATGGTGCGTCGGACCCTTCTTGTTGCCTTTCACCTTTCCCTTTATAAGTAACTTTTTCCCTTCCGCCGATCCTTTTTCCTCTTCCCGGACCTCCTCGATGAGGAAGTAACTAGTCCTTCTACCCTTTCGTGTTTCCCGATTTCCCCTTCACAGTTTTCATCTCCGCGACGGAAATCCTAGTTCCTTGTTGTTGCTTCTCTCCACGAGAAATCTTTTCGGGTTACTTCCCCTTTCCCTTCTCTGTTTATCAGGTTACCGGAGCTCTTAACTTTCTCCTAGGTTCCTGCATCTCAACCCGCGCAACTCCTCCGTGACCCTGTATCTTACGTGAATGTATAACACTTCTTGGGCCTCTTCCCCGTAGAATCCCCCCTTTCAGCCCCCCCCTTTTCCCCCGCATCTCTTCAAGTTTAAGTCATTAAGCCCGTCACCCCTTATTCCCTTAAATTTCTTTTCCCGCAACTTCTTTCATGAGAGCCCGAGAGGCCATATTTTCTCTTACGGACCTCCCAGCCCCCCTGACCTTTTGTCAACCTTTCCTCTCTTGGAGGTGCCCTCCTCTCCTGTTAATGTGGTTCCCCTACAAGCTCGACGTTTCCGCCTACATTCTTATGCGTTCTGTAATAGGGACTTTGGTTTTATTTTCGGGTCCAGATCTACGTTGCCCCTTCTCTTCCCAGACCCCTGTTCCACGCCCTTTTCCCCCTTTCTTGTTCCCCCTCTAAGCCCCCCTTCCACTCCGAAGCCCCTTTCCCTTACACTTCTGCTTGAGAATCAACGGTTTTCTTTGGTCCCCTAAAGAACTTCCCCTCTAGTCTAAGCCCTCCTGGCGTGGATTCCCCTCCTAGAGTACGGGTGGTTCCCTGTTCAAGGGTTCTGCAGCTTCTCTTGGCCCTTTATGGTCCGGTTCCCCCCTGCTGATTCCCTTCTCCTCATCCTTCCTCCATCCTCCTCCTTCTAGACAAGTCCCATCATTTCGTTCTTGGCGCTGCGCCTCAGTGACATTTTTCGAGGACTGGGCTCTCCTGGTCTCATTTTCCCGTCTCCAGGGTGTCCCCCCCCCCAAACCCCCTCTTCTCCCGCAGGAAAATGAATTTCCCTCACCTTTTTTTTTGGCGAAAATTCTTCAAATTCAACGATACCTTTTTTTCCCCGACTTCCGACGGCCCCTTCCTTTTATCAGACCCTGAAGTTCTCTCCTCCTCTCCTCTAATTCTGCCGGTCCCTTTCCCCTTTTTTGTCGCAATAGATACCTTTGATGCTCTCTTTGAGCGCTTATCCTCTCACCCCTATTCACAAGCTGCTGTCGACCTCCCCACCCCTTTTACTACCCAATCTATCTTCCTCTCTAGGTCTGTTTCCCAGTTCCTCCCCTCCCTCTTGGTTTTCTCCTCTTTCACTACTAACTCTCCCGTCCGAGAGTCTCACCCTTTTTTTACTGCCACATCGACGTCGCCCATTGACCGCCTCTTTAATTCTTTCTTAGTGTGTCTGCCTTTTTTCTCCTAACCTTTCCCAGACCTCTTCCCTGCAATTATATTTTTTTCCCCTTTCTCTTAAACCACCCTATATTGCAGAGGCTGTTAACCGACCCCCCCGAGTCTTTTTTTCTCAATTCTGTTCTTTCTCAATCCTGATCTGTCTTGATTTCAGACACCCTGATGTTTTTCGTTCTCTTTTCTTTTCAAAGGGTTTCCTTCAGCTCCAGGAATGATTGCCCCCCCTCTCAACTTTTTCCCCTTGTTTTAATGTATCTGTTTCAACCTTCCCTATAGACATTTCTCCTCTTTCCCTAGTTCCTCAGATTCCTTTTTCCCCTCCCCTTTTGTCCCCCACCCCCCCCTATTTTTCTTTTTCCTTAGAATCTTTTTTGGATTTCCTCCGGCCTATAGGTTTTTCTCTAACCCCCGCCCCTTCTGAATCTTTCCGGGTTCCGGGATCGTTCGTCCTTTCCTTCCCGTTCAATTTTCTCTTCTCCTGGACCACCTGTTCCTTTCCCCTTCCTCACCCGAATATATTTGGTGAAAAACTTGTTTTCTCCTTCAGCGCAATAGCCCTCTTTCACAGTTGACGTTTCTTGCCTCATTTTTTTTCTTCTTTCCTTTTCATAACCCCGGATCGCTCCGACTTTCCCTTTAGACTGGTCAACCAAAATCCTCTTTCTTTCGCCCCGTTTTTGAACTTACCAAACACTTTTTGCTTCCATGAATTATGACCCCTACGCCAAAACCCACACTTCGCTGGTTAAACTCCTTACGCTTTTTTCAATCAAATGGGGCGACGGCAATTTTTTTAAATTCGAGGCCCTCCTCTCCTTTTGATCTTTCTGTCCCTTAACTCTCTACTCTTTCCTACCTATGTATGTCCTTTTGCTTTCTTCTCGGTGGACTAGACTCGATTTTTACCTCCCCAAAACCAACTTCAATTTTTCTTCGGAACAGATTTCTTTAATCACCTCATCGGAAGATAATTTTTTCCCCTCATTCCTCCACAACGGAAGCTGACCCTGGCTGGGCTTCCACTCCGCAGCTTCCTCGTAGAGAAGGAATCCGTTCCTTCCACTCCCTCTCCCCCTTTTTCTCTCAATCTCTTCTCCACCCGCAAAACAGCTGTTTAGCGCCAGAAAAACAGCTTGCTCGTTTTCCTCAGCCGACCCTCTTAAAGGCTCTTCTTCCTAACTGCTCCCACTTTCTCCACTCAAGCCGTTTAACCCTACCTATATATTTGCATACTCTCCCGTTTTGAGAGATAGTGGTAGAATTAACTTGGAGTTTTTCACTCCAAGCGGCGGTCGCTACTCCTAGATCCTCCTCCCACCATATCCTTGTTGCTTTTCCTCTTTTAACCTACCTACTTTCATCTGTTGTTTTCTTCTCAATCTTGGTTAGCGTATCCACTCAGTGTCCGATTTCGGAAAGATGTTCCTGAATAGCTCCTTCTGACGGCCTACCCTCCCAAAGATCTCTATCTTTTTTTTAGTATGGTATTGATCTTCATTATTCGAATCTGCGGTGAAGAGAGACGCCTCCGTTTTTTTGTAATCGCACATAGAATTAGACGGTCTTAGTAACATCTCCTTTTACAGCGCCCTCCCTTTAATAGGAGTTTCTCTTTCCTCCATATTTTTCGTGTAGAGTTTTAGCGTTAAAGCCTTTCTACTTAGGTACCGCAAGCCTCTGGTGGGCATGCGCGCGGCAATTTACGAACCCGTGTGTTTCTGGTCCAACATGCAATCTGAACTTCGCCATCCCGTGGCAGTCTCTTTGGGGAAACAAGTGACATGGTGTCCGCCAACAGGAGTCTGAAGCATTCATGTGCCGAACTTGGCGGCGGAAGGCTGATTCAGACTTACAGGATCAGCACTATTGTCCGCCCACGTCCGGGTCCTTCTACTACCGAGGTTCGACCCTCAGGATTCCTAGGATTGTAGTTTGCCGCAGCGACATGAGAGCGACGCGATCCACCCAGCCTCTAGTCTTTACCAGCCGACCGAGGTTAAACGAGGAAGAGCTTTACCCCCCGGATCAGAATCGGCGGAGTCGAGGACTAGGGGTCAACTGAGCTCCGGGCCTCCCCGCGGGACACGTGTGTGATGGCCGTTCAGGCCTGCAGCTGCCGGTTACGACCCGGTGCTGTCGGCCCGCAAATTCCCTCCTAGCGTGTCTCACCCGATGCGGTGATCGAGCAGCTCACGTGGAGGACCAACTCTCGGTTGACTGACCTTGCTGTGCATCTGTGGCCTGGGGAACGGGAAGGTATGTCGGGCTGCGTGTGGCTAAACGCGACCCGCATCCTCGGGACGATGCGGTCGGCCTGTCGACGGCGGTCGTTCTGGATGGTTTATTAGCGCGATGGTGCGAAAGGATCGGCTGGCGTTGGTGCGTCTCGCAGCACATGTTTATCGCGCGGAACCGATCTCTGACCATAAGTACCCGTTGGCTTTTCGCGGCTTGGCATCTGTCGGCGACGCGCGACGTCCGAGCATTAAAGGTGCGTCCCGGCGCACAGGCGGCTGTCGAGGCCGGCGGGCACTCGGCGAGCGCCCTCCAGGGCGTACCCTTTGGGCCCTGGATCGCGCGGTTGTAGCTCTTTGATACTTTCCCGGGCGCCACCCCCGAGTAGTGGAAATGCATGTCATGCGGCGCGAGCTCTGTGGGTCGTCCCCCGGCACCTTTCCAGGTTAACGTGCGACCTCCAGGGTAGATGCCGGTCGCCGAGCGTGTCCCTGGCGGGTCGCACGTCTCGCGGTCGCTCTTCGAGGTAGGTGCCTTGGGCCTGCCGACGCCCGCTAAATCGTAACTAACTGGTATCTCTCCACCCAAGTACGCTCCCAAGACGTCCGGCTACCCCCGCTAGTGGCGAGTCGTCATACACTCCAGCGAACCCTCCATCTGAAATCCGGTGGCCGGGGTGATGAGTTCATGGGTTCCTCAAGCTTTCCCCCCTCGCCCGTTCACAGTAGGTGCCGTCGACAAATGCCGCAAGGATGTTTCGCTGCACTGGACAGCCCACCTTGCCTACTTACCGTTTTCATCCCCTTGGTGGTCGTAGTTTTTTTTCGTTATGTAGGTGCAAACCTTTTCATGCAGCGAATTTCTCACTCGTCTACTTTTCAATCCCTGTCTACAACTCGCCTTACCTTCTGACCCTCTTCTCAATCTCACTGCTACAGTTCTTTAGATGCCGGGCAGGTTGCGCCTGAGGATTCCGGCCCCATTACTCGTTGTTTTTTTTCGGAATTTTTTGACCGTTCTCCTTGTTCCCGTAAAGTTCAAGTGAAAGTTACGTCCTCTTCGGCGTGTTTATTGCTTCCTTCGTCAACGGTCAGACCCCTTACGCTCTCTTCGGTTCTCCCCGGCGATGCTTTCCGGGGAAATTTTGATCTCCTTTTTTCACCTACTCGTTTTTTACGTTATCTCTTTCCCCTTTCCATAGTTGAATGCCCCTCCTTCATCTGCTAGTATCCGGTTTCCTTCTTCGGAACTGACGCCTCGTCTTTTTCGGCATTATCCCCCCTCCCTTCCTCAAGTCCTTTACCCCTCCCTTACTCCCCCGCACGGGGCCTCTTTTTTGACCTATCAACCTTTGAAGAGTTTCCTTGCCAACTGATGGCTTTAGATGAAGATGTCTCCTCTTTCCCCGCTCTAAACCCCCCCTCCTCTCCCTTCCCCCTTCCTCTTTCCAGACCCCTTGAGCCGTTGCTCTCTGCGAGTTACGCTTTTCCCTTTCTTCTCTTTGTTCCTAACCACTTCCCCGGTCCCTTTGATTCCCCCTTCTGTATCGATTGGTGAACCTGCCGCTGACGTCTTTGGTTCCCCTACCCTCCCCTCTCCCTCATACCTCCCTGACCTTTTTATTGCTCTTTCATCCTTCAGGAGGGTTTCCGTTCTGACATAGTTCCAGTTAAGTCGACATGTTACTCCGTCCCCTTCCTTTCCCCCCTTTTTCTCAGGCACGCGTTGACCCTGCTCTTTTTTTACCCAACCAGCCATCATCACCCCCGACGGCCAGGCGTTCTTTCCCTCCTAGCTCCCGGTTTGATTTCTTTTTCTCATATTTTTTTTTTTTTTTTCGGTCCCCCGATGCTGACCTGATCCCTTTTTTTCTGCCCTTCCCGATTCTGTAAGGGTTGGGCTTTGGAAATCCCTTCTCTTTCCCCTGACTTTGGGCTTTTAGGCCCGCCCTCGCCGGCGGCTACGCGATCGCCTCCCCTATACGTCTCCTCCTTTTTTTTTTTTCTTAAAATTGGGCACGAAAACGGGAAAATCTGCACGTGACTTTTCCTTTAACCACTGCGGAAAGGTTCGACCGTGACCAACCCCCCCCAGATGGAAGAGGCACAAGCATTTCCCGCTCCTCGGGGGGTTTTGCCTTTAACACGGATCAACGAGCCACGAGCCTCGACAAAGAGTTGACCGAAACGGCTAACCTCTTTGGAGTCCGCACCCCGCTGTCCGGATGCCGGCCTCGACCAGACGCCGCTTTGCTATCGACAGCTTTGTGAATGATCGGAGACGCTCCGCGCGATCGTCAGAACCGATTGATCTGAGAAGCCCGTTACACACCCTATCTATGGGCGAGATTTCGCGCTCGATCGACATGTGGCGAGACGATAGCACTACGACAACTCCATCTACGTCAGTTTTATAGAGCATACCAACCAGGCCAAGGACCACAACCTTGTCCTTCGACAGGCCGACCGGACGGTGTTCGTTAATTCGGGTTCTCTTTGTTTGAGCCGACTACCATCATTCCTTTCCAAGGTTTGCCCTCAACTTTCCACCACACTTACCATTCTTTTACAGCACTGAGAGGTGTTCAATCACTTCTTTAT
>Ga0179591_1263484_pt1 | contig 18369 bp, 18 predicted proteins | sample CZOMad2_1_08_16f_FD_182891 | JGI IMG/M metagenome (GOLD analysis project Ga0179591, IMG submission 182891) | Vadose zone soil fungal communities from Angelo Coast Range Reserve, California, USA - CZOMad2_1_08_16fungal (PacBio error correction) | ecosystem: Environmental > Terrestrial > Soil >... | reverse complement strand
AGGAACGGGAATTTAGTCATTACCTTCGGCTACCCTTGCGTATCTCTTTTCTTCTTCTTTTTCCTTGTCCCAAAGGCGTCTTTCATTAGATTATATCCTGGCGAGCACGAGTTGAAATGGTTTTTTCTCCAAACTCCTCATCTCCCGAGCTTTGAGCCATTCTTGCAGGAAACCCTATATCATTCTTTTTGTAACTTCGTTCTTTCTTCTGGTATTTAGCTATTAAAGTCCACCCCCAACCAATTCCATTAGGTACCTTCCTCTTCTTTAACCAGTTCCGTGTTTTTGGTTAACCAGGCGTCAACTTTGGGGTTGCATCCGCGGCGGGCACTATTGGCATTTTTACCCCACTGGGACGAACTTCTTTCCTAATTGCGTTGTTGCGGATTTGCCTTACATTGATCCTTTCCTTCCCAATCCGCTCCTGACTGCATTCTTATCCTTTTCTCCTGTCCCCCCTCCCTTTGAGTTTTCATGTTGGATTAGAGTATTCGTATCTTGCCTCTCTTTCTTTTCCCGGCTCGGTTCCCGCCCTCAGAATCAGTTCCCACCGGACTCTTTCCTTCTCCCTGGCAGTCATCTTTCTATAGACTGGTGCGCTTTCCGTTGCCAGGACCAGTTTTTCTTTTCACAACACCTTCCCTGTGACCTCCTCAAGGCCCTTAACATTCCCCCGCACCCGTTTTTTGCCCACAGAGATGCTCTTAAGAAATCATTAACTAGACCCCCTAAATCGGCCACATAAGGCAACTTTAGCTGGACGACCGTTAGTTTCACTTGATGATTTTTTTTATTTTTTTTTTTTTCTTTTTACTTTTTTTTTCCCCACCAGCCTGGTAATAAGGACTTTTACCAAAGGGTAGGAAGTGTCAGGAACCCCTAAAGGCCATTCCCCCCTCCCCCCAAGGGGAAAACCATAAAGTCGTCCCCAGCCTTCAACGGCTTATCTTTTTTTTTTTTCCTGAATCTGATCCCTTTCCCCTCGATCTCTTGTTGGAAGGGGGTGTGTTTTTTCCCCCCCTCTTCGTCATTACCTATCAAGCCATCAACCTCCTTTCCCGCGGTAGTCCCTAAAACCATGTAAGGGTACCTATGAAGTCTATCACTCATGACCCGTCGTTCACGTTGCAGCGCATCTTCTCCCTCTTTTTGCGTTCGTCACTAAAGACCGATTCCCCCCTCTTTCTCTATTCTTCCTCTCTTAATGTAGACCTGACTTTTGGGGCGTCCCAGTTTCTCTGTATGCTCTTCTTCTTTTCCCTCCCCCCTTGCCCGTCGTCGACCAACCTCCCCTTACGACTGACCTCTCTGCCGCGCCCTTCCGTCAGCTGCTCCCACGTGAACACTCTTTTTCCCTTTCTGCGTTCTTTTAACGATGTCCACTCCTTTTCGGGACTTTGGGATCTTGCTGATTCGTTGTTAATCCCCATTTCGGTCTTTTTCGCCTTCATTTTTCTGGTTTCTCTTTGAGCATAAGGTTTCCTAAGCCTGTTTCCACCGTCCCCTTTTGGCACTCCCCTTTTTTAAGTCCTCCAGTTTCGGCAGTTGTTTTGAGATTTGATTTGCTCCCCCTCTTTTTCCTTTTTCATGAAATCCTCCCTGAGGCCTATCCACGGAGTCGGGTTGTGACTTCCTCTTCAAATCACCTTTTTCCTCGACAAGTTGCCCTTGGCCTCGTTCTGAAGTTATGGTCGTATTGTCTGTTTTCTTCTAGTCGGCTTCCCCTCCTTTTCCTTTCGTCATTATCGCAGGATCTCTCTGCTACTCCCCCTAAGACCCAGTGCATTCTTGTCCGGTGTTGTAGTTTTTTGAATCTTTTTCCTTTTTTTCAGCATCCCCTTCCCCTCCACAGCCTCGATGAGGATTTCTTAGCGGTAGTCTCCAGGACCCCCTTCAACCTGACCACATAACCTCTCGTGTCTTATTCCAGGCCAAACTAGGATCATTATAGATGTATTTTTTTCTTCAGCCTCTTCCCACTTCGGAAAATCTTGATACGTGGTCCTCCCGGTCACTTCCTGGAATAAACCTCTTATCATTGTCATTTTACGCTCTTAAGTTTGATTTCCTCTTCTCTTTCGACCCCCCCCTTCCCCTCCCTGCCTGTGAAATTTCCATGACTCTTGCTTGAATCAACAACCCGGTGTGTGTTTTTCCGCTAGGAATGATAGATCCCCCTTTTTTGCTTCTTCTCAGAGCGCAAAACCAATCGTCCCCGAAAAGCTCCGTTTTCCCTATGGCCTGGTCCGGCCTGCTTCCTCTTTGGAACCTGGTCCTTCCGAAATTGGACCCAGCTCTAATTGCTTCGTTTCGTACGTAGAGCCCACCAGCGTTGGCGCGCGCGATCCAGCAGATCCTCTTCTCCCCACCTGGTGGAGGTGTTTTACGATATCCACGCCCGTTAGCACTTCGCCCTTTTTTTTTTTTTGCTTCCTGAATGTTCTTTCTTCTCCTAGAACCTCTTTTGGACCGCCACGTAAAACCCGGTACCCCTTCCCTCCCTTCCGCAGATGGCCCTTTTCCGAATCGGCTGTATTTTTTCCTTTTTAGATGCTTTCCCACTCCCAAAGAGAGATTTGAAGATAGATGAAGCACGAGAACTGTGAGGTCCGCCCATTCCCCTGCCTCCCCGTCTCCTCCCTGGTTCATCCTTCCTCTTCTTCCATTCTTGCTTCGAAAGAGGCTTTTTTTTAGCTCCCTTGGCTCGAGAGGATTTTCATTTCTGTTTTTTCCTTCAATGCCCTTTCTCGCATCAATCGGAACCCCGGGACCAAACTCTTCAGGGCTCTGGACCGGGATCTTGCTCGGGAAGATGCCGAAATTTTCCCTGAAGTGTTATGCCCGACAAGCTCGGGAGTTAGTTCCCCTTCTGCCTCCCCATCCCATGTTTCCGAGGCCGTACTTCTAAACCTTCCCCTTTTTAGAACAGAGTTGAAAAGCCTTTTTTCTTACCGCTTTTTTTCAGATTTAACCCTTTACCCAGGGCCCACCTCCCCCCACCTGTCTTGAATACTTAGTCATGTGAAACGTCCCCCTCATAGACCCTTCTTTGTCTTCCCCCCCACCCCCTTCGCATTTTTTTTTTTCCGGCCCATTTTTGACTTTTTTATCTCTCGGCTCGGAAGCCTTCCCGATCGGGCCCCCCACTCTCAGAGCCCAAAAGGCTCTTCAATGCAAATCCAATTCCCCCCCGGCTTTCGGCCTTTCCTCCCTAAGAGCTTCTGATGGGCGATAGCTCTTGATCTTGTCCTTTTTTGGTCTCTTTTTTTCCCTGCGTCTTTTCCTTTCCTTGTTTTTTATGCTCATCCATCCTTTTCTTTAATCTGTCTCTGTCAGGATACCCAAATCTCATTCCAACCTTTCGTTTCTTCTTTTGCGTTTTCCGGCGACCAACGTTCAGCGATCAACATTCCCGCCGTTTGAATGTCTTATTTTTTGCTTGGCTTTTTTCCTTTTATTGGTTTTTACACGTCTATTTTCCCCCCTCCCCCTCTCTATCCAGTGGGCCTCGTCTACCCTCCCAGCTTTCAGATGTAGTCGTGTGCTTAATTTCCCCCCTTCTTCTCGATTTTGGCGCCCTTATAGTCCAAATTCACGCAAATCTGGTCAACCGTCGACCCAATGCATTTTTCACAGGTACGATTAACTTTCCCTTTTTTCCTTCCCCCCCTGCCTCCCTGGAAAACCCTGGCCAATTGGAGATTCATATATTGTAATTAATTTTTTGTTGTTGAGGTCACCTTGGTCCCTGATTGGACTTTTCTGTTCCTCGCGCTCCCCTTCTCGATCTACGTCGAAGGGGGAGCGACCTCAGTTTCCAGATCGACGGTGCTTTCAAACTGTGGACCCTGATCGAATTTCCCAAACGAGCGCATTTCAAGCGCCCATCGCCTGTATTTTCCTCCGCCTCAAGCTTTCTCGGAACGAAGCCAATAGACCCTTTGTATTCCTCTCGTAAATAATCTCCGGCTGGGAACAACCATTCAACTTCTACTCCGAAAGGACCCAAATGCCATTTACTTAAGTGCTCCGGCCATCGCCGCTGTTTTTATTTCCCTTTTTTCGAGGCATCCATCGATCTAGTATGCGTTGACTTACTTATTTTGAGCTAAGACCTTTTTGATGGTTTCTTCCAAGACCTGCTTTCTTTCCCTTGTTTAAAAAGGTTGACACAAATAGCTCCCGCCCCCTGACCATTAACCCTCAAGACGTCTCTAACCTGCAGCCTGTAACCTTCTCCCTGGGTTATCTGTTGTGGTAATCAGTTTCGTGAACGTTTCTTTTCTTTTTCGGTCGAATGAGGGTCAAGAGTACGTAACGAAGGCTTCGAGAAGGTCATCTCCTATCAAGATTCGCGGACCCAAGCATTACGCCCCCCCCCCCCCCTCCTTTTTGAACGAACTGGCTCTGTCATTTCTCCGTTCTACCCTTCAATCAGTACCCTTTGGTGCGGGTTCCTGAATTTTTGTTTTAGCGTTTTTTTCTTTTCTTCCCGCTTTCTGTCCGCGTTTAGAATGGTTTCTACCATCCGGCAATCTTTTTGGTAATGTTGTATCTGCTTTTTTACTTTTTTTTTCATTCCACTTGGCGAATTTCTTTCTCGCCTATGCGAAAGAAATTCCCCCCTTTTAAGATCCCCCCCCTTTTCTTTTTTCTTTTTTTCCGGAAGTATAAGTGCTTCAGATTCCCCATGGCAGTCCTTCCCCCCCCCTCCCCTTCTCCCTCTACAATTTTCTTTCTGAGCCCCTACCCCTATGCCACTCACGCTTATTGACGTGATGTTCTCTTATTCTGTTTTCTTTTTTTTTGACCTCCTCGTTTCTCATCGATTTTTTCGTAAATCCATCGAGATTTCCCTCCCCCCCCCACTTGCGTTCTTTTCATGTTTTGAAGCCCCGACTGACTCCTTCCCTTTTGCCCTCAGAGTCGCGAGGCCTTTAAGTGGGATGACGTTTGACGCTTCTGCCAATCGCGTTTATTTTTTTTTTTAAGAGCACTTGCCATTCAGGAGTCTCTGACGAAAGGCTGAAGATCTCCCTATTCCTCCTCTGATTACAACAAAACTGCAGAAGAGATTTCCACTTTTTGCTTTTTTCTTCCCACGTCTTTCTTTTCTGAGTACGCATGAGGACTCCTCTTTTTTTGTTGTTGAGTGTTTCTTTTTCGTTTTCCCCGTGCGTGCGGGCGAGTGTACCGGATGTTCATCCTCGATGGTTTTTGTTTTCGTTCAGCTCAGTAAGCCCAACTCGTTTCTTGTAAACTTCAAACAACCTTTTTTTATTCCAATTGCACTCTAAGTCATTCGGAAACCGTCCAGGGAAGAACGTTCCGAGAGTTGCGCGCTACTGAGAGCGCGCGTATCGGCGAAAAGCTCCGTCCCTCGCAGTTGGAGTTGTTTCGTCGGGAGCAAATCCGAGAGCCCCCCATGCACAACCCGGGAGGGTTCCTGTGGTGCAAGGGACGCGCTGACAGAAATCCTGAGTTTTCGGTGCAGCATGGTTGCCCACGGCCTTTTTACTTACTTAAGTTTTTCACAGGTAAATGGTTCGGGGAGGTACTTCGTCCGCCCCCCCCCTGTAATCTCCCTCTCCTTCAGATTCATAATCGCTGAATTTGTTTTCTTCCGGCATTTTTTAAAAATTTTTCGTCGGTCCGTAACCTGAACCGAACCAGGCAGAAGGGTTCCCTTTTGCTGAGAGCTAGTTATCGATCGATGGACCGAGACGGGACCCCTGGCTCGAGAATGGCCTGCCTTTATCCCTCTCCGAGCCACCCTTTGATGAGTTAGTTAATCCTATCTCCCCTTCCGCTCTGAACTTGTGGTTAGCGGTTAGCCAACCCTCCCGCCTCGTCTCGTAGAGGTATGATGTATTTGCATTTCAAGCCACGTCTTCAATACTCGGTATGAACGACCCCCCTCATACCTTCCATACGTGGACCCTAGCCCTGTGATGGTCCACTAAAAGGGTCTTTAGTACAACTGCTAACTTCGACTCTGGCGATTTGACCAGTAGCAGTCAAGTGTGCCGAGCTTGTGCGGTCCGCTTTCCCCTTTTGACATCAACCGCCGAAGCCTTTTCTCTTTGACAGCTTCACAAGCCCCTCACGCTTCAAGATTGCGCCGACATGCGGAACGCTCGGCCGACTTTTGTGGCCTTTTTCTCCATTGTCGTCATGGAAAGTTGGACGAAGCTGCGCAGAGTCTTTCCTTTAAGATACCCTTTCTCCTCGTTTCGTTTCTTTTTTTTTGTGGAACGGACCCGGTACTTTTACTTTCCTTCCCCACCTTCCCTCCTCTGCTGTACGTCCCAGCATCCTCTTTACGTGGCCACATCTCTTCTAATTTCGATATTCTAGCATTTGGGACTAATCTTGGAGATTACTCTTCCCCCATGAGGGACTTTTTTTGAGCCATTCTTAAGGACACCCCCTTCCATGATTTTACTCGTCTCTCACGTTCACCTTTGGATCGCCGCTCGCAGAAGTTTTTCTGAGCACCCCCAACTGATAAGTCGAATTCAAGGCTGTTCTTGATTTGGCTCCCCCCCCCCCCTTTGAGGCGTTGATGATGAATTCCGTTCAGTTTTCCTTATGTGGTCTGGGTAAGGAAATTCTGTTCTGCAACCAACCATCCTGTGTCTTTCCCTTTCTGACAGGTGGGGGCACTGGTGACTTCTCACGAAACGCCCTTCCCCATAATTTCCTTAATCAGGTGCCGCACGGAAGGGCACTCCTCGTTTTTGTGTCGATCCTTTCAACTTTTTTCCGATTGCGGCCGTTTTATGTTGCTATCGGCATTCTGCCCCTATGTAACTCTAGTACCACGGCCATTTTCGGACATGGGTCCTGTATTTTATTTCCTGATTGTCCCGCTTCTTTGGTAACGGCGGAGAAAAATCGCTGTCTGGATTTTTTCCCACTTATCTCCCAGAGTTATTTTCTCAATGTACCTCTTTTTTCCCCTTTCTAGCCCTGAGTTATTTTAATGTTCAGCCGCGCGCGCCAAATTCCCTATCTCTCCTCCTAGCTAAGTGAAGGAAAGAGGTCAATCCCCACATACCCCCATGTCTCCCATTTCTATCTCTCTCTATCCTCCCCCTCCCCCCCCCGACCCTCCTCCTACCTCCCCCGAACAGACTTACCCTCACCCACTTTCCCGATCCCCCCTCTTCCTCCCCCGTACACTCTTGCAGCCTATCCCCCCCCCCCCACCCCCCTTTTCCCCCCCCCCCACCTCCCCCTTCCACACGTCCCCAACTTCCCACCCACACCCCTCCACCACCGATAATCCCCCCCCCGACCCCCCCATCTTCCCCCCCTCCCCCCCCCTCCCCTCCCACTACCCCAGACCCCACACCCCCCCTCCACCCCCCACCCCCCCCCCCCCCCCCCCCCCCTACCCCCCCACCCCCATTTCCTGAATTCTACCCTTCAGAATACATCCCTGTTTGCAGGACATCCTCTTCCCTTCCACTTACTTACCTTTTCCCGAGGCGGGAAGACACCCAGCACCCCGCAGAGTAAGGTGCATGTTAGCAATTTTTCTGGTCAGCCTTCTGGAAGCCGGTTCGAACCCGGTGCAGGAGTATCTACCTCCTCCTTTTTTGGTTTCTACGGACTGGTTTGTTCAGGCTGGCCTCCTTTCCTCTTCCTTCCGCGACTCAAGTCTAAATCACTTCTGACGCCTAACTTCCCGGCTGATGCGACTGGGTTAAGCCCAAACGCTTCATATCAATTTTTCCCCGTAGATTTTTTTCTCCATCTCCAACCCATCCTCTTTTTACCCCCCTTCTGATAATCAATGTGGCCCCTGTTGACCCCTCCCCACGTCCGCAGGTATCCTCTTCCTACGATTTTTGTTCCCTCTCCTCTCCGTTTTTTTTTTCTTTTCCTTCTCTCATCGTTTCGGCACGGAAATTTTTTTTTTTTGGAAAATTCAGCGGCTCCAACCCGCGTGACGCTTCGTCGTCGGTAGGATTTTTAACCCCCTCCCTCGAGGCCCCCCTGGCGAGCGGCCCCCGTAAAAATAATCGACATTTTTTCTTTTCGCTCCATTTTTTTCTCATCTGCTTTCACCCAGTATCGCTCCTTAGTCCCTCGAGTCACGATCTTTTTCGTCCTTTCTTTCCAGCCCCTAAGGTCAGCCTCCTACCAAAATGAAGCCTCCTTAGTTCGCTCTTCCCCCCTGCCTGCGCTGTCTTCGGAACACGGCGCACTGTGGAGTTGGAATAGCAGCCAGTCCCCTTGGAAGAAGAGGGTGAATTGAAGACACCCATTCGTGATTTTTTCGGCTTTTTTTTTTTGATTTCGGCCGTCCCTCGGTAACTTTTCTTTCCGTTGCCGTTAACTAAACAGGGCTTCCCCTTCGGCGAAGCATAGTCCCCAACTAGCGAGACGCCCAAGTTTCCGCCTTCTCTTTTCCTAGGAATATAGTTTCCGCGTTTTCCCTGAGTTCTCTAAGAACCCGGTCTCTTTTTCCACTACCTGCTTTTCTGGCAGGTAGTGCGATAAGGCTCCAATCTATTTGTACCCTGAATGATATTCCCCAAGCTGGGAACACCCTTTCCCTTTTTCGCACTCCCAATTAAACTGCGCATCCACTCCCTGTCAGTGTCCTCCTCTCTCTCGTCCCAGCGATATCCTGAACAAGCAACGCCGACCCCCCTTCCACAGTGAGGCCGGAGTCTTTGTTTCCTCCCTGTCTTTCTTCCCACCCGTGATTGATGGCCTTTTTTTCAGTCCGCAACGTCTGGCTTTCCCAGACGTCTTTCATCGTTAGTTCGGGGGTCGTTTTGCCCTTTTCTTTTCGTAAAAATCCCCCCTAAGAATTGAAGGAAACAGACAGCAAGTACCTCACGACTTCCCACTCCTCTCGAGAACTCCTTTTGATTTCTGGAGAGGTGGTTTTTCCCTCCTTCTTCTTTTCTTCTTCTGCCAGGTCCAAGCGTCGGCTACGTTGGAGGCCACCCCTGACGACAAGCAGTTAAGCGTTTTCAGCGACACCATGAAGTTTCTTTTTTCCCCTTTCCTATCCCATCTCTAAATTTTCCGTTTTAGTACAGACCAAGACCAGCGGCGATGCTCTTGATATCGGCTGTATCTGGGCTTCTTGGCTTTAGAACCTCCTGTTATATTTTCCGCCGGAGCCTCCCGCATGAAAACCCCAAGCCCTTCTGTTTTTGCGTACCCTCTTTCCGCTTCCTCCGTCAGGACCGTCCTTTATCACGTTCTACAATACCTTTGAGTCCCAAGGTCAAGCTTCTTCCCCCTCTCTAACGCATAGGCAATCGCTTTTTCTTTTCCCCCCCTTTTGCCTCTTCCTCTCCCGCCTGAATTACAGGATGTATGACGCAGGGGCTCATTCTGCCCGCTAGGCAAGCTGACGTCAAATTACTTTTTGCGTTTCGGCGATCTTTCTTCCGCCGCCCCCTTCCTTTCTCCCTCCCCCTGTGCTCTTTCCCCTTTTTCCAAATTCAGAAAGTTCGGCGGTTTATTGTGCATCTAGATCTGTTGTTGAGCCCATCCTTAGACCACTCACAGGAATCTCTTCGATTCCGGGTGGAGAGACCGCTACCGAAACGTGTTAGCCCCATTGGAATATACCCGTTGAGTCCTTCAAATTGCTCCCCTTTGTTCTTCTTCTCTCTTTTTTCTTCCTGAAGGAAAGTTTCCATGCTTAGGTTCTCGAGGATTAAGTATATAGACCTAACCAAGGCCAACCTGTTCCCCCTTTTTCTGCTCTTCTTGTCATCATTTCCTTACACGAGTTTGGCGTCACCCCAAAAAAAACCCCCAATTCCCCGACTTTTTTGCCCCCCATTTTACTTCGATGAGACCTCTTTTTTCGTAGGTAATTCATTGGATGACTGAGTCCTCGCACTCACCCAGGATATTCCTACGACGTCCAGTCCTAATTTTGTCCCCCTTACATCAGGCCACTCGATTGTATTTCCCAATGAGGAAAATTGGAGAGTCCCTTCCGCGCAACCCGGATTTTTTCCCTTTTTCTTCATGTCCCTTTTCCCCTTTTTCCATCCCACGACGTTGGCTTTTCACCCTCCCATTTTGACGAAGCGCTCGGCTAGCCCCAGTTAGGACTCGGTCGACCCTAGTACTTCTTCTCGGAATTGCCTTTAACCGGTTTTTTCTTTGGAATGACGTGATCACTTTTGACTTCCCCTTATCCCCTCGCGAAAACCCTCGTTAAAGACATAAAAGTACTTTGGCCGATTTAAAGCAGACTTAATTTTCTCTTCAGGCACCCTGAGCCCCTTTTCTTAATTCGACAGCCACCCCCCTTCTCTCCTCCGTAGGATTCCCTCTTCCGTCAATACGGGGACGACCCCTAGCACATCGCGATCACAATAGCTGCTGTTGTCTGGCTATTTGAAGTTATTTCGGCTCCCTTTTTAGTTTTCCCTCCTTTATATCTTTGGATAAACCCCCCTCGTTGGACCGCCAGGGGTCCCAACGGATGCCCACCCCCTTCCCATTCCTCCCCTAGAGACCAGTCCTACGGTGACGCCCTTCCCGCCTTTTCCGCCTACTGCCTAAGGTGTTGTTTGACCCGAAGTAAGCCGTTTTCCGGAATAAGAATTCGCAGCCCTCTCCTTTTCTAGGATTTTTCCCGCAGCAGAGACACAATCGAGACGTGGCTCACGGAGAGCTTGAAAGGGATGTGAAGTTGATTTACTCTCCCCTTGGCTCCTGCTCTTTTTCTTCCTTTTTCATGAATTTAATTTTCCCCGCATGCCTTATCGATACCGTCACTATTACAAAATAGATTGATCCCCAGGGCTGTCATTGCGTGTCGGGACAAGATCTCCCTCTTTCAGGTTGCCTTTCTCCCCCCACCCCCAAATGCCCTCCCTCGGTGGCGAGACGCAGGAATGCCACCAAGTATTTCGCCGGGGTTCTTCCTTTTTACCATTCTCCCTAGCTGACCCCCCCCCCCTTTCTCCAATCCCCCCTCTCTTTTCCCCCCTCCAAACCTTCCTCAGCGACAAGTTGCACCCTGTGGATACTGTTATTTGTATTGCTTATTTGCGCAATTTTCCCCATGTCTTCTTTCTAACCCCCGGACTTCTTTTTGTTACAAGGTTCATCCATTTTTTACCCCGTTCGTTCCCTTGCGGCATTCTTTTCTTCCAGTCACGGGACCCCCAGTCTCCCTATGACCCCCTTTTCTTGAACCTGCTCCGCTCCCAGCAAGTCCCCTTCCATGGAAGTCCCTCTATTCGGTCGGGATCCCCGGGCTTTAGAGTTGGCGGGAATCTGTGGATTTTTTCTGTCTTCCTCTCCTGACTTTTTTTTCACCCTGCCCCCCTTCTCATCTCTTCCTGCAGGATCCCTAATTATTCCCGCATAATCTTTGCTGCTGTGAGGTCTCTAAAAGCCTGCGCGTGCACTTCTCTGATTCGATTCCCAGTTTGCTTCGGATTTTACCTCTCTTTTGTTTTTCCCCCCGTCCGGTAACTCTTCTTCCTCTGTTTGCGACAAAATATCGTTGGCGTCGTTGAATAAAAGAACAGTCTGCATGTATGTGCTTTTGTTAGAAAGAAAAACTTTCCCCTATTTTTTTTTCGCCCCCTTTTCTCTCATAGATCCCCCATTATAGAGAATGTACGATAAAACGAAGATATCCCATTCATCATCATCAATCTTTTTAATCCAGTCACTTTCTCTCTTCCAGCCCTCTTCCTTAAATCCAAGACGGAGGACCCTTTAAAAAAAAAAAAAATTTGCCCCCCCCCCCAAAAACACCGGATTGTTTTCCCCCCCCCCCACAACCCCCTACCCCGGGTACCACCCCCCCCCCCCCCCCAAGGGGGCCACCATCAACCACCCCCCTGTTTGGGTTGAGCCCCCAAAGTAGATCCCCCCCTTTTACAGACCCCCCCCTCAAAAAAACCAATTTCCCCCCCCCATGGACCCCACACCCACTTCTACCCACCCCCCCCCCCCCCCCTTCACCACCCCCCCAAAAATTTTTCAAAAGGCCGCTCAAGTTCCCCCCCCCCCCCCCACCCACTGGTAAAACCTCCTCTTTCTTTTTTTTGTACCCAACCTGACAAAACCCTTCTGCCCCCCCCCCCCCCCCCCCAATGGATATTCTCATACTCCCTTTCGCTCACGTCCCCTTTCCTTGTCACTCCTATGGCTTTCCCCTTCGGGCCCCCTCGCTCCGAGTATACAACCGCTGTGAGGAGGAAGATGCAGTACTTACTGGCTTTTCTCTGTGTCTCGTTCCTTTTTCATCGCTATTTCAATTGCGGTGCTGGTTTGCTTAATACGCTCGCATGTTACGACCTAGACGTTATTGTGGATACACACCCTCCCCCAAAACTGCCTCCTCCCTTTCTTTCGGCCTCCCTCCCCCCCGCCCTTCCATAGGACTTTTGGAAAAAAAACCCCTTACGATTCCCTTCCGCCATCTCCCCACCGGAACCTAATTACGAATTGTTTTTTAGCGCGATGACTGATTCCTTCCCTCCCAACTTTTTTTTCCCCTTTCTCTTCCCCTTCCCTCTCTTTTTATGATTATTAAATAGTGATCCGAGAAGAGATGGTTTACCAGAACGCTGGCTGAGCAATCCCATGCAAAAGACCCCATCTTTCCGACTGACATCCATCTCCCCCCCGCACTTTACCCCTCTTCCCCTCTCCAGATCCCCCCCCCCCTTATCCTTCTAGATGTATTATTGAGATTGAATGGGTGATGATGGTTAAGTTGTTTTCATAAGTCAATTGTGAGTGATTATTTTTCCTTAGAGCTTAATCCTTCCGGTCCTTCGTTTCCTTTTAGAAACGGTCCTTACCCCCCCCCCTTCTGAAACTTCCCCCCCCCCCAATAAGGTTTTACGCAGCGGATCATTTAGGGACCCGTTCGCTCCCCCGCAACAAACAGTACCCAACTCCCTAGTTTGACGGTTGAATGATTGCCTTTCCCTTCTCCGCTGGGTTTCTTTTTTTCCCCTATGGATAACCGATTTGAGAGGTCGTAACAAGGCAAGAAGATAAATCGTGTAATTCGTTCTTAATAGACACTTCCCTTTGTTTTTTGGAATACCCCTTTCCTGAACTTTTCTTTCCCTGGTGAATTTAACAAATTCCGGTACCCCATGTTTGCCTCTAATTTCACCACGTTTGCTCCCCTCTCAGTCCTTCTCCCCACATGAGCATTGAGGTATAAAGCGTCGCGAAAGGGTCTGAGAGGACCCACGCCCCTGTGCTCAGCACGCCTTTTTTTAGACCGTTGACCCGTGGTCCTGGGCATCCCCTTCCCCCCTTCACCATGCTCTTTTTTTTTCCCTTCTCCCTCTTCTAACCCTGAATTCGAGCATTTATTAATCTCGATTCTTCGGCTCTGGACGAAGTGCTTGACAATGCATTACGACGAACCCCTTTTGCCCCCCTGAGAGCCTGACTGGAAGTGTGCAGCCGGTGGCCGCTGCGGTCACCACTTGGCACTCCACATACTACCCCCCCCCGACGCCCACCCTCCAACTTTCCACCCACACCCCACCCGCTATCCCGTAATTATCCCTCCACACTCTTCCCTCCATTTCCATACCTCTCGTACCCCCACATCCCTCCTTCCCTCCCTTCTTCCCCCCCCCCTCCTCCTACCCCCTCCTTCCCCCCCCACCCCAACTCCGCAACCACGCGCCTCACACTCTAGGACTGATGCTCACGCGCCCAACAGACACTCTCTTCAAGAAATCGACGCAGAATTCACCACGAGCGGGATGTAAATGAGAGCGCGCGGCCCCGGCGAAAAACACCGCCACGCCCCCTTCTCTTTTCAAAGACTCCCTTCTCTTCCTGGTCTGCCAACACGGCCCTTTGGCTATAAGAGTCGCCACGGCGTAAAAACGTCCAGCTGGATGGCCGCAGTTCACCGCTTTCGCATGTCTCGTTTCCTCTTGCCCCGACTCAGAGTGATGGATGTGTCCAGACAGGCCATCGAGTTTTGCTCGTTGGAGATTTTTTTTATGTCTGCTGCTCGGACGAATTAAGCAACCTTTTCGATTCTCCTCCCCCCACGGTGGTGCTTCGCCCTCTCGCGGAGCACTCTTGTTTCACCCTTTTCCTTGCGCTTTGGGCAGCCTCACTGGGAGATTTTCTTAATCAAGAGAGCGCGTGGAACCCCCCTCTGCGTCATATTTGGAGGCGGCAAAGTTAACCGCGTATCCTCACCCACCATGAACCTCGGGGTACGCGGTACGACTTCTGACTGCATGCTGTACCCCTTTAGGCCGGTGGCTTGACGATTTTGCCCGTCTTGTCTGACTGCCTGCACAGTTGATATGTGAATGTTTTTGGAGTCCCGCGTCGCTGGTGGACTTCACTACGATCCTTCTTCCTCCTCGAGGTTCAACTGTTCCACATCGATTCGTTTATTTCTCCCTGCACAACCGTTTGTCGTTCCCTACCGAACACCTGTCCACAAGAGTAGAATGCACGTTTGCTGGTTTGTGGGAGCCGATCCTTTCCCCTCTTCCCCGATGACACTGAGTCGGCAAACGGTCTGTACCTGGTCATTAAGGACTTTCCCCGGAAAAGTTGCCAGTTGCTCCTCACTTTTCGATCCCTCCTGATTCTGTTTTCTCTTCTTCCCCCCCCCCCGGACTCTTCCCCCCTTCTTTACGGTAGGATGTTCCCTGCTTAGTTCATCCCGTCTAAAGGTTCCTCCTCTCCAACTCCTTCTTCTTATGCCCCCCCCCCCAGCCCCCCAGGAAACTTCGAGTTCTTCAGGTCGTTGAAGGTGCCCATATCCCCCATGTGCTTGGTTGCCGCCGAAACCGGGATTAATCTCCTCGAGGAACTCCTCCCCCCCCTAGTAGGAATCAAGGTGCGCTCCTGGTTCGTTCGATTGTAACCGGAGTACGACGGAAGGACTTCTTTGGCGGAATAGGTCCCCCTTCCAGACCTCAAGTCGCGTCCATGTTCTCTTGCGTTTCCCTTGTTTGACAGCTTCTGTGAGCCACGTGGATTCCGACGACGAGTTCCGCGGACAAGACCTTTCTCGGTACGCGGTTGTGGTCTCCGAAGCCAGCTTCGCCCAACTGATTCCTCCATTCTCCTCTCATGCGGACGCGCCTAGCCTATAAGAATTTTTTAAATCAGATATCTGCGGAGACACGTTCATCGGTTTGGTGGTAAAAAAAGTGTTGCGGAGTGAGCCTTCCCCGTTTCCCGCTGCGCGTCTTTCGGAGATTTTAAGAGAGTTTTTTACCCCGTGACCCCCCCCATATTGGCAATTTTTGCGGCCTGACTCTCGATACTGGCTCGCCGCGGCGAATTGCCCTCCCTTGAATATTTGAAAAAGTTTTCACCACCGATCCCTTTCTCTTGAACTGAGCAAGGCCAAGGCTTCTCCGTTAGTTGACATTCCTTCACCCCAGTTCGGACCTTTTTATGCCCGAAGGGTCCCTCAAGGGTGATGGCGCGTCTGGGTATGTGTTGCATTCTGACCCTTGTAATGAAGTGATGACCGGCTTTTGGAACTAGTGTAGTTCCCCAGGCACTTCACGAAATCACCATAAATAGGTTACTATTGAACTACATTCTTTCAGGAAGAGACCTCCGTTGCCTTGACCCTTGACAAAGGTTCCTGACTCGGATTTTTTTGGTTTCGTTGTTTCCGTCTATTTCTCACTTGCAACTCTGAGCGACAGAAAGTGTCACGGACCGGTCGTGGATGTGCAATTTTCCCTCGCTGTTCTGCGATATGGTTAAGATTTGCCATTGAAGCTGTGTGGTCCGTAGCCGCCGGTGACGGGCCGCCCTCCTAGTCGGCTTTTCACATAGAAGTCCGGGTCCCCTCAGCAGCCAAAAGGGTCTGGGCCACTCTTCGCCCGGATTTCTTGCGGACCAATGTTTAGCCTTAGGTGAAAGAGATTTGACGCCTACCTCTAACTCCACTATAGAGGACCCAATGGAGACGCGATACGCGTTGCGGTGGTCCGCTCGTTACCCTAACTCCTGACATTCAAGGTCGCCCCGGCAGACTACTCTGTGACTTCCCCGGTCCTAAAACAGAGTCGCGAAACCCCGCACAACCTCGCTGTCGGCACCTCTGCCCTTCGTCTTTATGCAGGCCTTTGACCCGCCTCGTCGGCCGGCGCGCGGGAACGCCCAGGTGAGCAGGTTTTTCTACACACGACGTCCTGTTTGTTCATCGGCGACGTCCTGGGAGCCGCATTTTGCTGAGGACGCGAGCCCGTCTCCCCCCACTAACCTGTCCTTGGAAGGGAATGACCCCTGCCGAGATCGGAGACTGTTTTCCTCCCCATCTTGCCCCCGCCAATTACGTCTGAAGCCGTTGGATTTTATGAATCGACAATTTCCTGCTGCGCCAACAGGCACTTCCCCAGAATGGGGCCCTGCGCCTCCTTTCTTTACACCAATTACCCCAGAAGTTCTTAAGCCGTTGAGTAGCATTTTCACCAGCATACATTTCCCGTGCCTCTACCTCTCTCTTCCTCCTCCTCGTTTGTGGGTGGAAGGTTTTCGGCCACGGAGAAACGTATTTTTTTTTTCCCATTCCTCGGCTACTCCCCGGGTTCCCTCTTCGGTTCTGGGGGATTTTTGTCAATTCTCCGCTCAATCTCGAAGCCAATTGTTTGCGATCCACTCCCTCGCCACAGCGCAGATTTTTTCCCTTGCTTAATCTGAGGAACCAGTTTCTACGATCAATATTCCTTTTCCGTCCCTTAGTTAGTTTCCCCGTCCTTAGTTAGAGACTGCTCACCCCGACTGCCTGCCACTGCCGACCTCCGTGCGCCTTACAAAGTTTCTTTGGTTCGCGGAAACATGGTTGCCTTGGTGTGGCCTCGCAGCAGTTCTTCCTCAGTAGGAGGCCTGTCTGGAAAACCATCATGACCAGGCCGCGCGGCGTTGTGAGTTTGTTTTTCGGCCTACTGAGTAAAGGTTTAGGAAGGGACCTTAAACCTCCCAGATGCTTATTTGAACAGGGCTTTCCCCTCTGTCGCGGGTCCATCAATTCTGCCCACCTCCTCTTAGCGACCGTGGATGTCCGCCAGTCTCTACGTTTTGGACCTCCCCGAACTGCTCTAGGGAAGGGCTGGGCCGTCTTTCTTCCTTCAAGTTCCAAGAAGGCTAGTCTTTCCCCCCGCAGTTCTTTTTTCTTTGACGTGTGAGTACGTAAGTTTCGCTCCCTCCAGCCGTCGGCCCGCTGTCTAAAGAAGAGGCCCCAGAAAAGTGAAAATTCATCATACTTACCTCATCTGGAACTGCCCGATGTCCTTTTCGCCACTTCGACTCGAAGCTAAAGGTCACTGAAACCTTGAACCCCCTCCCCCTACCTCTTCCCCCCCCGTAAGCAGGCGGATCGTCGTTTTCAATTCTGCGTGCAGTGCCCCGTATGCAGAGTTCTGTGGAATTTTTGGGTCTACGTCACAGTCGAAAAAAGGCATGTTTCATCTTCCGTTCCCCAGGCGGGGGTTCGCGTCTCCAGTTTTCATCGTCCGGTCCACTCAACATTTTGCTCCCCGTTTTCAGGAACCGCACGTCGGCACAGGCAGCATGAAAGGCACTTACGCCAAATTAGTGCCTTTCAAAGACGCGACTTGATCTTTGTGTGCGCTTGAACGGCAGGACCTCACCTTGCCTTGCGCATACCGTCACCGACTTCGCGTAGGCCCTAAAGGAAGAACCCCTCAGTTCTACTTTTAAGATTCCTCTCCCCCCAATAAATATAAGGATGTAGCTTTTTTACGATCACTCTTAAACTCTGCAGTTTTGGTGTTTTTTTTTTTTTTCGCCCCAAGACCTGCCGATATCATCTTCTTGTTTCCCCAGGAGTCTATTTCTTCTTTTTCTGCGGGTCCTTTTTTAAGAACCTGGGAGCTTTGTTAGCGGCGCCGCGTCATTGCAATTCGTCGACCATTCTACAAGAGATGACCCTCTCTTTGACCCCTCTGAAGACGTATCGTTCAGTCCTTTCTCTCCCCCTTTTCCATGCCGTCACCTGCCAGGAAACCTTTCAGGCGTCGGATGCGTGCACGATTCGCATATTGACTATTATGGAAGTCACTCTGACGTCCCCCTAATGCCTTCCGCTCCTTTTCCCGCCAGTGAACTGCAACGCCTCGGCCGGTGTCCCTACGAATGGGGAAGTCTCTTACTGCTTTCCATTTTCAGGTTACTCCCTTAACTGTGTATTTATCGCCAATTGTATGGGCTCCCGTGAAGAACTTTGGCGGTGTCACTGTCTTGCAGCAAGATTGGAGACCACCCTCTTTTTAAGAAGGGCCTTTTCCCCCCCCCTCCCCTTCCACAAGAACAGGACTCTTTTCTTGTCGGCGGAGGTACGGTTTTTCGAGCCAACAGCCCAAGGTTCCC
>Ga0179591_1227631_pt1 | contig 18370 bp, 12 predicted proteins | sample CZOMad2_1_08_16f_FD_182891 | JGI IMG/M metagenome (GOLD analysis project Ga0179591, IMG submission 182891) | Vadose zone soil fungal communities from Angelo Coast Range Reserve, California, USA - CZOMad2_1_08_16fungal (PacBio error correction) | ecosystem: Environmental > Terrestrial > Soil >... | reverse complement strand
TCAACTCCTAACGCCCCTTAGACCACGGAAAATACTGTTCATAGAAATGATGTACATCTATTCCTGGTTAATTTCCTATCTCCGTGATTTATGACCTTAAGGTCCCTTGACTTTCTTTATTGGCTTTGGGTCATGTTCGCCGTTGGCCTCTTTTTTGAGAAATGGCGAGCTACTTTCGCTCGCCTCTATTCCTCGTCGCCGCTCACCCTTTGTATTCTCCTCATCTACATTGCGGCTCCATGAGGAGCGCGCGGAGCTAAGTCAGCACGACGCCTTCTCCGAGCGCTCCCGCCCTCCCTCCTCTCCAAGCCTACCGCATAAAGATAGCCTCCAAATTGCCACCAATCCCAAGCCCTGTCCCATCCCTCATTCCACTCGAGCACACCCCACAGGGAATGTTTAATTGTAACGGTCCGTTTTTGTGGTACGACCCGATCGAGTTGCTGCCCCTGATTTCCTCACCTACCTCTGATGACCGCCCCTATGGGTTAATTTATCTGGGTTCCGCGTGCGGCCAAAGTTTGCTTAGAACAGGCGTCCCCCAGGGATAGGGGATCTTGGAGGCTAATCTTTCCCCCTGCTCCCTATTCTCAATTCCTTCCCGTTGGCACCTCCGCGGCCATAGAACTTGCAAGTCTTGGTTAGTTTTTTTTTGGAGGAGATGGAACATAAGCCCACCTCCCTACTGGATGTATCTCCTTTTCTCTACCCCGCGTTATTCCTAGACCATTGCCGATCTTTCATGCTTTTACAGAACCTGTTTAATTGGCCCGGGCGGGCTGGATGACCGAGCCTCGCTCTACCTTTTGCGTCCGCGCGGTCATTACCGTTCCCGATCCCCCAGGGAGCGTCAGGTTGCATTACAACAACAACACCTCTGCTCTCTCCCTCCCCCGCCACGTTGACCCCATTTCAGAAAGGTTACAACGCCCTCGCTATGCCTTTGTCGTCGTTTTTTTCCCCCTTTCGTACCCCTTTCCTGTGAGCATCTGACCCTCGTCCCTTTCCTTTGTCCCCACCGTCCACAAAGATGCTCGACCCTGCCGTCTTCTCTGGCGCTTAGGACTTTTTCTTCTTCCCCTCTTTTGGCTCTTTTCGCTGGCCGCCGGCTTGCCTGGATTTTCTCTTCTAAACATCGTGGAAGTGGGTGTTGTCTGCTTCTTTTCCTTTCCCTCGATATAGCACGTTGCTACCCAGACGTATGAACGAAAATGCGACGTTCCTCCGTACCCCCGGGATTCTTTTACTTTCTTCAACGCAGTCGATCCGGTGGATTCCACGTGGGCCCGTCTTGATGTTCCCCGATTTGATCGTAGTAGAAGGCTGGCCTTGGTTCGATAATTCTGTTGGCACCCTCCTCTCTTTCCCCCCCAGCGTTCCGACGTTTTTATTTTGCTTGTAATGCGGGCGTGGGCCTTTTTACTGGTGCGGCAATTAAAAGAAACGCTGTTACCTGAGGCGTTGCTGCGGCGATTGTTCTCTTGCGGATTTATAAGGCTTCGTTGCTGTCTTTTAACCTTTGATGATTAGTGCTAGACTTTTTCTTTCTGGAATGGCCGCGTCCGACCAGCAATGAAAGTCGTTTTCATCCTAGTATTTTTCTCGTCTCCGGCGTAGTCCGTCTAGGTGCTCTTTCGGCATGCGATTTTTTGGGAGGCCTTGCCCAGCGTGATTCTAGAATGGTGGCGGTAGTCTCCTTTGTTTGCGCATCTCCCATCAAGCTTCTACGTGACTGTCGGTTTCGAACCCCGGACGGGTTTTCCTTGGCCCCCAAACTTTCCTCGTGCCAATGATCAGGCCACCTGAAGTCGGTCACCCTCCGCATTCGTACTAGTTAGAGTTGATTAATGTCTCCTCCCCATTATTTCGATCTTACGACCCCCCCTCCGGACAAGTACCGCGAACTGTCGTCTTCTTTCGCACGATTTCAATCGCCATCCTTGACTCATTCTCCCTCGCCTCCCTCAACTCCCTCGCAAGAATGGCGAGCAAGATCGAGGAGTCAGGATTTTCCGGCTGCCTTTGACCAAGAATCGTTGGACCGTAAGGGGCCTCTTCACCTATTCTATCACATCATCAAAAAGGAGATTCGCCTCTCCCTTTTTTTTTCCTCCTGTTTTTTATCCCCCTTCATCCTTGAATGCTGGGCATTTCCCATTCAGGCAGCGCCCCCTTCGATGAAGGACGCGCTTTGTTGCTTCCAACGGTGACCTCGGTTCTTTTCCTTTTTCCGTCCTTGTTCTCCCCCCCTCCACCTCCTACTTTCACGGACCGGGGACAACCCCTGTCCCGACTTCGATTCCAAATGATTGAACGGGCAGAGGTCTGTCCGTACCACCGCGATTCGCGTCATTCCTGTCTCCTTCCTCAAGATTCCAGAGTGCATTTTTCCTGTGTCCTCTGTTTAATAGTGCCCCTATGGACGCATTTTTCCCACGCGTAGGCATGAGGTACGATATTGTATGGAAGAGTTACCGAGTTATTTTACGCCTTTTCCCCTCCTCTAACTTCTTTAGGTGGTCGTCAAAACCACGTCTGTGACCTCCATGAAAGTGCGATGATCCTCTCTCCTGACTATAGCATAGGACTAGGGCTTGTGCTACCGTTTCCGCACTCTCTCTGCCGAAGTCCCTCGAGGCGATTTTCGAAGGATACACGGAAAGTCCCTCTGCGCATGCGACATCAGACTTTTTTCTGTGTGAAGTTGACTTTTACCCGGCTATCTTTCCGATCAGCTCGCTGTCGAAGGGTGCGTTCCCTCCCCGTATTAGCTCTCCTCTCAACAGAAGGTCACGACCGTCAACTCCGTCTCCCCCTCCCCTTTTCGCTCTCACCGCCTCACATATGGCCAGAAGAAATTGGCGAGTACATTGACTTCTTCCCCATGCTTCTTCTCTCCCCGGTCTGAATTGGTATTCGGGCCGAGTCGCCTTTTCACACGCCTCGAGAGGGTCCTCAGGTCCTTTCCTCCCCCCCTGCTCCCCGCCCACCCGGTACTACCTTACAGATGTCTTCCAATGTAAACTTAACTGATCCTTTGGCGTAGTAACCGACTACTAGACGAGCAGGAGTCCTGTCTCTTCTTTGGCTTTTCTCGTCTTCCCCAAGACCGTCGCCTCGCTCGTGAGGGCGTTTGGAGTGGAGAATCCGGAACCGCTTCCTCTTTTTGGTCTTGCCGAACGTCAAGTCGGCGGGCTGGAACGGCTGTGCTCCAGAGAGGACGGAGTCCGCCCTTCCTCTTTTCTTCGTCGCGCTTGATGGTTCGTCCAGAATGCTTGCAAGTGCTCAGATCCCAGTCAATATGCTCCGGCCTTGCCTTGATCAGTTGATAGAGAGCGTTGCTGGACGCGCGTGGGATAGACGCCCTTTTTTTCTTTGCTTCCCCGATCCCTTACAGGAAAGTACCCAACGAGCAAACCCGGCGTCGGTTGGGACTTTTGGCCGAGAAGTTGCAACTTCCGTCGCCGTTCTAGATGCGACGGCAGCGTTGACGTCCCCCGTCCTCCTGGGTCCCGCTGAAAAAAGTCGCAGACCCCTGTTTGTTCTCTTCCCCCTTTCCTTCGTTCAGCCCTCGTGTCCGGGCCTCTGCGCCGCTAGTCCTCCAGGAGTTTTTACTCTGAAACCCGTCGCTCGCGTCCCCCCCTTTTCGACGATATTCTTCTTTCCTAATTTCCTTTTTTTTTTATTCGATCCGTGGTGAATTGAAAGTAGCTAGCGGGTTTGTCGTACACCTCTTTTTCCCTTATTGTTGCTTCCTCTTCTGCCAGAAACTACACTTTTGCGCCCCTACTCTTCTTGACTACCGTCCCACCAGTAGGTCCCCTGATTGGTGCATAGGGGAACAAGGTTTAAGTAAAGGATGCCGTAGGTAGTCGCGGTGGATGAGGCACGGGACTTTCCCTTCTTTTCTCCCCCCTTCTTAACCTTCCCCCTTGTGATAGGTGACTGGCCTTTTAGCCCTGGGCCCTTCACTCCCCTTTGCCGAAATCGATAATCGCGCCCTTTCCGTTTCGTCGAGCAAATGCAGTTTTTTGGCCTTTTGCGTCCTCGCAGCGGGCGGGCTCTATTTGCATTTTCGTACAAAGAATTCCTTGAAGATCCCCTGAGGTCGGCGCAGCCGTTCTGATCGAGTCCTGCCGCATCCTTGACGGGCGTCCCAGGTGTCCTTTTCCCGCGGGCCTTTGGAGAATAAAGCGCCATCCCCGTCGCCCCTCTTTTTTTTTACTTGCGAGCTCTTCCCCCTTGGAGGAATCGTCTCATTCACCCGTACTTGAGATAGCCCTTTCCCATTTTACTCCAACCCGCTTCCTTTTTCCTGGCACCCCCTCTAGCATGAAGGGGATGCCTTGTCTCTTTCGTTTTTTTTTTTCAGGCGCCCTTCTCCGCTAGTGTTGCGCTTTTTACCTTCTCCCCTTACCAGACCGGGAGGAACGTAGTCCGTTAAGAGCGTCATGTCCTCGCGCAGTGCTTCGGGCCTCTGATGTAGGATCGAGATCGCCGTCCTCTAGAGGCGTTGACTTTCTTTTCTTACGAGCTCCCCTGATATAAGTTCTGGGGTTATTGACCCTTCGACATCGACCGTGATCGTCCGATAGCTGTGAAGAGCACGTCCCCTGCTTCGATGTAGCCGCTTTTCTTTTGGTTACTTCCCTGGACCGTCTGGCAGTCAGGCGTTCTCGCGCCCCTATCATAGGAAAGGTAGAATTCTCCTTCACGAAGAGGCCGTTTTTTCTTTTCTCCCAACTACCAGAACGTAGTCCAGAAGTGTGACTCCACCGCCCTTCTTCCGTACTACCAAAGTAGTAGAAGAAGACTTTCCCCTCTTGTCCTCTCCCCTGATCTCTGACGAGTCCCTTAAGTGGCCCCCCCCCCTGGCGTGAAATCTGCACGATGAACATTCTCCTCTTGTTTCTGTATCTGTGCTAGGGAGGGAGCGGCTCATTTACGAAGCGACGGATTTTTTTTTCCCTGGCCAGACTTGAGGGCGTTCGCGTGCAGCCTAGTCTTAGGTGCCTTCGTGTCTTCCACGCGGCTAGGTCGGGTCCTCCACTTCTTGTTTTTACAAGAGTCCCCTCCTCCGGTAACACTGGGTTCCATTTTTGCCGAGCTTTGCTGTCGCTGCCGTTGTTGACTCTGATGCACGGCCTCGAGCATTTTCCCTATCACGTAAAGGATGCCCTTCCCCCCCCCCTTGCCCGCGGGCTATCTCCTGGGTCGGTTCCCTGATTCGGCCGAGGCATTTTTTACAGCCTAACCCTTTTTTCCATGTCACCCGTCCAGACGACTCCGCCGAGTTCAGCCTGCCAGGCGCGGATGTCTTTTACGTAGGTGTAGCGGATTCACCGGTTTTTTTTTCCTTTGTTTGTCCCCTCCTAAAGGCTCTATTTTCCTGCGCCTGGGGGGTTCTGTAAGATAAACCTGCTCTCCTTTGGCTGACTGTAACAGTAGATCAACGAACGCCCTCTTACCTCCCTTTCTTTTGAACGACTTCAGTTCCGTTGATTTCCCGTTCCTTAGAATTCTTTCCTTTGACACCTCCGTCTGCTCGAACCGAACGTCGTGAGGTAGCCTTTGGGTTTCTTATGGAGAAAAAAACGCCGCTGCCTCACCTTGCGCCGCGGAGATCACGCTGCAGGTCTCCCCCCCCCCTGTACTTCCCGTATTCCCGCTGACTGAACGTTCGTTGCGTTCCTAATCTAGGATGAGAACTCCTTCCTTTTTTTCCATGTCTTCTACTCCCTCTTCAGACGAGAAGGAATAGCATCTCTCCCTCTGTTTATTCAAACTCTCCCCTCACCTAGTTACCGACTGGCGGCGAACATCCCAGACACCAACCGGGCTTCGAGTTTCACCGGCGGTTGTCTGTTCTCTCCGTCTAGATGGGGCAAAAGCATTCCTCATTAGCACGCCAAAACTGGCGCTACCGTCTTTCTCTTTTTTTTTTCCCCCCCATGACCTTTTCGCCTTTACTGAAGTTTTTCGCGCCGGCTGAAGCCTCTCGGCCCCTCAGCGGGCGCGTGGCATGAAAACTATTTTGGGTCGAAGAAAGTGCCGCAGTTCCATCCCTTTCCCCCGGAGAGTGAGGTTTCGTTTACTGCTTTCCTTTTTGCGCCTTTCCCCCCAGCTGAAGCTCGAGTAAATTAACTATCTCAACCACCCGGCCTCTTTTATTAGCGCCGGCTCACAGGAAAGAGGAGGGCAATCCTCAGGCTCTCTCTCCAGTCTTTTTTTCCATCTCCAAACCTCTTTTTTTTCGTAATACGCGTTCTACAGATTTGGGACTTTGGCCTTAGAGTGCAAAGTTATTGACAATCAGTTTTTCCCGTTACGCTGGTTCCTCCTCTACCACTAGTGAAAGAAGCTATCTTTTAAAACGCCTCTTCTTTTTGGTGTCTTCCCTAGAGAAGAACGGGTTTATCTGAACAACCCCCCGGCCAGCCCTTTGATCGGGAAACGTGCATGACTCTGCATTAAGGGAAAAGAGGCGCGAGTCTTTTTCTTTCCGTCAGTAATGCCCTTTCAAAAGGCCTCCAGGTCGTACTTCTTCCCCCCTCCCCCTTTCAATTTGTCGTTTCCTGTTTTGGGTTCCCTAATCCTTTGCGGTCGGGGTCTGCGGTTCATATCGCCACGAACCGAGCTCCCAAAACGGTCGGGGAGGACCCTCTTTTTCAATTTCGTGCGCGTCCTTTCGACAGACGGGAGAAGCGGTTCCCCCATCTTCTTTAGTATCCTCTTGTCCCTGACCTCATAACTCACCCCGATCCGTGCATTTAATGCAGGTCGGTGATACAATGAAGCCAAGAGGAAACGTTTCTTCTCCGCACGAGGTAATAATCTTCTTGAGGATTCCCCCTTCCCCTTCTCAATTTTATTCGTTGGTTACGCCAACTTTTTCCCCTGTCCAGATCGACTGAGTCAACGACGGTCCGTGGGCTCGATTTGTCCTTGGAACAACCACCCCCTATTGGTCAGTTCCGTGCTTGTTGGCCTTTTTCCGCTTTTTTAGGGCCTTTCTTAGGGAGGAAGTGCCCACAGTTTCTCAGATTGTCTTTTGTGTGAGCGCTGTTTAGTTGACGGCGTATTTCCCCTCCTGCTCCCGCAGAGAATCAAGTGCGCTCTTTTTCCCGTCGAATAATCAAGTGTCTTTTCTCCGTTGCGAGAGCCCTACATCACTCTGGGGCTTTCTCTTGAGAAGACAGATTCCAAAGGAGACTTCCCCCCCCTACCCTCACAGAGAAGACGCGAACCGGTCCGTCCTCTCTCCGTATCTTCCTGTTTCCCCTTTCCAGGAAACTATACCTCCTGATTACAGTTTTTGTTCTTGCAGGTGCTAGGTTTTAGTCCTAAATCTTTTAATAATACATAAGTTGTTGTGTTGTGATGATCTATATTCTTCCCCTATAATCACAGGGGACGCATCTTCCCCCCTCCCCCTTTTCTGCATGATCTAGTGGCCTTTTGCATGACTATCTCCGTGCTCGGTTATTGAAACTTCCCGGACAATTCTGCTTCCCTTTGTATTGTTCTGCCGGAATGTTTCCTTTCTCGGTAGAAATGAGATGATCCACTAGCTTAGCGCTATCATGTTTAGTCTGCTCCTGCACTCCTGAGTGAGCCGATTCAGCTGCTTCTTCCTTCTTGGATAGACGAGGCCGCTCCCTTTAAAAGAAGACGTCACCTATTCCCCTTTATCTCACGCACTCCCATATGAGCCTGCACACGATTCCCGCTCCTACAAGCCCCCCGCCCGACTCCACTGTCCGAACGACCTGATCAACCCTTCTCCCTCCAGAGAAAAAGTGCCTGGCTTTTCCCCCCTTCTTTTTTCCCCCGGTCTGTGTGTTTTACGACCCGATCCGCGTGCTGAAGCTCGCTTTTCGCCCCCTCTATGAGAAAGAGATGATGGCGACACCCCTCGAAGTGTTCTCGTTCTTCAATTGTTTTTCCTCCTCCCCGGCGTCCATTAAACCAGTGTAGTTGCTCGAGTTTAGGATGTTCCCGCTGGCCTTGATTGCCCCAGTGCTGAAAGGACTGCGTCTCATTCTTTCACTCGCCCTAGAAATGCCGCCCACGCGGGTCTATGTCTCCTTTCCCTCTTTTGTACTATGTCTTCCACTGCAACCTACTCAACCTCTTGAGTACCAGAGCTTCGCGCCCACCCAGCGGGTTGACCAGTGCTTCTTGCGCTAAGGATTTCCTTTTCCCGGGCGTGTTCTGTGACCTCAAGGCCTCTGACCGTTTTTTCGCTCATGCCGTTCCGAGCCAATTGGGCCGTCCCTTTTTCCTCCCACCCCCAACACGCTGCTGCTCTCTCTCTTCCCCGGTTCCCCCGCGAGATTGACCTTCCTTTTACCCCCCCTCTCTTTATTGCATTTTCCCTTTATTCCAGGCGATCATCGGTTTGGTTCTTTGAACTAGACCGGGACGGGGCCAGGCTACTCGGAACTAGTCTTCTCTTCTTTTTCAGTCCTCTAGGTCTGACTTTGTTAAGTCTTTTCATGTGCCAGACTGGGCCCTGCCCTCCGGTAGATAAACAGCGTGGCCGGGGGTGTTTTCTTCGTGAATTCCACTCCGTTGACTCGCGGACTTCCCCTACCTCTTCTCCCCTTCGATTAACATCCTAGAAGTTACTTCCGTTCGGCTTGCCCTTTCAGGGATAAAGAAGCGAGCTTTGGGTCCCTTCAACGCTGGCCTGGCCTGTTTCCTCTCTTTGTCGCTTGAGAATTAACGGGAATGCCTACCCTCTTTCCGCCTCGTCCCTTCACGGGTCGCGGAATATTGTATGTCCTGCCTGCTGATGGGGGCTTTGGTGACTGTGAGCGCAAATGACCATGCCCTTTTTTACGGTCGTTGATTGACACGGCGATGTTTTTTTTTTTTTTCTTTTCCGGGGTCTACCCTTCGGGATGGTCAATGTCTTCCCTAGATCTTTTTCGACGAGTGACATCTCATGAACGCCAATGATTCTTCTCAGGCTCGTCGTCTCTTATAGAGTCGCGTACTTGATCTTCTTTTTTAATGTAGATTTTTTGCTGCCTGTCTGAGTGATAGAAGCGGTATTCCGTTTTTTTTTTCCCTGGAGAGGAGTGGTTTCTGCCTGTCCTCTCGCCCATTCCTACCAGACTGTCTATTTCTCTTAAAGGCTTCGTCATCAGGCATTGTCTCCCTTATGAGCAGGCAACCTTCCCTTCCTGTCTTATTTTCACATCTTTTTCCGGGTTGAGTATAGTTCGCTTCTCCCCTCAGGGTAGTCAGCCAAAGGTGAGACTTCAGTGGATATGAACTCCCGTGATTCGCCCAGTAAAGCGTAAAGGTTCTTCCTTTCTTTTTTTCCCCCAAAACAGAGGCGCCCTCTCCCTCCTTTTCTTCTTCCTCCGACCTATCCCCCTCGAGTGGCAGCGCAAGTTAGCGTCTTGAAGGCCTTGGCCTTGCGTTTGACTGGCCCCATGTCTAGCCGGTCCGGTCTTCCTAGACCTGTCATAAGTAAACAGTGCGGCCCTCTTCCGTTGGACTTGGATTTCCTTGACGTATCGGAGGGCATGTCCCTCTGAGGACGTGTTCTCCCCACTTGAAGAGAAGAGCAGAAGGACGCGTTACCTTTTTTTTTCGGTGAAGAGGTAGGTTCAGCTCCCTTTCCGAGCTGCTTTGGTCCTTCCCCCTTCGCCCGATTTTTTTCCCACACGCGCTCTTCCCCCCCCTAGGGAAGCGGCTTTAACGCTTGCCCACGGCCTAAGGTATGGAATTTCCCCCCGAAGTTTAGCGTCCCTTTTGCCAATATATAACCAGGATCTTTTTGCCACAAGCACAAGGTTGGTCTCGTTTTGCCTAGTGCAGATGGAAGCCCATTTTACGAAAGTCGTCATGCTCTTCCCTTCCCCTTTTTTGCAGATTTCAACCGAGGTCGACGCTTGTTGTTAGGAAAGGCAGAGAAACTTTTTTCGTGCTTCCACAACTGATTTGGCCCCTTTTCTTTCTATGCGTCTTTTTCAGTGGTTCTCACGAGTTGATTCGGTACCAGGTCGATCGTTTCTCAGGTAGGGCACTCGCGAGACGATTCCCTGACTTCTAAAAGGAACTTCCTCCAGTCCCGCCCCCATACTTCAAGCCCTGCTTTGCCTTTCTCTCACCCGGCTATAGGACGCTACAAGCGACTTTTAGCTTTCCGACCTGCAATAGAGCGGCCTCTCCTCTCCTCTGTAAAAGCCGCTATCGCCTGTTTTCTCTTCATCGCCTACTTTCTTTTCTTCCTCAGCGAGCCGTGTTTCCTTGACTTCTCTTACTATGATCTAGTCTCGTCTTGCAGTCGTCCGTCGGGCCTTTCCCTTCGCAACACGATACTGACTGTCTGTTCCTAGCAAGAGCCACGAATATACCAGTTTCCTGCGTTAGTGACAAGGAAAGTTCCGCCTTTTTCTTGTACCTTGGAAAATTCTTCTCTAAGGACGACTCTTCCCTCTTTATCTCCCAGTTTCGCTGCTCTCAAGACCGCCTCGGCAGCGTCGGAGATGTTGAGTCGCCCCTTTCCCCTCTTCCGTTTAAGAACCTGGCTTTTTTTGTTTCCCTTGACTTGTTCTCTTCGAGTGCTTTTCACTTCGGCGCCGGTGACTTCTTGCTTTCGCTCTTCCTAAGAATGAGGCTTTCCCCCGTTTTTTTTCTATCCTGTTCCGTTTGACATCCCGTTGTCCTCCTCGGGCGAACTTTTTGTCGGGATCCCCCTTGAACTGCGCCCCTTCTCCATCAGGACAGTAAACGCTCCCCCCCCCCCGGTGGAGGGCATTTGGAGCCTCTCCTTTTTTTTCTTTAGAAAGCCCCGCTTTCCCTACTTTTTCAGTTTTTCACGTTCTCCTGTGTCCCCGATGCACCCGTCTGCTACCCTGGTGCGGTTCAAGAAGAGTAAGGGGTAGCCCGCTTTTCCTTTTCGTCTCTGGCCGCCAAACGCTCGAGTCCTCATTTTTTTTCTCTTATCCGTCCCTCTTTCTCTATCTTTCTCCTCCTCTTTCTTGGTTTTTTGAGTCTCGTCCGTCGAGCGTTACGTTCCAAGATAGAGAGGGTCTTTGCGTCGTACACGCGGTCTGTAGGAAGATGAATAACGACCGACACTCCTTTCCTTCCTCTCGGTGTCTAAGAAAAAAGGATGGCGCGCCGGGTTTTTTCCTTTTTCCAGGCCCCTTGCTGAGTCCCTTCGCGATCTCGTTTGCTTTCGTCGTTTGAATCCTTCTGCGCTCCCGTATCCTCCCTTTTCGGTTCTTTTGTGTAGAAGGGTCGAACGTTCACAGTTTGCCCCCCCCTTCACTCGCCCGAGTAGTCCCCGCTCAACTTCCTTTGCGTTTTTTCCGCTTCCGTTCCTTGGTTCGCGAGCACCTTTGCCCGAATTGAGGCACCATTAGTAGAAGATACCGGGCCGGCGCTTCTTTCTTCGATAAGCGGGGACCTTCGCCGCCTCTTCTTTTCCCTTTCCCACTCCTTTCTACTCCTTTTTCCCTCGCTTTCCGCTCTGCCTCTTTGAGCGCGCTTTTCGCCTCGCGTCCCTTCCTCGCTCCTGAGGAGAGAAAGGTCAATTTTACGCCAAGATTACTTTTTTTGGCACGATCTCTTTCTGTCTGCCCTGTCGAGGCGTGGTTTTTCTTGCTTCGAGGCAAATGCTTTCTTTCCTTTTGTTGTGCAGGATCGCCTCTTGTCCAGCTTGCCGACTTCAGACAGGGGAGGAAATGCTCTTCCCCAGATTTGACGTAAACTGTCAGCGAAGTGTTCGTTTTTTTCCTTTCCTTCTAGATTTCCCTTTCGCTTGAGATCGCGGAGTTCCTGTAGTGACATTAGATAGGACAGTCTAGGGCTGGGCCTGAAAATTCGACAGTTCTCTTTCTTTCCCTTCGGTTTGATCTCCCAGTAAATCCTTTCTCTCTTTCTGTTCTTTGGCATAAGGGTCCTTGCGTAGTAGTCCATTCGTCTTGCTCGCCCCCGAAGCGATTTTTTACTTTTATCTTTATCCTAGGTTCTTTGACTCTTTTAAGGCGCTCGTCTTCCTCCCCTTCCGGTTTTGCAAAAGAAGGGTTGACCTCCACCCTTCTCGGACTTTTTCCTCCCACTGTCGTAGACCGAAGAAATCTTTGCCCGGTCCTCTCCCTCGATGAGAAGGGACTCCTCTGTGTTACGAAAGGGTGTAAAATCTCAACTCTCCCAGTTATACCCTTGTTTTGTGATTTTATCGTTCTCTTAGGTTAGCAGGAAGAAGTACGCGACACTTTTGGTTAGTTCCATAAATTATGGCAGATTTTCCTCTTTTAGTCCTTATGCCCGGTTCCTTTTCTATGTGTTTCTGTACGGCGGAGCGTTTTCTCACTCTGTTTGATAGGAAACAGGCGCCGCCATACCTGAACCGCTGGTCTCAAGAACAAACTTCTTGACGTTTCTCCTTGGTCTACTTCCCCTTCGCTCTCATGAGCTTCCGAAGGATTTCCCAGTCCTGGTTCAGAGGCGATTCTTTCATTTCTTTATTATTTCACCGATCGACTGAGGAAAAGGAACAGCCCCTCGTCTTGGACAGTTCATTTTTCCTCTTCAATCGACAGTGCAGCTGCCCATCTTCTTGAGTTGATGTAGTCTGTCGACTTTTCTCACCCTTATTTTTTCGATGGTGATAGTTTTTTTCCTCTTTCTCCCCGGCGCATCCCCTTTTTCTTTTACTGAGTCCTTATCATTTTTTCTCCTTCTTTTAACCCTGCGTCTAATTTTGCTTGACGTCCCATTATCCATGAGAACTTAGAAGACCATGGACTTTTTTCTCCCCCCTTCTTCTTCGTGCTATGATAAGTGCACTGATCCCGGTCCTGCCTCGACAGGGATCTAGTCGCACCCGCCTCTGAGTCTATTGAGGGGAGTTCGGACTACCCACTCTCGCCGTCCCCAAAGGCTCGTTCCTTTCTTCCCTGGGACTGCAGACCCCGACTGCCCCCTCCTTTTCTTATCTTCCTTCCGAAGCCGCCTTTTGCCTCTTCGAGTTTGATTTCCGAATTTCAGTGAGTCATTAGTTTTCCTTTTAATAGCCGACAGAAGACTTGACTCGCATCTCCCCAAAGTCCTCTCACTCCCATGCCCCGCCCACCCGCTTAGTCGCGCTTGAAAATTTTCCCTCAGCCGACGGAGAGTCCGGCCAACCGCGTTTTTCCTTTTGTCGTCACCCCCCCATGTGCTGGCACCAGAAGCCCGGAAGGCCCTCCTCTCACAAAAGGCTGCGAACCCTTTTTCCGACGATGTCTGGTTGCACTCCTTGCTCGCGCTGCCGTGCCAGGTTAGACTATGAACTAGCCCATAGCAGGGACGCTTGGCCTGGACCCCCCTCTCTCCCCCTTCGGTTTAGAGAACAGTGCCTCCTCCCCCCCAGGGGGTCAAAGGGCCTCGGTTTTTATTCTCCACTTTCCATTTCACTTGCACTGCCTCTTTTCTCCAACTGACAGCCGATCAACCCCCCAAGGAAAAGATGTTTGATCCTTCTTTCCTTCCCGAGGATGAAGACGGCTATTCTCTTTCATTCAAACCCTTCGCGCCCTGTCCCTCTCTCGTAGAGAATCCTTTGTGGGTCTGTGGGAACCTTTCCGTGTTTGAAACATTATTCCCCCCCCCTCCTTGAAGTTACGCAGTTGCCCTCCCTCCTAAGTTCCTTCGAAACGTCCTTGCCCAAACGGTATTCACCGAACTAAGTCAATTCTTTTTCTGAGATCAGGCTCCCTTTTGTTGGTTGTAGTCGGAACCAACCTTATCCTGATTCTTTGGACGGATGTGCAAAGCACGCTTTTTTTTTCCCATCTCTGTAGAGAGGTATTATCCTACAGCCCCTTTTCCCCTTCCTCAAGGTCGTACGCGCAGGAACGACTTTTTTTTCGCTGTTGCTTCGCGCCTCTCGTAAATCCTAGTGAGGTTCCTTTTTTTTTTTTCTTTCTTCTCCTGAAACGAAACGAGAGCATCTGCTCCCCGAGAAAGTGCGCTTTCCCTAGTCTCCAGTTCTGGAGACTTTAAGCTGGCCTTTCAGCTTCTTGGAGACACAAGATAAGCTGCCAGCGTCTCAGCCCACCTGATTCCCAGTGACTTTGACGGCCTGTCGGTGAGACACCCACAACCCCCACCCCCCCCCCCCCCCCCACCCCTTCCTCACCGTACGATCGTTGACCATCATCTTTGTAATCATTTTTTTTTTTTAGACTTCCCTTCCGATTCTCGGGTGTTACTCACCCCGCCAGTTAACGTGCCCAGCTAGCTAGCTCCCCTTCTTTGCAGATGTGGAATAGTTCGTGTCTCAGTCCTTTTCCTTCTTAATGTTTGACGTTTCTTTCTTTTCGTGGAGGTCTTTATCGTTTTTTGGACGGCTCTCTTTTGTTAGGGAGAGATAGGGTCTACCTTTCCTTTTCTTTCCTTCCATGAATTCTCTTTTTTTTCGATACCTGTATCTCCCCCTCATCCTTGCGATAGCGTCACTCCCTTCTTGCTGCTTAGAACACGTTTCCGAGACTCCCCCCCCCTCTTTTTTATAGCGACAGTGTTCCCACCGGAACCTTCCCAAAGGCCTAACCCCACAAGAACTTTAATCTGTCCTGTCGTCCGGTACTCACGATCCTGGATTTTCTTCTCCGCCAGGAATTAAAAGTGCCCCTCCCTTCCCCCTTGAAAATTGGCCTTCTTCGTTACATGTTTAGGATTTTATACCTATCCTTATTTACCCACTCCTCCGTTTTTTTTTTAGATCTCTTATTATTGCTAAAATCTAATAGAAGACCCCCCCTCTGGAACCCCCATTCGCCTTCTTCTGGCGTCCTTTGGGATTCTGATCCCCTTTTCTCCGTGAGGACAGACCTTCTCTGAAAAACCTTTTCTTTTTTTTTTATTGTTATTGGGAATTATCCTTCCCTTTCGACTGAGAGAGAAAGATCTTGATGAGAGTTACTGCTAGTCAGCGTGCCCCCGCAGCATTTCCTGCCATGAGGTGGCGCTCTTCTCCGCGACCAATTTGAAAGGATAGTATTTTTCGTACTAAGGAATTTCCGAGAAGGTCCAAGATGCTCTTTGTCTCCACACGCATATGCATACTTCCCCAGGAACTTCAGTCCCGCACAGCCCTCTCTTTCGCATTTCCCACCCCACAAAATGGAAAACACCCCTTCCTGCCCCATCGATTTTCCCAAAAACCCCCCCTAGCCCTTCCTTGACTTAGATACTTCACCGGAATTTTGCTGTTTTCTTCACTTCCCCTACTAGGTCCTCGATGACCCTCACTGAAGATGATTCCCAGCGATGATTGTTCTACGAGCGGGGCCTCTTGGCCGAGGTGTTACCTCCCAGGGGCCTCCATTTCGTTTCTCTGGGAGAGGGGCTTTTACGCAATTGATTTTTGTCCCTCGCCGTCAATGTTTATACTTTTGGAACCTTGGCAATTCTCCCTTTCCATGGTATTTTTTCTATAGTGGAATGTCGTATTTCTTCCCCGCACCAAAGCCAAAGCCCCATCCCCTTCTTACTCGATGAGAACCCAGATTTTGCCAGCGACCAGGCCGATATTTTCATGCGGTTTATTTATTCTTTTTTGAATTTCCGTGATGGAAATCCCCACCTCCTCTTTCTTGGCAAGGACCTTAATAATTTTCTTCCCTATGACCAGATTTGGTGCTCATAACAACACCCACCTCTGCGCTCGGCTTCCTCACCAGGGAAGATCAGTTAAGTCGAGTAAATCTTTCATCGAGCCGTCCCCTTTTTCATTGTCGAGGAGGACCCTTCCCCCTTCCCCCTGCTTGGCTACTCTGCCTCTCCCTTTACGGGTTGAAAAAGTCCAACCCTTTCCTCTTCTTCTCTGCGCTCGACGTTGCGGATGACGCTTGGACACCTTTGGACGATTGGTCCTGCCTCATGATTCTACACAAGGGGCGTGGTTTTCGCTTCTTTTCCATTTCCCCTCCAGATGCTCGAGTCCCAAGACGCTGAATCCAAACTCTTCTTCTATTCAGAGACAACCTTGGCTTTGCTTTCACTTTTTCGCCTACAACTTTACCTCCCAAGTTTTTATCTTTGGCAAGGATAGGGGCGGCTGTTTTTTTGAGTCCTTTTTTATTAGTCTTGCTTTACACGTCAGTTCAGATAATCTGTTTGGAACCCCTTCTCCGATTTCGCGCGTTTTTTGACCGACTTGAGGGACTGATTGCTGCTTTTAGAAAAGCCGAGTATTTTCTTTCCCCGACCAGCCCTACCTGACCTTCCTGGCTTCCCAGATTTTAGAGGGAGGCGTTCTGCGCTTTTCGGTGAGGGGCTGGGAATCATTGAGAGCTTTCTCCGTCTCGCGTGAGTGCTGTACATCAAGGCTGAACGCACTGTGAAAGGAGTGATCAGCTTTTCTTCTTTCCCCCTTACTCAGCTCAGTATGGGAACATTAGTGGACTGTAGATTGGGTGGTTTTTGATCGCAATGCGGACGGTTTCTGATTTAGTTGAGTGGTTTTCGAAAGCATCCTCCCGAACTCCCTTGAATGTCTTTTTTACCTAACTGGTACCGGTCTCATGCAATGATTCTTCTCTATCGGCCAAGGGAATGTTTACTTCCTTTCTTCCCCTACGTGATATTGTTCCTTTTTTTTTTTTCTTCTGGTTACTTCCCCCTTCCCATAGAGCAGGGTATTTACACACCAGGAGCAGGAAGCCCTTTTTCGCAGGTCTTTTCTGTGGTTTCTAAAAACCGAGGTCCTCTCCATTTTTGCCGCCGGCGTCAAGCTTCTACATCACCTCAGCGCCGTTCGTTTCATATCCTCGGAGGCCCCTTCTTTCCAGGTTACCTGGCACCAGGAATTTTGGGGTCAGTCTCCCTTCCCTTTCCTTCATAGATCCTGGTAATTCACTGAAAAATTATAGCCTCCTTCCCATTCGCAGAATTTTTGAATCGTTGGGGAAAGTTTGCTACTCCCCCACCGGACGAGATATCCTTCCTATAGTTAAATGTTGTCTATTGTCTCACACCTTTGCTTCTTCTGGTTTAATGCTATTTTAATCTTCCTTCTCGGGCTCTACCTACTACTGAAGTAAAGACACTAGCTCCATTTCCATAGCCTTCGCTTCACGCTGAAACGCCCCCAGGTTCGTACTAAACATCGAAGTTCGAGTACTTCAATGTCTTCCCTTTCATCACTTCCCCCAAGAGACTCCCCCCTAACAAGGGGTTAAACCCACTGTTATTCGTACTTCCTTTACGCAAGGTTCACGTGCCTCCTCGGTCAATGAGTTCCCTTCCTCCGTCTCGGCAGAGAAAGAGGATCTCCGACTACTTTCGTACCTGAACCTGTTTTTGGCGTCACACGGCTGGGGCACGCCCTTCTTACGGTTCCTCTAGATAAGCTTTTGTTTCCGCGTGTCTTTCCTTTTTTTCCATTAGATTATCTGAAGGACCTTCTCTTGGCCGACGAGGAGGCCGGCTAAAAGTAAGTATCCGCCGTCTCCCTCTTCCTACCTTTGTTCCATGCGCTTTTTTCCCTTGTACCTTAAGACTAAGAGCTTTCCTGTTCGCTAACAGACATTGAGGCCCCTCGCTTTCAGGCATTCCAGACCGTCACCTTTATGGCGATCTGCCCTCCTTTTAGCGGCCCTACGACAGGCTCGCGTCCGTACTTTCTATTAAAATTCATCTTTAATAAAACGTGGAAGGCTTCGGCTTCACTATTCCCTTTCTCTCTTTTCCCCCCCCCACGATCGGCGATACTGTCCTCTTCCTTCCTCAGAGAAAAGAAGACAAGTGACATCAGCGAGGCTTTAAACCGTCCTTACGGGTGACAGTACCCCCCTTGAACCTTTCTCTCTCCGACGAGGCAGGGTTCCTGCGCTAGTTTTCCCAGTGAGCGCTCTGCGATTTCAATCTTTTGAAGCCGCGGTGAGGCTCTTGACTTTTCTTCCAACTGGACAATGTGGGCATTCCCTAAATTGCTGGCCCCCCTTGCCATGATGATACGGCGAGGTTGCACGGAGGCGTCCTTGCTGGATCTTCCGACGCGATGCTGTGTTGACTATTTGCCCTTTCTCTTTCTGTCCCTTGTTAGGTACGTCTTCTTTCCGAAGTTGCTCGACTGCATTTTTTCTGTCGTCTTCTGGATAGACGCCGGTAAGTTCACCCCTTCCCTCAGGCCAAGTCCATAGACACGAGGAGGCGGACGGTAGCGCTTAACTTTTCCTCTCCCGTCGCAGCAAAAGACGATCTGCTTAAAGAACCTGAACAGCGTGAAGGGCCCCCTGAATGTGACCCCCCTCCTCATTTTTTCGTCGGCACAACGATACGGCGCCCCGGTTGTCGATATCTGACTCCCTCTTCTATTTCATCAGTAGTCATCTCCAACGCGATAGGGACTTCC
>Ga0179591_1367252_pt1 | contig 18372 bp, 11 predicted proteins | sample CZOMad2_1_08_16f_FD_182891 | JGI IMG/M metagenome (GOLD analysis project Ga0179591, IMG submission 182891) | Vadose zone soil fungal communities from Angelo Coast Range Reserve, California, USA - CZOMad2_1_08_16fungal (PacBio error correction) | ecosystem: Environmental > Terrestrial > Soil >... | reverse complement strand
AGTAAGAGAGGAGCCCCTCTACTCCCTTCCTTCTGGAGATAGAGGATCGTCGGGACCTTGTCACAGTTTTTTCCTGATTGAGCTCTACTATTTGCTCGTCAGGCCATTGCCATCACTCCAAAGAGGCCTGTTCCTCATACGAATTTCGTTTCTCGTCTTTTTCCTCTAGATTAGAATCTTGATTCCTTGGATCGTAGATAGATACGATACGGGTTTCGACCTTCCTGATTTTCCTTTGCGCGCTTTTAAGATTCTTCGGGTCTTTGCAATTCTGCCCCAGTCCCTCAAGAAGGCTCCTTTCATGCAGAGCCTCTTCTCCCCCCCCTTCGAGTTTTATTTCCCCACCCCCCCCCTTGGCTGCTTTGCTAGAGTATCTTCTCGCCGTTTCCCATCCTGGCCGGACGCTCTCGTCTCCCTGATGAAGTTTTTCCCCTGTTTCTGTTCTTATAGTAATCTATTCCCTTCCCTATTCTTACCAATTTGGAGGGTTTTTTTCCCCCTTTTTGTTTGTACCGGGCACGTTTTAATCTCCTCTTTAACAGTCACGCCAACCCGTAACGATCCTACCTTGGATTCGTCACGCTCCTTTTCCTTTTCGATGTAGAGCAGGGGCAACCCCTCACATTGTCCTCTTTTCGGTCCTTCAGGGCCAGCAGGCCCCCCCTCTCCGCAACTGGACACAAAAGGAAGTGTCCTTTCCTTTATGAGTAGGAAAGCCGATTACGCCGCCCCCATGAGTGGAAAGATTTGTTGGGCTCTCTGGTTTCAGACCCCGTCCGCGTTGGGCGCGGATCTCGGCGTTCAGATAAATTCTCGTCCAGCCTGCCTGCATGAGAAGCGTCTTGTGATTGCTGCTAATCTTAATCTTTTCTTTGTTCCTTCATCCTCCCCCATCAGAATCTGCATGTCGCCCTTTTTTTTTCCCCCTCCCTCTCCCCCTCCCCCAGATTCTGTTATTCGTTCGTCAGGCGTCTTTGTCTTGACGCTCGGCTCGATAAGACTCCTGATACTACCCTCTTTTCCTTTTTTTTTTTCAATGTCTGAAGGGAGGTTTGGTCTTCGCAAGTTATTTCCCGCCCAATATGCGTCTTCGCGACAGGCGTGCGCTACTCTTTTGTCAGGTGAGGTGGCTTTCTCCTGGTGATCTTTTTTCCCCCCACGCCTGTATATTTCCCCTTTTCTTTGCTGGACGATTTAGCCGAGACTTCGCCTCTTTCGCGGGGGGGGCCAACCTCCAGTTCGTCTTCGACGTTGCCTTGAGTCTTCAACCTGTGAACCCTATCCTACCCCGCTTTCTTAGCGTATTGCCTCAGCTCCGAGATGAAACTTTGAGTGGGCCTTTCCTTCCTCCCCCCCAGGTAGTCTTGGTGTTTTCCGACACTCCACTATCACCCGCATCTGATCTCGGAGTGCGCCCACCTTGCGACATGACGCGCCCCTCCCTGAGGTAGAGATATCGACTTTCGCGTCGACTTTAACCCCTGACCGCTGTATCGTTCTTCACTTTTCGTACTCTCCTGATCCTTGACTCTGGTTCGCGGCTCTTTTTTCGTAACAGAAGCCCCTTTTCCCTTGATCTCCATGCGCCCCTCTCTCTCGAAGACCCAATTGCTCTCGGTCACTTTTCACGCTCGGAGGCGCCATCGGCAAATCCGAGACCTGACAGCAGTTTTTTTCCAGAGAAGAAGAGAGCCCCCCCCCCCCCCCACCCCCCCCCCCCCCCCCCCCCCCCCCCCCCCCCCCCCCCCACCTTTTCCCCCCTCCCCCCCCACACCCATCCCCCCTCCCCCCCACAACCCCCAACCCACCCCCCCCCCCCCCCCCCCCCCCCCCCCCTTTCTCTGCCCCCCCCTCCCCCCCCCGCCCTCCTACCCCACACACACACAACACACCCCCCACCCACGACCCTCCACTCCCCCCTCCACACTACAACCCTAACCCACCACGCCCCCCCCCCCCCCCCCCCCCCCCCCCCCCCCCCCCCCCCCCCCCCCACCCCCCCCCCCCCCCCCCCCCCCCCACCCCCCCCCCCCCCTGACGAGAAGTTTCCCCCCTACGCAGATTTCCCTCCGCCCTGCACACCCTGCATGGCAGGCTACCGATTCGGGGACGAGTTCGGCCCTTCTCCAGACTTTCGCGAACGAAGGTCCCCGCTTCCCCTCTTCTCTTTTGCATGTTAGGGATTTCTCAGGAAGCCGACTCCAGTCCAGTGGCCCGGACCTCTCCTGCTCGTACAAGATTCCCCTTTTTCGGGGAAGAGCATCCTTTTACCATGTGCCGTATTCCGACTCGTCCTTGTGCGTCGATTTCACAATGCCTCTCTTACGTCATCTTCCCTCTCCAACCCTAGGGTAATTTCACTTCTATACCATTTTCCCCCCCCATGCCTAGTTATTGCTCCTTGCGGACCCCTCTCTGTTGCTTAACCACCGTGATTTTTTTTTTCCCTTCCCCCCCTCTTCCTAAGTCAAATTTCTTCTTTCCGCTGACGATACCCTTTGGTTTGCCCGCCGAGGTTCCCGTGAGTCTCCTCGTGGGAGATTCCGTGTCGACCCCACGTTTTCTCCCGACTAGTTTTCTCTCGAGAGAAGAGTGCTCTCTTCTTCTCCCCCTCGTTCTAGGCCTTATCTTCCGATCAGTCTGTCGATTGCCATATTGGGTCAATCGACGAGATCGGCCAGTGATTCTGCCTATATCTTTTCTCATCCTTGAGAGAGGATTGACTTTTTTTTCCTTGACATTAGAGTTCTTCGCCCCCCCTGGTTTCTTTCCCCTCCCTCCGAGGACGTCTTTCTACGTCTCGTTAACGAGAGGACGGACTACGAGTCCAGTCGTCGAAGCTCAGCAAGTCGTAGCCCGTTGCGTCTTCCACAAGTACTCTCACACGGATCGTGATCGCTAGGTCCATGAGGTCCCATATGCACCCAGTTAGTCCAGCGTTGTACGTCCCTGGACCTCCCCCCGGAAATAGTCGCTGTTTTCCCTTTTTCCTTTCCCAGCATAAACCTCCGTAAAGGATTTTTTGTTCCGGCTTTGATCTTTATTTACTGTACGTCCTTGTTTTTTTTCCCCCCCCCTTTTTATCTAAGTAACCCCCCCTTCCCCTGTCTGGAATCGTCTAGAACAGGGTCTCGTCTTCTCCTGTGTTGATAGCCGCACAATGTCTTTCTGAGGATGCGCTTCCCCCCCCTTTAAGATTAGAGGTTCACATCTGTGCAATATACCCTTTCCTACTCCCACAAACCCCCCCCCCTCGATGTTTTGTCTCCCTGTTTGCCGATTTCCTTGCCAGGTGAAGGAAGGAAAGAAACCCCTTCCTCGCTCGCTCTGGTCCATCCCAAAGCTTCAGCTTCTGCTGCGATCCGGGAACTCCTCTTCGGTCTCGCTGCACCTCCCTTTCTGCAGCTCCTGCGGGGTTTTTTTTTTTTTTTCTTCAGAGCTTTTCCCGAAAATCTTGTAGGACTTCCTTTTCTTCATTCCTTCGGTCATCTTGCCTTTTCCCCTATGGTATTGAAGTCCCAAGATCTCCTTGGCGTCTTTCAGATGGCGGACTCTTGTAAGTTTTTCCCTTTCTGTTTTCCAACAGTTTTGCAACCCTTCAGACGTGTTATCTAGAAACTCCCCCTCTCTATATGTCTCCTTCCCTCCCGGCCCCCTCAAGCCTTTCTTGCGCCTCTACGTGACTGAAACCGTCTCGATCCAGATGCCATATGTTAGCCAACTTTTTAAGTTTCCCCGAGCCTCCGTTCATTGATCTTGTTCTTTTTCCGGTGGGTCGCGGATAACTCGGCTTTTTTAGACGCTCCTGACCGCCGCTTCTAGAATTTCCCCAAGATCGTCTTGCGCGCCACCTGCCTCTTTCATTATGAGCTCGTGTTAAGACGTCCGGCTCGGAGACGCTTTTCCTCACTGGTAGACAGACCTTATTTTTTCCTTACAGATTCCTCAGCTTTTCACCACTGATTCGGCTGATCTAATGCCCTTTTCTATAACCAGGGTGACAGGAGACACAGCAAACTTGCCTTATTTCGAGCCTCTTTTTCCTTAGCCACTCCTCCCTGCCCCTATAGGGATTGCTCTAACCTTGAATTATGCCCAATGCAAAACCTCTCCCCGATAGCGGTATTAGGGTAGTATCATTCAGTTCTTATAGTCCCAATAAGAGGAGAGGTATCAAACGAAGAGCTTCCCTCCAGCAAGGACGCGTTATTTGCTCTTCAATGCCCCCTTCCTCAGATAGACCAGCTTTCCCTTCTGTAAGATGGCTCTTGAACCGACGAGATGGACTCCCCCTTTCTCCAGTCAGCCGTTTCCCATAGTACGGTTCCCCACGTGCTTCGCGGATTGACGCGAGCGCTCCGCTCCCCCAAAAGCCCCCCTCCTTATTTTAGAACCATCATGGCTAGGTACGATCAGGGCGAGCCCTCCTCCCCCGGTACCGAGTCAGTCGACAAAGGGTTCTTTTTTGTGCCCCATCCTCTTTGAGTTTTATGGCCCTTTCTTGCAAGTTTCCTTTTGTTCCGTCACGCTCGCGAGGGTTATCGTCTCAGTTGTACCTCACCTCTGAGCTGGGAAATAATGGTTTTTTTTCTCGGACTTTTTTTTCAGCATTCGAGATCGGTTTTTCGTTTCCCGTCACCCGGGGTCTGTGAAGAGGCGTCGTATGTGAATCCTGCCGGCCTCCATTAAACCCTTTTTGCCATAACCAGCCGGGCGTTCTTTTTCCTTTTCCCGTCAAAGCCGTTTCTGAGAAATCGACCGACTCGACCTGGTGAGGATGAAATGCCCCCAGAATCATTCTCAGACGCTTCTAGTCCCCTTCTTGAAGTACCTTCCCTTTTAACGCGATTGAGACCTTCCCTGAAGTAGTTTCTCTCGAACGCGATCGGCTTCGTCTTACAGAGTGTAAGGGATCGATCTCGTCCAAGAGAGTGGATAGCTTATCCCCAATCTTCTCTCTCCCCAAGACCTTCTTTTATTGGATTTTAGGGCATTCCTCCTCAGCGAGTTTCCGATTTTCCTCCGTTTCCCACCCTGCGTACCTTTGGCTCCCCCGCGCGACCTCTCGAAATGCCGTGTCCTTCCTCCCTCGTTAATCCCTCTCTTTTTTTCCTCATAATTGGTGTATTGCTTACTTAATTCTTCGAGACGTTAACGTGATGTTTCGCTCGCGGTCTATCGCGTCTTCCCGTTACCTCGTCTTGTCTCTCCCAGATCGAGCGGGCTCGGCCTCCAAGCGCGTGCTGGAGCTTCCCTTATATAGTGGGAGTGGTAATTCTTGACCGTGGCGATAGTCGTTTTCCCTCCTCCTTTCCTGATTTAAGGCTCGTTTATTTCATCCGACGCGCTGCTCCAGCCTTTTTTCTGACTCGCGGTTAGACAGCATTATCGGTCTTTTTCTCTTTTCTCGTAACCCGTTAACCCCTCGGGAGGAGGGGATGATGCTCGTAGAGCTCGTCTTCGGCTTCCTTTATAACCTTTTTCTTTTATTCGTTTAGAATCTTCTGTGATCTCCTTCAGCGCCCTTTCAAGTCCCAGTTTGGGTTTTTTCCCCCGGCCTTTGTCCCGCCTGCATCCATAGACCCCATTTGGTCCTTTACGCCCTTCCCCTGAGACGCCCTCCCGTCGCCCCCATCCCCCATAAGATCCCCCCGATCTACCACGGTATCTCTGCCTACGTCCTTTTTAGAAGGAGGCTCCCCCCCTGCAGACTCCGGATCTGTTTTCGATACCACAAGTCTCCCCCTTCTCTTAAGTTTTGGAAACACTCCATACTTCCCTGTCCCCGTGATTTCTTTTCTTCATGCAAGAGTCCCAGCGAACTGCGTGTTTTGGCACGACGTTCTTCGACTGTTACTCCGAGATTCGGGGTCGCTTCTCCTCCTGCCGCGTAACGTCCAAATCGCGGCAAGATGCGCAGGGTTCCCCCTTTCTTTTGGGATGACTCGGCCCTTTTCCTTCTTCTCTTTCCCCTGCACTCCCCCTTCGACTAGCTTTTCATGGTTTAATTTCCCGACTGACCTCGCCTCTGCGCTTTTGGGAGCTCTTTTTTTTTTCCTGTTTTTTTTTTCGTAGCTAGGCGTCGGAGATCAGACCAATGAAGCTGAGGCACTTCCCCTCTCGAATGGACATGATCGCGGGGTCTCGAACGTGACTTCCGCCCTTTTCTCTTTAGGATCCCTAATGATCGGGTTTAATCATTGTGCTTTTTCCTCCCCCCGGTGACCGTCCGGTGATCGGCTGACCCCCGTCCGCAGGAGATCCAGCTCTTGGCTCAGTCTAAGTAAGGCTTCTACCCCCGTGAAAACCGAACCTTTCCTGAACTTTCTGAGGGAGACGTTCCCTGAAAGAGATTCCCTAAAGAGCGAAAGGGCCTCAGTCCCCCCCCCGAAGAATGCGGTTACCATATGATCCTCTTTTTTTCTTACGGTCATTTTGCCGGTACAGTTTCGAGTGGCCTCAAGCCTCTACCCCCCTTTCCATAGGGTTGCTACCCACCAGACATGAAGCCGTCAACGCTGGAGTGAGGCTCGAACTTCCCCCGCGAGCTGTTGCTTTCCTCGTGAGGTAGGCCCGTTTCTTCTTACTTCCGCGGCTTTTTTTTCTATCCCGGAGCATTGGCCCTTCTTGAGGATTTAGAAAGCCCCCGGCTAACAACGTGCTGATACCAGCGCCCCCGACCGCCTGCCGCCAATTACAACATTTTTCCCTTTGGAAAAGATTCGGCCCTCTTTTAAAGTAATTTTCCCCCCTTCCTGCATTTTCCTTCCCTCCCGATTTTCCCGCTGGATCTCGAAGTCCGCAGATTTTTTTGAACCTTGTGAAAGCTGAGACGACTCTTTTTTTCTCGTAAGGACAGTCCTCCTAAGACAATACCCCCCTCGCGAGCTATTTCCTGTTCGGTTCCGGCGATCCAAGAAGTCTGCACTTACTCACTGGGCTACCTCAACTTTTTTCCCCCCGCTCCCTTGTCCCAGCCCCTTCAAGCTCCCAGCGAGCTTCCCTCTCCCGGTTACATTTTCTGAGGGGCTCCGCCGGCCCCTCATTTGATGGGCAGAGAGTCCCCCTCTGGTAGACGTTCTCCACATCGTGTTTCTCCCACCGAGGAGCTATACCGGCTGGAATCAACGTAGTAATCTCCTCCCTCCTTTCCCCCCCCAACTTCTTTTTTTTCCGCGGTGGCTTTTTCCCCTTTTTCTAGCGAAGATTGCACTTACCTTTCCGATAGATCCGAGGTATGGAGCCTTTCCCAACGCTGACGAGCCACTTTCCCGGCCCCGGGACAGACTATTCCCTCCCCCTAGCTGGGGGTTTTTCTCTGCTGTTTTTTAGGACACTGACGACATTCTCCCTTGCGAGTTATCCTCCCTAGAGCAGAAGGCTGCCTCGGTGTCCCCCTTTACGCGTAGTATTAAGCTAAGGACTATAGATAAGGCCCCCCCTTTCCTTTTTTTCTTTACCAGAGAAGAGCTAGGCCGGAGGTTAAATGAAAATCTCTCTTTCCCCCCTTTGTTTGTGGAGAGGTATCTTATTGATCGTCGAGGTATACCGCAACTCTCCGTTCTCTCTCTAGGTAGTTCTCCCCTCCTTCTTTCTCGGTAAGAATCCCGCACTGCTTTCTTTTCGCTCTTCGCGAGCTTCTCGCCTTCAGCCCCCGCACCGTACTTTTTGAGTCCTTCCCTTTTCTATAGAGGGAAAGACCGCTCCCTGTTCTTTTTTTCCGTCCTGAAGCCCCCCTTACGGCCGAGACCGTCTTTTCCTCTTCGCTGAGATTCATTCAACCTCAAGTTCTGTTTTCTGTTTCGGGCCCTTATTGGAAATGTTCAATGTCTTCTGTCCATCGACCAGGGAGACGAGTAATTCCCCCTTGTTGAAGATCCCGCCGTTTTGTTCCCTGCGTATATCTTCCGATTACTCTCTAATACAGGCTGGAAATTCCTTATTCAGCTGAACTTTTGTCTTTCTGTCTCCAAGCAGTTCCGTTGTCACTTGAGCTTGCATCGTTCCGGTTTACCGTCCATCCTGGATCTTTAATCGAACAGGAGCTCCTTATGGTAATTTTCTTCTCCCTTTTTCTTTTGGCTTTCAGGTCCTCGTCCGAGTATCGTTACATAGAAAACTTAGGTCCGGCGACCTCGGCGTGGTTGATCTTCGCGAGCTCGTCTCCGCCCCCCTTGAGTTTACTCAACTGTCCCTTCTTCCCTTTTTTAATATGAAGATGTACCTCTCTGCTTTTCCTAAATTGTTTTGCCTATCATTTCCTGTATTCTCGAGATTCGCCTGGTAAGAATTTCCCCTCCTGCAAATTGATGTAGCCTCTACAGCTTCCGTGTAGTGAGCGTACCCCCTCCGGTCCTGAGACCTGAGCCCTAACCGGCTGGATAATATAGTCGAGCTTTGAAATAACGAACTCCCTTTATAAGGCCCTTTATTGTAAGTTCCGACCCCCGTCCCTCGAATATGGTGTCTTGTAGTCTGGTGCGGTGGCGTTTGGCAAATTTTCGGTTCCCCGAAGAAGAGCGATCTTCTTTCCCCCGAAGAATGTAGGAGATGGTAGCCCATGCGTCATTTGTATGAGTCGCGTGACGTTTACTGTTTCGGCCTGAGATTTCATGGTGCCCCCCCCCCTTTCTTTAGACCCCCTACTAGTACTCTTGAGATTTTTTTCAAACAGTCTCTGCCTTCTTCTTATGATCACCGGCGTCCCCGGAGAAAAGCACCCCTGAGAAAGAGCTCCCCTCCAAGGCCGTGCCGAAGTCCCTATATATGTTTTCCCCAGATCACGTTTATGAGAACGGGAATGACCCCGAGAAAGCACTTCCGAGAAGTATGTTTAGTAATACCTCATATAGAAGTTTCCTCTAAGCCGAATAAGCTCCTTCCGTCAACCTACTCTCAGTTCTTGTAATTCGCGCAAATGTTTTTACTCCAAAGAATACCTCTTTGAGAGTGGACCCCTTCCTCCTTTCGATGGAGCACCTCCAGTATCCTTTCCATCCCGGCACGTCCTTTTGCCGCGTATTCCGTCTGTTCTCCTTTTAATCTTAGAAGTCCCCCCTCGTCCCCCGCACAACCAGTCCCCTCATGTCTGTGCCCGCAACCCTGCCGTTTCTTTGACGATCTTTCTTTGGAAGAATCCCCCTCCTGTGACGCTTATAAAGTTGTTCAGTCCCTTTCTCAGGCTCGGTTCTTGCCGTTTCATTTCGAGCCACGGTACCTTTTTCGCTGCCGGGAAGCCTAGGGTAATTTTAAGAACCTCTCTCCTTTCCTATCTTCATCCCCTTTAGATATTTCCCCGGCCGTGTGGGGACGTTTCGAGTCGAGCAGTGACTTTCCACGTACCAACCGGGGGACTGCGTGATGTTCCCCCCGTATGATTGAATCGTTTTCGCTCATCCGAAACTGGACTTCTCCAGCCTTGCGAGATTAAAGGTCTTTCTCTGCTCCTTTCTGCAAGAAATAGAGAGGCTTCCCTGACTCTAGCATATTCTCGGCCATCCCTCCGCTCCTTTGTTGAAGCCGATGACGGTACCCCTTTACCTTGACCCTACCCCGATTCTCTTTTCTCTTTGCCGTAGAAGTATCCCTGATGTCGAAGCGACTAGTTTTCTTAGATCGTGAGGATTATCATTCGGATCGTCGTCCTTCGGACCCCCCCCTGTCCTCCCCTCCTAGTTCGAGACTTATTCTTTCTTTCCCAGAGGACTTCTCAGCTCCGACCTAGGTAAAGGCCGACTTCCCCCCCGGGCGCTCGGCTCCCGGTCGCGCGTATTTCGTGCGCCCGTCGCCGATTTCCCACTTTTTAATATCTATATTTTTCCTCCTACCCCCCCTTTGAGAGATTAGTACGTTCCCTTTTTTATGGGTTTTTGTTAGAGTGGAGGTTTCGCGACGACCTCTTTCGGTCTAGAGCGGTCTTAGCCCCCCTTTTCCCCTGATTGCTCGGTCTCTTTCCCCCTTCCCCCCCTCAAAGAATAAAGAGACATGGCCTTACCGCCTCCCGACTCTTTTTGGCATCCCGACGTGTACCTACCTACTTTCTTTGGGGATCGAGATCTCTCCGTACCTGATTTAAGTCGCTTTCGACGCACGATCCTTCCGTTTTTTCAGCCTTAGAGGTCCTCATCGCTTAAAGTCAGGAGGTTTTTATGTAGCTAGCCTCTTCTAGGAGGTCATCTCCCCACCCGGGCTGATTCTTCCAAAGCATCGCCTTTGTGACTTTATTGAAGACTGATCCGTTCTCCCTTATTTAGGGGAAGTCCTTTTGGGAGGCTCGGATTTCAACAGACGCGTCTATCGACCATTTTTGGCCGGGCCTTTCAGATCTACGCTGGACACTTCCTGCTTATCTTTCTTGCCAGATGGCTTATCCGTTGTCGTCCAGCTGCAGTAGACGGCGTCGACCCCTACGGATCAGCCCTTTTCTGAATCCCCCCTGGTCCAGCATCGACCCCCCCCTATTTCTCCTTTTTCAAAACTTTTCCCGACCCAGGCGGCTGGATTTTCTTCCCTTTTTTTCCAGATCCCTAAGAGCCCCCTCCGTGGTGGGAAACTAAGGTGAGCTTTTTGGAAGGCCTCGCGTTTTTTCGTGGGAGTTCCAGTCCCCGTCGAGCTCCGCCTCCCTTAGCCCCTTCCCCCTTAGCGAGGGCTCTGGTCAGTCTCTCCACTCGCTCGAGTTCAACTTCCCCTCGCTGAGCTTCGGTCCTTTATGGATTCCGACTAGCCGCCCGGCGATAGCTGCGAGTGATTTTTTGCGTCCTCCTTTCGTCTTTGATCGAAACAACGATCAAGATTCCATTTCTGAGTCTCCTGCTCATCTACCGCGAGTGCGGTTTTTTCCCTGACCTTGGGTCTCCCGAGTCGTTGATTTTTTTTTTTGTTTCTCCGCCATGATTCTTATCTTCGGCTCCATTCTTGCTCCTGGGTAATTCGTCCCGGGGCAGAATTTACGCCGTTTATTGCGAGGCGCCAGCATTTTTTTTCCCTACTTTACCTTACTTAGCGAATGGGTCTCCCTCCCAGGGGGATACCCCCCTTTCACGTCCCGTCGAGGAGGGAGCCAGTTTCCCCCTTGAAGTACTCAAGATCTCCTCCTTTTTCCCAGCCTGCAGCGGCATCCCGTTCCTCTCCTTTTTTCCAGGGCCCCCTTGGCGGTCGTAAGCCCTAACGCCCCTCTTCACATCTCAGCCAATGATCGTAGTCGTTGCTCCAGACTGACGCCGCTCCCCTTTGTTTTTTACCTCCCCTTGTTCTCTTTCTCCGAGATCTTCTCCCTGCGCGTTTGTAGGACGGCCGTGCTTGATGCTCTGAGCTGGTCCTCCTCGGCTGACTTCCTTGATCCTACATCCCTTAACAATGATGCTTACCCTTTTCTTCTTGACAGCCAGGATCTCGCCACCCCTTCTTCCAAGAAGCAGATGACCCCTCGACCCTCGCCGCTTGAAAGAGAGCCCCTCTCCACGTCGCCCGAGCTCGCCGAAGATCCCCAAAAGTGCGACCCCCTCCCCTTTTTTAAGGATGAAAGAGCCCCCCCCCCTGGGCTGTTTCCCCCCTTCGCCCAATCGATTCTTTCTTCTCGGACCGAGCGAGGCTCGGGACCTGTTCTTTTCCTTCGATCTAGTCCGTCCAGTCTCACGCCCGGTCCCAAGTCCTTTCAAGATGAAGGATATTAGCCCTTTGACAGAGGATTTTCGCGGGCTCTGAAGCCGTTACCAGCCTGCTTAGCCGAGGACTCATTCTCCTTCTAGGCGTCGTCTTTTCCCCCCTTTTTAGAAGAGACTGCTTTAGGACTCCTTACCATGCTTTTTTTTTTTTTCAGTCTAACTCTGGCACCCCACTGCTTCCTTCATCGCTCAAGCCGGCCCCCCCTTGATCTCTCCTTCTCTCCCTTTCCGGTAGGACCTTCTCTTCATACGCCCTTCTTTGGGAGACCCGCTCTTTTTCTTGCTGGTTGGCCCGGCGAGGTTTACAGAGATGCTCTCTTTGGCCCGGAGTTTGTAGGCGGCGGACAACGCCGGCTCGTCGCCTTTTCTTTCGGAGAGCGAAGAGCTTCTTTAGTTTCCTATACGCGAGAGTGACCCTTTCTTAACTACGTCCTCGATTCGTTTCGTTTTTGGTTCTCCCTCGACCTTTTGTCCCCCTTTCTGAGTCTCACCACCCTTTCATCAGTTTTTTTTTCTTCTCCTTTCCAGATCTAGGACTGCGTCCTAGTCTCGTCGTTTTTGAACGCACACCCGCTCTTTTGGCTAGAGTTCCTGTCGTCCTAGACCTAGACACGTATTCCCGATAGATTTTTTCTCTTTTGATGAGCCCGGCCTGGTTCGCCTTACCCGTCTCCCAGGTCTGGATACTATCGGGTTCTCGCGTTCCTCCTGCGCCCGGTTTTTCTATGACCGAGAAGAGCTTTTTCTAATTTCCTTGCTTCGTGAGATAACGTCAAGGCGTTTTTGGTCCGGCTTTAACTTCTACCGTCAGTGAGGTGCCCCTAGGTATAGACTTGTTCGGGGGGTTCTTTTTCCCCCCCCCCTTTGTAATAGATCTCGCGGACCCCCCCTCACCTTGGATTTTCCGGAAGCTGTCTGAATACAGGTGGTACTGCGCGTACACGCGCACTCGGTCCCTACCTTTCCCTTTTGCCGTTCCTCTTTCTTTTTCCCTGGAACGTCCGTCGTCCGATTTCCTGAGTAGACGGAGCTTAACAGGATCCGCCTCTAAAAAAAACGGGTAATTCGTTCTCTTCAGAAAACAGTACTACCCTCGTAACCTTCTCCTTTAATACTGTCCCTTTTTTTGCCCGGTCGGCTACATAGTTATGGCGCGGTTGGTTTTTTCTTCTCTTCGTCGTCTAACGCTGAACTTCTTTCCCATTTTCCTTTTGAGTATCTTGACCTCTGTCGCATTTTGAAGAAAGTGCGTCTTGCGGTCTTCTGTGAGTTATGATCGGTAATAAGCTTTGGACTGGGATTGCCTGCTCGAACCTCCCCATCAGTTTTTTATCTCTTTTCCCAGCAGAGAAGGATCAGGAGGCTCCGGCCTTTGACCGAGACCGCGGCGAATTCAGAGCTGCACCGTCTCCGATCCCGAACTTTTCCCCGTTTTTCGTGCAGCAGCTCATTTTTCTCCTTTTTTTTTTTTGGTGAGGTTCTTTCTTATCCACTCTACGTCGTTTTTCCTTAATTTTCTCTTAGGTTAGGAAGTCTGCGAGATGATAGATGAGCTCCTGTTTTTATTTTTTCCCTTTTCAGGAAGTCTCCCTTCCACGCATTACCTCCTTTTGGAACTATTTTTTGGTCCGCGCAATCTGAAGTACCTGTTTTCTCTTTATTACACCCCTGCTGGCTCCCCCTTTTGCCTCCGGGCGTCATTGACGAAACCCGAATTCCGGTGGTCCGGATTGAGACTTTTGCGAAAGGTTACGAAGCTACTCGTACCCCGGTATAGGAACGACCAATGCCCCGGCCTGCCCTTTGCATGCACGGCTCGGATTCTTTTCGTTTTCCTCTGAGTTTTTTCCTCCCTGCCGACTTTAGGAGGCTCTCTAACAACGCTTTCCTTCGCCCCCTCACGCGCATAGGGACGAGCGCGCCCTGCCTGCCACGCGCTTCCGCCTTATTAGGTGGCATCATTTAGATCGAGTCGCATACGCCCTAGGGAAGAGTTCCCCCCGTTGATAGTCTTTTGTCGAGCTGACTTTCGCTCCGAGCCACGGTCCTGACCCAAGAATTCGAAGTTCCTTTGCCCGCCACCACGAGGACCTATCTCTTTCAGACGACGTCCTTCCTAGGTGACGAGGGACCCTTCTTGACTTTTCCAGTAATTCTCTGTAGTTCATTTGCTCAGTTCCTTAGAGAGCGCTTCCCGTAGGGTTTAGCTTGTCCTTTTCTGACTCGATTTTTTCCCCTCCTAATTACGGCTTCGTGCACTTTGGAGTTCTTCTAGAAGCTCCGGCGCTTTGAATACCACCTTTTTTCTTTTGGCGTTTTTTGAGCGAGCCTCTAAACTTGACTTCCACAGCCGGGCGACGAGACTTGTCTTTGCGCCGAGCGAGGCACGAACTTACCACTGTTGATTCTCCCCTAGCCGATATCGACGCTTGTGGTCGTCCATATGCTGATTTTTTTCTTTATGTACGCGCGAAAGCACAAGTTCGGGTTTGAAGCTTCATTCCGGGACTCTTGTCTTTCGCGACGTTTTTTTTCGTCTTCTCTCTTACTCTCTGAAAATCGCAGAGGATGCTGCTCGCTTCTCCCGTTTTTAGAGGAAACAGAGACTTTTTCTCTTCGGTCTCCTTCTTCTGAATGGCCTCACTCTTTCCTGATCGAGCTCCTTGCAACGAGGTCGCAGATAATCGCGCTCCTCGGTACTTTCCTGGAGGAGTAGTCGCTGAGCTCTCAAGTTCCCTCCTACAATATTGTTTTTTTCTTCCGGGAACGTCTCGGGCGTGCTTCTCCCCCGCGACTAGCCTGCTTTTTTCTTAGGGCTCCTCGGGCCCGGTACCTCCTGTCTTGAGGATAGTGACCCGATATCCAATGCGGAGCCGCTAGAATCGCTTTTTCCTCTCCGTCCTTTTTTCTGAGTCTCCTGCGAGGGCTTGATAGAGATCGATTTACGACTCGTAGCCCAGAAGCCATCGCTCTTCCGTGCGTATTCCCCCCTTTGTATCGCAATTGCCGCTTTGGCCCGTTCATCTCACAGGCATAGGTGACCGAGCTTTTCGACGGCTCGGGAGGAGGCATTCCCCTCCCCCTGGCGTTCAGTGTCTTGCTCTCTTTGTAGGCTGCAGGACGTGATTTCGAAGGTTTTTTTTTTGAAGTCGTAGGTTTTTTCTCTTTGCTTCCGGCAGTTCATAGCCCGGGTGGGCCACGTCCCGCTCGAGTCGCACCAATTCCTCCTACTGATGGATCGGCAAGCTCTCGTTTTTTTTCAGTTTGAACGAGACGGACCCGGCAACTCGCGGCCTTCTCCTTTACCATTCCCGACCAGGCCCGGACCCAGATACTTAAAAACTAGACTGATCGGGCCTGGGCCCTTCGTACCGTATCACTGCGTGGTGCGGGTTTTGCCCCCGAATTTTCTTTGTGCGGGACCACGTATTTTCGGCGAGGCGTTGATCCTCGCGACGGATACGCCCCCTTTTCCCCCGTTTGGCCAGCCTGCGCCCTGGAGCGATAACCCCTTACTTCATTCTCCATAGTAAATCCTTCGCCCGCATTTTTTTTTCTCAGAGTTGAGTGCTGTGCACGCGACCTTGGGACGCCGCACGCGCGTAGTTCGTCTGCTTCGTCTGATGACGGCGGAGCGAAGAAGTCGGTGGTCAAAATAATACCGTTCCCTTTTTTGGAAATTCGGTGGGGCTCCAGAAGTATCTTTTAGCCATTTGCTCTTCGACAGGCTTCTTACGGCTCGGACGGCCTGGCTAATGGGTCTTCATCGGTTGCATTTTTTTAGTGTGTTTCCCCTGAGGACGGACATTCAACCGATCACTTTTTGGGTGGGACGTCGCCGAGGGACAGGGCCACGTTGGCGGCAACCCTACAACTTTTTCCCGGCTCGGGGAAGTCTCCCGGAACGAGATCTCAGCCGGATCGCGCAGTATGTATGAGGCTGAACTACACTCCCGATAGTAACCCCTTGTCTGCCGGTTACCCTACCGAAAAGATCAATGATCAGACCCCAGGAGGGCGGACAAACCGTGACAATTTTGCCGATCACCCTTTCGTTTTTTGGCGAATGGCAGGTTAGCCTATATGCTTCCGCGCTGAGGGTAGGCTATGCCCGTGCGGATTAATTTGATCGGTATATCGGCGGGTTTAGTTCGGAGCTCGCGTGACACAGGTCCCTCCGAGCCGAAGGACTCCCACTGACGGCCCCCCAGGTTGGCACACGAGGAAGCTAGCTCCGGCAATCGCAGCCCTTTACCTGAACTGTTCAGCGACGTTCAACTCAGACGCCTCACCCCGCCGCAGTCCTACGCCCACAGCTTTCGGTCCGTTTTTAACGATCTCGGGGCATAAGTCGCCCCCAGGCAGTTCGACGAGGACCCGATCGCTTTTTATAGTGCTACTGTTCGGGATTCCTTTTTTTCAGGAGCTCTGCTCTTGAAATGGACTTCAAGGCATGTCTACGACTTACCTGCTCCAAAAGATCTGACGGGTTCTCCCCCTGTTTTAAGCGCTAGACGATCCCTTCACACCCCCCATCCCGGCTTCACCCCCCTTCGTAGGGCCTTATTCTAGTAGACCCAAGTCTTCTAAAGGATGACCCTCCACTCCCGCCTCCTATCTCAAGCTTCAACCTCCTTTTATCTTACCAGCGTCTGAAGGACCCCATAGATGGTAAATCGGAGTGTCACACTTAGATTCTTTTATTGGGCTGAAGCGAGTAATCCACCCTCGTCGAGGTTCGTTGCGGCTGCGCCCGGTCCCGGGTCAGCGTTCGCCGAGAGCCGGAGTCCTCCTCTTAGCTAAGTTTTCTGCCCAGATTCCCCCGCCTCCGTCCACTCTGCGAGTCGGTATCTTTTCGTTCCCTGACTGCAGTCGGAGAATCTTTTTCATCCGCCTCGGTTTTTGCGCAGGTCTCCGACTTTTTTCAGCAGGCGACGACCACTCTCCCCTAGATTCCGTCTTCGACAGTCTTATTCCCTCGATCGGATCAGTATCCTATACGAATCCGCTCCGCGCTTCCAGACGCTAGGAGCCCCCTTTCTGGTCGACGAGACCCCAATAAACCCACGTTAATCTATTTTCTTTCCGAGGGTTCGGTCCGACCCGGGGTAGAAATCTCCTTCGCAGGATGAATCCCAGCTGCTGCGCCGTCCTGACCTTCCCCCGTTCGATTCCCCCTTCGGGCGGTTTTAGTTTAGAGATGACCTTTCAAGTGGGTGCCCTCCGGTTTTATCCTTTCCTCCTTGACCGATTTTTGGGGATCGTCTAGCCTTTGCGAGGTGAAGCCCCCTCCTAAGTTGAGGTATTCTGACTGCGTATAACTTCTTTTTGTAACAGGCCCTGCTGAACAGAGTCACTTTTTTAGACATAGAAGTTACCGCTTTCGTATCCATTGGACCTTTCCCCGAGTCGATTTCTAGACCTAAATCCCAGGGAGAAAGACTCCTTCCTCCTTCTTCCCTTAACCCAGCTTTTGGAGCTCCTTTCCTCGTTACCTTCGTTAATCGCCTGTCCCTCGCTTGGGAGGTATCTCCCCACTTTTCTTGTTTCTTCCTCCGTCGCACGCTTCCTCTCTGAACTGGTTCCTTTATCATCTTGTCTCGGTAGCTGAATTGGTGAGTAACCTGAGTTCTTTCTCCCCCCCTCTCCTTCTCCATGTTTTTCTCATCTTTTCAGGGATTGCACATTATCCCTCCAGCACCTCACTTACACGAGGAGAGCTCCAACCCCTCTAGGCTCAGTTGCCCGCCGTCTGAGCCTCACGCTTTCCCCTTTTAATTTTATTTTCGGAGTAGAGTTTCTCCTCAACCTATCTTTCGACCTTTCTTAGTTGTTTCTCCATATAATTCCTCTGTTTCTCTTTTGATCGGGGAGTTTTTCAACCATCTTTTTCGCCCGACCGGTGATTGTAGTCTTCGGGAAGTCTTTCTTTCGCTGCAACCTGTTTTTCGAGATAAGGAGTCCATTGTTAAATTTTCGACGTCTCCCACTCGAGTCCGTAGGTTGCCGCACAGGCCTCAGACCCCCCCCTCTCCTTTACAGAAGGCCCCCCCTCGGCGGATATTCTCGCTCGGCTCACGTCGACCACCGCCACATGCCGGATTCTTTTTCGTTTTTTGCGTCCCGGTAGTCGTCAGTCCCTTTCCTTTCTATGAGTCCTTTCGCGTCTGAACCCCTTGACTGTCCATCCTGAGGTCGCGGGGAATTTTCTTTTCTCCCCTCCTACGCGTGATCAGCCGAATTGCTTTTTTTTGCACCGCCTCACTTAAGGTAGAGAATTTTTTCTTTGTAGGCCATCCCGCTTTCTTCCTTTTTAGAGTGCCCTGCTGACAGATAGACGAACCGAAGAATTCGAGCCCCGAAAGGAGAAGTTTTTTGGACCTGTGAACTCATTTCCCTTCTAGTCCCCCTCTCAGGCAGATCGGGAATTCCACCACCCCGCGAGTCCTTTAACGTCGACTGCACCACGAAGGGCGGGGACCCGACTCCCTCTTTTGACAGTACTCCGTTTTTTCTCTTTCTTCCCCCGTTTCGACTTCTCCCCCTCTTCTCAGGGGTGGGTCCCTGCTGTTCACGTTTTCTTGAAGCGCTGACGCTTTGTTGAATCCCCCGCTAGTTCTGGAACCGAAAGCTTTTTCTCTTTTTCCTCCAGTTAGATCTTTTAGAGTTCGAGAGAGAGTGACTTGCCCATTACCTTTGTTCGATTTTT
>Ga0179591_1382118_pt1 | contig 18381 bp, 12 predicted proteins | sample CZOMad2_1_08_16f_FD_182891 | JGI IMG/M metagenome (GOLD analysis project Ga0179591, IMG submission 182891) | Vadose zone soil fungal communities from Angelo Coast Range Reserve, California, USA - CZOMad2_1_08_16fungal (PacBio error correction) | ecosystem: Environmental > Terrestrial > Soil >... | reverse complement strand
GTAGTCGGTAGGCCCGAGTCCGCCTCAACGCATCGTCCCCCCAAGTCCTTTCCCCCCCCCTTTCTGATCTCCTCAGCGAATCTTTCCTTGATGGCGAATGACTCCCTCCTTACCACTAAAGATTCCTGAACAGACCCCCCTCTAGATTCCCTAACCCGGCTCCTCCCTTTCAGTTCACCTCTGATATCGGCAGCCTGTCTCCCAGGCCCCAAAAGTAAACTCTTCTGACATTCATATGAACCCCTACATCGCTCCAATTTACAGCTTACTGACCCCCCTTTTTGGTTTCCCCTGTCTATCTCTTCCCCTAGTAGAAAAAGGAAGTTGTCCCCGCATTTTCAACCCTTACTCCAAAAAAGCGCCCCTTTACTCTCAAATCCGATCCACGCCACGGCACGCCCTGTACTCCGCCTTCGGTCGCCGAAAATGTCAGATGGACCGTGCCGTTTGGTAAGACTTATGGCGATCATGACACCCCCCTCATATTTTTCCTACCTCCAGTCCACTGCTCCGTGAGGGTCCTGTCGATGAGTCCCTGATTACCGACGTTCAGACCAACTCCAGGAGCTCACTCACCTTTTTTCGGCGTATCCTGGACCCTTTTAATAAGAACCTCCTAGTCGCCGTGTTATACCAGTTTAGCTACTGGTTAAGAAAACCAGACAAACGTCTGGTTCCCTCTACTACGGCTTTGCCGACACCAGCCTTTTTTTTGGCCCCTCCTTCCTAAGGCCAAGCCACTGTCCCATCCCACTTGGAACCAGCATAAGACCATAAACCCCCCCTTTTAGGCGTTCACTGTTTTGCAGGCAGGATCAACCCCTTTTCCCCCCTATGACTGATTCCGTTTCTTCCCTAAACATTGGGCCGCGCGTGCTGTAGTACGAAGCCACCCTCTGGCTTGGAGCACACCTACGACGTGCCCCGACCCAGGAAGACCCTCTTAGTTTGGTAGGCCTCTCTCTAAATTACGATTTTAACTTGCCCTTCGAGACCCAATTGGGCAGTAACACCTCTTTTTAATACGACGCGCCGGGATGCTTAACATTCAGATACCGTGGCTTGCACGCGTGGTTCGGATATAACTTCTTGACCCCGGATGACCCCTTTTAATATCCCCGATCGCCCCCCCCTTTATATAAGATTTCTGCTCTTTCGTCGACTCCCAATGAAAAAATCCTTTCTCTCCTTTGCCAGCCGCCCCACTAATACTCAATTAAGGCCTGGACTCCTTCCAGAGGAAAGTTCCACGGTTTGGCCTAGCCCCTATTGTCCTTTTTTTCCCAAATCATGTTTCTCGATTGAACTCCCCCTAACTGAGATCCCCCTCTTGCAGATAGTTAGTTTTTACTGGCTGGATTACTCAAGAATGCACGCCTCTCGAATTCTTGACAGAATTGAACCCCCTTCCTTTGTCTTAAGCCGTTTTTTTTTTGTAATACTGCGAAATTAAGGCACTACAAAGAGTGATTTTGTAATACATTTAGCTTTCCCCCTTTCGCCAAACTTTTTTACCCCAAAGGATGCCTCATGAGTCGAAACCTCATTGCTTTCTTCCTTGGAACGACTCGCGGTCCCCCCTTGACGCATATCTGAATGACTTCTTCGGCCCCCCTTATTCCCTTGTCATTCAGCACACTTTTAACCCAGAGAGAAGTGGTACCACCCCGCCCAAACTTAGTTCCAGCTAGAGAGGTGTTTTCACCCAACACCTTTACTCCCCTCCTCAAGGCGCAAAGACCCACGGGCGTGCAGAAATCGAAGAAATCATTTAACGAGTTACAAACGGCCCCAATCCTTTTTTTTTTCTTTGTTTTACGACCGCCCCTTAATCAAACCCCGTCCCTGGTCATCCCGTGGAATCACCTAACCTAAAAGCCCTGAAGTGTGGAGCTGTAAAATAAAGGGCCCTGACTCCCCCCCATACAGCTCGACCTCTGGGTACCTTTTATGTCATTTTCCCCCCAGAGGGATAACCCTCTTGGTAATGGTACCCCAAGGAGATTTGAGAGTCCAACTTCTCTTGTGGTTCAAGTCCCCCTATAACCTCTATCAGTACCTTGTGACCTCTGGGACGGGGAATTGGTAGGGTGTGAATGATATGATCCCACTCCGTGCCAGTCTTGGTAAGGTTTTCCCAATCTCTTTACCCATTAACCTGTGAACCCTTTTTGACCACGTGAATAGTCGTGCCCACCCCCATGGGCCAATTCCCCCCGCATCTGCTTTCGACGGAAATGTCGTACCGAATACTTTATGACAAAGAAGCATCGCGGCCTCTCTTCCGCCCTTATTTGGTCCGTTTTCGGACTGCGGGTATTCCTCGAGCTTCTGGCCGGCGAAGTGCTAAAATATTTTTTTTTTTAGTCCCAGGGGAACAATGCCAACATTTTTTTTTCTACCCTACTCCCCTCCATGGCACGGACCCTCCTTCTGAAGATTACAAGAAAGGTTCTCTTCGGTGGACCCTTTGGTTCTTTGGCCGCCTACTTTTCAGCGTGTCCAAAGAGACTCAGTCCCCTTTGGAACCCCGTTAGAAAGACTTCTGGTCATGTCATTCTTTCTCTTTTACCAGTAATACCTACCCTCCAAGTGGACACTTGGTGCTTCCTTCTCCGCTTTATTCGGTTCCCGATTAGGACCTCCCTGCGGTCTTTTCTTAAACGAAGGGCTTCGGACGATTTGACCTCCGCTCCCTTCTGCAGTACCCCCTAGGGACATTTACGCGTTTCGAAGATTTGTTCAGCCTGTGACCGGCGTTCTCTCACCGAACCCCGTTTCCTTGACTCCCCCCCCCTTATCCAGAAGACCCACTTACCCCAGTCCATCATTTTTATTTTTGGTCATCTTCCACTCGATTCAACGTTGTTACCTCTATCTCCACCGTTTTGCTCCTCTGTTGCAGGGTTGCTTACACCATAAACCTGTCTTACTGTATAACTGTGCCTTTCTCTCCTTCCACACCTTTGCATGACCCAACCCCCCCCTACTAATAACTCCCCGTTATTTCGTGTCTCTGCTTCGGATTGATTTCCCTTTAGAGATGGACCGTTCTCCCCTTTGGTTTTTCCTTAAGTTAATTTCCCGGCGGCAATTCCGGCCCCAACATACCTTTCTTCAACTCTACTTTCAAACACTTTGAATACCAAAGTAGGCGAACATACCGGTACCCCTTTTTGTGCTTATTGTTGCACTCCTGAGTTCAGCTACCCATCGGTGCTATCATAGGCCACCGCTTTGACTCGTGTATTCTTGAGTGGTTTCCTTTTCTTACTGCGGCCGTCCCTCCTTGATTTCTTGGTTTCCGGCTCATACCTTTTGAAATTGGCACTAAACAGCAGGTCTTTTGGATTTGGCGAATCTTTTGTTTTTTTTTTTTTTTTTTTTATTGCAGGACCCCTATCTCTGTTCTTGTCGAGCATCCCCCCTCCTTTTACTATCCTGTTGTGTTAGAGAAGATTTTCTCCCGCCCCCGCTCCCCCCTTTTTCTTCCCCTCGTAGTGGTTTTCCAAAGAATCTAATTTCGCCCCTCAAACGTCAACATACCACTGTCGGGTAGTGACCTTTTACCGCCTTTTTGAAAACGCCATTCCCATCCATGGCAATAGTCCAAACTGTCTCTAATAAACGTCTTAACCAACTCCATAAACGATTCCGGTTTCCCACGAGTCGTCTTCGCGTTCGGAGTGGTATGCGAAACCTGAGTTTTTCTTGACCCCCCAAGTTAGCCTCCAAGTGTCAGTGATTGTTCCCTCCCCTACTGGCAAATATGTTCCAATTCTTGTTAAGGACCTTTCTTTTGGCCGGATTCTCCGTTATCTCGCAATTCCCACTTTCATTAGTTCAATCTACCTCTCAATCCGTATCAGCTCCTCTTACACTGCCGGAATGCCCAGATTTGCTTATTGCGAGCTTTGGGCCGAAGTGTCTTGCGACCGTTAGCACCTAGTGGCGCCATTCCTACCCGCAGGTATTGTGTTTACCCGCCCCACTCCAAGTAGCAAGTCCCCTACCAATGGTGATTAACGGCTTGTAATACTTTGCCGCCGGGGACTCATGGCTCCAAACCATACCCTATTCTTCTTTCCATTTCTGGGTATCTATCTCCTTTGATTAACTCTCCAAACCCTTGAGATGTGTTATGACACGGTTTCCCAGCTATGCTGTACCCCCTTTCATTTGGGCAAACCTCTTCTGTCAAGCGGACCCGCTTACTGCGACGCTCACAACGCATCATTACGTCGCGAAGCATCATCTCGTTTCTTTTCGAACCCCTCCGGGTACAAAAATATGCAGTGTAAGAGTAAAGAAGAACATTTCACGTGCATTTGACGAACAAAGGTTCCCCTTTACTTTCTTACCCCTTCCCTGCTCAACAAAATCTCAAAGCCCAAGTCTTTCTGAACGTTTTTTCCCAATTTTTCGAGATTGGAAAATTCCGTCTGATTAACCCATGACACCCTCCACCCCAAATTATCCCTCACTTACATCCATGTTCCCCCCGGAGGGGTCCGCCTGAGATTTTCTTCTTGGGAGTCTTTTTTTGCTTTGGGAAACTTCTCAATTTATGGATACACTTAGTGCCTTCTTCTCCCCCTTCTCGCGTCATAGTTCCCTCGTCCCCCCGAAGCTTTGTATGACTTTTTAGTGCAGCCAGCGCCAGGAACGTTGGACCTCCAGGATTTTTTTAGAAACTGATCCCAACAACTGTCGTTTACCCAGTGCGGATTTCCCCCCTTTGTTTTGTACGACTAGTCGCTTGCTTTCCGTAATGATGAGGACGGCCCGTCATTTACAGAGAATAGTGGCCTTTCGTTTTGAGCCTTAGACGAAGCGGCTCCCACTCCCTTCACGTACTTCGGCCAACGGTCTCAATGATGCTTTTTTAGATAGGATTAACAAAGCCAGTTCAAGATTCCGAGGGTTTTGGAAATCCAGATTGTAAGTGATCTCATTAACCACCTTACGAATCCCCGCAAAGTTTTTTTTTAACCCCCCACCCCCTTTTTCTGCTAGCTTTAGTTTTTCAGGGGGCCCGTGACTTCCAACCCCCCCCCCCGGTGGTTTTTTCTTCCTATTAACCCTTTCCTAATGGATCTGGTTACAATGCCGGCTCTCCATTCAGGAGGTCCTTTTGGAGTAGTAGTAATTTTAATTCTGCCCTCCGTTCCTCTGCGTAGGTAACCGTGCGTTCTCATCGGTGTTGGCCCCCCGTTTTCCCGTCTTTTATTTTGATGATGCTACCAGCGTTGCGATGTAGTCTGAGTGAAAGTGGCCTGATCAGGACAGGGTCACATTTCTCGATCCCGTTATAGGTCCGAAATTTTTCATCTGCTGTTTTCCCAATAAGCCCATTTTTCGTTTCTACCGGGACCTGTGCCTCAGGGATCAACAAGTTTTTCGTCGTATTACCCCTGTGTTAGCACCTTCATGTAGTATTCCAGGAGTTTAGGTATCTGGATCGCTCCCCTACCGGCATAAGTTGGCGTTGATGTTAAGAATTCAAAATGCGTGAATGGGCCTCATGACCTTGCGTCCGTTCACGAATCCTGAGGAAGATTAGTTTAGATCCCTTTCTCCATTACCCCCCTCGGAGATCCATGATGTTTCAACAGACGGTCGAACTGGTAATAGGTCTTACATTTGTTGGCCCCTTTACATGAGTTTACTGCCTTGAAGTCAGTGTAAGTGTCTTTCGGGGGGCTTTGTCACCATATCGAAAGTCGGTGTTGGTCCTTTATCTACCCCCTTCTCGAACTTTTTTATTCGACCTCAGGTACTTCAATTGATTTTGGAAGGGCCTTCTCCTTTCTTGCGTCGTGGCCTATCTGACCAGTTCTTTTTATTTTTTATCGAGGTGAGATGCCTCTTTTTTTAAGTAATGTACCGAGGTTGTACGCTCCCTGGGTCTCTTCCGATCCGTTCCTTCTTTATTTCTTCTGCTATCCCTTCAATGGGCCACAACCGGGCTCTTCACAGCCCCCCTAACGTTTTTTCCTTTTGTTGTATGTGCCTGCAAACTCGCTCCTTTGATTTGCTCCCCCTTTTTCTTTTTTTACAAGGTGGTGTGGCCGCCGTCGGCCCATACATCATAGTTCGTTGTGCTGCCTGCCTTGAAAAAACACTGTCACGTCCGTTTAATTTGACTGTCGTTAGAGCTTCCTTGATTAGGATTTTCCTTTGGTCTTCTGTGTTGGCAGCAGTGCGGTCCTATGATTTTCCACGCACTCTGTGTTTTTAAACGCACTTTCGAGTGTATCCCAAAGCGCTTTTTGGCCAGTCCTCCCTGACCAATAGGTGTCTCCTTCAAATTACGGTGCGTTCTTAGTGATCCTCCGGATAGAAAAAGGACCTCTATGAGCGCCCTTCGGTTTCGTCCCTGGTTTAATTCCTCACCCCCTAAATGATTCACCACCTCATGCCGTGTGTGTTTTCTGTAATGTCAGTCGATATTCATCAACCCGTGCCTCTTACCTAGGCGGAAGGTCTTTAGACTTGAGCGGTTGGGTTGCCAGATTGACTTGACGCGTGATTAGTCATTCTTTCATTTTTTGTACGATGTTGTACGTCAGTTGCCACTCCCCCTTGAGGGTTTTCGTTGCTCTGGATCGCTAGAATTGAAAATTCACCGACTTCTTTTTGCACGAATGAGCGTGGAACCTCGGGTTGAACGTATGCCTAAGATAGCAGCGTTACGTTTGTGTAAAAGTCCTTTGCTGGTCTTTCTGGCAACCCCTCCACTATCATAGGTGCCGATGCTTCCCCCGGTCTTTTGGAAGACGAGAGTGCTCGTGTAGTACATCTCGTTTAGAGTTAGATGCCTTCCCAGCAGACCTCCTCTTTTTTTTTGATTCCGAGCCGGAACCCTGGTTACACGGCGTCTACTCGTGGCTGCCGGATATGAGATCAAGAATCATTTCCTATACCCCACCTCCATAATGTGTGTTGAGATTTTGGCAGTTCTATCTCTCGTCAGGCATCCAACGTCCTTCCTTCTCCTCCCCCCCCCCCCCCCCCCCCCCCCCACCGTATCCCCTTGCTTTTTCCGATCTATATCTTCATTGATGATGGGTCTGGCAGAGAACAAAATTCACGATACTTTGGAGTACAAGGGAACTCTTGAATGAGGTAACGTACGCCTTTTCTTTCACTTTGTAGTCTTCCTGGCGACCATCACGGACCTTTCCCAAAAGTAACTACTATTCGAGTGACCAGAGGCACACGGACATCAGAGCCCCTTTCTTTGAAGTCTCCCCTAGTTGGCCATGCGTATATACTCGTTTTTGGTCTTGGTTACCTGTAGAGAAACCGCGGGGAAGCAGTCCTCCCCCGAGACCCATTCCGACGGTCTCTAGAACGCCTTTCCCTATCCCTAGTCACCTATACCAGCTACGAGCCTTCTTCCTCTCGCTAATTGGACCTGAGCACCCGCCGGTTTTTTTGCCTTGGCTTACTGACTTTCAACGACGACCCCCAACTACACTTTCAAGTCAACCGGCTGTGTTAAGAATTTATGAGGTCGAGGATCCGAGGCGACCCCCTCCTTTTTTGAAATCGAACATGTGCGCGGCGAGCTGAACACTCCGCCGACGGAAGTGCGCTTTCCCCGTTCAGATTTGTCACGTGTTGTCGTTTGTTTTTTTTTTCCCCCCCACTCCCACTCGCTTGGGTGCACTTCGACCTTTGGCCTTTGCAGAGCACCCTCCTTTGGCGGGCTGTCCATATCATCAGGCCCTACACACTCCGAACCACCGGCCGCCTTACAACTCCTTCACCGTCAATGCGGGTTCACAGTGTTTTCATGACTTCTGACACAACAGTTCGCTATGGCGGACTCACCCCAACCTTTTTAGAGCTTCGGGTCGTACGAGCCCGATGGTTGGAGCCCTTTACTCGACTGCGGGGCCGCCTCTCACCCAAGAGTAGGTGTACTTCCCAACGCAGAGCCTCATATACTCTGGGCCCGGGTCCTTTTTTTTGCAGACGGAGCGGACCATGGGACGATCCAACTTTAATTATGACGCGGCATCCGAGTAATAAGGATCCCCACCACCCCAACAAACCAACAACCCTTTCTTTTTTCTTCCAAGTTTTATAGCCACGCCCCCCCCCTGAAAAGTCTCCCGCCTTCCCGAAGGCCTTTTCCCCAGCCCACTCGGCTATACTACGGTGGCGCTTTTCCCCCCCCCATGCACCCCAAGCCTTGCCTAGCTTGCCACGCTCCCCAATAATAATTCCGACACTGTCTTACTTCGTAACTGGCCAGTCCACGGGGGGCACTCTCGAAATGTTGGCCTGTGGGACCCCCCATGCCTTCTTGGACTTCCCTTTCCAGTCCTTGCTGGCCGCCATCGCTCCTGTTAATCCTCCTGGGCGTGACATTTCGGGGGGGGGGGTCCCTTCCATGATGGGAGTCTTCACCCCTCATAAACCAACTTTTAGCCGTGTTCTGGCATCTTGCTCTTTTTCCTATAAGAGTCCCTTCCGGCTACAGTTTCAGCGTGTCCTTTGTTCATCGTTTACCACGACGCAGACTTGTTTTGAGAAAGGCATTAGACCTACCTTTCCCCCTCAACACTGTCTGCTTTTCCCCCTTTTTTGCGTGGACATTCCTCGATCCCTCTCACGTCTTCTCTGAGATTCGTCATACGTTATAGGGGCCTTAGCCAGCACACCCATAGACTCCTTGGCTGCACCCCTCCCTGACTCGGAGGGGTGACAAACCTTCTCCTCCAAATTTGTTCCCTCCACGGTCACGGTTGCAGCACTGACTTGATTAAAAATCCCCGACTCACGGCAAGCCTTAAACGGCCTTGGGTGGTACGTCGTCCGGCAGTCACCCCAGTCCCGGATTTTGGAAGACATACAAACCCCCGTTTGAGCTGGTTAAGTACTTCATTTTTTCCAAACCTACAGTAGCTGGACCCATGACGGCCGCATTACAAGCGGGAATGAGATCCCTTAACTCGTTTTGCCCCACCTGCGTCCCGCCGGCAAGCGCCCGAGTTGTTCACAGATAAGATGAGAATTTTCGTTGCCACGTTTTTGGACGGGGGCGGCGTTGATCACGCTTCCCTTTACCCACTCCAAGTTACATGTAAAGGGGGGTGTGCCAGATAATCATACCCTTGTGCATCCCAGATATCAACAAAACCCACCTGGGAAATCCACGGATGGAACGATCCCGGAACTTTTCTTCTCTTGGCTTCCATGACTTCGATGGCCTCTGACTTAAAACCTGGAATTTTAGGGACTGTGAATTTTTCGCCCCTGGAGACTGGTCGATGCGCCATTTTAGATCCCATAGGTTTCGAAGGTGACCAATGACCCCCCTATCATAATAAGACACAACTCAGAATAAATGGCAAAAGGGTCTAAGTTTGGATTACAAAACTTTCTCTCTTGTCTGGACTTTTGGGGGGATGGGCGACCGCCTCGCCGTGTCCAAGGCTAGGGTTTAAAATGCCAGTTCACGCATTTTTCGATTAGTTTGGTGACTATGAATACCCGACAGTGTTACTAAAGTACCTTTACTCTTCATGCTACGGCGTACATGATTCGGTCCCTCTCTATTTGTTAACGTGTAGTGCATCTACAAGACGATTGTCTCGTTACCCGACTTATTGCTGCTTTCCCAACATTTTGAGCTTTCAGTACCGCGGGCACCCCACCCCTTTACCTTGGCCAAAGAAGAGTTTTCCTCGGTCTTCAACCTCTTGCCTGCAATCGCCCCCATTCTCCGGGAAACACCTTTTGATACTTAGACAATCGACCCACGCGGAATTTGGTATTTGGCTTGCCATCCGCGCTCTACCCGTAGTTACTTCCTATCCCGGTAACGCCCCAATGTTCTTAATTGGGTTTGAGGTTTTCTCCAACCTTACCTGGCGCCTTGCCCCTCCGAATTGAGGCGCCGGTATATCACTTTTGAGCAATAAGACCCGGCTGCCTTCCTTCGTTGTCTAGGAGCTGAGTCCTGGACAAGTTCGCCCTCTGGAACGCAGGTTGATCCCCGTTTTGATGTTAATTGAACGGCTCCCTGCCAAACACAAGGTCATGCTCAGTTTCCCCTAATAGTCTTTAGGGACATCAGACACGGTTGCTTGCCTTGTGCCTCCCTTTAGTCCCAACTACCGGAATATTCCTCCTCTCGTCCCGAAACAGCTTTAATTGAGGAGGGTTGGGGAGCCCGTTTATGTCACCGCCTGTTGACCCTGCCATTGCTGCAGGTGTTCCAAAGACACGGTGGACCTTTAAGCAGCAGTGTGTCGGCCCTGAATTACTCTTGGCGGAAAACACTCTTATCGCTTGTTTCTGTAGCTAATCTCTCTCTCCTCCTTTGTTGTGTTTAGATAGCGCGACCATCCAAAGCGCCATACCTGTTGTGGTTTTTTCCGCAAGAAGAACTCCCCATCATCAACCCCACGCTGGTCATTCGTTACCATTTAAAAGAAGTTCAGGAACAACGCCACAACGATCATGCAGTTCCGGGCGCTTCGCCATTCAAAACGCATCACTACCCGTATTCCCGGTTGCCGCGTTTGATTTAATTTCTCGGTAGTGGTAGTCCGTGTGACCAAGGAGCAACGCCCCTTGAGTGCGCCGGACTTTTGGACCCCCCCCCCCCAAATAATCCTGCTTTTGAGCCCCCGGGATGTTTCCCTTTGAGTTCAGCGGTGATAAATTGCCAAATTGGGGCAAAGATCCGTTAAATTCGAAATGGCCATACCTCCGTTCTCTAGCACTCCTTTCAGGCACCGCCGTTGGTATTCGTTGCGGTCATGCAGTGCTTCGGCTCCAGCACCGTGGCACAAGTAGCACGCGCCTGTTTTGGGTTTCCATTTAAAAACCTCCCCTAGCAAAGAAATTCAACCGGTTCCCCTGACGGTTCCTATCGAACTCCTTTGACCTTTCATTCGGGGAATCAATTGGACCACAATACCATATGCTGTTTTTTAATTCTTCTTTATCCCCCTGTGCCCGGCGACAACGGTTTTCTTGCGCTTAGCCTGGCGGAGCTCGGCTGACTCTTTGGCACTTGAAATTTAGCCGGTACTGCGCTCTACCTTTTTTTTCGTTCCAGCATATACGTCGCGCCCGCCCCCTAGTAGTGGTCGATGCCCATACGTCCCACAATCCCGGAAGATGTTCCGACGTGCTCGTAGCAGGAGCCCCAAACGGTACTGCCCTTTATTACTCTGAGGGTGTTCTTGTCCCTTTGAGCACCAACAACCCTTTCCCACGTCTGAACGTGTTTCAAACTTTTCGGATCTCTCTATGGATTTTTTGAACCCTTGCCCAGTAACAAAAGACTATTCTATAATATTCCCCCCCTTGCCCTTTGAGGTTTAGCGTGCGTACGGTAGGGTGTGCTTGGCAACCCCTGGAACCCCTATGGTTTTGACGGCCCCGAGCAGTCTTTCTAGTCCAGCGTTCTCCCACTTGTATTTCATCCAGGAAGACAGCTCCAGCCTGAATTTTAAGCCGTTTTTCTTGGCTTAGTCTCTACGTTGCCCATTCCGAAACTGTCGTACTCTTCTTTAAGCTGATCCCCGGCACTTTTTTTTTAACCCTCCCGTCTTTTAAGGATGGTCTTTGGTAATGATGATCTTCCTTGGTTCCCACCCCCACTCATACTTGAACGTTGTCTTTGGTAGGTAGCTTTGATTACAATCGCCGGGCAACTTCAGACTCGGCAATTTTTTTTTTGACTTCTTTATATAGGAATGAAACCCCAACGCTAACGGACCTGATTCCCCCGCGGCAGGGCCATCCACGATTCCTCGCTTACCCCTCCTTTAAGTATCCCTCCTGCAAGTTAAAAAGTGTTCTGAGGGTGTGTAAGGCCCTTTAGAGCCGCTCCCGTCGGGGAGTTTTGTATGTCGATTCCCAGTCCCCCCTTCCCCTTGAGTTCATGGTGTGAAAGCCAGGCGCTTACACCGGGCGGCTTATAAGGCGTTTGCATGGTTTTCACTGCTCCTTTCAAGTGATGCGCCGCTCTGAAAGCCCGGAAGGCCCCCCGACTTTGATAGGTGGTGGAACAGCAGTGTCTCAGTTTTGCTTGTGCCTTCTCCCCCCGTCTAGTCGCGCTTAAGGTGTGATTGCAAATGAAAGACTCGGATGCCTCAGAAATCTCGCTCCTCCCCTTCCGCTTACCGTTGTCCCTAGAGCCGTTTGGTGGAACTTCTTTTAAATTTGGAGGTTTGGCTAAGGAGAGGCTGCCTTGGCCCCCTTTGTTCGTCGTAGGTATTTTTTTCCCATTTCTCATCCAGCTCGTATTTAGCCGGAAGTCGTAATGAGATTAAACTCCCACGGATCCGGCGTGATATGGCTTGTACGCATCTTGCGTGCATGAGGACTAGACCTGCGCAATTCGTACAAAAGCCTAACGCTTTTGGACAGCGCGTAGCTCAGGTTCAGTATCATGAGTCCCAGCCGGCAGAGTAATCCCCCTCTCCGTAACAGTGCACCGTAAGGAAATCGTTACTTCGGCTTTCTTTTCAGGTGTAAGAATTAGTGGTATTGGCAAAGTTCATGGGGGGGTTCCTGTAGTCCAGAACGCTTAGAAAGTTAGGCGTTGGTGGTCCCCGGCCTGGCGCAGAATGCTTTAATGTTGCCGTAGATTTGCATACCTTCCCATTGTTGAATAAAAGTGTATACCTTGGTGGAAGAGCCTTTTTTTCGTCCAGTAAAAGATTTCCTTGGGTCGATAGCCCCTTGACTTGCCCAGTTCCACCTTTTTACATTGAGGATCCTTTCCTGGGTGCAGAAAACTACTCGGTTTATTAGTCTTGACCCCCCGTACGTTATGGAAAGCAAACTCAGCTACTTTTCTTCATTTCCCCCTTTTTTTTTTTTTTTTTGTTTGGTTCCAAGAGAGTTGCTTTTTACATGAACGTCCCGCACGTTTTTGAGGTTTTTCTTGAAAAACCATGTTCCACCCGAATTTTTTCCCGTGACTGTAGTGCCGTCTGTTTCCGTTTTTGTTAGTGAGGTCCTTTTCGGGTCTCGTCTTTGAGCCCTCCAGGAGTTTGCGCGTCAAAGCAACATCGTAGGGAGTGCTACCAGAGTGCGTCTTGTTCTCGCCCAAGTCCTCCCCCCCCTGCCAGTACGTTACCCGGCATAATTTCGGTGCGGATGAGCCTTTCTCGAAGCCAAATGTATAGCTGATGCGCGCTGTTTTTTTTCGCCTCCCACTCTAAATGCGGATAACCCGTGTGGGTTTCCTCCAGTATTTTGATCCATTAATGTCAGTAATGCAGAGTCCCCCCTAAGCAGGGCTTTATAGTACGTAAGCGACGAAGGTTCGTGTTTAGAGGTGGAAGTTGCCCCTGACGGTAAGCGTGGCCTCTCGTTTTTACCCCGTTGCACTGCTTACAAAAGTGTTCGTGACGCTGAGAGATAGAAATAATGTTCCCCCTCCAGGTCCAAGCCCAGATAGGAAGATTGGACGTTTTTGTTGCCGTTGCTGCCGTCCCCATTCAGTATTTTTAAGTTGTTTTTCCAGGTTTTTCTTCCTTGAGGAAGCCCCACCCAGGTTTGAAAGGAATTTCGGGGGTACCAGCAGGCTTTTGATTTTCTGGCTGTCGACTTTTTTTTGTCAGATTTCCTGCCGTCCCCAGCAGCATTTTCCTCTAGGCCCCGGCCCGGGAAGGGTTGAATTTCTGACGGATGCGGTGGCTGCCGATTGCATCCCCTAGAGATGCAATTAATATATATACCCATCCCCCTATTTTTTTTTTTTGAGACTTCTTCGTCTATATCGGAGTTAGCCCCCCTCACCTTCGACTCCAGTTCCCCCTGCCCCCGGCCTATTTTTTTCATTGGCTGCGGGACGGGCGTTGAACTCTTACACTTGCACCGTTTCCTTCCTTCCCCACCTGCTCACTCAGAGGAAAGACGTCCGATTTAAGTTTTCACCTATCGTTTCTTCCTGGGACCCAGCGGTGACCCACACACTCCCGAAGCACCTGCAACCGCGTCTTTGGGGTCGCGCCATTTGGGTGTCCCCTTTCCGGTGCAGGAAAGGGGCTACAGAGTACACGTAACCATTCCTGAATTCTTCACCCCAACAGTGTCCACTCCTCTTTTCCCCACTTAGATCACTTCACCGTACACGTTTACATTGAGTTCCCCCTTTTCGTACGTGACAAAAAGGACGGGTTTTGAAGATCTGGCGCGTAAATACCGCGAAAATACCCCCTTTTTCCACTTCACCCACGGCTTCGGGCGGTTTCCCCGGTAGTCGTTTACCGAGGCCCTCCTGGCGAATCCACATGTTGAGTTATTCCATGGTAAACCCGACCCGCCGTTCGACGTTTACCTTAGGTTTGAGGAGTTCTCGAAACCCGGAACCGCGTTTTTTTTTCTTCCCCTTCTCCCCTTACTTGAAGAGGAAACGGCGGTGGTGCAAAAGATATCCTGGCCCCTCACGAAACCCCACGGCCTTTTTATGCCGGACCACGACAGTAACGTAACCTTTTTCCTTTTTTCCCTTTTTTTTTTCAGGCCTTCAAGAAACACCTACCCTTACTCTTAAGGAGGGAAGGCGGCCACAGACCCTTTGTTTTATTTTTGCCTGTTAGTCCTCAGAATGGCTTGACCATTTAAAATTTAGTGCTTTTTCCTATCAAGCCCCCTTCTTGTCGGCCCCAATTGAAGATCCTTAGCCAATAAATACGATGAACCATTTGACCCTCTGATCTACCACAATTTTTTTTTGTTTCCCGCCCATTAAGAAGAGGAGCGTCACACCGACATGAAGGTGGTTGATTTCCCCCCCCCTTTTCTATAGCAAGATGTAACTTCCCTTAAGACCTTTCTCCCTTTCCTCTGGCCCCAATACATCGGCTCCCACGGTCTGCGTCCGAAATACATGCCACCTTGCGTATCTTTCACGCCTCAAAAATTCACCTGACAGGACGACTAACGATCGACCTACTTCGGTGACGGTGGGAATACGCCAAATGTCGGAGATTTTGACTTCATTCTATAGAGTGGAATGCTACTGAGCAAAGCTCTTCATACTTTTTTCGTCATGACTACTTCGTGCTTGGAATAATGCCTCTCTGGGTCGGATTTTGCCAGCCCTCCCCAGAGAAGTGTCAGTTCGAATCTATGACGCTGAATTCGGCCGCTCTCTTGACCTAATTCCAGTATTTAACCTACGACTACTCCCCCCAACTTGTTGGAAAGGACTCCAGACTATAATGAGTAGCCCACGGGTGTGTCACCAATCTCGGCTGCAACGCCTCGCGGAGATCCCTTTTTCTCTCGATGATGACGATTACTCTTTCCCCTTGCATCTCCGAAAAACTTACCCTCGCACCGCGCACCCCTCCCCCATTTTCCTCCGCGGTTGACCAATTCCCCACCTACTCCCCGGCCTCCTTTTTAGAGGAACTTCGAGAATGAAGGATTAAAATCCCTCCACGGGCCACAGAGCGCCCCTTCCGTGGCGCCGCATTTTTCCTTGACTTCGCTGCATCCTTTATTTGAACTCTCCTACACCGCCGGGTTCTTTTTTCTTTCACGGACCCGTGAAAAAAAAATTCTCCCCAGCTTGTTCCCCTTCTGAATGCACCTTTTCCCATCGGAGCGTCTCCACTTCCCTCTTGGATTTGCCCAAACCGGCGCCCGGCAAGCGTTTTTAAAAGGGTGGTGTCCCTCCCTTACTATACGAGAGACATGCGGCCCCCCTTCCCTTCTTTTTGACGGGAAAGGGGTTTTGACCGTATATGCTACCAATCACCGTGACATGAATTGTTCCCTTTTGTTTTTCCACGTTCATTACTGACCCGGTCCCCTGATAGGTTCGTGAACAAAAACCTTTTTATCTGAAGGAGGCCCCCGACCCTTTTTCTTCAAGGGATATTATCACCATCTTTCCACGTTTTTTCCTCGGCTGAGATTACCAACCCTTAGTTTCTTCCTCTGGACTATACGCGACTTTTTTTGGAGATTTTCTTCCAATGTTTCTGCCCTTTCACCCCAACCCCCCCCTTCTAATCCTTACTCCACGACAAGCTAAGGCGGCCCCCGGGTATGAAAGGGGGCCCATAAATGTGAGAGATGATTCTTGTTCCCCCCGCTCTTTGCTTTGGCCATTTGTTTTTTCCCCTCAGCCTGGTCAAACAGCGATCTGTACACTTTCCGTTCCTTTTGAAAGACTTTTTCAGGATTCTTTGATTTTTCAACTCTAACTCCCTCTTACTAAAGTACCCCTTCCCTTTTCTTTGCTCGGTCGGCAAATTATGACCGGTTGTGGGTTTTTTTTTTTTCTTTTTTTTTTTTTTGATAAATCCTCCCTTTATTTGGACTGGTTATCAGTTTTTATTTCCCCCTTTCCCGGAAGTGAGGCTGGTCCTCTACGTATCTTTTTCTCTAAAGCGGTCCTCCCCGGAAACCCAATTACAGAGGTTTTACCCCGCCTCGTGTTTTTTTTTCCTGAACCGACGGTCGCCCGCCCCATCGAACCCTTTTTTCGGAAGAACCTTTTGCATTAGAAGACCAGCCCTCCCGGGATATTTTCATTCGCGAGAGACCGTCACCTTTATTTAAGCCGTCCCCCCTGTACCTGCCAATTTTACTTCTTCTCCATGGAGGTTTTTCTTCAACCCCCCCTTCCTCGTTTGACGTCCTTCCACTACGTTGGCCGGCAGGCTCGAAACCCTTTCTGACGCTTCTCCATTCCCCGCTTGGTTTGCCAGTGTCTAGGCGATACTTCTTGCTTGACCAAGTCCCCCTCTCTTTACTAGTTGATACGTTTTTTGCCCCGTGCCCGTGTTACCTTTTCGAAACCCTGACCAAAACCCCTTCCCAAACTCGGGATCAAGGCCACCTCCACAAATCGTTCTTCCCCAAGGAAACTTGTCTAATTTTGTCACCGGTTCTTTCCCCAATACCCCTGAATCCTTCCACGATATAACTCGGTCCCCCCTTTGAATTTTGATTGTTGGACCTCGTTGGAATGCGGCACGTACATTCATCCTTCGTCCTTCCGCCAACGAAGACGGTTACCTTTTCACTAAGCCCCTGCGTGTATTTCTGCTTCTTTGACTTATTCTTTCTTTCCAGGAAACCAAACCGTATAGTAGTTTTGGTCTGGTTTTCTCCCCCCCCCCCCCCAGTGCATTCTCTCATCTAAGAATTTTTTGAGAGATCTCTCGCTTGTAAAAATACCCCCCCCCCCTAGCACACCTTTTAGTTGTTCCCAGACTATTTAAGATCCCAAATAAACCCCCCCTTTTGGTGTTTCCAATGTCCACCCGTCTATTTTTAACGGAACACCAAAGCTATCCCCTGCAGTTCAACGGCATCCTTCATTTCCCCTTCGTCACAACCCTCCCTCCTCCAAGCTCACTTTTGAAGTGTAGGCCTTTCGGAATTGCTCGTTTTTTTCGCGTAGCAGCCGTCTTTGCAAACAATTTAGCAAGCCCCAAATGAAGGGAGGTTATCCGGTTTTTGATTGACAAATATGGTTTCAATTACGAGTTTCTCCATAGGTGTTGGCCTGAGCCGGGGAAATTCGGCAATTCCCGGCAAAAAACTGGAGTCCCCCATGCGTTCCCCCCCCCCCTTGAACTGGGAACACCCCATCACAAACCCCTCCAGGAACGTGATCACCCTCCGAACTGGAGTTACTTAGCTTCTTTTCGGGTAGTTCTTCTCAATCCTTCAAAAGTACTTCCCATAAGAAAATCCAGGTCTTCACTCCACCTCCCCCCTCCCCGTAGTCAACCCCTAACTGGTGAGTGAACGTATCTAGATTTACCCTAATAGTGAATCTTCGACTTCAATGGAGACAACCACACTACGGTGATAGGCTTTTTCTTCACCCTTTTTCCAAAGAGAACGGGTTCCGCGTTCCGGACGGTCTTGAAAAAACCTGGCTTTTTAAAAAATCTCCTTTAGTCTGCTTTCTCTACGCTCAAAATTTATATGCAGTAAACGTCGCGGAACTCCATTCAGTCGTGGTACGATTCCCCCACCCCTCTTCCACAAGTCCCCCTTTCAAGACGGGGAATCATACACGGCCTTCCTCTCTTTTTCAGCAACCCTCCTGGTGTATCTTAACCTCCTGTAGGTATTCCTTTTCGCCCATCTCCAGCCCCCCATACGTCTTATGTCCCGTGTTCCCCCTTTTCCCGATCGCGCTTTTTTCGATGAGGTTTTTTGCGACCTTACCCCAACTCCCCCACTAGTCTTAAAATTCATATAAAGGTGTAATTTACCCTTTGTCATTCCGGTTCTTGCCGTGCCCAAAGAGTGTATTTGGATAGTCTTTAGTAGAGGTTTGCTGGGCCACTCCCACTATTTTATACGGAATTCCCGTCCTTTCCTCCCGTATAGTCCCGCAGTTTTTTTGGGGGGACCAAGGGC
>Ga0179591_1374355_pt1 | contig 18381 bp, 10 predicted proteins | sample CZOMad2_1_08_16f_FD_182891 | JGI IMG/M metagenome (GOLD analysis project Ga0179591, IMG submission 182891) | Vadose zone soil fungal communities from Angelo Coast Range Reserve, California, USA - CZOMad2_1_08_16fungal (PacBio error correction) | ecosystem: Environmental > Terrestrial > Soil >... | reverse complement strand
TGCCTTGCAGTCGCCCATTGTGCAGTCCCGGAATGAGTTTGAGATCGGTCTTTTCCCCTTTCTTGCCCTCCTTTTCCAGTTTCGGTCCTTCTGCCTTTCTTCTTAGCGTAAGGAAAATTGTCACTACCGTCGGGTTATTCGGCATCTTTTATTGACGCGTCGTTGACTTTTTGTCCTTTTTCCTCCCCCGTTGTGCTGGCATTAAAGAGACCGCAACGATTTCCCAATTGTGTTGCTTAAATTCCGTTTTTTTCCCAACAAGAGGACCTGTTGTTATTTTAACTTTTTTCATGGTCCGTGGGTGCAGAGATCGTCCTCCCCCGCCCAGTCGTTGTGTTTAGTCGCCCCCGATAATGCATTTCTTACGCCGTTGCAGGTGCTCCTTAGCTTGAACAGAAACTTGGTAAGTTTTCGATGCAGTTGGCTGCGTTTTCGGTCCAACTCCTGACCACGGTCAGGACGTCCTCTCCCTTCTGCCTTATCCTGGTTGAGGCGCCCACTTTTGAAAAGTTCACTCATTCCCTTTTTTTTTCTCCCCTTTGCGATATTCCCCCTGAAGGAGATGGATCCCCACCCCTGTCGTTTTACTCCAACTTGTCTTTCCAGTTGTTCCTTGCTTGTGCCGCCGGCGGACAGCGTTTTAATTGTATGAGTTAAAGCCACAGGTTCGTGAGTTAGGACTCCGACTTTAACAAAGGGATGCGCTTTTTGAGTCTAAGTTTGTAGACTCTGTTCTGTAGCCCCATTACACGACCAGGGTCTGTCGTATTGTCGATCACGGTAAAGGAGTGTTTTTACAAAGTCCGTGAGGTTTGTGTGCCTGGAGTACTGTATGAACAGTGTTGCAAGTTGACCGATGAAAACCTTCTCTCCGGATCGGTTTGACTCCTAAAGTGTTTTCCCATTGTCCCCTCAAAGTCCCTCATGTGGTACTGATTGCCATATGTTTGGTTGCTTTAGCCTGGTGCATGCGCCGTTAGTGGCCCCTCCGGTTATTTACTCGCGTTGTTTCCGTGAAGTGCGCTGCCACGATCTTTTTCACCATACGTTTTGTTTAGAGAGCTCCCTACAGGCCTCTTTCCTCCCAGACCCGTTCCCGATTCACCACTTTGTCCCCAACCCTGTTGCCCCCCCATTCCCGACAATCCCCCATCCGGACTCTCCGGATCCAGGGACCCAAAACCGTTGATGTCATTTTTTCCCCCGGTCCCCTCGCTGTCGTTCTTGCTTCGGCTCAACAAGTCGGAGGTCCGAAACGAAAGGCGGCCCTCTTTCCAGTTCTCCTCCCGGGTCCCCCACTTTCACCCGCTGTTTCGACCGACGCCCCGACCGAAGTGATCCTTCGCCGTCGCCGGTGGCAAAGGTGATCCCCCCCTCCGACCTCCCCCTTGTTTTTCTTTGACCCGCCTATACGGATTGCACATTGAACGCTCTACATCCGGTGGTCTTCCTCCTTCGCAACTACACGGGCTTCTAGACAAAGGCCCCTAGGCCGCTCGGGCGGGAACCCCCTTGATGCTACTTCGCATGCCAAGTCTCTGTAATTTTTTTTTCCCCACACCTGGACCCTCCTCTACGAAGTGTTATCACCCGGCAATGTCGGTAGAATTAATGGTCCTCAGTTCTCCCCTTTGTCCTAGTCCAACCCGACTTCCTTGATTTTCTGTTCCTTCCCCTACCACGGACCGGCGGCCTTCCCTAAGCCCGCCACCATGCTGATCGCACACCAGAGGAGCTTCCTACCGGCATGACCCCCACTTTCCCCGGTTCCCCTAGTCGTCTTGTGATACGTCTTCCGACCCACGTCGTTCTTGCCACCCCCCCCAACGACCTGCGACTTCCTCTTTTTCACCAGACCCCACTTAAGTTTCCCCCAACGCTGCGCTTGGTGCGGCTCACGGTCCATTGTAGCAAAAATTGCTTTGGCCCCCTTTCTTTTCCCGGGCTCCGGTCTCCACTTTGCACACCCAGACTGGAATTCACCTCTTGAGTTCACTCCATGTACATTTCGACGACCCCAACCCGCCGGTCTTACTGCGTTTTCCCTGCCTTTTGTTTTCCCCCCCCAGTTTCTTTCTGTCTCTGGAACGCGACCGGCGTTAGCTTCCGATGAAGATTCAACTCCAAGTTCCTTCTTTTCTTACCCAAAGGCAGGCTTCCCCCCCCATCCTCCCTTCCCCTTCAATTGAATACAACCCTGTTTCCCTTCCACCACGAATTGCGCGTCCCAGCCTTCAGGTAGGTTTCCCCCTCCCTGTCCAGAAGCTGCCGAGTGATCCATCTGGGCTAGTGTTGCGCCCTGGAGACCTTGTGTTTTTCACCTTGCATGCCGTTTTCCCCCCCGCCGGTACGTTTTCGCGGCTTTTCGCGCGGCCCTCCTAGAGACAAGTGTGGCGCCTTTTTACACTCAGACCTTCACACCCCTTGAGGAACAAGTCTTCACCGCACTCCATTTGCAAAGCTTGCCCAGGAGTCCAAAAATGCTTTTAGCGAGTGACGGCTGCAGCGTGTCGTGAATCTTGTGGCGTCCCGTACAAATTTGTGGCCCAAAAAGCCCTTTTGGCTCTCCCTCAACCCGAACTCCCAGAGGTGTTTCCGGGCGGCCAGGTGGGAGTGGAGAAGGTAGTTTTTTGCTGTTCACGAAATCTTTTTCCCTAGCCTTTTTTGCCCCCTTTGCTCTCCTTTGGTTTTCTCGTACGCTGTCCTACTACCTACCTGGAAAGCCGCCGATGGTCCAATATGATCGCGACCGTGGACTTTTCCCTTTTGTTATTTTGCATCGGGGTTACGTCCCTTACGCTTTGCGGTTTTATCAAGCGCGCCCCGCTCTCGGTGAGGTCGGTACGTGTTTTCTACGCCATCACGCTTGCGAATGGCGCGCGTTCTTCTCTCTTTTTTACCATAGACGAAATCGAGGGTCGCCAGAATCGTGGTTTGAGTGTTAAATGCAAAGCGTCTCTTGCCACGGTTGCGATTTACCCCCATCAGATATTTTTTCACTCCCTCCACGCTTTTTTTTCTCTTGTTCAATCGCCCCACCCCCGATTCAAGCGCTGCCTACGATTAACCTATTCGGCGCGGTCGTGTACTCCTGACTCGAGCCAGGGTGCCCCCCTGTAGACAAGTCTTGCCCTACCCTCTCTCCCCCCCTTTTAGCACCCCATTTTTTGTGAGATCCCAACCTTTCTTACCTTTGCTCAAGCCTTGTCGCGTTTTCTTCTTTTTCCCCCCTTTTCATTTGTACTTTTTCCTCTGACCGAGACTTGCCCTAGAAAGAAGTTTTGGTTCCCGACTCTTCAGCGATCCCCCATTCCTCAGCCATCGGCCTGTCTTTCTCACTGGTCTGTTCTGCTTCCCCGCCATGTTTGTTCGAGCTGAGCCTTTGGCGGGGACACGCCGGGCCCTGAGACCTGAAGCCTCAGCCAATGGACGTTGTCATACCCTGATACATTGCCTTATTGTCCTTTGCCTTTAGCTCTCCCCCAATTTGACGTTGTTGTCACGGACCCACAAGAGAGACTATGAAGTTCCCATAGAGACTATCCTTTTTCCCCCTTTCTTTGTAAGCGGTTTTCCGTGCGTTTCTCTTAAGTCTTGTTCACGCGCTGCTTCCCACGTTTCGTTTAGTGTAACTTGCGCCGGTTCAACCTTCAAAAGCCGATTTTCTACGTTCCCTTTTTTCGCCGGGAAGGACCACTTTTTCAAGCTTTCTCTACCGGGGGACCTGATCGAAGATCATGAACTCGCATCTTCTCTCGGGTTACGTTGAATAAAAAGAAGGAGCATGTGAAATGCTCATTCGTGTTCCCCTCCCTTGCCCTTGGTATTGGTTTTCCCCTTAGCCCCTTTTCCTTTGACATTTAGTGTTCAACCCTTCCTTGTAAGATCGTTCCTCCACGTCTTGCCGCATTGTTTTCTTTTAGTAAGTTTAGTTCGCGCCCCCTCCCGACAGTGAAAATTCCCTTCCCGTCACGATTCAGCCCCGGGTCTAATTCTTGAGATGCCTTCTTTATTTCCTTTTTCATGTGCCCTCTTTTGTTGATGGTTCAGTTGTCGTCCTTCCCTCCCACTATTGCCGCGTGTTTACTACCATTCCCGTGTTTCCCGCCACCCCCTCGGTATTCCTGCCCAGTTTTTTGAGTCGGTTGGTGCAGCTCGATTCGTCCCTCCCTTAGTTTGGTAGTGCCTTCGTCTTTTCCGCTCTTACTGCACCTCCGTTTATTTGCCCCAGGTGCGGTATCAGAAAAGCGCGTTGGTCACGTTGCGATACAGCCACTTTCTTGGTATGGACCCCCGACTCATTTCCTGTAGTGAGTTCCCCCACCCCGATTCCCAGCGCTGCCTGACGGGCACCCATCCATCCTTGGAAAAGCATTGCCCTTTTTTGCCTCTTTGTCGATTGTCGCGGCGCTGGCTTCCGGCTAACTGATTCCCCCCTTTAGACCTTTCTAAGGTGGCGTGCAGGTGCCCGACGCTGCGCCCGGGGAGACACGTTTAGCTGTAGTGCGTCGAAATGTCGGCCAACGGTTCGCTTTAGAGGCTTTTGTAGGAGATGTATCCATCTAAGCGTTCGAAATGCCCCTCCCCCCCTATGCTTGTTTGTCCCGTCCGTTTGCCCCGGCTACGGAGTTATTTGAGTGTCGTTTTTCTATTTTCTGACCCATCCCGTTTCCATTTCCGGTAGAGGAACTTGCCGGGTAACACGTTAACTCCTGGCTTGTTGATGTCCTGTTTTCTCCTACTCACTTTAGCGAGGTGCCGGTGAATGAGTTGCCCTGATTCGGTGTCGGCATTATCGTGTTTTTCCCTAGAGTCTTCCTACCTGTTTGGCACGCAGTCTTCTCTTTGACGTTCGTGCCAAGCTCCAGTATCTTTTCTCTCCTCCTGTTTGTTTTGTTGATCTTTCCAAAATCGGCTGATTTAGAGTTTCTCACAAGTATCCCCCCCCCCCTGGTTTTGCAGAAAGATTACCTCGTAACTTGACCATGACACAATGCTCATGGTCAATGTTCTTCTTTCCCCATTTGTCCCCCCCCCCCCTTCAACCCCTCTTTTCCTCAAGAGGGTTATGGCTCAACACACGTCGGGAGTTTCACCGATCACGAGCAAACCGGTCCCCGCGTACTTTTGCGATGGGCACCGCTGGGTGACTCGCGCAAAGCAAGACGCCCTTTTTTTCCTTAGCCGGTTTCCCCCCCACCCGGTGAACGCAACTACTTTCCCCTCGTGTTGGCGAGCTTATATTGAGACCTAACAGACTTCGCTCCCCAACCTCCGCGTTCCTGGGCTTTATTCTCGTCCTCCCACAGATACCGTGTGCTGATTATACCATGCACCTCCTTCCCCCCCTCCTTGTTTCTCCCTTGATCAAGTCGCCACTTTTCCTTTCGCTGTTCCACAACGACCTTCAGCGTAGGCATCATTAACCCGTTTGCAACCAACAATGGTCCAAGGATTGCTCAGGCTTGGGCGCAGTCAGCTTAAGGAACTACTCCCCTTCTTTTTAAGACCCCGTAACGACCCCGGTCAGTGATTACTGGTCAGATCCTCATCTATCTCACCGTGAAAACGGTTGAGCGTCCCTAGACATGCCCTTTCCATCTGTGATTTTTTCTTTACCCCCTCAAATTGTAAGTTATAGCGCCAACGTCACTAAAAACGACCTTGCCGGCGCTACACAAAACGCCACGTCCCCACTTGCAACTTCCGACGTCTTTGGTTCCCCCCACCCTGGAATTTTGCCAACCAAATTTGCTTTGGTTCCCCTGGGACTACAAGGGCACACACCTCTCCTTCCCCTTCAACGCCGGATAACGACGATTTACTCAATACACGTCCGGGCGTTTCCAATTCCGGCGTGATGTTTGCCGCAGAGCGACTCTACGGCGGACTGAGACTACTAAAGGAAAGAAATTTCTCTCAAGGAAAACACTTCCGGGTCCTTGCACCCCCCCCCCCCCCCCCTTTATGCGAAATGCAGTAGGAACAACCCCCCCGCGTTTTCACCCTAATGCGTGCGTCCCTTCCGGAGTATTGTAGCCTATGAACACGCCCTTTCCTCGCGCATGATCTTCGATTTTTTCATTTCTTTCCCCCTTCTTTGAAATGGACCTTCTTTCCCCTGGCGTACGCGCCTTACTTTTGCCGGCGCTTTTTTTCGGCGCAAGTGACGATTTGCGACCGTGGCGTCTTTCCCTGCCCGGCCCAACCCACCTTTCCGCAGCCTGACGCGTCAACAATGGTTAGCGCTTTGGTATGCAGCTTGACGTTTTCTTTTCCCATGTGACCCTGTTTGGTTAAACATGTTCCGACTACCTGCCCCTGCCCAAGCCTGCATGGAAAGCCCGGTCCCACTGTTCAGGGCGATCAGCGGCAATAATCACTTCCAGGCGTTCAAGCCCCAAAACATAATACTTCAGGCTATGAGTGCGCTTGGTGTGCCGCAGTCTGCGGTCCGCGACCCTCCCCCCCCCCTAGGACAAGACCTCCCTATGTCCCAAATATTGTCGAGCTGCGGGGTTCCCGTTGGCAGATCTCATCGATTTTCGTTTTCTCAACCCCTGAAGCGTTGAGTCCAAGCCCCTGAACGCTTTTTCCTCCTTTTCTTTCGGTTTTCTGACGTTAGCCTTGCTAGCATCCGTGTTGCGAGGTCCGTGAGCGTGGCCGAGTGAAGCGACGCGCAATGAAAGTTTCGACTTCCAGAATTTTTTTCCACTTCCTGCGCGAGCACCTCTACTTTCCGGCGATTTTAAGGTGAGTCAATATCTCTTTCTCTGTTGTGTTTCTAGATCTTCAATCGCACCGGTTCCATATTGCAAATGTTATCGAGCTGTTGCTTGAAACAAAGATTTTCTCCATTTCCGACCCTGTTAAGAATGTTTTCCCTTAACGGAGTGTCCCCCGCCCTCGAAAGCACGAGTTATGCTATACGGTACCGCCCTCCCCACGAGAGCCGGAGCATGTTTTTCCTAGTTTTGACGTGGAAGCCTGCCCGCGATGCAAAATTCCCTCCTCCGTTCCTTCCCCCAGATCTGATCCTTTCCTCCTTATAGGCGGTCCGCACTGTGGATGGGTCTGCCTCGCAGGTCTGCGGCACTGATCCGGAAAGATGCCCCCTATGCGGATTTTGGTTGTCCCGACGGGCACCCTTCGGCACCTTTTGCATAATTCGAATGGCACCGGACTTCCATGCGGTCTTGGCTTGGTGATCTTCCCCCCCCCTTTGCATTTGTTGAAACCTTTTTTTTTCCCCTCAGTGCCATCCCCCACCTCGCCCGCCTGCGTTACACTGAGTGAAGCTGTGAAAGCGTTGGCCGGACAGGTATTCCTGGTCCTGGTTTTTTTGTGACTTCCAAACCTTTTTTCCCCCCAGGGCAGCCCGCGTCGCTGTCCTCCATTCTCCGCAATCTTGCCCTGCCGGGAGGCCGGTCTTCCACTCAGGACGACGAGCCCCTAGCAGATCATTCAAAGATCATTTTTATATTTCTTTCTTTATTTGTCGAGAACTGCCACCGGCGGCCCCATGACCGTTGTCCTTCCCAGGTTGGCATTTGTTCCCGGCGCAAGTACCATACCTTTTTGCCAACCTCTGAATTGACGGCTCCTAGGCCCTGTTCTTGCAGCACCCCTTTCGGTCCCCCTTTCGACGTACGTTGTGACCCCTCTGGAACCAGAGCGACAGCATTCAAGAACAGTTCTTCTTCATCCTTTATCTGAGATGAAGTTCCGTATTTCCTTTGAAGTGCTCCCTTTGTGTGTTGTGAACGAGCCCTAATTGTCCCCGCAAGTGTTTGCGACCAATCAAGTTTCAACGAGGAGTCGTGCAAGTGTGAATGGGCGTGGTGCCTCCAGTCAGAGAGCCTCTCGGAGTTTTTTTGGAGCACTACGGCGATCTACACGTTCGGTGAGTCTTCGACTCGCGGTTGACTACGGGAGCGTCCCTCACGCGCGTCCCACCGTTGCGACCCCCTCCCCCCCTGCGCGTATTTCAGTTTCAACAGCTGGATAATGTCCCCTTTACTCACGACCGTCGTCGTCGACTAGGAGCCCTCAGGAATTCGCCAGATTTGAAAGCCCCTTTCATTGGGTTTTCCCTTCCACTATGATGCCCTCACCGAGAAGGTGTAGTTTTCATCTCCATGGCGTTCTCCAGTTCTTCGTGCCCGCCGCTTCGAAGTTGGATTTCTCCCGTCACGTGCTCTTCAGTGCTTCCTAGAATACCCGCTCCTTCCCACCAGTAGTTTTGGCGATCCATTCTCTGTTCCGTCTAAGCGTCAATGCTCCAGGTCATGTCGTAGTTGTCGATTCCCCTTGTCAACCTAGAAGGAGACCTTTTTCTTTGTGGGTCTTTTCCGTTCGGACCTATGGTTACAGCGTTGACAGTGACTTTTAATGAACGCCCTGGTCCTGCCTTTAGCGGGCTCTTGACCACTCCGACGTTTGATGCCCATCTTGCGGTCGACCACTCGATTGATTGAGTTGCCGGAAATTTTTCAAAGGGATTTGTTGCCTGATCTTGGGGAGAGGTTGTCTCCCTGTTTTGTAGGTCCGCGTTCTTCACACCCCGCAGGGTGCGGTTGCGTGAACGGAGCTAAGAGTCTTAACTATAATACAGTTTTTTTGTTTGAGAGATCTTCCCCTGGAGAGCTTTTCTCCCCTCATCAACGTAGTCCAAACCCTTTAAGAAGAGATAATTAAACCCCTTCCATTTCCCTTCCTCGCACCCCTTTTCACTTTGCCAATCCAGGTCCGTCCCCTTCTCACTCGCGTGCGTGGTTGTCACGATTTGCATCACCCCCTATAAGATAAGTCGGCTTCCCTCTTTCCCCCTTTTCAACGGGAACGTGCAACTTTTTTCCGTACCTTCCTCAGCAACCACGCCTATTGTTTTTGCTTTTGTCCCAACTTTTTTTCTCCGACCCAATCCCTCCATGACAATCTTTGTTTTTTGTCCTTGCGACGCTTTTATCCGTCACTCTTGGGCCATACGCGGCCGGTGTTGTATTTCGAATTTTACCAGCTAACCCCGTTGGTGTATCCCCCTGCACGCCCCCAAGGAGAGGGCCCTCCACAATGGAGAGTAAGTCCTCAATTTTGGCCGTCCCCCTGATGACCCTACAGCGTGGCCATAGCGTAGGCGACCCAATTGAAACCCCACAATGCTTTCCAAGCTGTCTCTGGGCTTGAATGTAGAAGGCCGAACTTGACGTCTTTCCCGTCAACTACCAGGACCTTCCTGTCCCCCTTTTTTCCCCTGCCTCCCGCGTTCTTCGCAACTGTGACACGCGCGTGTCGCGCGAGTACCCCGAAACGGCCCTCTTTTGTTCTCGCGTGTGAGTATCGCGACCAAAGGCAGACCCACAACCTCTCTTCCCCTTTCTCTCGCGCTGAACCCCCCCACAATCCCCCCCCGTAACTGCAACTTCCATTCCTTTGGGCGGCGACCACGGGATTGTAGCAAGTGTTCCCCTTTTTTTCCGGTGGCCCCCGACAGCTTCCTCACCTTTACGCGGTCAATCTCAAGCGATTGGAAAACCCGCCCCTTTTACCAGGTAGAGTGATGTTTCCCCCTTTATTTACGTCTTTGACCAGCGCATAACGGCGAGCCGTTCCCCTTCTGATGCGGCAATTGAAGAGATCCTGAACCCCAACTGATTTCTGACCCCACCTTGATTCTCCCTGCCCCCTTTCCATTGCGCAGGTCCCACATGCCTGGGGCAAGTCGTGACGCCGTGCGCCATCACCTTCTCGGTTTTCGGGGTCTAGACCGAAACCTACTTTCTACTCTTTCAAGTTAATGATATTAGCTTATGTGGATAGTTCCAGTCCCCCCTGTCCGGAAATGCTTTCCGAAGACTTGCGGCGTCATGATTCTCGGACGGTTTTCTCTTCTTGTTGCTTTCTGGTGCCCGACAGAACAGTTTGGAGTAGTCAAAGAAGTGAAAACACCGTACTTCCCCTGATTTACCCCTTCCCCTTGCACATGAACTTCGGTTCGCGACTGGCAAGAGGTGATTGGGAATTTGTTCTTGTTTTTCCCCCAGTGTGCAACCCACCCTTCAAATTTGGCCTGACCATTTCACCTAAGAAATGCATGGATCAGTGGTATTGTTCGGTCCTCTAGGAAAGGTCAGTGCCTTTTTGTTTCCTCCCCCACGTCTTCTTCATCGCTTAAAATTGTGCTCTTTTTCGCTCCCTGCGTTCAGCGCAACATTTGCACAAGCCGCCCCATTTTAATATTGATCGATTTGCGGGGATCCCCCTTTTGGCGATACGTTGTCCATTTCCCTTTTTTCAGTGCTTTCCCGTTCCCACCTCCGCGCGACCCTGGTCTCGTTGCTTCATACGCGAACGCGTTCGAAAACCTTTTGCGCGTTTACTTGAGCGGGACTCACATTCCTGTGATTCTTGAAAAAATCTGTACCTTTTCTGAACCGCCTCCTTTGAGATAAAAGGCTTCGATGGACCTGTTTGCGCTGCACTCTCTACAGTTTGGTGTTGAGATTCCAACTTTTTACCCCTTTTTTCCCATCGTCCTGTGAAGCTTTGCATTCTTTTTTCTTGGCTTAAAACAGTCTTCGCTCGTAGAATTTTTATGAAGCTGCTGTCGGCCTTAATGCGGCGTTCGCACGCGTCCCAGATCTTCAAGACTCCACCCACACTTTCCTGATCCCTATCCCGTTTTTTCTTTATTCCCCCTCTTTTACTTTTGTGATCCCTGGATCACAGTCGCCAGAAGCCAGTCCGCAGCTCGCGATCTATTGGCAGCCATCCTTGGTCATGGATGTTTTGATTTTATGACGGAACACCTTGAGATGTCCTCCTTGACTCCCCCCTGACTCAGGATTGTTGTGTGACATACCTTACTATTCGTCCCGCCTGGCCGCCCGGAACCCTGACCACTGTATTGAGCGTGTCCTTGAGCCCTTTGCTTGTTTCCCCTTTGACCAAGGACCGAATTGCCAATCGCGCTGCAGCCGTCCTCGAAGCCTGCATTGTTGCGCCCCTTGCAATCCTTTTGTCCTTACTTTGATTTTTTTTTTTCCCCGCAATTCGTTTGAACTGCGCGACGCAAACCCTTTCCAGTAGGCATGCTCAGGCGACCAAGCCCTGCAACCGTCAGACCCCTTTGGAAAGGGATGCAGTCTTTTTTTTCCACTGCAGGTCTCCCCTTTTTCGCACGTCGCCCCGAAAAATGCCTCTTTTTCTGGGGTTCCTCGGGTCGGAGACCCCGGGTGTGTTATGAACTTCGCTCGTGGTTGAACGACCGTGCCCTGACATTTTGTTCAAGGAGCAACTTCCCCCTGTAAGTAGAATCCCTCTGGGGCACCAGGCCTTTGCCGGCGATCTCCACGGTTCTTGCCGCATTCAGTCGGGAACGCTTTTCGATAGGGTTGGTTTAGAAGACTTTTTGCAAACACCCGGAAACGACCCGCACCCCCTGCCACCGGGTTCTTCGTGATTCTTAATGATCATTTTATGGCGTATGTCCCGGTTTCATTGAGCGGTGTGTGCTTTCCCGTATCGACACACGAATGTCCACGCAAGTGTTGTTGCGACCCCAAAGTTCCTCCCGCCCCACACTAGGCCCTTCCTTTTTTTTCAGTTTTCCAATTTTGACGGTTGACGACGCGATCGCGTCCAGTCGTTGCTTGGTATTGCAGCGACGTTTGTTGCGCTACTTTCATTTCAGGTTCGCCCGAACGTCCCTCGGCCCTTGGCTAAGATCTGCAGAGAACGCGCAAGTTGCCCGATACCTCCATTGTGGTCTGGCCAGAGGGACCCTCGATCTATGTTCGGATCCATTATAGCCCTCAGAAGGAGACGGCTGACAAGGACCTCTCCCAGAATTGGCCCATCCTGCCCTGGAGTGGACTCAGTTTTTGCGGCGCTGTCTCGCAGGTAGGGGCTCTTCCAACTTTTCCCTCTCCATGTTTCGGCGGTTGCCCCCCTCTTAGTTCCGCGTTTTGCATTTTTCTTCTAACTCCCTGTGCTTGCGTTCCTAATACCGGCCACCGTTAACCGCGTATTGCCGTCGCTCCAGCTGTTTCTCCGTGTTCAAGTATCCGCGTTAGAAGGAAACGACAAACGTTACTGTTTTTTTTTTCGTTTTTCCCTACCACAGGTTGACCCCGTCTCCTTTACCAGGGATCCTTGCTGGGTGGAGGCTCGAGGCCCAGAGTTCCGTTGCCTATCACTCCCGGCCGCTTCGCGGGATCGGCCCCCAAGATGCACCCTTTCTGGCCCTCCTCCCCCTGAAATAGTCTTTCTTTACCTTTTCTGTCCATTTCAAGGAGTTGCGTGGTTCCTCGGCCTGCGCAGGTTCTGTGCGAGAGAGTTAGGCAAAAGGTTGGAGGAGTTTCTTAGTTCACGTGCGGCCTCCTAGAAGATTTCATCTTATTTCCTGTTGTTTGTATTCTCGGCACGCTGGCCGCCGTTCGATGAAACTTCTCCCCACACCCTGCTTTCCCGAACCCTGGTTTCTTCAGCCAAGACCTTTTAATGACGATCCCCGGCTCCTGTCAAAATCCCTTTAGACATGGAACGGTCCCCACGCGGTGACTCCCTCTCCTTTCATTTTTATGCCCCCCCCTATGGGGCACCCCCCCGAGTGAGTTCACCCCCCCTTCCGTTCTGCGTCTACACGGGCACGGGCAACGTGTTAAGAACATATTCGAATACAACTCCCCCTACATCCGCACGGTTCGCCCTTTTTTTTTCCCCAAACCTACCAACGACCTTACCTTTTTTCAGTTGCGACGCTCGGAGGGACAGCGGCCTGAAAGAAGATAAGCCAGATTATAAAGGTGATGTTTCTTCTAGAATCCTACAGCTCCCAAGTTTTGATGTATCAACAATCCCCGTCCGAGCGGCGGGCACCCGAAAAATGCTAGGCCAGGGGTGCCCCTCCTCTTTCCCCCCCTGACCTCCCGCGGACATCCGAGGCCTCATCAAAGGCGCAACCCCAATTCATGCTTTCCAATTTGAGCCGTGGGAGCCTTTTCCGGCTACTTGCAATAATGACTGATGTTAGCACGACATTACTGATTTTTTTCCGGCCGGTTCCCTTCCGCAATTGGCTTGATGCGTGACAACCGCGCGTTTCTGGCTTAAAGTCCCACCGGACCCCCTTTGGCGCTTCTTTCGTTTTGACTTTTACAGATCCGAAAAACCGTCCGTCCCCCCCCGTCTTTTCCCTCCTTCACACCCCACCCATGACTGCGCGATCTGCTGAACAATAACTAACTTCCACCCCCCCCCTCCCGTTTTCCCCTGACTGCGTTTTCGGCCCACGGGAATTGCGCAAAAACACTTCACTTCGTCCTTGGGACTCGGACTCCCCCTTGGCAGCACACACCCGCTTCATTAACATTCCACTCGGCCTCTCCTCGCTTCTCCGCTCAACCCGTCCTTTCTTGCAATGCGGTGGGCTGTTCAGTTTATTTTCACTTTCGTCCCTACACATCATGAACGGCTGCTGAGACGTTTCCCGGACTGACTTCGGCACGGAAGGCCCCGTGCCACAATGCCCGGGAGTCCAATTTTTTCTCCCTGACCCCTGGAATTTTCCCTTTTGGAAACCAAGCATTTTTTTATTTCAGGGGCCACCACGACCCGAACTGTGCTCCCCTTCCCACTCTCGGCCTTTTGTCTGACCCGTTGCCCACAGAGGGATTAACTGATACGATTGGCTCGTTTCGTCCCCCCGTGAAGACGGTGCTGAACATGTCCCCTGTTGGTCCCCCCTCTCGGTTTTCCTCGCGGACTGTTGCCTTTTTGATTTGTAGACTTATTACCTTGCGAGTTTTGGCGTTACTTCCCTTCCCACACAATGTGCCCCCGACAGATCACTTCCCCTCTTTGCCCCCCCCCCGATTTGCACAGCGACCTCACACCTGCGGACCTTAGGCGAATCGGCAGTTCGTGCCCTTATCTCTTTTTTCTGTGCCCGTCCGTTTTCCAGTGCAACACGGCAAATTGGTGACTCGCCCTCCCTGCATGGTCGGGTCGGGATAAGGGAGCCGACTCCCAGGCAATGGGACTTTCATGTGCCCGGCCTTGTATCAGACTAATGTCCGGATGCGTGCCGATTTGTTGTACCGGTCAGCACATCGTGGGACGCCCTCTTTGATGTCACATATGATCCTTGGCGCCCTTTCGTTCTGGGTCAGTGCGTCCACGTAAAATGAAGCGTTGAGGAAGTGAGGGACTAGATATATGGTTTGGATTTTCCGTTGCTCTCTCATCCCCTCGTGCGAATTGCTCCCTTTGGCGAGCTTTTCCTACAGCTCCGATTTCTTTACCCTCGTAAGTGCGTCCCTCCTGTTGTTACCAAGCAATGCGGACAATGCAAGTTCACGGCGTTGGAACTGTTGCCCCCTATTTGAACTCTCTCTCTTTCTCCCTCCCTTTTTGTGAGATTCTGATTTTCAATCGAAACTCAGTGACTGGTTGTCTTTTTCGTGTTTGTCCACCGATTCTGGCGCTTTCGTCGGAAGCCCGATTTAATGAATCCGCAGTCTTGGTCCCACCCCGATCGAGCCCTCCTCCCCTCCCTTAGAACCTAGTCGTGAGTACTTCTCAGACCGCCTAACCCCTGGACGAGTCCGTCGCTGTCTTCCTCAACTCAGTTGTGTGAAGCACTCCCCTTACAGTCTCCAGACGGGAATTTCCCCCTAGATCCTGGTCCTATTGCCCTCCGCCCCCCCTCTGCCTTGCCCTCCTCTGTTACCCAGGTTGACGTGTTAGCGGCACTTTGGACACGTGACTGAGGAGGGGAAAAGAAGGTCCCCTGGGACCTGTCCCCTCTTCTCTCCCCTCTTTGGCATACTTTGGTTGTGTGGATCCTTTTTCGGTCATGTATCGAGACATTTGCTGTGGCACATTCTGACTGTCGTTCCACATGACCAATTTTATCCGAGCCTTTTTCATAGAGCCATATCTGTTAGTCATTTTGATGTCCCCCCCCCCCCTGTTCCCTGATATGTATAACTTGTTTGGCACTTTTTTGGTGACAGCCCTAAAAGTTTTAAAGTTTACCGGGACAATCTTTCCGCAACCGTCGGGCGTCGCGAATCTTTCCAGCCTTTCCGAATGTCCCCTTCCCTCTTTATTTCCCCAACGGGGGGCTCCAAGAACCCATATCAATCTCATTCCCCGAGCTTTTTTTTGCGTCTGTAGAGACAGACCCGCTTGCAGGTGCCGCACTGCATTTTTGTGCAGCAGTGCCGGATTGTTTCCCCTGGCGCAATTTTACCGGGACGTTCTTAATCCAGTGGGTAACCCCCTTTCCCCCCCAGGCTTCTCTGCTCACGTTTCGTCATTCCCGCGGGAACGTCCCTTCTCGTTCTCCCTGTGAACCTTCCTGAACACCCCGCACTTTTCAAAGCATTGCACGCCCCGTTCTTGTCAGTCTCCTTCGATTGAACGCGATGAAGGTGAAGTCAGGTGTTTGATGGACCCTGTTTAGAGGCGACACTCCCCCGTTGTTTTGATTGTCAACGGACGTTTTTTTACCATTCCTGTTGTCGACCGCCAACAAGTGCAGTACAAACCCACCATAGGTGTTTCCTTTTGCCTTGGTGATGTGCTGTGTTCTAAGCCCCAGTCGGGCAGTTTTGTTGGTGAGGCCACGTTTTTTATCTCCTCTTTTCTACCTTTTCGGTGAGAGTGACCTTCCTTGGTTTTGACTTATACTAGGCCCCAGCAGGCTTGTAACCGTTCCGTACAGCCATTTGCGTCGAGCGACAAGATTCCCCTTTTTCGTGTCGTTACGGACAGACTTTCGCGTGCCTGAGCCGGTCGAGAGGAGCCCCAGAGAACCCCTTGTGCCAGCATGACATTTTTTAGATACTAGGCTGCTTGTCGTTTCATTAGACGTGCAAATTTTCCTGATTTAGATCTTTGTTGTGGCCCCCGCCTTGTGAAGTCAGTTTTCCTTTTTCGCTATTCTGTAGTGCTTTTTTACTACTGCCGGACACCGATCCGAGTTTGCGGAGAGTATGGTTAGAAGCTGTATCAAGTAACTCCGTTGCCATGAATTAAAAGGTCTTAGTTGTCTCTTTTCCCCCCTGCGCCTTCCAGAGGGCGTCTTTTTTCGTGGCGTGTCTTCTTAGCTGCTCAACGCGTTTCCCCCTTTCACTGTTTTCTCATCACGCGTCCAGTACCTTCGCGGTATAGGGAACCCCTCGTGATGCCCATTCTTGCGCCTCCCGCACGAGTGAGTCCGAGTGACAATGGACTCAAAGTTCTTTTCTCCTTTGTGCTCGCATTTGTTCTTATTTCGTTTTTAGCCGGTTCGCACAAGGTGTTTTCGAATTTGATCTTTGTCCCTTTTCCGCGCCAGCGTTGTCCCCTTTCTCTCTTTCCCCTCGTTTTTTTTTGAGAGTACAAGCTGGAGCCGTCAATTTTTCCCTGCAACCGTCCAACTTCCTGAAACGCGCTTCTCCGAAGAATTGTCCCACCAACTGGTCCCCCCTCCGTTGATGCCTTTCCAGGTCAACTGCGTCGTGCTGCGCGCTTGGGCCTCAAGTCAGTTCACCGACCGCGAATCTGCCCGTGCAGTTTCTCCCCTGGCACGGGCAAATCGGTTCTCCATCTCCCGCCGACACCAGTTTGCTTCGCCGTCTGGTGCCAAACCCCCCTGCTCTCCCATCCTTGACATGACCATCTTTCTGGGTAAGTTCCGAGATTCTCGCGGTACCCCATCCTGCGCTCCGCACTGAGGACAGGGGCCGAGTCTTTTTCTTGATCCCCCCTTACCCTATACAAGTGGCGTCAACCATTTTTCACCCCATTCCTCAGGGGCACCGCCCCCAAACGGACAGCCCCGCACGTGTCCGTCTATTCTTTTTTTACACGACTGGTAGCCGGCCTTCTTCCTCTTAGACACCTTGCTCACCCCATGTCATGCGTTCCCGTCGTGTTTTCAGTGGCGCCTCGTGCGGCTCAGCACTCCACGTGATCGCCCGTAGACCAAGGGCCCTGATTCGATTCTTTTTTTTTTTGCCGCTATATTTTTTATCGCACCGGTGACAACGTCTTTCGCAGGCCCTATTCAGCACCCTTCCGTTTCCGCGTATTTTTTTTCACCGCGTTGCAGTTCCCCCCAAAGTCTGCTGACACTCCCCACCCCGTGCCCTGTGATCTTCCTGCACCCAGGCACCACTTGACGTCAACCCCATGCAAGATTGGTTCCCCTGCCGTTTGACAAACGTTAGCGCCACCCCTTCTCTGCGTTTGTGCGGGTCTCCACTCCCCCTTTCACCCACCCCGCTTCACCCCCCCCCCCTCTTCAAATGAATATTTTCAATATATTTATCTTTTTCTTTTCGCCCCCCGCGGTTTGTCAATAGGTAGCTGTCCAGTTCTTTCCCTTTTTCTCCGAGAACTGAGCTTTGGATAGCCTCACGATTTTGCCAGAAACGTCCCCTCCGATACCCGGCAAACCAGGACTTGCCCCTGATAGAACTCCACCTTTGACGTGCTCCGGGAACCAAATGCACCTTGGTCCAGTAGCGTTCCCCTTGCCATGCTCAGTGCGCCAGTCAGAGAATCAGGCGGTCTGTCAGAAAAGATTCCCCCATCCTGAGAAGCTGATCTTTTTTGATTTTAGTACTTTCTGGGCTAGTAATTGCAATTTCCTGGTGTCTTCTACGTGAATGAACGGCGTCCCACTATTTTCCTTAGTTAAGCTCTCTTTTTTCTGCTTTTGTCTCCCTATTGACGTTCCGAACGGGCTTTTACTGTGTTTTCAGTTTTTGTTCCCAATCTCCAAATTTCTTTTTTTTATCCCACTGCACTACTTCCACCGATTCCCGACGAACGCACACCCTTCCTGTAGCGAGTGACTTCGGCAGAGGAGGATACTGTCCATTGCCCGTCCTGTAAATGTTCACCCACCTTCCCCCTTTTGTCGCTAAATCACCCAAGAACATGCATGGATGGTCTTGTGCTGCCAGGCGTGCTCATTAACTGAGGAAAGGTCCACCTTCTGTTGTCCTTCACTCCTTGAAACTCTGTTCCACTCGTGCTCGTGGGTGACAGTGACCCGAGGTCAGCAGTCACACCATTGATTGCCAAGCCGCCCCTCTTTCTCTTTTTCTTGATATCCCCTTCTTCTGGTTAATGCCCGTCTGTCGATCTGTGCATCTTTGTGAGTTACTTGATCCCCTTGTCTCCTCCCCTCCTCCCGGCTCTCGGGGTGCTGCCGTTTCCGTTTTTGACGAAATCTCGATTTTCTTTCTTCGGAGCGTGGCCCCAGCTGCCGCCATTGAAAACACACTCCTTTCCAGGGGTTACCCGCTCCGAATTTTTGAAGCACTTGATCCCTCCTTTTTTTCCCCTCTGACCCTCCTTTTCGATTGTTTCCACCCGGTTGCG